>Ga0126371_10000899_pt1 | contig 24882 bp, 22 predicted proteins | sample PanSoiMetaPlot_4_FD_110145 | JGI IMG/M metagenome (GOLD analysis project Ga0126371, IMG submission 110145) | Tropical forest soil microbial communities from Panama - MetaG Plot_4 | ecosystem: Environmental > Terrestrial > Soil > Tropical forest > Bulk soil | place: Panama | collected 2016-02-17 | reverse complement strand
GCGGCAAGATCATCTCCGCGACTGCCCCTGGCGGGCGTTTCTACGGCCAGATGTATCGCGAGGCAGACGGGGCCGACGACGTGCGCCGCGCGGTGCGAGAACAGATCAGAGCCGGGGCGGACTTCGTCAAGGTGATGACGACCGGCGCGCGCTCCAATGAGCTCGAAGACCCCGAGCCTGTGCAGCTGACCGAGGCGGAGCTGGCCGCCGCGGCCGATGAGACGCACAGGCTGGGATACCGGCTCTGCGCGCACGCCGAGGGTCTGGCAGGCTGCGAGGCCGCGATCAGGCACGGCGCTGACACCATCGAGCACGGCATGTACCTGCATCAGCGCCCTGACATGCTCGACGCGATGGCAGCAGCGGGCACCGTGCTCGTGCCGACGTTGTCGGGGTACTACGAGATGGCCGGGCTTGCCGACGTGATTGACCCGGCGAAGGCCAAGCCGCAACCCGACATGCCGCCGATGCTGGCCAGCCTGGCGCGGCACAACCTCGATCAAGGCGCGGCTACGTTGCGTGCGGCCAGGCGGGCCGGAGTCGCGATCGCGGCCGGCGGCGATGTCGTCCATGGCACTGGGCTCGAGATCTGCCGGATGATCCACCACGGTCTCACCGCGGCCGAAGCCCTAGTCGCGGCGACCGCGACTGCCGCCCGTGCTCTTGGCCTGGACGAGCAAGTCGGCACGCTCGATCCAGGCAAGCTGGCCGACTTGCTGATCACCGACGGCGATCCCTTCAGGGAACCCGAGATCCTAACCGACCCGGCCAGGATCTGGCTCGTCCTGCAACTCGGCGTCCCAGTGGCAGGGCAAGCACTCGAGGCCACACCAGGCGCACCTGCCGACCGCCATGCCGGGCGGCGCGACTGAACGAAAGCGCGGTGCCGCACGTGACAAACAGTGCGGAAAGATGGTTCGTGACCGATGATGCACATGCGGATCCGTGGCACGGCCCGACCAGAGGACTCGCCCGCCGCCGATCGCGGGCTGGTCCGCGTCACCCGGGTCGTCGTGAACCTGGCCGGCGCGGTCAGCGCGGCATACTTCGCCCGCGCCAGCCTGGCGTATTACCTCGCTACGCACCGGCTGATCGGCGGCCTGTTCTTCGTCGAGCAAGCCTGGTTCGTGCTCGCGTTCTTGATCAGGCGACCGCCGCGGCGCCCTGCCGCGATCGAGGTCGGCCCAGGACTGACCACCAGGCTCGCTCCGTGGCTCCTGGCGGCCGGCGGGACGTTCGGCGGGCTGCTGCTCAGGCCGTCTGGCCTGCATCCCCAGTGGGGCGTTGACCTAGGGTTCGCGCTGCAGCTAATTGGGCTCGTGATCGCGATCGTCGCGCTCGTGACGCTGGGCAGGTCGTTCGGTTTCGTCGCGGCTGACCGCGGCCTGGTGACCAGGGGCCCTTACGCGGTCGTCCGGCACCCGGTATACGCGTCCTACATCATCATCCAGACCGGCTACCTGGTGCAGAGCATCTCGCTGCGCAACGTCATCGTCCTGGCGGGCGCGACCGCGTGCAATATCGGCCGTGCAATCGTGGAGGAGCGCGTGCTCGCGTCGGCTCCCGGCTACGACCGCTACCGGCAGCGTGTTCGCTGGCGCCTCGTGCCTGGCCTCTGGTAGGACCTGCCCGCCGGTCAGAACCCGGCGGCCACAGGGATCACGCGCTCGCCGAAGACCTCGAGCGGGGTGATGGCATCGACGTTCGGCATGCGGCAATGCGCGTGCGAGACGCCGAGTGCGGCGAGTTCGCGCAACCGCTCGAGCAGTGCGTCGACCTTCTCGCCGGTCTGACCGAGGTCGACTGGCAGCATCACGGTCTTTTCGATCTCGTCGTAGTCGCGTCCGACCGCCTGGCAGTGCTCGCGCAACACGCTGAGCTTGTGCTCGAGCTCAGGCCCGGCAAACAGGTTGCACGCCTGAGCGTACTTGGCGACCAGGCGGAGCGTCTTGCGCTCGCCGCCGCCGCCGATGAGGATCGGCGGGTGCGGCCTGCTGAGCGGCTGGGGCGAATTGAGCGTCCTTGCTAGGTGGTAGTGCTCGCCGTCGTACGGGCCCTCGTCGTCCGACCACATTTGCAGGCAGATCTGCAGAGCCTCCTCGAGCCGCTCGAAGCGCTCGGCGGTCGGCGGGAATGGCAGGCCGAGACCGCTGGCCTCGTCCGAGTTCCAAGCCGCGCCGATGCCGAGCCAGGCGCGGCCGCCGGAAAGCACATCAAGCGTGGTGACGCACTTGGCGAGCATCCCGGGCTCGCGGTACACCACGGCTGTCACCCAGGCGAGCAGCTCGATCCTTGACGTGCAGGCGGCTAGGTAGCCGAGCGCCGTGTACGCCTCGAGCATCTCGTGTTCAGGCGGCCCGACGCCTCCGATCTGCCACACGTGATCCATCACGCTGAGCTTGGCGAAGCCGGCGTCCTCGGCCGCCTGGGCGATCCTGGTCAAGTTCTTGCCGAGATCGTGCGGGCCGTCAGGCCAGGTGAAGTCGGGCAGATGCAGGCCAAGCTGCATGGCGAACCCCTTCCGGGTGCCCTGAATCGGGGAGCAGGTGCGCCGTCAGTCTTTCAGACGCGACTAGCTTGTCTCGGGCGGCGGCAGCCCGAGTTCGCTGCGGATGAAGCGCACCTGCGCCTCGAGCTCGGCATCGGCAGCGTTGTGCGTGGCAGTAAACGACAGCAGCGCCTGGATCGAGTGCGCGGCGGCCTGCTTCAGCGTGAGCCTGACCCTGATCTCGTTGATCCGGATGAGGGCCTGAGCGGTCGACTCGATGGCTGGCGGGAACGAGATCGCGGCTAGCTGCCGGTCAAAGTTGCGCTCGGTCGCCGCCTCGGCCCGCAGCGCCTGCTCGGCGGCGGCCAGGTTGTGGCGGGCGTTGTCGGCGTAGGCGTCAACCTCGACGTCGAGCCTGTGGTTCGCTGGCTCGGCGATAGCCAGATATCGCTCGCCCAGCGATCGGATGCTGACTCTATCGCTGGCCGATGACGTGGGGGATGTCGATGACGCCGGGGCGCTTGAGGAACAGCCCCCGGCCACCAGCATCACGAAGGACGCGACCGGCGCGAGCAGCGCTGACTTGGCCGGTGCCATGGGTAGACCTCTCGGTTGAACGATCTCGGGGTGGAGTACGTGGTGAGTGTGTATATGCGAAACCTGTCATGAACGGAGGCACACGATGAATAGAAGATGGCTTGTGCCAGCGGGTTTTGCCGCCGCTGCGCTGATCGTAGCCGGATGCGGGGGCGGGTCGGGGGGGTCGACCGGGTCCAGTCATGCCGCGAGCGCGGGTGCAATTAAGACCGCCAAGATCGGCGGAGCTACTGTGCTGACGAACTCCAAAGGCTTCACGCTCTACTGGTTTGCGCTCGACACGAGTACGAAGTCGGCGTGCAACGGGACATGCGTCACGTTCTGGCCACCGGTCAAGAGCCCGGCGACGCTCGCATCAGGTGTGAAGGGCACGCTGAGCACCATCACCAGGAAGGACGGGTCGAAGCAGGCAGCCTACGACGGCCATCCGCTCTATACATACAGCGGCGACTCGTCTCCCGGTCAGGCCAAGGGCAACGGGATCACATTGAATGGCGGAATCTGGCACGAGGCAACGGTCATGGGCTCGGCGCCGGCGCCAGCTCCGAGTTCTTCGAAGTCGAAGTCAGGCGGCGGCTACGGCTATTGATTGATGATCGGCCGCCCGGCCCGCGCGCCGCAGCCGGGCCGGGCGGCACCGGGAACACAATCCGCTAACCGAGCACTAGCGCGGCCGCGTGCTCGCCGATCATCATCGCGGGAGCGTTCGTGTTCCCGCCCGTAATGCTCGGCATGATCGAGGCGTCAGCGACGCGAAGTCCGTCGATCCCGCGCACGCGCAGCGCGGGGTCGACGACGGCGCTTTCGTCCGAGCCCATCCGGCAGGTACCAACTGGGTGGTAGACCGTCGTCGCCCGGTTCGGCAGCTCCTTGGCAAGCGCCGGCCGGTCAGGGTAGTCGCCGCCGGGCGAGAGCTCGAGGCTGACCTCGCCGGCAATGACTGAGCTGGCCATCACCTCGCGGATCAATTCCATCCCGTCGAGCAGCAGCTCGCCGTCGTCTGGGTCGCTGAGGTAGGCCGGGTCGATGACCGGGGCTGCCGCCGGATCGGGAGAGGCAAGCCTGACGGTCCCGCGGCTCTTGGGGTAGATCAGCGTCGGCATGATCGTCAGCGCGGGGCGTTTGTCGACCTTGTGCCTGACCGGCGCGTCCTGGTTCGGGAACGGGTATGACCAAGGCAGCGCGTGCACCTGGATGTCTGGGATCTGGCTCGCGCGCCCGCTGCGCACGAAACCGACCGCTTCGAACACGCTGCGCGCCATCCACGTGTCGCCGCGCAGCATCTCCTTGATCAGGCCGGCGGCGAAGTACGGTGTCGTGCCGCGGTTGCGAGCCGACTTCATCACGTAGGTCATCGGCACGAACATGTGGTCGTGCAGGTTATCGCCGGCGTGCAGGTCGGCGACGACGTCGATGCCGTGCTCGCGCAGGTGCGCGGCCGGACCGACACCGGACAGCATCAGGATCTGTGGCGAGCCGAACACTCCCGCGGACAGAATCACCTCCTGGCTGGCTCGGACGGCCCCCCGGCCCGCGCAGGTTACTACCTCGACTCCCGTGGCGCGGTCGTCGCTGATCATGATCTTGGTTGCGCGCACGTTGGTGGCAACCGTCAGGTTCGGCAGCTTGTGATCGTCCAGGTACCCGATCGATGAGCTATAACGCAAGCCTCCGCTGGCACTCTGCTGGAAGACCGCGACGCCCTCCTGCGACTCGCCGTTGTAGTCGTCGAGCTTTGGAACTCCCGCCACCTCGGCAAGCGCTTCCATGAACGCCTGCGACGCCGGGGTCAGATCCTTCTGCCTGGTGACCTGGATCGGGCCGCCCGCGCCGCGGAGCTCGGACGCCCCGTCCTCCCAGTCCTCCATGCGCTTGAAGCTGGCAAGCACATCCTGGTAGCTCCAGCCCGCGCAGCCCGCCTCCGCCCAGTCGTCGTAGTTCCTTGCGTTGCCCCTGACGAACAGCAGCCCGTTGATCGACCCAGAACCGCCCACCACCTTGCCGCGGACCTGCGGGATCCGCCGTCCGAGCGCGCCGTTTTGCGGAGCGCTGTAATACCCCCAGTCCAGCCGCTGCTTCATCGCAGGCACGTTGTGGAAGATCGCGATCATCCCTGGCTTGCGCACGAGGAAAGACCGGTCGGGGCCTCCGGCCTCAAGCAAGATGACGGTTGCGCCCGACTCGGCGAGACGCCTCGCGAGTACGCAACCCGAGCTGCCGGCCCCCACGATGACGTAGTCGGCGGTCTGGTCCATGCGATCCTCGCAGCGGCAGCGGGAGGGCACCGGCCGCACGGCGGCCGAGTCGGATGACCGGACTCTATTGCTAGGGGACAGTCAAAACAAGAACACGTTTCAGTTTTGAGGTCAGCGTGGAGCGGAGGTGCTCAGCGCGACATGGCTTGCTTGATCAGTGAGCGGCCGAAGTCCCACATCAGTCCGCTGCCGCGGTGGGCGTCCTTCATGACATCCTCGAGCGCGTCCGCGAACATCTGCACCTCGTCATCGCCGATGGTCAGAGTCGGGAGCAGCTTGATGACCTCCATGTGATCGCCTGACACCTGGGTGAGGATGCGGTGCCGGTGGAACAGCGCGACCACGACCATCTGAGCGAACAGGCCGCGCCGCGCCTTCTGCAGCATGTTCCAGCTGGTACGAAGCTTGAGCGCGTCCGGCTTGCCGAACTCCATGCCGATCATCAGCCCGCGCCCGCGCACATCAGCGAGCATCTCGTAGCGGTCGGCCGCGTCCTCGATCGCGCGCCTCAACGCATCGCCCGTCCGCTCGGCGTTGGCGACAAGCTGTTCGTCTTCGATCACAGCCAGCGTGGCGAGCCCTGCCGCCATCGCCGCCGCGTTGGAGCCGAAGGTGCTGTCATGGACCAGGACCCTGTCCATCGACGAGTAGACCTTTTCGAATATCCAGCCCCGCGCCATCGTGGCGCCTACAGGCACAAACCCGCCTGACAACGTCTTGGCGACGGTCACGATGTCGGGTTCGACGCCGTCGTGCTGGTAGGCGAAGAACCTCCCTGTCCTGCCCAAGCCGGTCTGCACCTCGTCGCAGATCAGAAGGGCGCCACGGTCGCGCAGCAGCTTGCTCGCGCTAGCCAGGTACCCGGGCGGGGCAACGGCGACGCCCTTGCCCTGGATCGGCTCGACGATAAGCGCCGCGACATCGCCCTTGCGCAGTTCGGTCTCCAGGGCATCCAGGTCACCGAAAGGAACGCTGGTATCGGGCAGTAGCGGGTTGAATCCGTTGCGGAACTCGGCAGCGCCGTTGACCGACAGCGAGCCCATTGTGAGCCCGTGAAAGGCGTGGTCGCCGTATAGGATGCGGGATCGCCCCGTCGCGTATCTCGCGAACTTGAGCGCCGCCTCAACCGCTTCCGTGCCGCTGTTGCAGAAGTAGACGCGGTCAAGCCCCGGAGCGAATGAGAGCAGGCGCTCGCCGAGGAGCCCGGGCAGCAGCGCGCAGTCGAACTGGACCATGCTGGCCAGCTCGGCGTCGAGCACGTCGTGCAGCGCCTTCCTGACGACCGGATGATTGTGGCCAACACCGAATACCCCAAATCCGGACAGGAAGTCCGCGTAGCGCCTTCCGTCGGTGTCGTAGAGGTAGGCGCCTTCCGCGCGCCCGTACACCTTGTCGAATCCGATCGCGTGCAGCATGCGCGGGCGCTGCGGGTTGAGGTACCTGGCGTGCAGCTCGTATCCCTGGCCACTGCGCTCTGCGAGCAGGCCGGGCAAGTCGAATCCCATAGCTCAATTGTGGCCGGTGCGGTGAGTGCTTCGACGCCGAATTCCGGCAAACCGCGCCTGCCTACCGCTCCCGCGGTGATTCAGCGCCGTGACGCGTCTTTCATTCGTTCTCGGTTTCCAGGTATGCGGAAGAGCAAGCGGCATCGGCGATGGTAGCCAGTGCTCGGCGCAACAGGCGCTGAGTTTCGTCGAACTCGCGGCGCGGGGGGACGCCAGGGTATCGGTGTCCGTCTAGGTCGAGGTAGCGGCGCTGGTTGAGTTCCACCTGGACCGCATCTACCTGTGCGTGGCGGGCGAAACGCCGCACCGTCCACCCGCCGCTAAACCGCTCGTTCATGCGCACGTCAAGGCCCGCATCGGACAGGGCTCTCGCCACCCGCGTCACGGCGCCTGGCCTGGCTGTGGCGCCGTTCCTGTCGCCGAGTATCACGTCGCCGCCCAATCCGGCGCCAAAGCTGTGCAAGTCAAGCAGCATCACCCGGGGGAATACGGCAAGCAGCTTGGCGACCGCCGAGTCGAGTGCCAGGTGGAAGGGCTCGTGCGCAAGCCGGATCCGGCTGCCGATTTCACCCGGAGTGAGCGGCCGGCGGTAGATCTGCCTGCCGCGCGGCATTGTGGCGGCCACGACGCTCGTCCAGAATCCGCCGTGCTGCTCACCGGCGGGATCGCGGTTCACGTCAGCTACGAAGCGGCTGAAGGACGTGACGACCGAGGTGATCCCAAGCTCCGGCAGGAACGCGTACAGCTCCCTCGTGAGCCAGTCGGACCACAAAACGTCCTTGTTGACTGCCAGCTCTTCGGCCAGATCGGCCGGATAGTCGAGCCCGCCGTGTGGCAGGCAGGCAACGACGGGCACCGCGGGACGGCCCGGCTCGATTACCCATCTGCTAATAACGCAGAGTCAATCAGCCGACGTCAAACCGGGCAACCGGTCGACCGCATCGCCGCAGGTATTGACGACAACGTGGGCGCCGAGCCACACTCACACTGGTAATACTGCACGATTTATACTGGTACTGACGGCATGCCAGCCGAATGAGAGTGCCAGCGGACTTAGCAAGCCGACGACGGAAGGGAATCCGTGACGACGGCGAGACAGCATCAGCACGACGCATCAGCAGAAGCGGCACCGGCCGCTGCGCGCGGCGGCCGGGCCCGCGAGCTCGCCGATCTGCTTCGCTCGCGGCGAGACCGGCTTCAGCCTGTCGATGTCGGGTTGCCCTCAGGTCACAGGCGGCGCACAAGGGGCCTCCGCCGGGAGGAAGTGGCCCACCTGGCCGGGGTGTCAACCACCTACTACACCTTCCTCGAGCAGGCCAGGGACCTGCGCCCGTCGTGGGAGGTGCTCGAGGCGATCGCGCGTGCGCTTCGCATGACGCCGGCCGATCGGGCACACCTGCACACTCTCGGCGGCAGCGCGCCGAGGGCTACTCCGAGGCTTGGCGCGGAGACGCTGCCGCATGCCGTTGCGGCTCTTGTCGACCGTCTCGACCCGTATCCGACCTACGTCACTGGCCGATACCGCGATGTGCTGGCGTCGAACCGCGCCGCGAGGCTGCTGTGGACGGACTGGCCGGCTCTACCGCCGGAAGAGCGGAACATGTTGTGGTGGACGTTCACCGACCCCGCGGCCAAACGCACACTTGTCGACTGGGAGGCCGAGTCGTCCGCGCAGGTAGCAAGCTTCGGGGCCGCGGCGGACCGATTCAGCGACGACCCTTCGTTCGGAGCGCTGATAGGGCGGCTCCGCGATGCAAGCCCAGAGTTCCGCGCCGCGTGGCGCCGGCGTAATGCCACGTCGCAGTCCGCTGGGGGCGCGCGGATCTTTCACCCGGTCCTCGGCGAGCTCGCGTTGACGCGCGTTGTGCTGACCCTGGCCGAAGACCCGGAGCAGAAACTCCTGACCTTTGCGGCGAGCCCGCTGGATCAGGACCGGATCGCCGAACTCCTCTCGCTCGGCACGGCGGGGGCTTCCGGGGGGTCGTCCTCCCGGGCCAGCACAACGGGGGGTTCCGGGGTGTCGTCCCCCCGAGCCAGCACGGCGGGGATTCCGGGGACCCCCGGGGCCGGCACCGCGGGTTCCTTGGGAGCTCCTCGATGACCGCAGCCAGCTTGTCGGTGCGCGATCTGTTGCGTGGCTACAGCCCGCAGGGGCCGCAAGAGACCGCTGATGTCGTACGGATCATGGCGCTCGCTCAGGCTAGCGAAGACCCCTGGTCACGTGACCTGCCGCTGCATCTGACCGCCTCAGCGCTGGTCGTCCACCCGGCCAGCGGTCGCGTGCTCCTCCGCTGGCACACACGCCAGCAGGCGTGGCTACAGGTCGGCGGGCATGGCGATGCGGGCGAGCATGACGGGCTGGCGATCGCGCTCAGAGAGGCGGCCGAGGAGACCGGTTTGCGCGACCTAACGCCGTGGCCGGACGCCGCCTTGCGGCACGTGGCGATCGTTCCGGTGCCTGGTGCGGGCTCCGAGCCCGCGCACGAGCACGCCGACCTGCGGTTCCTCCTGGCGACCTGCACGCCAGCGGCGATCGTGGCCGAACGGCCCGACGCGCCGATGCGCTGGCTCTCGGTCGCCGAAGCGAAGGAGCTGACTGGCGAAGACAACTTGCGCGAGACGCTGCTCCGCATCGAAAAGCTTCTCGTCGCCTGACCCAGATCGCCTTTTCCGGCGCGACTGCCAGGAATCGGCGACCCGCACACAATTCTCATGTGAGCATGGAATGAAGTAGACCCGTCCAGGAGGGAAAGAGGGTCCATGCGCAAGTTCATTCCTGTCGCTGCTGCGATCGCGACCGCGGGCTCGGTTGTCGCTCTGCCCGTAGCGTTGGCCTATGCCGCCTCTCCAGTGCACGTGCTGACGATCAAGAAAGTCGGCGGACCCGCGGTCCGCGCAAACGCGGTGCTGAAGTCAGGCCTCGCGAAGGGCACCAGCGCGGTGTTCTCCCTGCCGACCGTAATAGGAACAGTCAAGCTCACCTGCAAGTCGGCTGCATGGAGCTCCACCGTCAGGCGCAATCCGGTCAAGCGAGGCACGGCCACCGAATCGCTCACGGCGATTCAGGTCAGCAAGTGCACACTCAGCACTTCAGCTGCAACGCTTAAGAGCATTAAGGCCGCGGACCTGCCTTACAAGGTGAGCGTCAGCGACGCCAGCGGCTTTCCTGTGACCGTGAGCGGTACCAGCAAGACCATGCCACTCAAGTTCACTGTCGTGGTCACCGCGGGCATGACGAACGTCAAGTGCAACTACAAGGCGGCGAGCATCAGCGGTAACGCGTCCAACACCGGCAGCAAGATCACCTTCTCAAAGCAGAAGTTCGTCAAGGCAGCCGGCAGTAACTCGCTCTGCAAGGGTCCCGTCCACTTCTCTGCCACGTTCGGGCCTGTGAAGGACACCAGCGTCACAAACTCACCACACGTGTTCGTGAACTAAGCGTTGGCAATGGTCCGGGCAGTCGGCAGCCGACCGACGGCCCGGACCATTGCACTCGGTACGGTACTGGTGTGGCGAACTTTGACGACGTGGCCGAGCTGGCCGCTGAGCTCCCTGGTGGCACCGAGGGCGAGCGGCACGGCAACAGGACCTGGTTCGTCGCGGACAAGGCGTTCGCGTGGGAACGGCCGTTCAGCAAGGCAGACCTGAGGCGGTTCGGCGCTGAGCCGCCGCCGGACGGACCGATACTGGCCGTCCGGGTGGAAGACCTCAGCGAGAAGGAGGCCGTGCTCGCCGCGCACGGGGACGCCTTCTTCACGATCCCGCATTTCGACGGGTTTTCTGCTGTGCTCATCCAGCTCGCCATTGCCTCAGAGGAAGAGCTACGTGAGGCCGTAACGGACGCCTGGCTCGCGTGCGCTCCGCCTGCGCTGGCCGAGCAGTACTTGCAGCGTTAGTGCTCGCACGACTTTCAGGGAATGTGGGTGGCGGCACGCCGGTTGACGCGCGACATGAGAATCGCAGTGATCGGGAGCGGCAGGATAGGCGGGACTCTCGGAGGGAAATGGCGCGCAGCGGGATACGACGTGGTGTTCGGCGCGCGCATCGCAGGTGGCTCAGGTCCAGGCGGGGCGCCGGTGCAAACGGTCGACGAGGCCGTCGACGGCGCTGACGTGGTCCTACTTGCCGTGCCTGGCAAGGCCGTAGCCGAGGTGGTCGCTTCCATCGGGCCGGAGCTGGCCGGCAAAGTCGTCATCGACGCGGCGAACAGGATCGGCGAGTCGGAGGTCAATAGCAAGGCAGCGGTCAAGGCGGTGGCTCCCGGAGCGCACTATGTTCGTGCCTTCAACACGCTTGGCTGGGAAAACTTCGCTGATCCCCTGCCATCGGCCGCCTTGTTCTTCGCGGCCGATCCGTCCGCCCGCGCAGTCGCCGAGGAACTAATCATGGCGATCGGCCTCGAGCCCGCTTTCGTCGGCGAAGCGGACGCGGCCGGGATTGTCGATGGCGCTCTGCCGCTGTGGTTTGCGCTCGTGCAACAGCACGGCGGGAACCGCAGGCTCGCGCTGCGCTTGGTTCGCTAGCGGCTCTGCCCGCCCGGTGCGCCGTTCGGTGTGGAACGCGCTACTTGACGACGAGGTACCCGTCCATTTTGAAGAACGAGCCGCCTTCTTCTGGGTCGGGTATGCCCGGTTTGATCGTGATCGTGTGGCGCCCGGACGTCGGCCAGCGCCAGGCGAACAGGACCTGGCCGGGCTGTTGTACAGATGGGCTGGTCATGTTCTGCCAGATCCCCGTGCGGTCGAACGTCTCGGCACCGTCGACGAAAACGCGCGCATGACCAGTCACGCAACAGACGGCGCCGATCGAGCCGATGATCGCGATCGCGCGGCCCGTGACGGTGATCCGCAATTCGCTCCCGGCTAGGCTGCGTGCGTCCGCGATGAAGCTGGCGCGTTTCCAGAAGCCGGGGTCCGCCGGGCTGCCACGTGGATCGAGCGCGGCAGCCGCCTGCATGAGAGCCGCGCCGCCGTTGACCTGCCACGCGGTGGCCGGGCCGGTGGGCGGCGGCCCGTCGAAGAAGCGGCCGAACTCGCCCGCCGCATTCTGATCCGCGCCCGCTGCCGACGCGGATGTCAGCAACCAGCGGGCGGCGAAACGCTGATGATCGTGAGACGCGAGCACGTACATCGCCTCGATCAGCGGCTCAGAGACGTCGTTGTCGGCCTGCAGGTCTGCGTACACCCCGGTGCCGTCCCCGAGGTCCGCGCGCACCGCGTCAGCGGTCGCCACGGCTTGCGTCAGGTAAGCCCGGTTGCCCGTGGCGGCTGCCAGCGTAGACCCGGCCCAGATCATGTTTCCGTTCACCGAGGCGAAGTAGCGTCCTGGCAGCGGGCGGCACATTGAGCCGTTGTCAAACACGTACACGGTGTACAGCGGTGCGCTGCCGCTCAGGAAGTACCTGCGCACCTGCTGGTACTCCGTCTCCGCTTTTGCCAGGTAGGCGGCGGAGCCGGTGATCTCGTGCAGCAGCAGCGCCGCCTTGATGTAGTTGGTGGCCGTCTCGAGGGTCTTCAGGCCGGTGCCTTCGCCTTGTGGCCACTGGTAATCGATGTTCGGACAGGCGCCCGTCGCGAACCCATGTGCCATGACCGAGTCCACCCACCGGAACGCCTGGATGGACTTGGCCAACGCGACCGGGCTCCTGGTTACCTGGTACTCGCGGGCTTCGGCAATCGCATCCCACATCACGGTATCGCTGCTGCCCTGATCGCCGGGAACCCAGGCGTGAGCGGTGCTGGCGAGCGTGCGCATGATCGGCGGTACGCTCCGGTCCCTGGTCAGCATCCAGCGGAAATACAGCACGTAAGTGAGCGAGTCCGAGCCCCAGTCGCGGTTCTTGGTGGTGCATGGCAGCTGGAAGCACATATGCCAAAGTCCGGTCCCGTTATAGAACCTGCGCTCGAGCAGGCTGACGGCCCTTGTCGCGCGGCTCGCGTAGTCACCTGCGGTGATCGTGACGCGCCACCGGAGCGGCCGGTGGTGGTGCAGCACGCTCGATCCCGCGGCGATCGCCAACATGCCGATCACCACACTCGCGGCGGTCGCTGCGAAGCGTCGATACTGGGAGAACGGAACGAGCAGCACAATGCGACCGATCCAGGGCATCCGGGGCATACATTACGATAACTCGAATCACCCGGTGCGCGCGCTCGGTCGCTAGCGGACGACGATGTTGGCGATTCGGTCAGGAACGAAGACGATCCGCTCGATCGTGCGACCCCGTGTGAGCGCTGTTAGCTCGGGATTGGTGAGCAGCAGCCGCTCGAACTCCTGCTGGCCCGTGCCTGCCAGGACCGAGACGACGACCCTGGTCTTGCCGTTGACCTGGACAGGCAGCCGCACGATTGCTTCGCCAGTCAGGGCAGGGTCGGCGACGGGGAACGGCTCGTAGGCAAGCGATCCAGCATGCCCGAGCCGCTGCCACATCTCCTCAGCGATGTGCGGTGCCAGAGGCGCGGCCATCAAGACGAGCGGCTCGGCGATCGCGCGCGGGAGTGCCCCGTCTCTGGCGGCGATCCTGGTCGCGGCGGTCGTCAGCTCGATCAGCCTGGCGATCGCCGTGTTGAACCTGAGTTCGTCGTAGTCCTTGCGCACGACCGAGATCGTGCGGTGCAGCAGACGCCAGGCGTCGTCGTCTGGCGCATGATCACTGACGGTGGCCTGGCCGGTCCGCTCGCTGATCACCACGCGCCACAGCCGCTGCAAGAAGCGATGCACCCCGGCGATGTCCTTCGGCCGCCAGAGGCGGTCAGCGTCAAGCGGGCCTGACGCCATCTCCTGTAGCCGGAGCGTGTCGGCGCCGTACTCGGCGATGATCTGCTCGGGGCTGACGCCATTCTTCAGCGACTTGCCCATCTTTCCTGCCCGCCGCGTCACCGGCCTGCCGCGGTAGCTCGCCGAGCCGTCGGCCGCCACGACGACCTCTGCGGCAGGCACGTACATGCCCCGCTCGTCGATGAACGCGTCGGCCAGGATGTACCCCTGATTGACCAGCTTGGCGAACGGTTCGCGGGTCGACACGTATCCCAGGTCATACAGCACCTTGTGCCAGAACCTCGCGTACAGCAGGTGCAGGACGGCATGCTCGGCGCCACCGACATACAGGTCGACGCCGCCCGATCCGTCGGCCGCGGGGACGGGCGCTGCCATCCAGTACCGCTCGTTGGCGGGATCAACGAACTCCGTGTCGTTGGTCGGGTCCAGATACCGCAGGTAGTACCAGCACGACCCCGCCCATTGCGGCATCGTGTTGAGTTCGCGCCTGTAGGCCTTGCGGCCGTCGCCGAGGTCAAGCTCCACGGTTGCCCACCCCGCCGCGCGGCCAAGCGGCGGCACGGGCTCGGCTTCCTCGTCGTCAGCTGGCACGGGCCGGAAGTCGGTCATCTCAGGCAACTCGACCGGCAGCATTTCGTCGGGGAGCACCACGGGCAGACCGGTCTCGTCATACACGATCGGGAACGGCTCTCCCCAGTACCGCTGACGCGAGAACAGCCAGTCCCGCATGCTCTTGATCCAGTTTCGCTGCATCACCTTGACTGACACCGGCCAGTCGACCAGGTCAAGGTCGGCCGCGAGTCGCTCGGCATAGGCGGTAATCCGCAGCATCCACTGCCGCATCGTCCTGCGGTAGACGGGGTAGTTGCCGACGTCGCTGCGGCCCTCGTCGGTGACCTCCTCGTTCGCGAGCACAGTTCCCAGGCCTGGGCACCAGTTCACCTCTTCGTCCGACAGGTAGGCCAGCCGCCGGGAATCGACGGCCGCGCGCTGTTCCGCCCCGCTCAGCTGAGCCCACTGCCTGCCGTCAGGCGTCGCCCGCAGCCCGGACTCGTACTCGCCGATGAGCTCAGCCACCGGCCTGGCATGGCCGGCCTGCTCGTCGTACCAGCTGCCGAAGATCCGAGCGAAGATCCACTGAGTCCACCGGTAGTACCGGGGGTCGGTCGTGGCGAACTCGCGGCGCGGATCATGGCCTAGGCCAAGGCGGCGCAGCTGGCCGCGCATGACCGCGATGTTGGCTTCAGTCGTGACCCTCGGGTGCTGGCCGGTGTCGATCGCGAACTGCTCTGCTGGCAGGCCGAACGCGTCGTAGCCGTAGGCGTGCAGCACGTGGAGGCCGCTCATGCGCTGATAGCGGGCGAACACATCGGTGGCGATGTAACCAAGCGGATGCCCAACGTGCAGTCCGATGCCGCTCGGATAGGCGAACATGTCGAGCACGTAGCTCTTCGGGCGGTCAGCCACCAGCTCGAAGCCTTCGGAGAGCGGCCCGGCGGGCCCTGCGGACCAGAAGGTGCCCTCTCGAGCCCATCGATCCTGCCAGCGCGTCTCAATCTGCTCGGCCAGTCCGGCGTCGTAGCGGAACTGCGTGATCTCGCTGCCCATCTGCGGCCTCCTCAAGTGTCAGGAAATGAAAAAAACCCCTCGCGCAGGAGGGGGAGCCACGATGAAAGAGAAGTCAGCGTGGCTCGCGGCTAAGGAGACCAGAGGAAACGAACATGCCGGGAGGGTACCATTCCTGGCCGGTTTCCGGCACTATCAGCGAGCCGTCAGCGGTGCACGGGTGCCGCACAATGCGCTCTGCCTGCGGTGATAGCTTCGGCCGTAGGAGGTGTTCAGAGTGCGGATCAGCAGGAAGGCGCTGCTGACGGGGGTCGCCTCTGTGGTTGCGTTGGCGCTACTGGTCGGCGGTTTCTACTTGCTGACTGGGCATAGCCCTCGCAAGCGGCTGGAGTCAGCGCATGACAAGCCGGGGGTAACGCTGTACTCACCGTTCACCGGCGAACACGTATCCTCGCTGCGGCGCGAACTGATCTTCAAGATCGATAATGTCGCTCAGGCCAGGCCGCCGACGGGGCTGCGCCAGGCCGACATCGTATATCTCCTTCCCGTTGATGGCGGGCTCAGCCGGATCATGGCGGTGTTCTCCTCGCACGTGCCGCCGATTGTTGGCCCGGTGCGTAGCGCGCGCCAGGAAGACATCGAGCTGCTGCGGCAATTCGGCAAGCCGGCCTTCGCATTCTCCGGTGCACAGCCGCACCTGCTGCCAGTTGTCGAGCACGCCAGGATCGTCGACCTGTATTCGGGGATCGTCGGTGGCTATTTCCGCGATCTGCGCAGGATAGCGCCATACAACCTCTATGCGCGGACGAAGCGCCTGCTCGCCGAGGCCAAGGGTGCCGGCAAGGCGAGAGATATCGGGTTCAGGTTCGGGTCGCCTCCTGCTGGGGGCAAGCCGGCAAGCGTCTACCACGTCACGTACCCGGCGGCGGCCTTCACGTTCCGCTGGTCCGCCGCCCAGCACCGCTGGCTGGTATGGATGGACGGCAAGGCCGCCACGGCAGCCAAAGGTGGCCAGCTCGGCGGTCGCACCGTTGTTGTGCAGTACGTCAAGGTAGGGACCTCCGTCTTCCGCGAGCTCGGGGTCAGGCCGCCGTACGCGAACACAGTCGGCAGCGGGACTGCGGTCGTGCTGCGAGACGGCCGCGAGTATCACGTGCACTGGTCGCGTCCCACGGCGGATGGCGGGACGACGTTCACTCTCCACAACGGCAAGCGAATGCTGTTCGCGCGCGGGCAGGTCTGGGTGGTTTTCGCCTATGGACCTGGCTCAACGCGCTGAAACGCAACATCAGCCTTAAAGGGCACAGGCGGAGTATCTTGTCGGCTCCTGCGTCCCATGCCACACTCTCAGGTGTTTAGCCGATGAACGGCTGCAATCCTCGGTAGCAGTTCTCGATCGGCTTGCAAATATCTGTTCCGTCTTTCTGTCCTTGCGGACACGCACGAATCGGAGCGGGAAGTGACCGATCAGCCGGCCGGCGCAGCCCAAGAAACCGCCTTGCCGCCACAGCCTGAGACCGTGCAATACATGCGGAACCCGCCTCCGGCCGCAGCACAGGCTGTTCCCCAGGCCGGAGCGCCTCCTGGCACGGGCGATCTGACCGACGAAATGCTCAGGTCCGATCAGTGGACCGATCAAATGCTCCAGACAGCCGCGATTCCGGTAACTGATGTTCCGCTCGTCAGTCTGGGCGGTGGGATCGGCTCCTTCGTCACGGTGGACTATCTGCGCATCGCCGGCGTCAGCACCGACCGGATCAAGGTCCTGTCAAACCTTGACTTCGCCTGGCAGACCTATGAGTACCTCACGAGGGTCTCGCAGATACCGAAGCCGGAGCGGATCAGGTCGGACTCGGCCTCGCGGCCGGACAACATCTGGGGGTTCCCTTCGTACGCGCTCGCAGAGGCGGTGACAGAGCGCAAGCTTGCGCCGCTTTGGCAGGTGCTGGTCGAGCCGATCTTCGATGACTACTACACGCCGAAGGCAGGGCGGGTCTTCGCCGGCCTCGAGCGCGAGTCGAAGCGGATCGGCTGGAACCAGATGCTCGTCAAGGGCCAGATCAGGATGGTGCGCAAGCGCCAGGGCGGCGGGTACTTCGTCATCTTGACCCCGATGGCCGGCTCGACACCGACAAAGCGGCTGGCTTACCGCGCAGAGTTCGTCCACATCGCGGTCGGCTACCCGGGGCTGAAGTTCTTGCCAGAGCTGCAGGACTTCCGCACCGAGCACCAGGACTTCCACCACGTGGTCAGCGCGTACGAGCTGCACGAGCATGTGTACGAAGCCGCGCGGACCAAGCATCTGGTCGTCATGCTGCGCGGCGGCGGCATCGTCGCGTCCCGTGTGCTGCAGCGGCTGATGGACGACAGGGCAAAGTACGGGCTGTCCACCGAGATCGTGCACCTGTTCCGCACGTACATCTCCACCTCGCACGGTCCGAACGCGTGGAACAGGCGCAAGGGTGCGCACGGCTTCGCCTATCAGGGCTTCAACTACCCGAAGTCAGTGTGGGGCGGGCAGCTGAAGTCCGAGATGCGCAGGCTGGAGGGCCAGGCGCGAGCCGACAAATACAAGCTGATGGGCGGCACGAACACGCCATACCGCAGGCGCTGGCAAGCGCAGATGAAGGACGGGCGTGATCACGGCTGGTACCGCAGCATGTCGGGCACCGTCGACCAGATGCGGCTCGATCACGGAAAGATCGTGAGCTGCGTCAGGACCCAACAGGGCATCGTCGAAGTCGCTGCGGACTTCGTGATCGACTGCACGGGCCTTGAGGCCGACATCGCCGAGCACCGGGTGCTCGCCGATCTGCTCCAGCACTCCGGCGTGGGCCGCAACCCGGTGGGTCGGCTCGACGTCGAGCGGACCTTCGAGCTGCGCGGGGCGGGCAGCGGTCCCGGCGTCATGTACGCCTCCGGCGCCACGACCCTCGGCGGGTACTTCCCCGGCGTTGATACCTTCCTCGGGCTGCAGGTGGCGGCCCAGGAGATCGCCGACGACCTGGCGCGACGGGGGTTCTGCCGCCGGATCGGTACATTCCGCTCCATACGGCAGTGGCTCAGGTGGGCACGTAACAAGCAGCCATAAGTTCAAGGAGGCACCAAGGTGCTACCCACTCTGGGTGGTCGGATACAGACCCGGCTGTTCCTGCTCGCCGTGGTCGGCGGGCTCGTGACGCTGATCCTCGGCCCGATCCTGCCGATTTCGGCTTCGCTGCATGTGGTGTACCGGGACACGTTCCTGGTTCTCGCGGCGGTGGCGGTGCTCGGCATCGGCTGGGAGTGCCTGTACCACTTCCTCATGCAATGGCGCTGGGAGAAGGACTGGCCGACCTTGTTCGGCCTGCTCACCGGGATCCCCGAGGGCGTGCTTATCTGGGTGCTGCTCAAGCAGGACCTGATACCAGGCATAGTCGGGACCGTGCCGTGGCGGGCGTACGTCATCGACTTCGGCGTGGTGTGGCTAGCTGTGTGGCTGGTCGCGAACGGCCCGATGCGGGTTCCGTTCATCAGGTGGCGCTTTCACGGGGGGAGAGTGGTGTGACCGACCAGCCTGGCCCGGATGACCATGCGCACGCGCCCGGCCTGTTCCCTGTTCCTGGTGACGGAGTGCTGGCACGCCGCGGTGACCTGATTCTGCTCTGCGGCCTCGAGGACAGTCAGACCGCCGACAGCCTGCTTGACTTGCTCGAGCAGCTCGCCGCCGCGCGCGGCGACGGCAGGCAATTCACCGACGCGATCGCCGACGCGCTCGACGCGGCCGGAGGCGCGCACTCCGTGCTCGCGTTCGGACCATCGGGAGCAGGCCTGGCGGTCACCGTCAGCGGCGGCGGATGGGCCGATCTGCGTACCTCAGAAGGTACGGTCAGGGTCGAGGCAGCCCACCGCAGTATGCAGCTACGGTGCATACTGCGCGCCCCGGTCGCCAGGGTTGATGGCGGGCTGAGCCCTGACAATAACGGTGTCGCGAGCACCGACCGTTTCTCGAGGCTGGACGCGGGCATCGTACGGGCCGGTGGCCTGAGCTACTACCTGGTCGGCGCGGCAAGACAGGCTCAGCCTCCTGGCGGTGGCCCGGGCGCTGGTGAGGTGCGCCTTGGCAAGGGCCGAGTGCCGAGCGCTACGTCGGCGCAGACGCCTGCCGCCGAGGCCAGACTGGCGGGTGTGCCAGTCGCGCAGGTTCCCGCTCAAGAGGCCGCGGCGCCGTCGGCCCAGCCAGAGCCCGTTGTTCAGGAGCCTCAGGCACCGGCGCAGCTCGCGCCCGCGGGTCCCGAAGTTTCGGCGCGAGCCAGGCAGTCGGAGCCGACGGCGGCGTGGGTCGCGCCCGACATGCCAGTCCCTGCCGCCGTGCCAGAGGTCCAGCAAGAGGTCACCGCTGCCCCCGAGCCGTTCGAACCTGCTCAGCCTTTCGAGGCAGTGCTGCTGTACGGCGGCGGTCCTGGCGGCGGCGTCGAGCTACCTTCCAGGCCGCCGTTGTCCAAAGTCAAGGACATGCCGCCAGGCACGAGCAGCTATGTCTCCGCCGGACCGATCATCCAGGGCGTCTACTGCAAGAACGGCCACTTCGACGACCCAGAGGCACTGTTCTGCGCGATCTGCGGCATCTCGATGAACCAGCAGACGCTCGTGCCGAGGCCAGGAGAGAGGCCGCCGCTCGGCGTGTTGTTGCTCGATGACGGCTCGGTATTCCAGCTCGACACCGACTACGTGGTGGGCAGGGAGCCTGGCCTGGACTCGTCGGTCGCCTCGGGGAAGGCTAGGCCACTGCGGATCAGCGATGATTCGGGGATCGTCTCCAGGGTGCACGCCAGGGTTCACCTCGACGGCTGGCGGGTGCTGGTCACCGACCTCGGATCGGCCAATGGGACCAGGGTGATCCTCCCCGGGCATCCCGCCGACCAGCCGCTCGTTCCCCAAGTTCCTCTCGTGCTTGCCACAGGCAGTCAGGTCGACCTCGGCGGGCGCGGGTTCCGTTACGAGTCTCACCGCGGCAGGTGATCTTGAGCCCCCTCTTGCTGGCGAGCGGCGGCGCCGAAGCGATGAAGATAAAGCCGATGCTCGACGTCCCATTGTTCCTGTTCGATATCGCGCTGATCATCATCCTGGCGAGGCTGCTCGGACAGGCCGCCAAGCGAATCGGGCAGCCGCCTGTGCTCGGTGAGATCGTGGCTGGCATCCTGCTCGGGCCGACGATCTGGGGCCTGCACAACGTGGGGATATTGTTCCCGAACACGCATAAGAACCCGCTGGTCACGGCGCTCACCGCGATCGCCACCCTGGGCCTTGCGCTGTTCATGTTCGTGATCGGCTACGAGGTCGACCTGGGGCTCGTCAGAGGCCGCGAGCGGGTGGCCGGGGGTGTGGCCATCGGCTCGATCGTGACCCCCCTGGCTCTAGGTTGCGGACTCGGGGTGTGGCTGGCGCACCGCCATCACCTCCCGCACCAGACGAGTTTCGTGCTTTTCTTCGGCGTGGCGATGTCGATCACCGCCTTCCCCGTGCTCGCGCGCATTCTGTCGGACCGGGGCTTGCACAGGACAAGGGTCGGCGGGCTGGCGCTGGCGGCCGCGTCGGTCGACGACGTGCTCGCTTGGACGCTGCTCGCGATCGTGATCGCGATCGCTGGCTCGAGCAGCGGTAATAATCAATGGCGGCTCGCGCTCGCGCCGGTCTATGCCGCCGTGATGATCTGGCTCGTCAAGCCCGCGCTGCGCAAGCTCGCCGAGGCGTACCAGCGGCAGGGTCAGCTCACTGCGATCGTGCTTGCCGCAGTGCTCGCGCTCTTGATCTTGTCCAGCTTCGCGACCGAGTGGATGGGCGTGAAGTTCATCTTCGGCGCGTTCATCTTCGGCATCATCATGCCCAGGGACGTTCCTGAGCTGCGCGAGGCAATCCTGGAACGGCTCGAGCAGGTCAGCGTCATCGTGCTGCTCCCCGTCTTCTTCGTGGTCGCGGGGCTGAAGGTCAACCTTCGCGGGATCGGCGTGTCCGGCCTGGTCGATCTCGTGCTGATCATGCTGGTCGCGGTCGCTGGCAAGTTCGGCGGCGCCTACTTCGGCGCGAGGCTCACCGGCGTCAGGCGCCGGCAGTCGGGCGCGCTGGCCGCGCTGATGAACACCCGCGGCCTGACCGAGATAGTGATCCTCACCGTAGGGCTCACCCTCAAGATCTTGCCCCAGACCTTGTACACGCTGATGGTCGTGATGGCCGTCGTGACCACCGGCATGGCAGGTCCGCTGCTGAAGATCATCTACCCGAACCGGATCATGGAGCGCGACATCGCGGAGGCAGACCGCGTCGCGCGCGGCGAGGCGGCCGCGCACCGGATCCTCGTGCTGATCGAGGACCCGGCGACGGCAGCCCCGCTGATTGACGTAGCGGCGCGGCTGGCCGCGAGCAGGCCGAACAGCGAGCTCGTGTTCTCTCACCTGGTGCCGCATCAGCAGGCGGGCAGGCTGGAGGTCGGCGCAGGGCTCGGCGGTGAGCTGCTTGCGATGACCCAGACTATGGCGAGCCTGCACGCTCTGGCCGCCGAGGCAACACCGGACGGCGTGGCCGCGACCGTCCAGTCGAGATTCAGCGACGATGTCCAGGCCGAGCTGCCCAGCTTCGTGGCGGCCGCCGAGGCCGACACGATCGTGCTGCGCCCGGGTAGCGCGAACGGTGAAGCGCTGAGCCGCGACGGCGCCGCGCAGCTTGTCTACGCGATGCTCCCGCTGCCCCCGGAGCCGACGGCTGCCGTCGCCATGTGGACCCGCGGTGCCGACGGCGACGCAGCTGTCCAGGTGGCCGCGCAGCTGTCGGTGGCGGGTCGCCTCGACCTCGTCGTGGCACCCGCCGGCAGGCCAAGGGCATCGATCGCGGCGGAGCTCAGAAAGCGCGGGCTTGCGGCAGTGTCAGGTCCACCGCCGGATGGCGCCATCCTCGTCGGCGCGGCGAGCCAGGGCTTCGAGCCGCCACAGGAGGCAGGTTTCCCGCCGCACCTGGTCGTGATGGCGGGAACCTTGGAGGCTAGCGACGACATGGACGCCTGGGTGGAGGCCCTCACCGAGCGCGAAGCGGAGGCCGCGTCGGCGAAGAGCACACCGGCGCAGAGCACACCGGCCGGCAGCACTCCGGCCCAGAGCATGCAGACTGACCGCACGAGTGCCGACACTACGGGCGCCGGCGGCGGCAGTTAGGAGAGCAGGCAGCCGTGAACGTTTCTGATCCACGCCGCGCGCCCGACCGGGCAGGAATCGCGGACTATCGCTTCGTCAGATCGCTCGGCGCCGGGAACCACGGCGTCTTCTACCTCGCCCACCGCCCTGAGCGCCTGAAAATTGACGCCGAGTTCGTCGCGGTGAAGGTCCTGACGGGATCGAACAGCCAGGACACCTTCCGCCGGGCCACCAGAGAACTGGCGGCGTTCGCCGCCGTCAGGTCTCCGTACCTGGTGACGCTCTACGACGCCGGGCAGCAGGGAGACGACCTGTATTACTCGATGGAGTACCTGCCGGCGGGCTCGCTTGCCGATGCGGCCGGAGCCTTGCCGCCTGGCCAAGTCCTCACCGCGGTCGCCGACGCGGCCAGGGCAGCCGATGCCCTGCACGAGGCGGGTATGGCGCACAACGACATCAAGCCTGGCAACATCATGCTGCACGACGGCCACGCCAAACTCAGTGATCTCGGCCTGAGCCAGCTGCTCACGCCCGGGCTCACCCTCACCGGCATCGGCTCGACCGGATCGGTCGAGTTTCTCGACCCGGCTATCATCCGTGGTGAGGCGCCGGGCCGCGCGACCGATATTTTCTCACTCGGCGCCACCTTGCACCGTGCGCTGACCGGCTCTGGTCTGTACGGTGAGCTGCCGACGAACAACACGATGCTGGCCATGCGCCGTGTGCTCTCGCACGCTCCTGAGATCTCGCCGAGCCTGCCCGCCGGGGTGCGGGACCTGATCGCGAGCGCGATCGACCAGAATCCGGCCGCGCGTCCGGCCACCGCCGGGGATTTGGCGGTGCGTATAGACGCGCTGTCGGAGCAAGTTCTTTAAGCAGTTCTGCCGGCTTAGGCCGTCCTGCGCTTCGCGGTGAGCGAGATCGCAGCGAGGTAAGTGCCTGTTGCGAGGGCCAGTATGCCGAAGCTCGGCGGTATGGTCGGCGCCGCGTATGCGATGAGCAACCCTGCCCAGACCGACAGCACCGCGAAGGCAGCCGAGAGCCACATGCCGCGGAACGGCCGCGCAGTGAATCGCTGGGCGGCGCCAGCTGGGGCCGCGAGCAGGCCAAGCAGAAGCAACGCGCCCACGGCCTGGGTCGCCGCAGCAGCGGTGACGCCGACCAGACCGAGGAACACCGCGCCGAGCAACCGCACGGGTACCCGCCGCGCGCGGGCGACCGCCTCATCGAGACTCGCGAAGAGCAACGGCCTTGCGATGACGACCAGAACCACGCAGACGCACGCCGCGACGGCTGTGTCGATGACGGCCTGAGCCGCCGATAGCCCAAAGATCGTGCCGAAGAGGACGTTGACCCCTGACGCGCCGTTGCTGCCGCCGGTCGAGGTGGTGTAGATGCTCAGGAACAGGGCGCCGAGGCCAAGTATCCAGGCGAATACGATGCCCGTGACGGTGTCGTCGGCGCGCCCGCGAGAACCGAGCGCGGCCATCGCGAGCGCGACAACGATGCACGCGCCGTAGAGCCCGATGAGCAGGTCAGCGCCTGCGGCGAGGGCGGCTAGCGCTCCTGTGAACGCGACGTGGCTCAGAGCGTCTCCTGTGAACACCTGTGAACGCAGCACCACGAAGTAGCCGCATAGCCCTGAAGCCGCTGCGATGGCGGCGCCAGCGACGAAGGCGTATCGCAGGAATGGCTCGTCGACTATCGCCGCCAGGCCGTTCACGCGATACCTCCGGCCGGCTGGGCCATCAGCCGCCGACGGCTCGAGCGTGCCGCCCTTGCGCGGCCGGCTGCCGCGAGCCCGTATGCGACGAACCCAATCGTCGTGACGAAGAATCCGACCGGGTAAACGGAGTAATAGGCGGCCGTCAGTCCCAGCCAGACGACCATGAGACCGATCGCGATCGTGAGCCAGAAGCTGGTCATCGGGCGCGCGGTGATCAGCTGGGCGGTCGCGGCCGGCATGACGAGCAACGCGAATACCAGTAGCGCCCCGGTGATCTGGCTGACTTCGGCGGCCGCGCAGCCAAGCAAGACGAGGAACAGGCCGCTGAGCAAGCGCACAGGCACGCCGCGCGCCGCCGCGACATCGGGGTCGACGGAGGCGAAGAACAGCGGCCGCGCGATGAGCGCGAGGGCCGCGAGCGCGGCGCCCGCAATGGCGAGCAGAACGATGACCTGGCTGGGGGAGATGCCGAGGAACGAACCGAACAGCAGGTTGGTGAGCCCGCTCAGGAATCCGCCATAAAGGCTGACGAACAGCGCTCCGCAGGCCAGCGCGAACGCCTGCACCGTCCCGATGATGGCCGATTCGCTGCTCCTGGTCGTGCCGCCGATCGACCGTGGCACCGAGGCGATCACGAGAGCTGCGCCGATCGCCGCCGCGAAGTAGCCGACAGTGGCGCTGATGCCCAGGAGAATCGCCCCTGCGGCGCCGGGAAAGGACACGATCGCCAGCGTGTGCCCGGCGAATGCCTGGCGGCGCAGCACCATGAACCAGCCAAGGGCCCCCGCCAGGACCGCCACGATCG
>Ga0126371_10000898_pt1 | contig 24908 bp, 28 predicted proteins | sample PanSoiMetaPlot_4_FD_110145 | JGI IMG/M metagenome (GOLD analysis project Ga0126371, IMG submission 110145) | Tropical forest soil microbial communities from Panama - MetaG Plot_4 | ecosystem: Environmental > Terrestrial > Soil > Tropical forest > Bulk soil | place: Panama | collected 2016-02-17 | reverse complement strand
GCTGCACAGCGCGTGGTCGCTGCTCAAGACCGAGGTGGCGTCGCCGAAGCGCTGCAGCTACTCATGAACGGGCAGACGGTTGGCTAAGCCGCGTAACGCGAGGGCGCATCCACGACGCAACGGCACCAGCGGACGTGGCATCGCGCTCTGGGCGTTGGCGCTCGCCTTGATCGGCGCTGCGGCTTACGGCGGCGTGGCGTTGGCTGCCGACCCTCGTCTTGCACTCGATGACGTGTCGGTCGAAGGCGCACACCGAGTCGCCGTCGCCGACATCATCGCGGCAGCAGCGCTCCCGCACGGACGAAATGTTTGGCTGTTGGACACGGCTTCGGCTTCGCGCGCGGTCGAACGGCTGCCGTGGATCGCTTCAACGAAGATCTCGCGTGCTTGGCCCAACATGGTGACGATCGTCGTCTCGGAGCGCGTGCCCATAGCGCGCGTTGCGCTGGGCCGCAGTGACTTCGAGCTGGTGGACATCGACGGGCGTGCGCTTGGTCCAGCTTCTGACGCGAGCGACCAGGCTTTGCCCGCTCTGACGGTGGCGCCGCTGCCGCCGGACGCCGGCACCGCGGGCGCACAGCTCGGAACGACTGTGGTGGGTCAATCGCTCGATGCGATTCGACAGTTGACCGCGCTTGGAGTCCATATGACGGAAATCCGCGATGAGCCGGTCATGGGGCTGCGTGCGTTCACGCAAGCCGGCTTGTGGGTCGTATTCGGTGACCTCGATGATCTGAACCATAAGGTCGCATTGTACGAAGCGATCAGCAAACGCATCTCGCAACCAAGTGCGGTCGAGTACATCGACGTGCGCAGCACGGCCGCACCGACTGTCCAATATCGATGAGAAAAAAACGCGTTGGCAAAAGAGGGAACGCGTGGCTCGCTTTGAATGCGTTCCCATCACAACGAGTGCGGCGACCTTTGGGTCGCCGAACGCGTTCTTTGACCAGGTTATCCACATCCCGTGTGCACAACGCTCCGGCAGTTGTGCACAACCGCGTAACTCCTGTGGAGAAATCCGCTTTTGGCGCGTAGCGACATCATCGCCGGTCTCGATATCGGCACGACGAAGACCGCCGCGGTCATCGCGAGTCAAACGCCGCAAGGCGCGATGGACATCATCGGCTTTGGCGCGGCGCCGTCGCTCGGGCTGCGCAAAGGCGTCGTCACCGACCTCGAGGAGACGGTGAAGTCCATCGAGGCGTCGATTGAGACCGCCGAGCGCATGGCGGGCGTGAGCATCGCGTCCGCGTACGTGGGCGTCACCGGCGAACACGTGCGGTCGCTGAATACGCACGGCATCATCGCCGTGGCCGGAGACGAGAACGAGGTGGCTCCGATCGACGTCAAGCGCGTGGTCGATGCGAGCACGATCATCAACGTTCCGGCCGATCGCCAGATCATCCATACGTTGCCGCGCGAGTTCGCCGTCGACGGTCAGAACGGGATCACCGACCCGGTCGGGATGGCCGGCGGCAGGCTGGAGGTGGACACGCACGTCGTCACCGCCGGCACGTCATTCGTCACAAACGTGCTCAAGTGCGTGCATCGTGCGGGCATCGAGCCCGTCGGCGTGATCTTCGAGCCGCTCGCGTCGGGAGCCGCAGTGCTTTTGCCTGAAGAGCGCGACGCCGGCGTCGTGCTGCTCGACATCGGCGGCGGCACGACGGATCTTGCGGTGTATTGGGGCGGCGGGGTGTATCATACGTGGACGGTGCCGGTCGGCGGCAACATCGTGACCAATGATATCGCGCTCGGGCTCAAGACGAGTTTCGCTGAAGCCGAGAACATCAAGCACGTCTACGGCACGGCCGATCTGTCGCTCGATCTCGATCAAGAGACGTTCGAAGTCAAGTCGCTGTCAGGTCGCACCAGCCGCGCCGCTTCAAAGCACTTCTTGCGGCAGATCATCGTCGCGCGCATGACGGAGATCTTCAAGCTCGTGCGCGCCAACCTCGCCGAGAACTGCCCGCCCGAGGTCATGCTCGCCGAGCTGGTCTTGACGGGCGGTGGGGCCTGCTTGAGCGGCATCGACGGACTCGCGTCAGATTATTTCGATTTGCCGTCGCGCATAGGGTATCCGATGCACGTCGGTGGTCTTACAGAAACGATCAAGAACCCGGCGTATGCCACCGCAGTCGGGCTCGTGCTTTTCGGCGCCGCCGGGGACGGCGCCAAGCCGGAGCGCACGAATGGTCGCGGCACATGGTCGCGTGTCGCGACGTGGGTGGGTCAGGTCTTCAGGCTATAGCCAGGGGGATAGAGGAATGACTGAACAGCCGCGGCGTTACGTGCCGGAACACATGGCGAGCATCAAGGTGATCGGGGTCGGCGGCGGCGGCTGCAATGCCGTCAACCGCATGGTCGACTCCGGCATCAGAGGCGCCGAATTCTACGCCATCAACACCGACGTCCAAGCGTTGAAGAACTCGCGCTCGGAGAATACGCTGCAAATCGGTCAGAACCTCACGCGCGGCTTGGGCGCGGGCGCCGACCCGGAGATCGGCCGGCAAGCAGCTGAAGAATCGAAAGAAGACGTTGCGATGCTCGTTGAGGGCGCCGATCTCGTCTTCATCGCCGCCGGGATGGGCGGCGGAACGGGGACCGGTGCGTCGCCGATCATCGCCGAGATGGCGCACGGTGCGGGCGCGCTGACGGTCGGCGTCGTCACCAAGCCGTTCGGTTTCGAGCTGCGCAAGCGCGCGCAGATCGCCGAGCGCGGCATTGCAGACCTCGAGCAGAAGGTCGACACGCTGATCGTCATCCCCAACGACCGGCTCTTGTCGATCATCGAGAAGCGCACCCCGCTGACCGAGGCCTTCCGCAGCGCCGACGACGTGTTGCGTCAGGGCATCCAGGGCATCACCGACCTGATCACGCAGCCCGGCTTGATCAACCTTGACTTCGCCGACGTGCGCCGCGTCATGACCGACGCCGGCTCGGCGCTGATGGGGATCGGCAAGGCGTCCGGTGAGAATCGCGCAGCCGACGCGGCGCAAAAGGCGATCTCGAGCCCGCTGCTTGAGGCGACCATCGACGGTGCGCGCGGCGTGATCTTCAATATCTACGGCGGACCCGATCTGTCGATGTACGAGGTCAACGAAGCGGCCGAGCTGATCAGCAAGGCGGTCGATCCCGATGCCGAGGTCATCTTCGGCGCGACGATCGAGGAGAACATGAACAGCGAGGTGCGGGTGACGGTGCTCGCGACCGGCTTCGGATCGCGCGCGAGAGAACGGACACGCGTTCTCGGCGTCGGCGAGATCGAAAAGGTCAAGCCGGTGAACATGGACGAGATCGAAGTACCTGCGTTCTTGAGGTACTCACGCTAAGCGCGCCAAGGGGCGAGCACGTAGCGGCAGCCGGCGGCCCCGCGTTCGAGGTCGCCGGCGATTTCGGCACCGGCATCCGGATACAGCGCGAGACGCCGCAGGTCTGCAAGCGGATGCCATGCGCATTCGGCGACGCGCGCGTCAAGGGACGCGCCGACCGGACCGCGCAGCGCTGCTTCAAACACCAGCTGCACCACGTGACGAGCGCCCGAAGGCGCTCTGGTTTCGACCACATAGCGAAAAACGCCGACGTCGCAATCGACGCCGGCCTCTTCGCGCACTTCTCGTCGCAACGCCGCAGCGGCCGATTCTCCCGGCTCGACGCCTCCTCCCGGCAACAGATGGGCGACGTGCTTGCCATGCATGTGCTTGGCAAGCAAGACCTGTCCGGCATGGACGCACAGCGCGGCGACTCGAACGCGAAGCATGATACCCCAATCGCTTGTCGCCCAATCACGGAGGTTCCTCGATGAAAGCGGTATGCAGCGAATGCATCGATGTCGGCTTGCCCGTCGCCCGCGTGTATGGCTTCGTCGCCGATCTTGCGCGCTGGCCGTTGTGGCTGTCGTTTGTCGTCTGTGCGCAGCAGAAGGGCGAGCCGTTGCGCGAGCTTGCGTTCGAGCAAGAGCTGGACATCTGCATGCAGCGCGGCAAGCGGCGCTGGCGCGAATCGTTCGACGTCGTGCGCTGCGTGCCCAACGCTTTCTTGTGGCTCGAGGGCAGTCTCTCCGCGGCGCGCCGCCTCGAATTCCGCTTCGAACAGCGGCGGACCGGCACGCGCGTGCACTGTTCGATCGGGTATCCGATGTACGGCGGCGGACTCGGCGCGCTGCGCGATGCGCTGTTCGAGCGGCGCACAGTCGCGCACGAATTGGCGCGCTCGCTAATGACGCTGCGCACCGCGCTTGAAGACGTCGAACACATCGAAGAAGGTATGCCGTTCGGGAAGGCCAATCAACCGCTTCCCGCCTGATGCCCACCTATGATTATCGCTGCAAGCAGTGCGGAAAGATCCACGAGATCCAGCACGGCTTTCATGACCCTCGGCCAACGACGTGCCCGTCCTGCGGCGGGCCGCTCGTCCGCGTTTTCCATCCGGTCGGCGTCGTGTTCAAGGGCTCCGGTTTTCACAAGACCGACTACGCGAGCGGCAGCGTGAAGAAGGAGTCGGGAGAGGCGGCGGCAGGCAAGAGCGAGACCACATCGGCGCCCGCAGCGGACACGTCGAAGAGCGAAAAACCGGTGAGCGGGTCTAAAGCCGCCGCTCCACCAGCGCCGGCGAAACCGGACAAGAAACCGTCGGAATCGAGCGGATCATGATCCATTGGATCGGCATCGGTTTTGTGATCGTCGCGCTGCTCGTCATCGTCGCGATCGTCGTATCGGCGGCGCTACAGTTCCGTGCGGTTGCGCGCGCCGCTGCCAAGCTTCGGTCGCACCCGCTTTTCGAAAGCGACTGGCGCGCGGCACAGGCGCTCAAGGTGCAGCGGGTGCGAGACGGCAGTGAGCAGTTGCGCAACGACCTTGCGCGTCTCGGGCCGGCGCTCGCATCGCTCGCTCTCGCGCTTTACGAACTCGGCGCGCTCGCGTACCGCCCATCGCCGTCCATCGAGCGCGTCATGCGCCACGGTATTCCGTGGCTTTCAGGTCTCTTGCGCCCCCGTCCGCAGCAAAGGTAGCATTTTCGCGCGCCGGCAAACCGCACCACACGAATTTGCGCCACATCAGAAAAACGCGCTAGCAAAACAGCGTCGCAAGAGCAAGCTGCGCGGCCGCTATCATTTACGTTGGTTCGACAGCCTGCTAGGCACGTGGCAAGTTGGAGGTCTCATCGCCGCTGCGCAGCTCCAGCGTGGCTTGGCCGTGCGCCTCGAGCGTAAGAGTTTCTGGATCGTCGAGCTTGATCAGGAGACTTGAAACGCGGCGTGCCACCGCTTTTCGAAATCGGGGAATGACGTCGCGATGCAATCCGCGTCCTCAATAAGGATCGGCGCTTTCGCCGCGGCAGCCAAAACTGCGGCGGTCAAACCGATGCGGTGATCGCCGCCGGTGGAAATAGATGCCGGTGGGCGTAGTGGCCGGCCCCCGCGCACGGCGATGCCGTCGGGCAATTCGCTGACGGACACGCCGAACGCGCGCAACAGCTCGATGGTCGAGCTGATACGGTCGGATTCCTTCGTCCGCAGCTCCGTGGCACCGCGCACGGTGAACGAACCGGCGGCGGTCGCAGCCAAGGCGCAAAGCAACGGGATCTCATCGATCAAGTTCGCGACGCGCGCGGGGTCGAGCGTGACGTTGTGCAGCGGTGCCGCCGAGGAAACCTCGATGTCCGCAACCGGCTCGCCGTGATGCATCGCAAGACCACGGATCGAGATGTGCGCCCCCATATCGCGCATCACGTCCAGCGCCGCAGTGCGCGTCGGGTTGATACCGGTCGCGATGAGCGAGATGCGGCTTCCCTGGAGACACGTCGCGGCCGCGGCGAAATAGGCGGCCGCTGAGACGTCGCCGGGAACGGCATATTCTCCGATCCCGCGCAGTTCGGAAGCCCGAACCGTTGCGCGCAGGCCGTTCGTGTCGATCGCCGCACCCATTGCGCTGAGCATAAGCTCGCTGTGATCGCGGCTTTGTGCGGGGCTGACGATGGTCGTCGTTCCCTTCGCTCTCAAACCTGCGAGCAGGAGCGCGGTCTTGACCTGCGCAGACGGGACCGGCATCTCGTACGAGATGCCGCGCAGCGGCTTCGACGAAGATGCAAAGGAGATCGGCGCCGTGCCACGCTCGCTGCACCGGATGTCCGCGCCCATGTCGCGCAGCGGTGCCGCGACGCGTTCCATGGGCCGCGCACGTAGGCTCTCGTCGCCATCGAGAACGGCGTTGATGCGGCCTGCGAGCGCGCCGGCGAGCACGCGCATCGTGGTGCCGGAGTTCCCGCAGTCGATCGTTCGCGCCGGATCGCGTAGGGTGTTGCGGCCCTCGATGCGGATGCGCGCGTCATCTTCCTGGACTCCGACGCCCAAGACGTGCACTGCGTTGATGCTCGCGCGCACGTCGTCGCCACGGTTGATATTCAGGATCGACGTCGCACCCGTCGCGATCGCGCTGAACAGGACGATGCGATGCGAGATCGATTTGTCGCCCGGCACCTCGATGGGTCCCGCGAAGCGCTGAGGCGCGCGCAATCGCATCGAGCTCATAACATCAACCTTGCGAACGGCGCGTGTCCGCACCTGCGTCGGATGTCTCCCAATGCTACACGTGCGCCATCGCGTTGAACAGGAGAAGGCGAAGGTCCATGAATAAGACTCGAAGCGCCCATGAGCACCCCGGCGACCTCCAGCGTGTCACTGCACACGCTGCGCTACACAAGTCTGATTTCGGCGCTCTTCGCATTCGCGCTCGTCATCTGGGGCGGCATCGTGCGCATCAACGGCGCCGGCATGACGTGCCCGGATTGGCCGCGCTGCCGCGGCGTCTGGTTTCCGGCGCTCAACGATCCGGTTGTCTACGAGTGGACGCACCGGCTCGGCGCTCCCGTGCTTACACTGCTGATCATCGCTACGTTCGTCGCGGCCTGGCGCGCGCGCCGCGAGCGGCCGGCTTCTTGGCGGGCGGCATGGGTTGCGGCCGGTTTGCTGGTCGCGCAGATCATCGTCGGCGCGTTGACGATCGAGTACGCCAATAATCCGCCGAGCGTGGCGGCGCACCTTGGTGTGGGTATCGCCACGTTCGTCAGTCTGCTCGTCGTGTGGTACACCGCGATACGCGATCCACGCGAGGCAACACCTCAGCCAACGGCGTCAGCGTATATCCTTTCGCTGGTTTTCGGCCGACTGGCAGTGTCGGCCGCGATCGTCACATTCGCAGCGATACTTGCCGCCGGATACATGAGCGCGTCTAATGACGGGTTGGCGTGCACGGGATTCCCGCTGTGCAATGGCTGGGGACCGCCGGTGAGCGTTGCGCAGCAGATCCACATGGGCCACCGGGTGCTTGCCTACCTCGCGTTCTTTCTGATCTTTGTGGTCTTCCTGAGCGGCGGGCGCTCACGCGACGCTCGGATTCGCGCATTCTGCTGGACCGCCTTCGGTCTTGCCATCCTGCAAGTCGGTCTAGGCGTCGCGACGATCGTCTCCGACCTCGCGCCGGCGCTGCGCTCGATTCATCAGGCGAACGGCGCGTTGTTGTTCGCGACCCTCGTCCTGCTTTCGTTCGAAGCATACGCCGCCGCACGTGCGCCGTCGTCACTTCCTTCGGCGACGAGTCCATCCTCGAACGCGACGGTCGCCCAGCCCGCCAGCAGTCCGGTGCAGCGCGCATGAGCACCGCTGCGCTCGCGGCAGGTGGAGTCGGTTCGCGCCTGCGCGACTACATCGCGCTGACCAAACCGAACGTCATGTCGTTGCTGCTATTCACGACGCTCATGTCCATGTTGATCGCCGCACGCGGGCTACCACCGCTGGCGCTCGTAGTGTGGACGATGCTCGGCGGCGCGCTCGCGGCCGGCGCGTCGGGTGCGATGAACATGTACTTCGACCGCGACATCGATGCTGCGATGACGCGGACGCGCTCGCGTCCGGTTCCCGCGGGCAGGATCGCACCGGTACATGCGCTGCTGTTTGGGATCGCTTTGGCGGTCGCGTCGTTCGCCGTTCTGGCGCTCGCCGTCAATCTGCTGTCTGCGCTGCTGGCGCTCGCCGGCATCATCATCTACGTCGGCGTCTACACGCTGTGGCTAAAGCGAACCAGCGTTCAGAACATCGTCATCGGCGGCGCAGCGGGTGCGATTCCGCCACTGGTCGGCTGGGCGGCGGTGACCGGACGGCTTGACATGACTGCGGCGCTCTTGTTCCTCATCATCTTCGTGTGGACGCCGCCTCATTTTTGGGCGCTTGCGCTGATCGCGAAAAACGAGTATGCGAAGGTCGGCGTACCGATGATGCCGGTCGTGCGAGGCGAAACGACGACGAAACGGCACATCGTCATTTATAGCATCGCCCTGGTAGCGCTTACCATCGCATTGACGCCGCTCCACGTCATGGGAACGTTCTATCTCGTCAGCGCGCTGCTGCTCGGCGCGCTCTTCCTGCTTCTCGCAACGCGCGTCGCACGCGAGGGTTCCATCGCCGCCGAGCGGGCGATGTACAAGTACTCCATGCTCTATCTCGCGCTGCTCTTCGGCGCCATGGTCATCGACCGATTCGCGCGTGGACCGGGAGCGTGACGTCGTCAAGCTAACCCGAATCCTCCCGCCCCTCGCGCTCGGCATGTTCATGCGAGCGCTGCAACTGACGATCATCGCGCCTTCTCTTTGGGCGATCGCCCACTCGCTGCGAGCAGGCATCGCCGACCTCGGCTGGGTCATCGTCGCGTATGCCACCGGATCCCTCATCGCGCAGCCTCTGGCAGGCCGGCTTTCCGACGCCAAGGGCCGCAAGCGCATCTTCTTGATCGCGATCGCGCTGTTCGCGCTCGGCTCGCTCGCCTGCGCGCTCTCAACGTCGCTCGCGATGCTCGTCGCCGGGCGAGCGGTCCAATCGCTTGGCGCGGGCGCCGTCGCGCCGACGGCGACGGCGATTATCGGCGACAGCGTTCCCGAGGACAAACAAGGCGGCGCTCTCGGTCTGATCTACGGTTCGTTCGCGCTCGCGGCAGTGATCGGCTCGGTCGTCGGCGGCGCGCTGGTCGACACAGGCGTGCGCCTGCATATGGAATTTCCGTGGCAACTCATCTTTTGGATCAACGTGCCGCTCGCGCTCGGCACGCTTGCGCTCGGCCTTGGGTTGCCTGCCGATCGCACAGCGCCGACCCGAGTAGGCTTCGATCCCCTTGGCATCGTGTTGATCGCAGCGTTCGCTGCGTGCGTGATGGAGGCCGGGGCTCTCACATCAGCGGCCGCACCGATATGGCTCGCGGCGGCGGCCGGGTGCATTGTCGCGCTCGGCGCATGGGAACGCCGCGCTCCGCAGCCTCTCATCGACCCAGAGCTGCTGCGCAGGCCGGGTCCGGTACTCGTCTACACCATCGCGTTCGCGTCAGCGATACCCATATTCTCGGTAACGATCTATTCGGCTGCGTACTACATCGCACAATTCCGCGTGAATGCAGCGCAGGCGGGTATCGCGTTGCTGTTCCTCGCCGTGCCGTTGGGCATCGGGCAAGGCGCGGGTGGACGTCTGCTCAACCGCTTCGGAGCAAAAGCGATGCTGGCGGGCGGCATCGGCGTGCTTGCGGGCGGACTGGCCTGTCTCGCACTGCTGCCGAACGTATGGGAAGTCCGCGCCGGCCTTGCGCTGTGCGGCCTTGGCATGGGACTTGCGACGGCGCCGCCCAATGTTCTGATCTATCGTTACGTCGACTCGCCCAAACGGGGCGCGGCGACGGGTCTGCTCACGATGTTTGCGAGTTCCGGCGCGATCACCGCGCCGGCGCTCGTCACCGCGATTCTCAATCGCGGTTCTGACGCGGCAGTGCAGCTGCGAGCGGAGTACCTGATCGCGCTCGTGGTGGCGCTCGCATGTACGCCGTTGTCGATGTTGCTGCCCGCCGCCGCCCCCGCGGAGCCGAGGGAAAACGGCGCCGCTGCGTTAAGTCGACCGTCCGCTGTGAGCGGTTAACGCGCGCCGAAGTGGCGGAACTGGCAGACGCACGCGACTCAAAATCGCGCGAGGTCACCCCTCATGTGGGTTCGATTCCCACCTTCGGCATTCGTATACTTCTCCCGAGTCGGCTTCGTGTTTGCACCACTGGCGACAAAGGACGCGAAATGGCGGATTGGGTGGATCCGCTTTGCTCGCGGCTCCACGCGGGTGGTCGGGCGCTGCGATGAGCCGGTCATCGTCCCCCCGCGCCCGCACGGTGACGAGACTGACGTCGCGTTTGCAGCCTCGGCGCTAACAGACGGAGGCCTCGTTCGCCTTTACTACTCCGTGGCCGATCAGTTCATGGTTCGGGCGACGCTGCGGCCGCATTAGCCGGCCGTTCCGCAGTATGACAAAAGCGTCATCGCCCGCCGAGGATGGCCCGGAGGCGCCGTGTAATCGCCGGAGCAGGAGACGCTAGTTGAACGAGACGCGTAAACAACCGCTGCTCGACAGTACGTTCTGGTCGGTGACGGTGCTCTTGACCGTCATCAGCGGTCTGCTGATGTGGGGCGTTGTGATTTTCCCCATCGAGGACTGGCTGCCCGAAGCATCGTCGGTCGCCGCGCACATCGACTTCCTGTTCCGCTTCATGGCATTCTTCGGCGTACCGATCCTGGTGTACGTCAGCGGCTATATCATTTATTTCGCTTGGCGCTACCACATCCGCAAGGGTGACAGCCGCTTAGCCGTCGGGTCGCCGATCCACGACCACCCAGGGCTCGAGGCGGCGTGGACCATCGTTCCCTCCATTATAATGCTCATCTTAGGTGTGCTCAGTTATATCGTGATGCCCAAGTACTATCTCGCAAGCGCCTCCAGCGTTGCGACGATCGAAGGGATCGGGCACACGTTCTACTTCGAATTCCGCTATCCGGGCCTAGCGCAGAGCGTTGACAACGATCTCCATCTGCCCGTCAACAAGGAAGTGACGATCTACCTGACGTCAGATGAAGTGGACATCCGCAACGCCGTCATCCACTCGTTCTGGGTTCCGGAATTCCGAGTCAAGCAAGACATGATTCCAGGGATGATCGTGCCGATTCACATCACGCCGGTGAAGGAAGGCACCTTCCGCATCATATGTACGGAGTTCTGCGGCGTCGGACACTCCGATATGGTGGGCAGGGTCGTCGTCCAGTCGCAAGCCGACTTCGACACGTGGTTCAAGACCGAACAGCACATGCAGACCCAAGGCGCGACCAAAGGTGTGACGATCTCGATCACCGGCGGCAACGCGACAGCCGGCGGGCAGCTCTTCGCAGCTAAGTGCACCACCTGCCACAGCACTGGCGCGTTCGACGAGCGCAAGGTCGGTCCCGGACTTGGGAATTTGTTCCACGACACGAACCATCCGAAGCTTGTCACGGGCAAGCCGGCGAACCCCGACGACGTCGCCGACATCATCGAGCACGGATTCAGCGGCGATCTCGGCACGATGCCCAACATGCAGGTCAATCAGCTCACGGACAAAGACATCGCGAACCTGATCGCATACCTCGAGTCGTTGCATAAATAGGATAATCGCTGCATAAATAAGGATAGAAGAAGGACGAACCGGCTCCATGACGATCTCTGAGCTCCAGCGCGAAGCCAGCCACGCGCACATCCACCCACCGCCGCAAGGCTTTGTCTCGCGCTATGTGATCAGCTTCGACCACAAGGTGATCGCGGTCCAGTATTTCATCACCAGCGGCTTGTTCTTCGTTCTGGCTGGATTGTTGGCCGAGTTGATCCGCGTGCAGCTCTTGCAATCCCACAACACGCTGCTTTCCGCTCAGACGTTCGCCAACGCATACAGCGTCCACGGTTCCGCGATGGTATGGCTCGTGATCATCCCGGTGCTTACCGGCGGTTTCGGCAACCTCGCGATGCCGCTGATGATCGGAGCGCGCGACGTCGCATTCCCGTGGCTCAACATGTTCAGCTTCTGGCTGTTCCCGCCGGCCGGCATTCTCGTCTTCTTGAGCTTCCTCTACGGCGCGCCGCAAGCCGGCTGGACGGAATACCCACCGGTTAGCTTGCACACGCCGGGGACTGCATTCTGGTGCGCGGGCATCTTCTTGATCGGCGTCTCAAGCACGATCACCGGCATCAACTTCATGGTCACGATCATCAAGATGCGGGCACCCGGTATGACGTGGACGCGCATGCCGCTGTTCGTCTGGGCAACTCTGGTCACCGCGTTCCTGTCAGCGATCGCAACAGCCAATCTGTCGGCCGCGCTCGCAGGCCTCTTCATCCAACTCGTGTTCCACGTGCCGTTCTACGATCCGGCGCACGGCGGCAGTCCGGTGCTGTGGCAGCACGTGTTCTGGTTCTATTCGCACCCGGCCGTGTACATCATGATCCTCCCGGTCTTCGGCATCGTGTCGGAGGTTCTCCCGACATTCGTGCGGCGGCCCATCTTCGGCTATCGGGCGATCGCGTATTCGTCCGTGGCCATCGCGCTGGTCTCGTTCATGGTGTGGGCGCACCACATGTTCACTAGCGGCCTTGCGCAATGGGTGCAGCTGCCGTTCATGATTCTGACGATGGCGGTCGGCATACCCACCGGCATCAAGATCTTCTCATGGGTCGCGACCCTCTGGGACGGGCGGATTCGTTTCACGACGCCACTGCTGTTCGCGCTCGGATTCTTGCCGATGTTCACGTTCGGCGGCATCACCGGCGTCATGCTGGCCTCCGTGCCCGCCGACATCCACGAGCACGCGACGTATTTCGTCATCGCGCACCTGCACTACGTGCTCTTCGGCGGCAGCGTCTTTGGCCTCTTCGCTGGGCTGTATTACTGGTGGCCGAAGATGACCGGCCGGCTTCTCGACGAGCGCCTCGGCAAGCTGCATTTTTGGTTGATGTTCATTTCGTTCAATGCAGCGTTCTTGCCGATGCACTGGCTTGGGCTGCTCGGAATGCAGCGGCGCGTCGCATTCTACGACAACCAGTTCGAGGGCACGAAGTTGCTGCACTTGGTGACGGATACCAACGTGTGGGCGTCTTTCTGGGCATTCGTGCTCGGCGCATCGATGCTGGTGTTCGCATATAATGCGGTGCGCAGCGCGACGCACGGCAAGATCGCCGGCCCAAATCCGTGGGGCGCGCGCACCCTGGAGTGGATGACGTCCTCGCCGCCGCCGTATTACAATTTCGCGGAGATCCCGCTCGTGCTGCACGGGCCGTATGACTACGGGAAGCCGCTGCCGTACGCCAACATCTCTCAGGATCTGGCGACGGAGCCGATAGCCTGATGGCGACGCACGCGGTCAGTATCAGCGACGCTGAATACGAGGAAGTCCGAAGCCACCGGCTGCTCGGGTTCTTGCTGTTCCTCATCAGCGACACGATCGTGTTCAGCTCGTTCATCTTCAGTTATCTATACGATCGCTCGGCGTCGCCGATCTGGCCGCCGCTGGGCGTCGAACGGCCGGGCCTGTATCTTGCCGCAGTGAACTCGATCGTGCTCTTCGGATCGGGCGTCACGATGCATCTGGCTATGGAGGCGTGGCGGCACGCCGATCGTCCGCGCTTCAATAACTGGATGATCGCGACGATCGTGCTCGGCCTCGGGTTCTTGTCCGGTCAGGCGTGGGAGTACTCGCATCTCCACGATACCTGGTGGGGCACCGTCTTCGGCGCATCGTTCTTCACGTTGACCGGTCTGCACGGTTTCCACGTGTTCATCGGCGTGATCTTTTTGATCACAGTGCTGCTGCAAACACGACGTGGCGTCTACAGCCAGACTCGATATTTCGGACTGACCGCCGTGACGCTGTACTGGCACTTCGTCGACGTCATCTGGGTCGCGCTGTTCTTTCTGTTCTACGTGTACTAAAGGAGACGATAGTGACAGGCGCCATCATCATGAGGATTCTCGCCGGCTCAGGCGCGCTGGTCGTCGCATATTTCGCGCTCAAGGCGCTGTATGAGGAATGGCCCAAGACCGCGCTCGAAGACCAGGTCACGAAGATCATGATGGGGCTGCTGACGCTGGGTTGCGCGATCGTGCTGACCGTCGCACTAGGGTTCACCGGGCGGATATAGGAAAGACAAGCATATGGCGCAAGGAGCAGGGGTCGACGAGTATGACATCCCGCAAAGCCGCGGGATTCCGCCAACGGTGCGGTGGTTCGGCGTCATCGGCATCGCGATCATCGTGTTCATGGGCGCGATCACGATCGTGCAAGCGGGCGAAAATCACTTCTGGCCGGCGCAGGACACCCCGAGGATTCAGCTGACTGGCAGCCTGAGCTAGGGCTTTTGGCGTGGCGGACGAGCCCCGCCGACGCCGAGCGCTGGAAACTCTTCGGGAAGAATGCCGGTGCTGCGCCCGTCGATGCTGTGAATGCCCCCGAATTCGCTGAACTCCATGTATGCAGGCCAAGCTTCGTCCGGAAGCGCACGCTCGCCGGCCGCCGGCCATTCGCCCGCCACGCGACCATCGGGAAGGACGACTGCGATATACCCGCTGCTTCCCGGATTCGACTGTTCGTCGGGTGCGCGCGTGCGGATGTAGCCGTCGACGATGAAGATCGGCTGCCGCGTTTGCAGCAGCGCGCGGATCGGATACACGAGCAGACCGATGGCGTACAAGAAGAAGAAGCCTGCGCCGCAGCCGAAGACCCACGCGAAGTAGATGTAGCCTTGATGATCCTTGTTGTCGGCGAGATGAGCGATGCCCAGCGTGAATAGGGCGAAAAGCAGAGAAAGTGCGGCTGGTTCCAGCGCGACGATGAACCGGCCGGTCGCGCCGCGCCAGACAACCCCGCGCTCTTCGGAGCGCCAAGGTCGCATCGCGATGAGCAGCCGGCGCTCGGTGGGCGTGAGTTCATCCATGGGGCTCTCTGGATTCGTGTTCCTTTGGGCCCTTGCCCTCGCGTGCGCGCTCCAGGTATCGTCGGCTCTCGCTGCCGGCGCGACGACCCCGGCTAACCCATTTGACGCCTCGGTGCGACCGCTGCGCATCGGCGACCGAGTGCCGTCGGCGCAGTATGTCGATCAGGATGCGCGACCGGTGACGATCTCACAGTTCAGCGGAAAGACGCTCATCGTCGGCTTCATCTACACGAACTGCAACGACCAATGCCCGATTCTCACAGGCAAGTTCGGGCGGTTAGCACAGATGCTGCCTGTCGACCGCTTTGAGCTGCTCGAGATCAGCATCGACCCGGCGCGCGACTCGGTCGCAGCGCTCCATACATTTGCGCTTGCGCACGGCGTCCACGGCCCCAACTGGCTGCTGCTGCGCGGAGCTGTGCAGAACGCAGATACGGTCGAGCGGCCGCTCGGCGTTTCGGTCGTCGCTGGAAACAGCGGCGAGTTGCTCCATAGCGAGCGCACAGTGATCGTCGGTCCGGATGAGCACATCGAGTATCTGGTAGACGACACAGGTTGGACGCCTACCCAGGTCGCGGCGGCGGCACGTCACGTAGACGGCTTGCCGTCGAGCACGCTTGCACGCTTGGATCTATCCCTCGGTAAGGCGGTCCAGGGCGTGTGCGGCGGCAGCACCGCTGCGCGCTCCGGTCTTGCCGACGTTGCCGGCGTCCTCGGCGTGGTCCTGGCCGGGGGCCTAATCGCGTTTTTCATCGGCCGGCGCATTTTCACGGCCGCCTCCTGACGCGGACGCAGGCAGCGCATCGCATCCGAGTGAAGCGTTGGCCATGCTCCGCACATCATTCGCTACAGCGGCAATCGCGCTCATCGCGCTATTCGCCGGCGGATGCAATAATCAAATGAACAATCCAGTCGGCGACTATGGCATTGTGGCCGGCGTCGTCTCGTCTTCGAGCGGACCGGTGTCCGGCGCGCAGGTCTGCATCGACGCGATTTGCCAAGCGACCGCGGCAGACGGCACGTATAAGTTGCAGACCGTTCCCGCAGATCCACCAGGGCTGACGGAGACCGTCACGGTCGTCGCCACCGGCTATCAAAACTTCAGCGGTCAAGTCCATGTGACCGCGGGGCAACAGACACCGTTCAACGTGACGCTCGTCCACTAGGCGGCGCAAAGCCCCGTCGGACAAGCGTTTCGCAGACAGGAACCGGGGGACGGGTGCGCTAAGAGCGTCCCGTCACGAAGTGTCCCGATGAGCATCGACTGGATAACACGGTCGGTGCTTTGCGCTCCCGGAGCGGAGGCGCACGAACCCGAGGGTGTGGAGGCCAGCGTGGTAATTTCGTCCGGAGAAACCGCTGCTGCGAAACCGCGCGGTGAATCGAAGGTCAATTCCGTCGACAGAGCACTCGTCATCCTCGAGTACCTGGGCACGCAAACGAAAGAAGTAGGCGTCCGCGAACTCGGCCAGGCGATCGGCCTTTCGAAGAGCAGTGTCCATCGCATCCTCCAGACGTTACGTGCACGCGGCTTCGTCAAATGGAACCCCGACAACGCGCGCTATTCGCTGGGCATCAAGGCCTTTGAAGTCGGCTGCGGCATCCTGCGCTCGATGGAGGCTCATACCGTCGCCAAGCCGGTCCTGGAACAGCTGGCCGTTGCGCTAGGCGAGACAGTCTTTCTGGGGGTCCAAGACGACACCGAGCTCGTCTACATCGAAAAAGTCGACGGCCGCCGTCCCGTTAAGATGTACGCCGACATCGGCACGAGGCGACCCATGCACTCGACCGGCATCGGCAAGGCGCTGCTCGCCCATCTAGACCGGGCCGAGATCGACCGCATCATCGCGAGCAAGCCTCTGGCTCGCTATACGAAGAACACAATCACCGATCCGGAAGCGCTGCGCCAAGAACTTGAGAAAGTGCGCCGCCAAGGGTACGCCGAGGACAACGAGGAGACCGAAGAGGGATTGTATTGCGTCGGCGCGCCGCTGTTCAATTATTCGGGCAGGCCAGTCGCAGCGATCTCAGTCGCAGTTCCAAAATTCGGGCAGCAGCAGTTGCCGCGCGATCGCGTGATCAAGCACGTCGTGAGCGCCGCTCAGGAGATCTCGGCCAAGCTCGGTTATAGCGGCCGCGCGAAGAACGCCGCGCTGGTCTAGGCGCGGCGATGCGCCGATCCCAACCTCGTGTATTCGTCACCCGCCTCATCCCCGACGCGGGCATGAATCTTCTTGAGAAGCACACCGACATGGACGTGTGGCCGCATGACCGGGCCCCTACGCGCGAGGAGCTCGTGCGCGGCGCTAAGGAGGCAGACGGACTTGTCACGCTGCTGACCGAGAAGGTCGACGCTGATGTTCTTGCTGCAGCGCCACGCGTGCGCATCGTCTCCAATGTGGCCGTTGGGTTCGACAACCTCGACGTCGCGGCCGGTACTAAGGCCGGAGTCGTCATGACCAACACGCCGGGCGTGCTGGACGACACGACGGCAGATCTCGCGTTCGCACTGTTGTTGTGCACCGCGCGGCGGCTGGCCGAGGGCGACCGCCTCATGCGAACGGGGACGTGGGGCGGCTGGGGCATCATGCAGCTGCTCGGCCACGACGTCCACCACGCGACGTTGGGCATCGTCGGTTTCGGTCGCATCGGACGCGGCGTGGCGCGTCGAGCTCTCGGCTTCGAAATGACGGTGCTGTACTCGGACGAATTCCCTGCGCCGGCTGAAGTCGAGCGCGAGCTGCGTGCGACTCGCGTTCCGTTCGACGAGCTGCTCGCACGATCCGATTTCGTCACGCTCCATACGCCGCTGCTTCCTGGCACGAAGCACCTCATCAACGCGAAGTCGCTCGAGAAGATGAAGCGCACGGCATGCCTCATCAACACATCTCGTGGCCCGGTCATCGACGAGGCCGCCTTGGTCCAGGCCTTGCGGTCGGGGACGATCGCAGCCGCCGGGCTTGACGTGTACGAGCACGAACCGAAGACAGCGCCTGGCTTGAGGGAGCTCGAGAACGTGGTGGTCCTGCCGCACATCGGCAGCGCAAGCTATGCGACGCGAGGGAAGATGGCCGAGATGGCGGCCAACAACATCATCGCGTTCTTCGACGGTAAGACCCCGCCGAACGCGCTTAATCCCGAGGCGCTCACACGCCCCAACTAAAGCGGATCGTCGTCGCGCCCGACAAGTTCAAGGGCAGCTTGCGCGGCATCGAGGTCGCACAGGCGATTGAAGCGGGCTTCCGGCAGACATTCCCTGATGCGCACTACGACTTGATCCCGGTCGCAGATGGCGGGGACGGTACGCTCGATGCGCTGGTCACCGCGTTGCGCGGCGACGTCGTCGACGCGACCGTCACGGGACCCAATGGTGCGCCCGTTCGGGCCGCATACGGTCTCATCCGGTCATCGAACACCGGCGTCGTCGAAATGGCACGTGCAAGTGGGCTCGCGTTGTTGCCGCCCGGCACCAACGACCCGATGACGGCGACTTCGCGTGGTACCGGCGAACTCATCGCTCTGGCGCTCGCGGCAGGTGCTCGCCGAATCATCGTCGCTATCGGCGGAAGCGCGACCAATGATGCCGGCGCCGGCGCGCTGCGAGCGTTGGGCGCGCGCTTTCTCGATTCGAATATCAAGGAGCTTCCGCCGGGCGGCGCCGCACTCGCTCGGTTGCGTCACATCGATACCGGGGACTTGGAAGCGCGTCTCGCTGGGGCCTCGATCGAGATCGCCAGCGACGTCACGAATCCGCTGGTAGGGCCGAACGGCGCGTCCGCGGTGTATGGGCCGCAGAAGGGCGCTTCCCCGCAAGACGTCGCTGAGCTTGACGCGGCCCTTACGCAGTTCGCTGAGATCGCGCGCAAGACGACCGGTGTCGATGTCCGCAACGTGCCAGGCGCTGGAGCAGCCGGCGGCTTCGGCGGTGGGTTTTTGGCGCTCGCGGGCGCGCAGCTACGCCCGGGCGCCGAGCTGGTGCTGGATGTTCTCGACTTCGCGCAACGCCTCGGAGGCGCGGACCTGGTGATCACGGGCGAAGGCCGGCTTGACAAACAGACGTTGTCTGGTAAAGCGCCGTTTGCGGTCGCGCAGATGGCCCGAGCGCATGGCGTTCGCGTGGTGGCAATCGTAGGCGAGCTCGATCTCTCGCCGGATGATCTTGAGAATGCGGGGATCTCTCAGGCCGTCGCGCTCGCTTCTTCGGGTGTGTCCGTAGACGAAGCGATGCGGCGTTCGAAGGAATTGGTGGAAGCCGCGGCCGCGCGGCTCGCAGCAACGCTCAAGTAAGTGAGCGGAAGAAGTCAGCCGGTTTGCTTGGCTGGCGTCAGCGCTTTCGACCCGGCGAACACGACCACGAGCAAGACGGTGACGAGCGTGGCGAATACCGCATCCACGAAGTTATGCGCAAGCCAGGCGAGACGATTCGGACCCGGATGACCAAGCCCATACTTCAGAACACGGTACGACCACAGGCTCAGGAACGGCAACACCGCATACGCGACAGCAAGAATGACCGAGTCAATCCCCCGCTTCCACGGACCACTGAAGCCGGCGATGAATGCACCAAGCGCGCGTGAATTGGCGAAGCTAAGATCGAGAATCGACCATCGACTGCATAAGACGACCAGCGCGCCCACTGCTGCAGCGAAATCGAACTCATTGATCCATTCGGCCCAGCCAAAGCGTGCGGCATCTGCGAACAACGAGAAGGTGAGCGAACCGACGACGTCTTTGACCACGAGCCACGCGAGAAGGACGGCAACCAGCGATAGCCATCTGGTTTTTATCAGCGTGAGGACCGGCACGAAATCGACTGGCCGGCCCATGTCGATATCGCGAGCCGCAATGGCGACGACAAGAAACGCGAGCAAGCTCAGGAGCTCATAGACGAGATCGAGCGGCACGTGCCAAAGGACAAGCCACGGGTGGGCGCCGATCGCGGAGGCGTCGGGAATCCATGGGTGGACGTAGACCTCGACCAGATGCTGGATCACGAACACAACCAGCCAGGCGGCGATCAAATAATAGCCGCGGCCGAAAACGATGATCAACGCGCGCATGAAGCTGTTGGCCGCTTCGCGCGGAGCGGGTAGGTCTGAGATCACGCGCTAGCGCGCGCTGGCCTGGCCGCCGACGATTTGCGGCACGTCGGCCATCACACCGCGCCCTTCAAGCTTGTCGATGATCAGCTTCATCAAGCTTTGGGCGAGTTTGTTCGCGTCGTGGCGAACGAGCTGTGTCTCGGAGACGAACTTGCCGTAGATCGGCGTCACGCCCATCGCCGACACAGCCTTGACGTCGGGACGCACCTGGAAGGCGCGTTCGGATTCATAGCGTTTGAGCAGCCGATGCGGCTGTTCGACGTTGACCAGCACGTAGTCGAACACGTGACGGTTCGTGCCGCGCAATAGCGCGCGCACATGGTCGGCCGCAGTCATGCCGTCGGTCTCGCCCGGCTGCGTCATGATGTTGCACACGTAGATCTTGAAGGCCATGGATTGTTCGATCGCCTGTGCGATACCGGGGACGAGCAGATTCGGCATGACGCTGGTGTACAAGCTGCCGGGCCCGAGGATGATGGCGTCGGCGGCGAGGATCGCCTCGATCGCCTCATCGAGCGGTTCGCAGTCCTCGGGAATGAGGCTCACCGACGCGATTGGCGACGTCGACTGCGAGATCGCGCTTTCGCCGCGGACCATAGAGCCGTCCGCGAGCCGCGCCTCGAGTGCGACGTTGCTGAGCGTCGAGGGGAGCACGCGCCCGCGGATCGCAAGGACGCGACTGCTCTCTTTGATGGCGCTGTCGAAATCGCCCGCGATGCCGCACATCGCGGCGAGGAACAAGTTGCCGAATGAATGGCCCGAGAGTCCGTCGCCTTCGTTGAACCGGTATTGGAACAGCTCGGCCATCGTCGACTCGTTGTCGGCCAGCGCGACGAGGCAGTTGCGGATGTCGCCGGGCGGCAAGACGCCCAGCTCGTGGCGCAGGCGGCCGCTCGACCCGCCGTCATCCGCGACTGTCACGATAGCGGTCAGATTCGCGGTGTAGTCCTTCAGGCCGCGCAGCAGCGTCGACAGACCGGTGCCACCGCCGATCGCCACAATCCGGTAACCGCGCGCGAGATGACGCCGTTCGTAGACGACATCGACGAGCCGCTGCTCGTCACGCGGACTGACCGCCGCAACGATCGACCGCATCCACGCGCGGATGCCGAAGTAGACCGCGAAGAGCCCGGCGACCATGAACACCCACTCGATGGTGACCGGTGAGATCATGTCGCGGCCGATCAGCTGCCGGTTGACGTACTCGTTGACGTGGAAATTGAGGAACGGCGATGAACCGATCAGCCGGCCGAATCCGTTCAGGAAGAGCGCACCGCCGGCGACAGCGAGCAAGAGCCAACGTTTGACCTTGATGCCCGGCGTCAGCCAGCGCAGTGCCTGCTGCACGCTGTGACGCGCGCCGTTATTTTCGGGCATCGCGCAGCTCCACGAAAGTGCGGACGTTTGACGCGCGCAGATGCTCGGCAAGCTCCGTAGCCAGATAGACCGACCGGTGGCGGCCGCCGGTGCAGCCGATCGCAATCGTGAGATGCGCTTTGCCTTCGCGCACGAAACGCGGCAGCAAGAAATCGATGAAGCGATGCAGTTCGCGCTGGAACGCTTGCACTTCGCTGTCCGCCCTCAAGAACTCGACGACGGCGGGATGTGTGCCGTTGAGCGGGCGGAGATCGTCGACATAATTAGGATTCGTCAAGAAGCGCGCGTCGAAAACGAGATCGGCGTCGAGCGGCACTCCGTGCTTATAGCCGAATGCGACGACCGACACCGTCAACACGCCCGGCTCCGCAGTCGCGTCGGCGGCGTGCGCGAGCCGCTCCTTGAGCGCGGTCAGCGTCAAGGACGACGTATCGATTATCACATCGGCTGCATCGCGGATCGGCTTGAGCTCGTCGCGCTCGGCGCGGATCGCGTCGGTGACCCGCCCGCGATCGGCGAGCGGATGCTTGCGCCGCGTTTCTGAATAGCGCCGCACGAGCACCTCGTCGCTCGCGTCGAGAAATACGACGCGAAAACCGATGCCCTCGCGCTCGAGCGAGCGCAGCTGCCCCAGCAGGTCGCCGAACATCTCCTCGCCGCGTATGTCCAGCACGAGCGCGACGCGCCGCAGGTTGCTGCTGCTGCTGAAGAGCTCCGCGAACTTGGGGATAAGGCTGGGCGGCAGATTATCGACGCAGAAGTAGCCGAGATCTTCGAGGCATTTCGCCGCTTGGCTCTTGCCCGCGCCGGACATGCCTGTCACGATAACGACGTGCGGTGAGGGTAATGCGCGCACCGCCTGGCGGATGTCGGCCGTCGCGTCCTCGAGCGGTCTTGATTTCACCACCTCACCTATTGGCGGTCGAGCCGAAGGTACCCCGCTGTGGCGGGTTCGAGCGCTTGTCGAGGCGAAAATGCGCTCGTGAAGATTTTCCGGCTCGAGGAAGCTACTGCACTCCTCTCAGTTATCAAGCCCCTCCTCGAAGAGGTATCGCACAAGCGCCGCGATTACGCGATCGCAATGCTTGAAGCGGAGGTCGCCCGCGGCTTTGGTAGCGCCAGCACCGAAGGACGCGATTCGCTCGTGATGCGGCGCGAAGCGCGCGATCTCCACGAAGAGATCCGCTCGCGCGTGGAGGCGATCCAGCGTCACGGATGCATCGTCAAAGATCTGGATCTTGGTCTCGTTGATTTTCCCGCGCTGCGGGGCGGGCAGTTGGTGAACCTGTGCTGGAAGATGGACGAGCCGGCGATCACGCACTGGCACAGTGTCGATGAAGGATTCGCTGCGCGCAAGCCGCTGTCGCGCAAACGCGCGCAATAATCGCCGAGTCGTGCCTGTAAGCCGGGTTCTGTAGCGGCCGAAGCCACGACGATCATCTCTCTGCGACGTCCGTCACCGGACGTCTGGTGCGACGTTTCGTTGGGGACCGGCGGGCCGCCGGCGCCTCCTCGCGGAGACGATCCCAACCGTCTTGCTCCGGGTGGGGTTTGCCCGTCAGCCGTCTTTCGACGGCCACGGTGCGCTCTTACCGCACCATTTCACCCTTACCACACGCTTGCGCGTGCGGCGGTATGTTTCTGTGGCACTTTCCTTCGAGTCGCCCCGACCAGCCGTTAGCTGGCACCCACGCCCGATGGAGCCCGGACTTTCCTCAGGCGGCACGGCCGCCTGCGATCGTCCAGCACGCTCGGCTCGCGTATTATAGCATGCACCTCAAGCACGCGCCATGCGGGCGTACAACTTGAGCAGGGGATGCAGGTCGACGTCCACACCGGCGGCGCGCATGATCTCGAGCGCGGCTCCGCGCGCGCTTTTCGAGAGCGTCGGTCGCGTGCAGTAATATCCGCACATCGCGCGCAGCGCGAACAGGTGGATCTCGGCGTCGGGCAGCGTCGCGACGCGGTCCACCGCACCGCGCGCGATGCGTTCGATGCCCGCGTGCGCATCGTCAGCATCGGGGTAGCAGTTGACAAAATTGAGCTCCCCGTGAGCCGCGTCTTCCGTTTGATCGACGAAGTAGTCCAACAGTATGTGCAAGCCGGTGAAGGAGGGGAAATAGGCGTCGAGCACCGCGGTGGCCCGCTCTGCCGATACGCCGCCCGAAATCGCGGTGAAGAGCAACGCAAACGTCGCCATCGTCGAGCCGGACGCTGCGGCGCCTTCCCACCACGAAAGATCGGGCGCGACAGACGAAAACTCGGCCGCGCATCGTCGTTCGCGCTCGCCGGGCGCGAGGTGCTTGATCGCTTGCAGCTCGCAGTATCGGCGCGTGACGTCCATGACACCCGGCTGGACGACGTCGTAAGAAGGGATACCCGCAAAACCTTCCTGCGACCGAGTCACGAGCGCGTCGAGATATCCACCGTCGTTGGAACGGCGGTGTCGGAAATATTCACGCAGGGGCGCGCCGGGATTGACGGCATCGAGGAGCGACTCGTGCAGCGCCCGGAAATCGGCTTCATCCTGGGCGCCGATCCGGTCGCATAAGTTGTCGAGATAGTCGACGGCGGTCTCGAAGGCGGCAACGAGGTCGACAAAGCGAGCGGCCGCTTCGGCCGGCAGGAACGTGGCGAAGACGCAGCCGCCGTGGACATGAAAAGCTTTCCGCCGCAAGCTGTCAAGCGCTTCTCGGCGGATCGCCGGATCGGCGATCTGCTGCGCCCGCACTCGCCACGCGCGCATCCTCGCAGACGCGGTGGGCACGACACTGCTCAGGAAGCGCAGTGCAAGAGCGACGGTCTGGGCGTCCACGGGCCTGGCGTACGACGCGTTCAAGGGCGTGGCCCTGCGCGTGTCGTAAACGGCCGGTCATCACGGCGCCCATCAGGGCTGTTCCCAGGAGGTCCACAACTTTGCGTTACACGAGCGCGATCATCGCATGCTCAGCGCTGTTCGCCTGCATCCTCACGGCATCATATCCCGCGCGATCCGCGGGAGTTGTCGCGGTTCCGGTGTCGGTCACGCCGGTCTCCAGCGCGTCGCCTTCGGCAGTGTCTGCCGGCGACGTCGTCGGCGCGCCCTATGAGAAGTTCAAGGAAAACGCCGAATCGCAGCCGGGATTGTTCACCGTTTGGCGCAAGACGGGCCGCGTCTACTTCGAGTTGTCGCCCGATCAATTCGAAACGCAGTATCTGCTCGTGCCGACGCTTGTCAACGGGATCGACGCGCAGCGATTTCTAGTCTCGGGCATCCCGTTCGGCGCCGATTTGATCAGCTTCCATCGCACCGGCGACAGAGTCATCGTCTTCGAGGACAATCCATACGGTAAAGCCAGACCGGGAACGCCGGCCGCGCTCAGCGTGGCGAGTTCGTACCCGCCGTCCGCGATCGCCGCGCTGAGCATCGCGTCGGTCGATAAGGCGACCGGCAACGTCGTGATCCCCGCGGATTTCCTGATGACCGACATCAACGACCTCACGAGCGCCATCAATTACCCCGGCGCTCCACCGACCGCACGGTACGCGCTCAACCCATCGCTTGGTTACTACGGGCCGAGCAAGTCATTCCCGAAGAACGTCGAGGTGGAGACCGACCTGACCTGGTCTTCAGGCAGCGG
>Ga0126371_10000897_pt1 | contig 24914 bp, 28 predicted proteins | sample PanSoiMetaPlot_4_FD_110145 | JGI IMG/M metagenome (GOLD analysis project Ga0126371, IMG submission 110145) | Tropical forest soil microbial communities from Panama - MetaG Plot_4 | ecosystem: Environmental > Terrestrial > Soil > Tropical forest > Bulk soil | place: Panama | collected 2016-02-17 | reverse complement strand
TGAAGTAGTCGCCAAAACTGAAGTTGCCCAACATTTCAAAAAACGTGTGATGGCGCTTGGTGAAGCCCACGTTCTCCAGGTCGTTGTGCTTGCCTCCGGCGCGTACGCATTTCTGCGATGATGCTGCCCGCTTATACTCACGGTGCTCCGAGCCCAGGAAAACGTCCTTGAACTGATTCATGCCGGCGTTGGTGAAGAGGAGCGTGGGATCGTTCGCCGGGACGAGCGAAGAGCTGCGGACGCGTTTATGATTCGCACCAGGGCGCTCCTCGAAAAATCGCAGGAACGTCTCGCGAATCCTATTTCCCGGCCACTTCAGTTCAGTCACGCCTTCGGCTCCCTAAAGGGTCTTGATAATAGCTTTTCTGCGCTCTGGAAGTGCAATCTCATTTCAAAAAACGCTGAACTCTATCGATTAGAAACATGCTCGACCTAATGATTTCAGTAGGTTACGCGAAGTTCTAATTTTTCATAGGTCTATCGATTAGATTCGCCGGACTTTCGCCTTTCTTGGCCGCCTCCATAAAAACGAATAGCCACCCGAAGGTGGCTGTAAGCGACAAACCGCGATTTCACGTCCCTGTATACCACTTTATCAACAGATTGTCAAGGGGAAAAGGCAGTCGAGAGTTGAGAGTCGAAAGTCGAAAGGAAAAACACAAGACATCGCGCCGCCCGCAGAAGCGGGCACAAAGCAGCGCGAATAGGAAATAGACGGTGAACTAACGGGCAAGTCCTGCATGACTGAAGCCTAGCGGCCATGCCGTTGCGTAGTAGGATTTCTGACCGTCATGCAAGACTCTGTGGCCACAGTCGTCGGTTTGGTGTTGATGTCTCTGCCCTTTGTACTCCTGGTATTTGCGTGGAGATTTGCGGCGCGACGTACCGGTGCTCAAGTGAGCTGGCGGGAGCGAGTCTTCGCTGGGGCTCTCATTGGTAGTGGCCTGAGTTATTTGTCGTTTTGGGTTGCGGTCTTGGTCCTTCCTCACGTTGCTTCTTCTGGAGTATATGAGAAAGTCGGATGGGCGAGCGAATGGTCCGCTGTCATCTTCTTAGTTCTCTCACTCGTTGGAACGGGTGCCGCTCGTGTTCTGGCCGCACTTGCAGCCGCTGGAATCGCTCTGCTGTGGGTGAGCGTCGGCTTTTGGTAAAGCCGGTTGCCGGGAAGGCAAGGCGTCGAGGCGAGATCCTTCGCTCCGCTCAGGATGACAACCAAAAGCAACAGCAGATTCCTCGTCGGATGCTCGTCGCATCCTTCCCTCGGAATGACAGTGGGAAGGGATGTGTGCGGACGGATAGATCCAGTCGGTCCTGTAAAAGCCCGCAAGAGCAGACTCGCCGGTTTTGGAGTGGAATGGACGCTAGCGTTTATCCCGTTCCGGACGTCCATTCCGACCCCCGCCAGACTTGGTGCTTGCCGTCGGAGGCTGGCCGCAGACCTGTCCCATAGACCAGTAGAATTTTCATGTGTCCGGCCCTAAGCTGCGCTGCAATGAAGAAGAACCCATGAGCAAGCTGGCGCGGCCCTTGGTTTGTGCGGAGTGCGCTGAACAGAAAACGAATTGGGCCGAAGACTGCGCTCACGCGACCGAGCTTTGGAGGAATGGGTACAGCTGCGCTTTACAAGAGCACGTGCGTCCGCGATTGACCTCTGACGATGTGTTGAAGGCGGTAAGTGGGCTATCGCCCGCTTGGAAGAATTTTTATCACTTGGCCGCCGACGCCCTCAACCGCATCCTCGATGGGAAAGAAAAGGCCCGCTGAGTCATTCATTTTCATTCCCACCGAACATGCCGCGCAGGCGAATATAGAGGCGCCAAACTCTATGCTACGTGAGAGGAATTCCACCCGCCAGGGCACTCAGGGCACACCAAGAGCAACAGCAGATTCCTCGTCCCGCGGAACCGACCGGGACAGGTCGGATGCTCGTCGCATCCTTCCCTCGGAATGACAGGGTGGGTTGGCAAAGCCGATTGCAGGGAAAGGCAAAGCGTCGAGGCGAGATCCTTCGCTCCGCAAGAAGCGCTCCGCTCAGGATGACAACCAAAGCAATAGCAGGTCCCGCACCACCATTCGCCAAAGGCAGGCGGCTAGGTTCGGGATTACAACATTAAAGACGCGAGAAGTCGGTAGGTTCAGCCGCGAAAGTGCAGGATAATCAGCCCACAAAAAGGCCAAGAATGCGCAAGACTCATATCGCAGGCTGGGCGGCGATCACAGTCGCTACGGGTGTGGGCCTGTTCGCCGGTGCGCTTGCGATCATCAATCAAGAAAAGAGTGTAGGACACTACAGTTCTGCCTCCGCGTACTTGGCTGCGCCTTTCGGCGTGCAACTGGTCCTGTGGCTGGTCGGCGCGGCATTCGGACGCCGACGAGGTTATCCCGAACTTTCCGTGGGAATTCTGACCGGATTCGTCGTTGAAGCAGTTGCGCTCGGCCTGCTCGTTGTTTTTGCCTCGCTGGCACATTATTGACGATTAACGGATATCGCCATCCAGATGCATCTCGGGCGTGACAATTCATACCGGACGAGCGTGCGACACTGTTTGAAAACGCCTCAGACTGTCGCGGTTTGTGTGTGCAGGGCCATGACTTGTTCGGCGACCTGCTTCACATTGGGGACGCCGCAGAGGGAGACTTTCATCGGCGTGGCTATGTTGTTGCCACGTCGCTGAAGCGTGTTGGTCATTAACACGATGTCGCCGGAGCCATCGGGACGTTCGCGATGGGCGACGCTGGCGATGTCGGCGGGAGTGAAGGACTGGACGGCCCGGCTCTTGGATCCGGTGATGAGCATCACGCGGCGATTCGTCACCGCGTAGACGGTGCGTTTGGCCGTAAGAAAAGCCCAAAGTGGTGCAAGGACGATCCCTAGGCCAATCAGCAAAAAGGGCACGCCGAAAATCGGAAACACGGAGAATCCGCTGGTGAATGCATTGTGCGCAGATTTGTTCATGGCATGAGTGGCGCGAAAGGCCTGGGACATCCAAAAAAGCGCAAAGCCGGCGAACGGAATGCCGAAAAATGCGGCGGGAAGGGCTCCTAGCGCAGCGCGGCGCGCATCGGCGATTCCGGCCCAAGAAAGTGATTCACCGGATTGCAGTTCGGATTGTGCGCGCATCTGCGCGTCGTTGGAATCCATACAGGGCACTCGTTTGTTTGACATCGTACCTTGAGATTGTGACGCGGCGGAGCAAAGTCAGCGGAGCATGTGCTTGAAGGTGGATTGTACGAAGGGGCAGCATGGCAAGCGCCAGACGGTCTTCGTTGGACTGGGCGATTGATCTGCTTATTGATGCGCGCTGACATGCAGCGCAGACCAGCCGCAGTTTACGACCTGCAGCGGGGTGGCAGGCGTGCCGTATGAGCTTCCGTCGTCTTCGCTCGCCGTAGCGGTTACGCTGAGGGTTGTGTAATAACCCTGGCTATTGCCCGATGCGCAGCCCGGAAGGGTGCTGTTGGGGCTGAGCGAATAGGAGAGGGTGACGTCAATAGCGCCTGCCGGAATTTTTCCGCCGGTGTTGGTGGTTTTTCCCGCGGAGGAAGACCAGGTGCCGATTCCCGGCACACTGTCGATCTTCAGGGTAACAGGATCGCCGAGATTGAAACCTGTTCCAGTTATGTGCAGGGTCCCTCCGGTTGCATTCGTTTGATTGATGACTTGTATGGTCGGATGCGGACTCGGGCAGCCGGAAAGCCACAAGGCGAGCAAGAACGGGCTCAGTCCAAAGCAAGCACTCCAGCGAAACCGAATCGGCTTTATTGCAAAGCGAAGGGAACTGTGCGTTTTCATGCGCCCTCCGGGAGCGGGAAGTAGCGCAAGGCTACTGGAGGAGTTCCGCGGAGTCAATCGTCAATCAGGGGAAGCATTGCATGGCGTCGAAACAAGGCTACACCTTACTTTTCTCGGCCCAGAGTTTGCGGATGTGGGCGATGACCTGCTTTTTGTCACCTTGCAACTGGCGGATGAGTTTTTGATTGCCGGTTTTTTCGTGGCGCGCGGCCCAGAGAACCATTTCGGCGAGCACGGGCGCGAGATCAATGCCTTTGGCGGTGAGGTTATAGATGAGCTTGCGACCGTCGGACGGGTCCGGCTTTGACGCGATAATGCCGGATTCTTCGAGCTTGTTCAGGCGATCAGCGAGGACGTTGGTCGCGATTTTTTCGTGCGAGCCGAGAAATTCCTTGTAAGTTCGGAATCCGAGTACCATCATGTCGCGCAGGATCAGAAGCGACCAGCGGTCACCCAGCATCTCCACTGAGGCGTTGAGCGGGCACGCCGAGCGCCGCTCAAAAGCAGGTTTCTTCGGCACGTTGAAAATATAAAATATTTCACTTGCATTTAACAAGTGAAATAAGCAGACTGTTGCGGAATTCAGGAAAACTTCCCGGATGCGCGATGCGTTTACGCGCTTTTAACAATGGGAGAGTATTTCTCAGCTACGGGCTGAAAGGAATCCAGCTCTACCAGATTCACCTAAGAAAATAAAACGAAGGAGAAGAGAAAATGGAAAAACCGACGCACGAGCAGGCCCGGCTTCAGTTGGAGCTTTACGATTTGCGGCGCGAGGCGAGGCTTCGCCAGGCGCGCGACTGGTTCTTCAAGAACTTTTTCGCGGAGACGCTTGACGACGCCATGAAAGTGGCGCCGATGGGGACCGATCAGGGCGCATTCTTCATGATGGTGGTCAGCTATTGGGACCAGGCTTGCGCGATGCTCAATTACGGGCTGCTTCACGAGGATTTGTTCTTCGAAACGAGCGGCGAATTTGTCGGCGTGTGGGAGCGGATCAAGCCGACGATCCCGGAGGCTCGCCAGAGATTCGGGAATAAGGAATTTGTCTCGCACTTGGAAAAGGCCGCTGAGCGCTTCGAGCAGTGGAGCGAGAAGCGGTCGCCGGGGCAGATGGCTGCGATGCGGCAGATGATGAAGATGATGCGTCCGCAGCAAGCAGCGGCGAATGCCTGATCGGACCAGTCGCGAATAGGAAAGGGAATTATCGTCCGCGGCGCTCGGCGGTTCAGGCGCGTCGCGGACGAAGCATTTCGGGTGCACGTTCGGGCTATGTTTGTTTTAGCTGAAGGAGAAAGCCATGGTGAACTCTTTGAACTCCAGAATAATCGGATTGGCCGCGAGTATCGCGCTATTGGTCATGCTGGGAACAGCGTGGCCGTTGCGCGCTCAAGGTTCGAAGACGCTGTATCCGAAAATGGCTCCGCTCGATCAATATTTGATGGGGCGCGACGCGGAGATTGCCATGGCGCGAAGTGCGGCGCCGCCTTCCATTTCGCGCGATGCGGGAGTTTTAGTCTTGGGACGCAACGGCTATGAAACCGCGGATAAGGGCACGAACGGCTTCGTGTGTATCGTGGAACGAGGGTGGACCGCCCCAACCAACGATCCGAATTTCTGGAATCCAAAGCTGCGCGGACCTCTCTGTCTGAATCCGGCAGCGGCGCGATCGTATCTGCCGATCACCATCAAGAAGACAGAGTTGATTTTGGCCGGAGAATCAAAGAGCCAAATGGCCGACGGCATCAAAGCCGCTTTCGACACGAGCAAATTGCCGAAACTCGAACCTGGCGCGATGTGCTACATGCTCTCGAAGCAGCAATACCTGAATGATGGCACGGTGCACGACTGGCATCCGCACTTGATGTTTTTTATTCCCGAAAGCGACTCTGTAGCCCGGGGCGAAAACCTTTCGGGATCGCCGGTTCTCACATCTCCGGATCCTATGGATCGGCTGACTGTGCTCATGGTTCTGGTTCCGAAGTGGTCGGACGGTACGCCTGATTTTGTCGGCAAGCGCTGAAGTATAATCCCAGCGAGCTACGAGCGGGCAATCGGTAAAGGAGCTGGGATACTGGAGGAGGTTCGATGAGCAAGGTAAGAGTGCTGGTCGGGACGCGCAAAGGCGCGTTCGTTCTCACTTCGGACGGCAAACGCGACAAGTGGGACGTCAGCGGCCCGCACTTTGCGGGTTGGCCCGTTTATCACATGAAGGGCTCGCCGGTGAATCCGGACCGTATCTACGTCTCGCAGGTGAGCGATTGGTTCGGGCAGGTCATCGAGCGCTCCGATGATGGCGGCAAGACGTGGGAAGTTCCGGGCGGCGGCAAAGCGCCAGGCCCCGAGGATTTCGGAAAGACAGCGCCGAATAAGTTTCTTTATGACACTTCCGCGGAAACAGGCAAGCCGCTGACGACGCATCAGTGGTACGACGGGACGCAGCACCCGTGGGAATTCAAGCGCGTGTGGCATCTGGAGCCATCGCTTACGGATGCGAATACTGTTTTCGCTGGCATTGAAGATGCGGCGATATTCAAGTCCACTGATGGCGGGCAGAATTGGAAAGAGCTTTCTGGATTGCGCGGGCACGGTACGGGGCCGAAATGGCAGCCGGGCGCGGGCGGGATGTGTTTGCATACAATTCTGATCGATCCGAGCAATGCGGACCGCATTTTCGTCGCGATTTCCGCGGCGGGTGCGTTCCGCACCGATGACGGCGGGAAAACGTGGAAGCCCATCAATCAAGGGCTGAAGTCGAACTATATTCCTGATCCCACCGCTGAGATCGGGCACTGCGTGCATCGCATCGCCTTGCACCGCTCCCGTCCGAACACGCTCTTCATGCAGAAGCATTGGGACGTGATGCGCAGCGACAACGCCGGTGATTTGTGGCGCGAGATCAGCGGCAACCTGCCGACGGATTTCGGCTTCGTCATCGACGTGCACGCGCACGAGCCGGAGACGATCTACGTTGTGCCCATCAAGAGCGACGGCGAGCATTTCCCATTGGAGGGCAAGCTACGCGTTTACCGCAGCCGCGTTGGCGGAAACGAATGGGAAGAGTTGGGGAAGGGCCTGCCCGACCGCAATTGCTACGTGGATGTTCTGCGCGATGCGATGAGCGTCGATTCACTGGACAAGTGCGGCGTGTATTTTGGCACTACGGGCGGGCAGGTGTACGCGTCGGCCGACGCAGGCGATTCATGGAGCGCGATTGTGCGCGATTTGCCGCCCGTGCTCTCGGTTGAGGCGCAGACGCTGCAGTAGAAGCCGTCGTTCGGAAAAGATAGGAGGAAGCGATGCAATTTGTTCCGCATTTGCATTTCAAAGGCAATTGCGAGGAGGCGTTCAAACTTTACGAGCAGTGCCTCGGCGGCAAGATTCAGAGCATGTCGACTTACGCGGGCACGCCGGTAGAAGCGCATGTGCCTGCTGACTGGAAAAACAAAGTCATGCACGCCACTCTCGCGGTGGGCGATCAGCTGCTGATGGGTTGCGATCCGCCACCGGGACAGTTTCAGACGCCGGCCGGTTTTTCCGTCACGATTCAGTTCAACGACACAGCAACAGGCGAGCGCGTTTTCAAGGCGCTCTCTGAAAACGGCAAAGTGACGATGCCATTTCAGAAGACTTTCTGGTCACCGGGCTTTGGCATGGTGGACGACCGGTTCGGCATCCCGTGGATGATCAACTGTACACAGGCGGCGCAGCAGTCGGCATGATTAAGTACGCTCGGTTGCGCAGGAGCGCTTTAGCCGCATGATTACGGTCGTGCTGCCGCCGCATCTGCGAATTTTGGCTCACGTGAATGGAGACGTGGAGCTTGATGTGAAGCCGCCCGTCACGCAACGTTCGGTGCTTGACGCACTCGAGGCGCGCTATCCGATGCTGTGCGGCACGATTCGCGAGCACGGCACGCTCGAGCGGCGCGCTTACGTGCGATTCTTCGCGTGCGAACAGGATGTCTCCCACGATTCGCCCGATGCGCCATTGCCGGAGGCTATTGTGTCTGGCAAAGAGCCTTTTTATGTTATTGGTGCGATTGCCGGCGGTTAGGGCGTAATCCGGAATCAGCGTCGTTGGGCCCTGGAAACGAATGGAGCGGTAACGGAGGAAGGAACATGCGATTTCTCCATGATTTGAAAGTTGCGATACGTTCCCTGGCGCGGGCGCGCGCGTTGTGGATCACTGTGGCGGTCACGCTGGCTCTCGGCATCGGCGCGAACGCGGCAATCTTCAGCGTGGTTCGCGGCGTGTTGCTGCGGCCTCTTGCGAATCGCGATGAAGACCGCTTGCTCTACATCCGCCAGAGCGCTCCTGGCATCGGCGCAGACAACACCGCTTTTTCGATTCCGGAGATCCACGATATCGGGAGCAACCTCAAGACCATCAAGGAACTTGGCACCTTCTCGGAAATCGACTTCACGATCGTTGGGCTTGGCACTCCGCGAGAAATTCACGCGGGTGTGGTGGACGGCAATTACTTTGATGTGATGGGGCTGAAACCGGTACTCGGACGTTTGCTGGGGCCAAGCGACGATGGCCCGAAAGCGGCGGGCGCAGCCGTGCTGACGTATAGGTTCTGGACCACCTCGCTGCATTCCGATCCCAGCGTGATTGGAAAGACCGTGCGGCTGGGGAGCTTCGAAGGTTCGCGCGACGCCGTTATCGTCGGCGTGGTGGAACCGTCGGTGCCTTATCCGGTGGAAACGCAGCTCATCGCTAACGTGGTCACCAGCCCGCATCACTTGTCGGCCACGATGGTGCAGGGCCGCGAACATCGTATGACCGAAGTCTTTGGGCGGCTTGCGCCGGGCAGAGACCTGGACTCGGCGCGCGCGGAATTGCGAACTGTCTATGCGACGATGCTGGAGGCGCACCCGGAGGTATATAAGACGCCGGATCACTTCACGATTGCTGCCACGCGCTTGCACGATGAGATCAATTCAAATGCGCGAACGATTTTGTGGGTGCTTTTCGCGGCGGCCGGCTTGCTATTCGTGATCGCGTGCTCGAACGTGGCCAATCTGATTCTGGCGCGAACGGTGCGCCGCGAATCCGAGCTTGCGATACGCTCGGCGCTCGGAGCATCCACAGGCGCGCTGCGCCGCTCGCTGCTGGCGGAAAGTCTGGTGATGTGCGGCAGCGGCGCGCTGGCGGGAGTGCTGATTGCTGCGCCGATGGTCGCCGTGCTGGCGCGGTATGCCTCGCGCTTCTCCGTCCGCGCACTGGACCTCAAGCTCGATTTCACTTTGGTTTGGATCGGCATTGCGCTCGCGTTGATCGCAGCGGTTTTCTTGGCGTACGTTCCGCGTCTGCCGTCGGCGGGTGCATCGCAAGGGACGGGATTATCGAGCAGCGGCGCGCGCGTAACCAGCGGTAGCGCCCGGCGGCTTCGCATTTTTGCCGTGACGCAGATTACAGCTTCGTTCCTGTTGCTCGCCGGAGCGGGCGCGCTCATCCGAACTCTCATGGCGCTGGAGAAAATTCAAGCTCCGTTCGACACCGCGCACGTGCTCGCTGTGAACTTGCCGGTAATGTCGTACGGGCGAACGCCGCAACAGATCAGCGATTTTTATCGTAACGTCCAACTCAAGGTCAGCGCGCTGCCGGGGATCGAGTCTGCATCCTCCGGCTTCGGCGTTCCCTGGCGCGACGCCAGATTCTTGAACATCAGTTTCACGTTCGCTGCAGAAGGCGCACCGCGCGAAAACGGCCAGAAAGACTGGCGCGCGCTGTTTCGGTCTGTATCGCCGGGATATTTCAAGACGATGGGCATTCCGGTTCTTCAGGGCCGCGATTTCAATGCCAACGACCGTGACGGCTCCGAACGCGTGATCATCATCAGCGAGAGCGTCGCGCAGAAGTTATTCCCGGGGGAGATCGCGCTGAATCGCCATTTGTGGTGGACGGATGGAGTGATCAAGTTCATTGGAATCAGCGGCGACCAGCGCCGCATTGTCGGCATAGTGCCGGATTTCGACGACCAAAATATCATCCCGCAGCCGGGACTGACGGTGTATCAGCCAGTCGAGCAGGAGGGTTGGAGCGGGCGGATGTTCGTGCGCACAGCGGGCGATGCGTACGCTTTGGTTCCCACCATCACAAATGCGATCCACAGTATGTCGCCAGATCAGCCCGTCGAGCAGGCCAGCACGCTCGGAGACATTCGCGCCGAGATTCTGACGCCTGACCGACTCAATGCAGTTGTGTTCGGTGGATTTGCCACGGTGGCGCTGCTGATTTCCATAGTAGGCGTCGCGGGCGTGCTTGCGTTTTCCGTCAGCGGACGCACGCGCGAGTTCGGAATCCGTATGGCTCTCGGCGCTCAACCGCGCAATATTCTTGCCAATGTCCTCGCGGAGGGTTTGGTGATCGCCAGTATCGGCGTAGCTGCCGGCGTTCTGGTTGGTTTTGGCTTTGCGCGCGTGATTGGCGAATACGTTGCAGATGTGCAGCTGCCGGGTGCGTTGCCTCTAATCGCGTCTGCTGCGGTGATCTTGGCCGCTGCGGCCGTCGCCGCTGCTCTACCCGCGATTCGCGCTGCGCGGGTGGACGTGGTGCAGGCGCTCCACTCGGAATAGACGGCTAACGGCTAGGTCGAAGTTTCAGAGCCATCGAGAACGTCAGCGCCCTCGGGGGCTTCGGCTGTTTCTTGCTTGGTTGCCGCGCGCAGTTCGGTGCGAATTGTGTCGGCTGAGAATCCTGCGCGCAGCAAACTCCGGTAAATTGAGGCGCGTTTCTTTTCATCGAGAGTGCCTCCGCGCAACTGGCACAGTTTTCGTTCGATTCGCGTACGAACCAGCGAGCTTTCATCCGTCTCAGCGAACACTACATCGAGAGCGGCTTCGATGTGCTTGTCCGGCACGCCGCGGGCACGGAGTTCGCGAGCAATCCTGAACTTGCCCTGCCTGCGGCCTTGTGCGTGCGACCGCGCATATTCGCGAGCGTAACGCGCGTCGTCGATGTAATTCTGCTCTCGTAGCCGTTGCAGCACGGCCGTCGCATCATCGGGATTCTCCGCCCGCGCCTTCAGATACTCTTTCATTTCGTGGACGGAATGCGCGCGGCGCATCAGGGCGCGGAGTGCAGCGGTGTAGAGCTGCGATTCAGTAGCGAATTTTCGCGGAGCGGAAGAGCGCACGAAGAGAGCATAGAGACAAGGAGGCAGGGAAGCAAGGAAACAGGGGAAGGGCGAACAGGAAACTCTTGCGTGAAAGTTATTCGCGGCGGTTGGAGATACGGCGGCCCCACCAGTCGTAATCGTCGCACTCTTCGGAAAAAATCCATTGGAAACCGAGAAATCCGGGCTCAAGGCTGCTGTGGAGGCCGAACCAAAGAGCAATGGAGAAAAGTCCCGTGACTAGCGCGAGAACTTTCGTACGCGCCGCGGCAATACTCGCCTCTTCAGCGATGCGAGGGATGATTGGCCCGCCGTCTCCCATCTTTGCGCAGACGAAAATTGCATAGCCAAGCGCGAGAGTCATCGCGAACAACCGCAGCAAGCCTCGTACGCCGAAGAAAAACGTGTACCAAGGATGTTTCGATTCAACGTATGGCATTTGTCTGTTGGTGATTCGAATCGAAACCTATAAAACAAAACTGCGCACGCGTCAATTAGCGGCGGCTGGAGCCAGTGCGCTCGAACTCGTTCATCTGGCGTTCCATTTCTTCGCGAGCTGCGTCGGCGGCCGAGCGAATTCCCTGAATGCGCAGCTTGAACTCGTCCGGATTCGACGCGCGCAACAGCGCTTCGTCCAGCGTGACCAGATTTTTCTGGTACAAATCGAAAATCGACTGATCGAAGGTCTGCATGCCGTACTGGCTCGTGCCTGCGGCGAGCGCATCGCGGATCAGGCGGGTTTTGTCAGGATTGATGATGCAGTCGCGAATGTATCCGGTCGAAATCAAAACCTCGACCGCTGGCACGCGGCCAACGCCGTCGCTCTTGCGCACAAGCCGCTGGCTGACCACAGCTTTCAGCGTGGAAGCCATTTGCAAACGAATCTGCTTTTGTTCCGGAGGAGGGAACACTGCGATGATACGCTGAATCGTTTCCGTCGCGTCCAAGGTGTGCAACGTCGAAAAGACCAGGTGGCCCGTTTCCGCAGCGAGCAGCGCTGTGGAAATCGTTTCCAGGTCGCGCATTTCGCCGACCAGCACCACGTCCGGATCCTGACGCAGCGCAGCACGCAACGCGGTCGAAAACGTGGACGTGTCCACTTCCACTTCGCGCTGATTGATGAATCCCTTTTTGTCGCGGTGCAGATATTCGATGGGGTCTTCGATCGTGATGATGTGTTCCGCACGGATCGAATTGATGCGGTCAATCATTGCGGCGAGCGTGGTTGACTTTCCGGAACCGGTCGTTCCGGTAACGAGCACCAAGCCCCGCTGCTCTTCGCAAATCTTGTCGATGACAGGAGGAAGGTTCAGCTCTTCAATAGTGCGAATTTTCGTTGGAATTACGCGCAGCACCATTCCGACGTTTCCGCGCTGCTGGAACACGTTGACGCGGAAGCGGCCGAGGCCGGCGACGCCATAAGCCATGTCCAATTCGGCGGTTTCCTTGAATTTCTGTTTCTGCCGGTTGGTCATCATGCTGAACGCCATGGAGAGCATTTCTTCGGGCGTGATGCGCGGCACGTCCGCGATCGGCTGAAGCACGCCATCGACTCGCAGGTAGGGGTGATTGCCGACTTTCAAATGCAAGTCGGATGCTTTGCTTTCGACGGCTTTACGCAGCAGATCGTCAACGGCGACAGCCATAATTCACCTTTTGCGTGAGAGTTTTCCTATTGACCGTAGCATGCGCTATCGGGCTGGGCAATCATTCTGCGGCAATCGATTGTCCGAAATGCAACGAGGGAGCTACGCGGAACTAAGAGTTGCGGGCAAATAGCGCGTGGTAAAGCCAGCCGCCGATGACGCCGCCAAGCATCGGCCCTGCCCAGTAGATGCCGTGGTTTGACCAGTGCTGCGAAACGACTGCGGTTCCCAGAGCCATAGCAGGATTCATGGAGGCGCCGGTGTACGGGCTTCCGACAAGCGTGCCTGCGAAAATCGCAAAGCCGGCGGCGAATCCTCCGAGACGCGCGAACTGCGGCGTCTCCGCGCTTGTGTCCGCGACCATCGCGAAAAATATGAAGACCAGGAAAAAGGTGAGTAGCAGTTCGAAGAAGATCCCTTGTGTACGCGAGATTTCCGCAGCCAGATCAGGCGTCGCGAGGCCAACGGCGCGCCACATTTGGTCGGGAATCAGCCGTGTCAGCGCCCACGCGGCCGCCATTGCGCCGAGCACTTGCGCGATGCCATAGAAGAGCGCCTGCAGCGAACTAATTTTGCGCGTCACCCACGCGCCAATCGTAATCGCGGGATTGAAATGGCCGCCGGAGATTTGCGAAAGCGCGCACACCAAAATGGCAAATGTCAATCCGCGGACGAGCGCAATTCCCACGAGGCCGATTCCCGTCTGGCTCGCCGCTCGCAACTGTTGATCCGCGCACACCACACCCGCCGCGAAAAAAACGAACAGGAACGTGCCAATCAGTTCCGCGCAGAGCTTCTGCCAGATCCGGTACATGCGCTACGCCTCCTGCAAAGCGGCGATTCTAGCAGGAGAGCAGGGAATCGCGAAAGCGTTCGAGGGATGACCCGTTGCGCGAAGTTGCCGCTTCTCAATTCGCTCTGAAGCAATTGAAAAAAATGGCTGGTTCTGTGTTATCTTGCGCAGCAAAATCAGCACCACCGACCGGTGAAACTCCGGCGCTGAGGAGGAATTGCGATGAACAGGTACATCGTCGAGTTGATTGGAACGTTCTTCCTGGTATTCACAATCGGGTGCACGGTGGTCGCGGGAGGAGCGGGCCCAATGGCTCCGTTAGCGATCGGCGCGGCGCTGATGGTGATGGTCTTCGCGGGCGGGCACATCTCCGGCGCGCACTACAATCCGGCGGTTACGCTTGGCGTCTGGATGAGAGGCAAGCTGCCAACGAAGGATGTCGCGCCGTACATGGCTTTCCAGATTATCGGCGCGGTGCTCGCGGCGCTGGCGGTGAAATACTTGAAGGCGGGCGTCACCGTCGTGCCAATGAATCTGCAAATTTTGCCGGCGCTTCTCGCGGAGTTCTTGTTTACGTTCGCGCTGGTTTTTGTGGTGTTGAATACGGCCACTGCAAAGGGCACGGCGGGGAACTCGTTCTATGGACTCGCCATCGGATTCACGGTGGGAGCGGGAGCTTTTGCCGTCGGCGGCATCTCCGGCGGAGTTTTCAATCCCGGTGTCGCGGTGGGAATCTCGATCATGGGACTGTCAGCGTGGTCGAGCATTTGGATCTATTTGCTGGCCAACTTTGTCGGCGGCGCTGTCGCGGCGATAGCCTTCAAAGCCGTGGATCCGGGCGACTAGTGTTGGAGGGTTCCTTCAAAAGGCACACCGAGGCCAGTCGATCAGCAGGCGGACTGTGATCCTCGGAAAGAGTGTTTTAGAAGCCACTACACCTGTCCTGGAGTACCGTTGGCGCTGGCGAAATTAGCTGCTAACGTGACATTCAATTGAGGTGTCCCGAATGTCGCGCTCGCGAGCTATTGCTCTGCTTGTTCTAGTTGGGATTGTTGCTGGTACAGTCCTGACGATTGGGCTTCTTCCGAAGAGATATGCCAGGGGAGAGAGCCTCTACGCGCCGATCGTGTTCTGGCACGAGCAAGAGGCTTTTATCTTCCTTGACGTAACGACCACGGGCCGAGCGACGAACGTGGTGGAAGATAAAATCTCCGAACTACGGTATGGCTACTTGGCATTCTTCCTTGGCGGAAGCCGTTTCTTCAGCAACCGCGTGGTTGCTTACCGCCTGTTGCCGTCGGGACAGCTTATCAACGCGGCTCTGCCAGCGCGGGCCACAATCGATGGAAGCTGGTCGTTGCACGACGGCGGACTGCAATTAACGCCTCCTGCTGTTGGCGAAGATAACCCGCGCGGAAACGTGGGTTTCCGCTGGGACGGGACCGAATTCGTGGCTGTATCGGCGCAGACTCCTTCGCAGACAGGTGCGGCTGAACGACAAACTGTCCAATCTGACGACCTCTCGGACGATGATCCAGATGCGGACTTCCTGACACCCGCAGCGCGCGCAACTCTCAAGGCTGCGAATTGGCACTGGAAACAACTTTCGCCATACGGGAGCAGGGGGGCTGAGGCCGCGCTGCCCATCCATTTGGGCCAGAGCGCATTTGACTTGATCTTGACCAAGTTTCCGCCACCCACTCAGGCAACACGTTTCAATTCGCTCGACTACGGAGTAAAGAGCCTTGAACTGTCGCCCTCAGCGGGCGTGGCTGGCCAGACGACTGCGCTTTGGAGCCAAAAAGGCTGGCAAGTAATTTCCAAAGCAGAATTTGATGAGCTTGGGCAGAAGAACGGCAGGCGTGTAAACATCCCATTCGGTACTGGATTGCTGTGGCTTGGCGCCCTGCTTTTCCTCTTGATGTGGCGGTTTAGCGGCCTGGCGCATATTTTTCTCAGCTTCTTCACACTGAAAAGACGCGTATTGAAGAACATGGGAACCACGTATTCCTTTCCGCCCGCTGTGCCCGGGCAGTTCCCGAAGCTGGATACCGAAAGGTTGGACTACTACACGCGGGAATTCGAAGGAATGGGTTTCACACGCTTGGCGGATTTTTCCGTAGTGTCCGACGCGGCCAAGCCGATTCCGAACTTCAGCCGTCTCTTCGTCGATGCGAAACATCATTGTTTCGGAGTAGCGTTTCAAATCTTCCCTGCAGGAAAAAGCCCTCGGGCATTGAACTGCACAGTTTCGTGCTCACTTGAGGACGAATGGGATTTGGCGTTTAGTGACCGAAAGCCGCTGGCGACAAGCGCTTTGGTCCGGCGAAGACGCGGACTCGGAGTAAGCATGCCAGAAGCGACACCCTATGAGTTGCTGAACGCTTTTCTGCAGATGCGCATGCAGGTTTGTCAGGACCTCGGCATTTCCCCGCTGACAAACGACACATTTGAAGCTTATATGGCGAAGACGCAAGCGGCCCACCAAAATATTCGTGAGTCAGTGAAACAAAAGAGTTTCGCTACTCGCGTCCCACAGGTTTACTGGCGGAAATTCTCGTTGCTAAAGACGAAGCAGGAATACGTTTGGCTGGGAGATTATCCGAGCGAGGCCGAGAAGCGGAAACAAGGCAGCGTCATGCGCGCTCCTGCACTTTAGATCAATTCAACAAACTTCAAAAAGCAAGCCTTGCAGCTAGCGCACGCCGGATCAGGAGATAACTGAAATCCGTGCAGTCATCGCAAGTGCGTAATGCGTTTTACCTCTCTGTTTTGCACTGGCCGCTCGCAATCATTTCCGGTTTGCCTTCTTTGCAGATCGAGTATTGACGGAAGCCAAGCTTCGCCAGGCCCAATGCGAGATTCGGAAGAGCGGTATGAATGTCCTCCTCCGAGATTTCCCGGGAAGCTCGCAGGAGAGCTTGCTTCCCTACAGCTGATCCGGAGTAAAACTCAAGTCGCTTTTCTCCATTGCGGTAAATGATGTAGGAATCTTCACGGCCAACGCGCGAGAGCGACACAGAGAAAGTGGGAAATTCGGCGATAGTAGGCGGTTTCAATCGGATATAAACAACCAGTAGAGCGATAAACAACGCAGCAGGCAAGACCACAAACAGCAAGACTGAGCCAATCATGGCTTCGCCGAGATTAACGCACGCCGGCGGTGGCGGGCGCGTTCACGGCCATCAGCCAGCCGTGGCGGTCTTCCTTGGTGCCTCCAGTGAGGGCGTAAAACTCGTCCTGCAATTTCTTCGTAATCGGGCCGCGGCTCCCATTGCCCACTTTGATCTTGTCGATGGAGCGCACCGGCGTAATTTCGACCGCCGTGCCCGCAAAGAAGACTTCGTCCGCGATGTAAAGCATTTCGCGGGGAATCATTTGCTCGGCCACAGGAATGCCCATCTCATTGCAGACTTCAATCATCGTGTCGCGAGTGATGCCCGGCAAAACGCAGTTCGCGAGCGGCGGCGTCATCACTTTTCCCTGATGCACAATGAAAACGTTTTCCCCTGAACCTTCGCTGACGTAGCCATTCACATCCAGAGCGATTCCTTCGATGTAGCCGTTGGCCATCGCTTCCATGCGAATGAGCTGGGAATTCATGTAGTTCGCGGCAGCTTTGGACATTTGCGGCAGCGTGTTGGGCGCCGAGCGGTTCCATGAGCTTACGCAGACGTCCACACCGTTCTTGATGGCATCGTCGCCGAGGTATCGGCCCCAGTCCCAGCAGGCCATGTAAATTTCGATGGGGCAGTTGAACGGATTCACGCCGGCATCGCCATATCCGCGCAGGACAATCGGGCGAATGTAGCAGGAGTCCATGTGATTCGCGCGGATGAGTTCGAGCGCGGCTTGACAGGTTTCGTCAATCGAAAACGGATAATCCATGCGATAGATGTGCGCGGAGTTTCGGAGCCGTTCCATGTGTTCGCGCAAGCGAAAAACCGCCGGGCCTTGCGGAGTTTTGTAGCAACGGATGCCTTCAAATACGGCTGAACCGTAACTCACAACGTGAGCGATCACGTGGACTTGCGCGTCGTCCCAGTTAATTAATTTTCCGTTATGCCAGATTTTCTCGGTTTTCTTCAGGCTCATCGCTGTCTCCGCGGGCGGTTTGTGCTGCTCAGCGCACTGCAATTTGGCAAGGTCATTCAACAACGCGGCCATTATAACACGCGGGTTCGGCGCGGAAACGACGGAGAATTTTTACAACGCGAGAGCGAACCGTCCAAATTGGACGGCGCTCCCGCAGGCTATCGCCGAAGCAGCTTGAACGCGATGTTCGGGCCGAGGCCTTGCTTCACCGCGAGGTAAATCCACAGCATCGCGAAGGGCTCCAGCAAGCGCGCGTTCTTCAGCGGGCCGGCATCAACCGCCTCGAATCCCAAATCCTGTGCGAGCTTCATTGCGGTCGACTTCGCGGCAGCATCATCTCCTGCGACGCACATCGTGATTTCGTCGGCGCCGTAGTGGGTATTGGCCATATTTCCCGCGCCAGTGGTGTTGAATGCTTTCACAACACGAGCGCCAGCGGCCCACTGCGCAACCTGTTCGGCGGCAGACGTGTTGTGGCCGAGCGTCAGCCCAGACAAATCGGGTTGGAGCGGGTTCATGCAATCGATGACGATTTTGCCTGCAAGCTTTCCAGCGGCCATAACCGCGTCCCGCGCAACGGGCCACGGCGTTGCGAGCACAACGACTTCAGCTTTCTCCGCAGCGTCATGGACGCTGCCAGCGCGGGCATTTTTGCCGATGGAGTTCAGCAGCGACCGGACTTTCTCGCTCTGTGGGTCCGGCACGCCGAAATAAATGGAGTGTCCTTTCGCGGCCCATCCTTTACCCAGCGCGCCGCCGACATTTCCTGCGCCTAAGATTGCAATATTCATAACAATTCTCCTCGCGTGGAATATTGGGCCAATTCGGTGGTGTCTTCAGGATGTACATGAGAATGGATGCGGACCGCACGCCGAAGATGCACGCGAGCAAAATCGGCGTTGGCGGGCCACGTGATTACTTTCGCGCAGAAGACAAGCGCGCCGAAATCGTAAGTCGCTCCGCTCGCTCATTTGTGTGGTGACGGTACCGCGGCGGCGTGCGGCCGCGGAGTAGCAAAATTGCTTGGTGGTACCGCGGTTCTTGGCGCAGACTGATCCAACATCTGGAAATCGGAGCGCATGCTTCGAAGCATGGTGCCACGCGCGTTCTCGTAGGCGCCAAAGACGAGGAACGGAATCAGCGCTGCGATCACCCACAGCTTGGCGCTCTTGGGCAGCTTGGCTTCGGGCTCCCAGCGAAAAATCTGCCGGGCAATCTCAAAGGCTACGTAGAGGCCAAGCGTGAGCGCAACGACTTCGGTGATGATTTCGCCTCTTGTGGTCAGATTGTTAGCCGCGGATTCGAGGCCCCGCGCCAGGTACGTCGCCGGAATGAACAAAGAGCAACGCTGCAGCCAGTGCGGAAAGTCCGCGAGAGGGATTGTGGCTCCGGAGAGAAAAAGAAATCCTGACCACAGAAGATTGTTGATCATCTGCGTTTCCTGCATCGTGTTTGTGACGCTTGCGACGATCAGGCCAAACGCCGCAAACGCCGCCGAGCCCAGCGTGACGAGTACGAAGATTTCCCACAGATTGCCCCACGTTCGAAGATGGAAAAAGTACCGGCAGGCCAACATTTCGATAACGACGATCGGCAGCGTTAGCAAGTAATTCGAGATGATGCTTGACCCCAGCATGGCGCTCGCCGTCACGGGAGACAGGCGAAAACGCCGAAGAATCCCCTGTTCACGAAACGTGACGAGCTGCACGCTCAGTCCCCAGAAGCTGCCCATCACCGTGATGGTCAGAATCGCGCCGAGAACGTACGCGGTGAGAGCGCTCGAACCTTTGCCGAAAAATGTGAGCGCGCCAAACAGGAAGATGAGCGGCATGATAAACGTGAAGAAAAAAAACGCGCGGTTCCGGAGCGCCAGCCGGATGCGCATCTTTGTCAGTGTCCAGGTATGATTCGTCACAGTTGCATTTTCCTCGCGCGCCGGTTGCGGCGATGCGAATTTAGCAAGATTTCACAGGTCGCAGCGCGATGTCAAATCGCTGCGCTTTGCACTGCAGCGGCTGACGGTTTGTGCACGGCTTCGTTTTGATGAAGAATCTGTTCGAGGAATCCTGGAATTTCGAAGATTGCGCGATTCGGGTGCAGCGCGGCATTCTTCCGGTACTCGGCGAAAGTTCCCGGTTCCAGCAGTTGTTCGACGGCCGGAACGATCTCTCGGAAATTTTTCAATGACAGTCCCACGTTTCGCTCCGTGATCCATTTTGCGTTGTACCGCTCCTGTGGCAGCGTCCACGCGTTGCATTCCGTGATCACCGGCAACTGCATCGCAAGGGCTTCGGAGAGGCTGCCGGGCCCCGGTTTGCCAATGAAGAAATCGGAAAGGTGCATGTAATAGGGAATCTCTGAGGTGAATCCTTCAACGTAGGAACGAATGCGCGTCTTTCGTTCCCGCAGTGCTTTCGCGAGCTTCAAGTTCTTCCCGCAGATGAAAATCAGTTGCAGTTCGAGTTTGCTTTGATCAAGGCGCTCAGCAATGTCGAGCATCACGCGGTTGCCCTGTCCGCCAAAGAGCACGAGTCCAGTCGGCACATCAGGCCGCAGGCCGAGGCGAATGCGCTCTACGCCTCGTTGAGCCGTCTGGGGTGCATAAAAGCGCGGCTGCAAAATCATTCCGGAGGCGTGAAATATCTCCTCGTCCGAATGGCCAAGTTCGTGCGCCTGTTCCAGCGCGCGTTCCGAGCCACAGACAAAATACTGCCGCTGCCGCTCAATCCAAAAATGGGGCGGGTAGTCCGCGATGTCCGTAAGGATCGTTACAAATGGCCTGTCCGGGAATACGTTGCGATAGCTCTCGAACAGTTCGCGGTTGAAATGGGGGATAAAAGATACAACCATCTCCGGCGCGCTTTCCCGCCAATAGTTCTCCAGTCGGCGCACCATCAGTCCGTGATACAACCGGATGACCGTCTGCAAAATACGCATCAGCTCGGTGCTTCCCAGCGTCCAGCCGGACTTCAGCATCCAGTTATAAAAATCTTGTATGCGAATTCGCCCGTATTTTCGCAGGATGTCCAGCTCGTCGAGTATCTCCTGCAAATTCATCATCTCGACTTGCCAGGGGAGCTGTTTTTCTTGAATGGCCAGCCCAAGCGCCGTTGCAGCGCTGCGATGGCCTCCGCCGGCATCGAAGAAGACAAATTCGATTCGCTTCATCCGCGACGAATCATGGCAAAGCGAATGCCGCATCAGGCTACAATTCGATGAATTTTTGGTTACCATGCTTAAAGTGACAAATATTGTTGTTTCAGAAGTTTAGCGGATTTGTCACTTTCCAGTAACAGAGTTTTCCTAAGCTTTTCCACATGAACTGCGACATGCACGTTCACACAAAATTCTCCGGCCCCTGTACCACTCCGATTCTCAGCAAGATTTGCCAGGAGAGCTACAGCGAGCCGGAAATCGTTTACTCGACCCTGCGGCGGCGCGGTATGGACTTAGTCACGCTGACCGACCACGATTCCATCGACGGCGCCGAGGAGCTGCGCGGCTATGCCAATTTCTTTCTGAGTGAAGAGCTGACCTGCCGGATGCCGAGCGGTACGGAAGTTCACGTTGGCGTCTATGACATCACTGAGCGCCAGCACATCCAGCTTCAGCAGCGGCGCAATGATCTGGTCTCGTTGCTCATGTACTTGACCGAGAACCACCTCTTTTTCAGCGTCAACCACGTGCTCTCTTGTCTCACGGGAAAGCGGGAAGCCGATGATTATGTCTGGTTTCGGAATTACTTTCCGGCGGTCGAGTCGCGGAATGGTCAAATGCTGGCCCGTCAAAATGACGATACGCAACGGCTGGCGCGACAATGGCGAAAAGTTGAAATTGGCGGCAGCGACGCTCACGCATCGGCATCTGCAGGCACGGCTTTCACGGAAGTGCCCGGAGCGCGCACCAAAGAGGAGTTCTTTGCCGGTCTGCGCGCGGGCAGGGGCCGTGTGGCGGGGGATTCCGGAAACTATCTAAAGCTCACCCGGGACGTCCTTATGATAGGGGCGAGCATGATGGGCGACACGCCTTGGACCTTGTCGCTTTTGCCGCTCGCCCTCTTGGTACCCGTTGCGACGTTCTTGAACTATCGCAGCGAGCGCAAATTCGGCGATTTTTGGGCGCAGAGAATGTTGACCCAGCCGCAGAGCAGCCGCAAGCGTTGGCTGCACGTTGTGCAGTCGGCGGCGGAGGGGGCCGTGTGACAGTAGCCCGCGTGGTTTGGAACCAGATTCAATCGAGCGATTATCGCGTGATGCGGCGCGTGAACCACTGGCTCGCGCCACGGTGGTTTCGTACGTTCATGGTTGCGGCAACGCGCATGGGCGATGGGTGGCTCTGGTACGCGGCGGGAGCTGCTGTGTTGATCTGGGGAGGCAGCGCGCGATTTGAAGCCATCGGCTCGGCGGGATTGGCGGTACTTTCCGGCATTCTCGTCTTTCTGTTGTTGAAGCGCGTGAGCCATCGCCAGCGCCCCTGTGATTTAGAGCCGCACTGCTGGGCTTCCGTTCTGCCGCCGGACCAGTTCTCCTTCCCGTCGGGACATACCATCACAGCCTTCGCCGTCGCGCTGACTCTCGGAGCTTTTTACCCTGATTTTCAGCTGGCGCTATTGCTGGTGGCGCTAAGCATCGCAACCTCACGGATCATTCTCGGGATGCATTTCCTCAGCGACGTTCTGGCGGGTTCAGTAATCGGCGTGTCGTTGGCCTACGGCTTTCTCTACCTGTTTACGTAACGACGAAGCGCTATTCGCGCAAGCGCCTGCCGGTGAGCTCCAGGAACACATCTTCGAGCGACGGTGACTGCATTTCGAGCCCTTGCAGTTCAACGCCTTCTGCTTCGAGGTACTTCACGAGGGCCACAATCGTCTTCGTCGGCGCGGTTGACCGCAGCGCGTACACGTCGTCCTGCTTGCTCCATTCCGCCACGCCGTCCAGTTGGCCCAGCGCACCATCAACGGGCGCTTGGCTCAACCGAACTTCGATTCGCGTGGTCCCCGCTGACCGCTGCTTCAGCTCGCGCGGCGTCCCCAGCGCCATGACTTTCCCATAGTCCACAATCGCCACGCGGTCGCAAAGCCGTTCTGCTTCTTCGATGTAGTGCGTTGTCAGCAGGATGGTCTTTTTCTCTTTTTTCAGTTCTTCCAGAGTGTCGTAAATCTCCCGCCGCACCTGCGGGTCAAGTCCTGCCGTCGGTTCGTCGAGGAAAATCACGCGCGGATTATTGATCAGGGCAAGCGCCAGAGCGAGCCGCTGCTTTTGCCCGCCGGAAAGATGGTGATAGAAAGCGTCGCGCTTCTCTTCGAGCTGAAACCGCTTCAGCAACTCTTTCGGACTGCGCGGGTTTCTATAGAAGCGGGCGAACATTTCCAGCGTTTCACCGACCCGGATTTTGTCGGGCAGGGAAGTGGACTGTAGCGACGCGCCCGTCACGTTTTTCATTTCGATTGGTTCGCGCTGAGGATCCAGGCCGCACACTCGCGCGACCCCTCGATCCGGTGTGCGCATGCCTTCGAGAATTTCAACTGTTGTGGTCTTTCCCGCGCCATTGGGGCCAAGTAGTCCAAACAGCTCGCCTTCATGTACTTCGAAACTGACGCCGCGCAGCGCCTCTACGGCGTCGTAATTTTTGTAAAGCCCTTCGGCCTTGACAACGGGTTCGCTCATTGTCTGAGTATTTCGGCGACTCTACTTTTTTATCACACCTGCCTGCGCTTCGCGAACTTGCTCTCAGCGCGGCTCCGTTTGGCGGACTTCTTGGTTTTCGGGGCTTTACTTTTGCTCGGCTTCCATTCGTGCGCGGCAATATCGACTTCCATGCCCTTAAAAGTCATCCCTTCCGTTTCGAGGAGCATTCGCTGCTTGCTGGCGTAGGGTTCGCGCGGCAGAAGCCTTCCGCCCGCGCCCACCACACGGTGCCACGGGATCCCTTGACCCGACGGACATCCCGCCATCGCGAAGCCGACGGTTCGCGCGCCGCCCGGCACGTGCAAAAAGCGCGCCAGTTGCCCGTAAGTGACCACGTGCCCGCGAGGAATGCGCTTCACTTCCCGGTAGATCCAATCCCAGCTGCCTTTGCGTTTCTTGCCCATGGCCGCATGCTCCTTTCTGCTCGCCATCCGTCGCTGACCCGAGCAGAACCAGTCCCTCAAAATTACTCGCTGTGTTTACTTTCTTCCTGCCGCCTTTTGGCCATTTCTTTCAATTCGTATGTACCTCTGTGGAACATTTCCCGCTCATTTTTCATCTAATTAACTAGAGGCGCTTGGTGGACATGAAATCTGCGCTGCATAGCCGCTCGATTTTTCTTCCGCGAATCGCGTTCCTGCCCTTCTGGTCAGACTTCGGAGTACTAATTACTGATACGAAGCAACCCGCACGCGAAGCGGGCATCATACCATTGACAGCGTAGTGCCTGGCACTTACACTACGCGGACGCGATGGGCTCTTAGGGGGGCGCAGTCGTGGCATTCGTTCGGCGCAAAGGCAATTCGTACTATCTGGTGCACAACGTGCGCCGGCGCGGCAGAGTGGAACAGCTGTACCTTGCCAAACTGGGCGAACGGCCCCGCATCACCGACGACGTCGTCCGCGAAGTTAACCGCAACCACCCTTTATTGGATCTGGATTGGTCTCGCCTCAGAGAAGACGTGAACGGCCGCGTGGAGCTGTTTGATCCGCGCTCGCCATACGTTAAACAACTGCTGAATTCTTTGCGGCTCATCAATTTGGATCTGGCGGATCTCTCGCCGCCGCTTTTGCTGCTGCCGGATCGTTCTGGTTCCGGGCAGGAGCTCGTTACCCAGCTCAGACTCCTACGTTCCACGGTAGATATCAAACTGGAGCAGTTCGAGCGCGTGAAACCACGCGCATTGGAAGGCAGCCGGACGTACCGGTAAGGGGGGAGTAAGGCCATGACTGAGGCACAACATCTCGACCCGACGCAACGCAGCCGGGAATCGCGCGATTTCGAAACCGCGCTGCGCCGGAAAATTGTGGGGCAGGAAGAGGCCGTTCAGGCCGTCGTCGATCTGTACCAGGTCTTTCGCGCGGGCCTGAATTCTCCGGGCCGTCCCGTCGGCAACTTGCTTTTCCTCGGGCCGACCGGCGCGGGCAAAACGCGCGTCGTGGAAGCGACCGCCGAAGTGATTTTCGGTGATCCTCGCGCCGTCATCAAAGTCGACTGCGCCGAATTTCAGCACTCCCACGAAATCGCCAAGCTCATCGGCTCGCCCCCGGGTTACTTGGGGCACCGCGAAACGCATCCGCTGATCACTCAGGAGGCGCTCGCGCAATTTCATACCGAAAAGGTCAAGCTATCATTCCTTCTTTTCGACGAAATCGAAAAAGCATCCGACGCGCTCTGGCAACTGCTCCTCGGCATGCTCGACAAAGCCACATTGACCCTGGGCGACAATCGCCGCGTCGACTTGTCGCAAACAATGATTTTCCTGACGTCGAATCT
>Ga0126371_10000896_pt1 | contig 24919 bp, 23 predicted proteins | sample PanSoiMetaPlot_4_FD_110145 | JGI IMG/M metagenome (GOLD analysis project Ga0126371, IMG submission 110145) | Tropical forest soil microbial communities from Panama - MetaG Plot_4 | ecosystem: Environmental > Terrestrial > Soil > Tropical forest > Bulk soil | place: Panama | collected 2016-02-17 | reverse complement strand
TGTTCTTCGAGTCGGACAAGGATGACGTCTGCGAGCGGAGCTACAAGGACAAGAAGGGCAAATACCAGGCACAGCGCGGGATCACTTTGCCCAGGATCTAAAGGAGTCGAGAAGCAAACCGTCGAGAGGTACTACGTCGAGAAGCACTGCGTGAGCGTTACGCGCCTTGTTTCTCGACGTTTGGCTTCTCGACGCCTTGCATCTCGACGTTTTCTTGCTTGTGATAAGCGTAGGCGACGCCGAGCGTGATCGCCGCCAGGACGAAGAACGCGCCGATCCGATACAGCGCCTCGAGCTGTGACAGATCGTAGAGGAGCACCTTACCAGTGGCGATGAGCGCCACTGCCAGTCCCGCTGATCGCACCACCTTTTGGTCCCGCCGGAACCCGATCGCCACCGCCCCGGCGGCGAATACCAGCCACCACACCGACAACGCGAGATCCCCCGCGAGCGTCGAGCCCGAGGGCCTCGCGAAGTAGCGCTGAATGTTCACGGAACCACCTACCAGGAGGGCGGCACCGAAGGCCCACCAGATGGCGTGGCGGGCTTCGCCCTCCCGCTGTTCATCCCCGACGAACCAACTGGCCATCAAGACCGCGATCACGAGCGCTGCATAGAGTGACAACGCCCAGGGATCGAAAAAGGCAGACGCGAGGTCCACGCGCTCCACCAGCGCATACGTAAAGAGCGTCAGGAGCCCGACGCCGTAGACGGCGAGCCCGGTCGGCAAGAGCGCCAGGTATTTCCGGCGCGCGTAGACGGCAGTCAGCCCGGCGGCATAGATCATCCACCACACGCTCACCACCGCGCTCCCGGATGCTGCACCGGAAGCACCGGTGAAGAACGCGAGGATGTTCACGGACATTCCCATGAGCAGCGTGGCGCCGCCGATCCACCACACGACCTGACGTGGCACGACGGATTCGCCTTGGTCGGCTTTCCAACACCACACCACAAGCGCGCCTGCCGCGAGTACGGACCAAAGCCCCATGGCCCAGGCGTCTGTGAACGCCGAAGTGCCGGACGGGCGACTCGGCAACGCGTACAGGAGGAGCGCTCCCGCACCGAGCGCGTAGAGTCCGACCGCCGAAGCCTGAAGTCCGGGCCGCCTGCCCATCACGTGCGCCCCGGCGGCAGCGCTCGCGAGCAACGCCCACCCCACCGCCGCTCCGACCGGATCGAACTGGATGCCGATCGCAACGGCCCAGAGCGCGAAGCCAACCATCAACGCGTGTGCGCGGTGGTGGATCCAGCCGTCAATCAGAAATGGGAGCGCGATCACCGCGGGAATAACCGCCAGATGACGCGCCAGGATACTCGGCGCGAATCCCAGCCCGAACCCAAGCAGCACAACGGGCGAGACGAGATAGAGCAGCGCCTCATCGAATCGCTGGGCGCGCTCCTTTCCAAAGGCCTCCGTGTCACGGAGGTTCGCGAAGAGCACGGCGGACATCAGAACCATCACTCCGAGCGCGGGCCAACGCACCGCGTCAGTCGCGTCCTTGGCGTCCGGCATTCCCGCGGTGAGCAGGATCCACGCCCCGAACGCCGTAATGATCCGTGTCTCCCACCACGCACGGCGGCGCCGGGAAACCTCGGCACCGAGTGCTACGCCGACGAACAAGAATGAGAGGCCCACGCCACCCACGAGGGCGCTTGGGTCGTGCAATGACAGGATGAGCGCGGCAAGCCCCAGGTATCCGAGAGCGGCGATGAGCATGGTGCGACGCCATTCCATGGCGTACGCGACGATCGCGCCGCCAATCCCCACGACTTCCGTGTATCCGAGGAACAGCTGAGGATTGGGAGTCGGGGTCCTGAGCGCGAGCGGCGCGCCAAACGCACCGATCAGCGCGCTGATGGCGAGCCCCTCGATCTCGTAGCGCTGGGCCAGCAGCGCGAAGGCCGTCGCGGTTATCGCGAGGACGATGATGCCGACCCGGCGGTCGATCAGCGCGAAGGGGCCCGCGGCGGCCCAGATGCCGAGATAGATGAGACCGCCACCGGCCCCAACCACCGGTCCGCCGTACTTACGCATGTCGCGCTGGATGAGGGTGTGACCCCATGCCGCGAGCCCGATTCCCGCGCCGATCGCGATCACGGATCGCACCAAGGGCGGGATCCAGTGGTGCTCGAAGGCGTAGTCGAGGAAGAACGCGCCCGTCGCGAGGAGCGCAACGACGCCGACAATCAGGAGGCCCCGTCGTCCGATCCATTCCTCCAGATCGAGCTTGGGGTGGTCCTCCACCGTCTCGGACGACGGTTCACGTTCAGCGGCCATTGAAAGCGAATGAACCGGGGGCGCTGCTGCTGCGGGGGGGGCACTGGCGGCGGCGTCCAGCTGATGTTCCACGGCGACGACGGGACGGGCGCGCGGGCGCTCGGGAGCGGCGTCCACACGGGGGGCGCCCGGCATGCGGGCCAGTACCTGCCGAAGGAGTGTTTCGAGCTGCTCGACGCGTCGCTCGAGCCGCTCGAACCGGCCTTCGAAGTCGGTCACCCGGCGGCGGCTGGCTTCCGGCTACCGGCGACGGTGATCACGAGGACGGCGGCCAGGCTGATCAGGAGCTTCCACTTCCACTCGACTTCAGTCGCCGGTACGAAGACCTGAAGCAGGTCGAACAGGAAATCAAAGGCGCCGATGAGCAGGCCGAGCAGCACGGTGGGCTGGAGGACGCGGCCGAATTGCATGAGTGCGCCGGCCGCCACCAGCGCAAGGGCACCCTGCCCCGCGGAAATGGCGAGTACCCCGCTCCCCTCATCGAGCAGGTTGTGGATGATCGCCGCCCGGTGGACCAGGTGGCTGAAGAGGTAGGTGTCGAAGAGGAGGACGACGATCCCCGCCACCGCGGCGCAGACGGTCGCCCACACCGCAAACCACACTACCACCCGGGACTGGTCGTTCGCGTCGGCCATGAGTCCGTTCCGTAAGGACCGCCCAATCTGCGACTGGACCCGATTTCGCGCTAGCGCAGGGCCGCGCGGGCGTCCTCCAGCGCAGTGCGGGCGCCATCGATGCGGGACGCCAGGTCCGCGATCTCCCGCGCCGTCACCGCCTGATCGCCATACCGGATCGCCTCGGCCACCGTGGGAAACGCGAGGGTGGCGTACCCGTTGTCCACGTCCGACGCGAACTGCAGGCTCTTGAACCAGCTGCCCGCGTAGGTCAGCCCCTGCGGCCGGGTGAGACGGCGCTCCACCTGCATCAGCGCGCGCGTGACGCCTGCGGCCTTGGCGGTCGACAACGTCCCGGCAAGGCTCGAATCCCGCGCTGCCGCGAATGCCCGGGCACTCGTGATGAAGTGGTCGAGGGCCGCCTTCACCGCTTCGGTGTTCACGGACCAGCCTTTGCGGGAAATCCCCGTGTCGAGCTCGTTGACGAGCTCACGCATTTCCGCTCCAAACGCGGCGTAGTCGAGTGGAGCGACTGGCGCGTTCGCGAGCCGGGCAACAATCACGGCGTCCAGCTGCGCCGCGGTGCGGTGGGCCCGATACCCCGGGTCGCCGAAGGTCGTCATCCACTCGTAGTCGTCATACATGGAGTGGTAGACGCCTCCCGGGCCTCCGAAGCCTATTTCCCCGGCCGGGATACCCAAGTGGTGGTAGAACCCGGCGAAGTCCGATCCCCCACCCATGTTGCCGAGATCGAGCGCGGTCGTGTCGCCATGGTGCGCGGCCAGCCACGCGTCATACAGGGTGCCTGGACCCGAAAGCGCGGGGACGACCCGGGTCGAAGCGCGAATCAGGGGCTTCAGCGAAGGCGAGCCGGCGCCACCGAAGTTGGTGCCCGTCGCCATGGCGTCTTCGTTGATATAGGCCACGGCGCGGAGCTGGAGCGAGTCCGCCATCTGTTCCACCCACTCGGTCGATCCGACATCTCCCCACTCTTCGGCGTCCCAGGTTGCGAAGATGATGGTGCGCGCTGGACGGATTCCCTTCTTCGCCAGCTCCCCGAACGCGCGGGCCGTCGCGAGTACCGTGGTGGTGCCGGTGATGTTGTCATCGGCCCCCGGTCCCCAGGCATCGCGGTGGGCGCCCATCACGATCCACTGGTCGGGGTACGTCGTGCCGCGGATCATCCCGAAGGTGTCCCAGATGGGGTGCATGGCGTGCACCCCCTGCTCCACACGGAGCACGAGATGGACCTGCGCCGGTCCGGGACCGACGTGGTACCGGAAGGGGAGTCCACCCTGCCATGGCTGGGGCACCGACGGGCCGCCGAGGAGGCTCAGGATTTTCTGCGCGTTGCCGTACCCGATGGGGATGACGGGGATGTGCGGTACGTCCAACGAATCGAACGGTACGCGACGCGCGCCGGGGAGCGACGCGTATCCCGGTGTCGTCGGGTCACCATCGGGGTTCAGCACACTGCCCCGCTGGATGCCACCCCAGGGCCGCATCGGGCCCTTCGGATAGACGTCGCCGCGAACATATCCGTCCTCGGCGGGATCCGAGTAGAGAATGAGCCCGAGCGCGCCATGCCGCTCGGCTTCGCGCGCCTTGATGCCGCGGTAGGAGCGCCCGTAGCGGGCGATCACGACCTTGCCTTTGACGCTGATACCGAGCGAGTCGAGAGTCCGGTAGTCCTCGATCAGCCCATAGCCGACGTAGACGGCATCACCGGTGACGTTGCCGCTCGCCGCGGTGCCGTTGAAGGCGAGAACCCGGGGTCCCATGGAGGTTGAGTCACCGGGAACGGCAGGCTCGGCGAGTGAGATCGGCTGCGGGGCGGCACCAGGTGCCGGGATGAGCCAGAGTGCCGAGGAATCCGGCTGAGGCAGAAAGACGTCGTACGTGGTGTACGACGTTTCAAGACCCCACGACTTCATGAGATTCAGCACGTAGTCGCGCGTCACGGCCTGCTGCGGCGTCCCCGACATGTGCGGGACCTTGCTCAGCGCCTTCGTCCACAGCCGGGCCGACTGCGTATCGGGGCTCGCGATCAGCGCGCGCTCGATCGAATCCTCGCGGGCGGCAGCGGAGGGAGAGAAGCCGACCTGTTGGGATGCGAGCGTGACGGGGGCGGCGACAAGCAAGGCAAGCACGACTGGGCGCATAACCCTCTCAGAGAAAAAGGCGTCGAGCAGAGGCGTCAAGAAAAGACGTCGAGCAAAGACGTAAGAAGCTAATACGTATCTGCTCGACGCCCTTGCTCGACGTCTTCGCTCGACGCCTTCGCCGTTTTCAGCCCTTCGGATTCAGAATGCGATCGATCCTCGCCCTGAGATCGGTGAGATGGTTCCTCGTATCCCGGTCTTTGACTCGGGGCAACGCGGCCGCGATCCGGCCATCGAGGTCCCGGAGGGCTCCGCGGGTGGCGGCCGTCGCCTCCGGAGGACGCGGGGCCGGCGGGATGAAGCCCGGGAAATTCGGGAATCGTTGCTCGGGTACCGGCTGGAACTTGAGGCCGAGCTGATCGACGTAGGCTCGCTCCAGATTGCGACGGTAGACGTCGATGGATGCGCCCGTCGCCAGCTCCGAGAACAACCCGCCGGAGAGGTCCGACAGCAGGTCAGAGAGCTTGTATGCCGGGGCGTCCGCGCTCTGCGTCGCTTCCTGTTCTACCAGGCGGTTCCAGCGGCTGTCGTTCAACAGGCCGTTCAGAATCCCGGACTGCGCGCGGCCGATCTGATCGACGATTCCATTCTGCTTGGTGAGCCGGATGATCTGCTCGTCGAGGAGCCAGGTCGGCGTCTTGAACGCGTTATCCGCCAGGAACCGCACCGCGGCCTGCTGACGGGCGCGCGGGGCGGCCGTGAAGATGGCGCCCGCCTGGTCCGGGTACCGCTCGGCGCGGTACACGCCGCCGACGATGGTGACGACGTGCCCCAGCTCACGCTGCCACTGCCCCACGACCTGGTCGTACATCTCGTTCAAGTCGTCGTAGTCGGCGAGATGGTCGGCCGTGGTGGCGGGGATCAGCATGGGCACCACGCGCTTCAGGTTCATGATCCCGTAGCGCGTCGACGCGATGCCGTCGCTCCCCAGATCCTCCGTTTGCGCCTCCGGATCGATCCCATCGGCGTTGCCGAACCGGAGCATCGGGTTGTGATCCTGCAGGCGCGCCAGCGAATCCAGGTACGGCCGCTCGGACTGTGGCGTCGCGGCGTTCGGGATGAAGTGATAGCCCCAGTTGACGGCGTAGTAGTCGTACGGCCCCTGGGTCGGGATGAGCGTCGCACCGTCACCGGGCTGGGCCACGTAGTTGAACCGGCCGTAGTCCATGATGGACGCTTCGTCCGTGTACTTCGCCGTGAAGGTCCTGGATCGGAGTGAGTCGGTCGGATACGACGACGACGCTTTCATGTTGTGCGGGAAGCCGAGGGTGTGGCCGACCTCGTGGGCAACGACGTACATGAGGAAGCGGCCCATCATCGAGTCCGGCATGGGGAGCCGCGCCGTGCGGGGATCATCGGGTCCGACCTGCACGAAGTACCAATCCCGAACCAGGTTCATCACGTTGTGATAGAACCCGATCGAGGTCTGCAGGATTTCGCCGGTCCGCGGATCCGAGATGTGCGGGCCGTAGGCGTTCTCGGTCGGCGATGGGAGCCAGCGCACGGATGAATACCGTGCGTCTTCGAGCGAGAACTTCGGATCCTCGGACTTGGTGGGGACGTCGCGGGCTTGAATGGCGTTCGACAACCCGGCCGCGCGGAAGAGCGGCTCCCAGCTCTCGATGCCTTTCTTGAGCCACGGAACCCATTGAGCCGGAGTGGCCGGATCGATGTAGAAGACGATCGGCTTGACGGGATCGCTCACGGCCGCCGTCGTGTCCTTCGGCTCGAGCCGCCACCGCGCGATGTAGCAGCGCTTCGCCGTCCGCTGTTCGTCGGTGCCGTAATCTTCCTGATTCACCGAGAAATAGCCGACGCGGTTATCGCAGAGCCGGGCCTTCGCCGGGCGCGCGGGCAGGAGGACCATCGAATAGTGCATCAGCGCCGTCTCGGTGGCTGCCGCGGGATTCACGTTCGCGCTGTCCGAGCGATACGTCTGCAACGCCTCGACTTCGACGTTCGTCGGGAAGGTCGTCACGCGCTCGATCAGGGACCGGGAGGGATCGATCGCGCTCGCCCGTAGCTGCCGGCGGGGCGAGAACTCCGGCATGTCGGCCGTGAACAGGCGGCTCACGTCGATGACGGCATTCGAATCGGCGTTGGGGCTGTACGCGGCGACGTCGAATGCGGCCAGCACCGGCTCGAAGTTCGACATCCGCACCGCGTGCGAGACCGGCTCCGTGGAATCCGCCACCACTGAATAGCTCACGCCGCGCAGCAGGATCCGGTTGCCCCGCCGCTGCCACCGCACCACACGGTCCGCGTACTCCTCACCTGCGTAGCGCGTCCCGGCCGGGGCGGCCGTGTACCGCATCACCAGGAGGAACGGCTTTTCGAGGGCCGCGCGCGGGATCTCGTAGAACAGCTTGTCGCCCAGCTGATGGATGATGAAGACACCCGAGTCGGTGGTCGCCTTGTCGGTGATCACCTGGCCGTAGGGCTTGGGACCCTCCGGCTGCTGGGGCCGCTCGGCACGGGGCTGGTCACCGGCATTTCCCGGAGCGCCCTGCCCCGGGCGAGTCGGCGTGGGCTGTTGAGCGGCCAGGCTGACGGGCACGGCGAGTGCCAGGACGCGCAGGAGTGACGGCAAGAAGCGCATGGAGACAGACCTCAGAAAAGGAGAATGCGTCGAGAAGCACGGCGTCGAGAAACAAGGCGTCGAGGGGTGAGCCGTCAAGAGATCGATCGTCAACGTTTTGTCTCTCGATCGGCCTCTCGACGTCGTACTTCTTGACGTCAGTCTCTGGTTATCAGGCGGGCACTGCGGTCGTAGAAGAAGTAGTCCCAGGCCCAGTCGAGCAGGACGAACAGCTTGTTGCGGAACCCGATCAGCTGGATGATGTGCACCACCAGCCAGACCACCCAGGCAGGAAATCCCGTGAATGCCAATCCCCGGATATCGGCGACGGCCGCGTTCCGCCCGATGGTCGCCAGCACGCCGGGGTCCCGGTACTGGAACGGGCGCGGCTCCTCCCCGGCGATCTGGCGCCGGATGTTCGCCACCACCGACCGGGCCATCTGAATAGCGACGGGCGCGAGCATGGGCAGCACTTGGCCCTCGATTTCGAGATGGGCCGAATCGCCGATCACGAACGCCCGCTCGTCCCCAGGCAGGCGAAGGGCGGTATCGACGGCGACGCGCCCCTGCCGGAGCGGCTTCACGCCGACCATGGGAGCGAGCGCGACGGCCTCGACGCCGGCAGCCCAGATGAGCGTCCTGGTGGGGATCACTTCCCCGCCGGCGATCCGCGCCCGCTCGCCATCGAATCCTTCCACCGCCGTGCCGAACCGTACTTCGACGTGCTTCTTCCAGAGCATGTCGGCGGTGGGCTGGGAGAATCGGGCGCGCATGCCGGGCAGCAGGCGCTGTCCGGCTTCGAGGAGCAGGATGCGCGTGTCCTGAATGTTGAGGGCCTGCGTATCCCGAGACAGCACGAGCCGGATCAACTCGGCGAGGGCGCCCGCCATCTCCACGCCGGTCGGTCCCCCGCCCACCACCAGAAACGTGAGCAGCATCCGCCGCCGTTCGAGGTCAGGCTCGAGGACTGCCTGCTCGATGCAGGAGAGGACGTGATTGCGGATGTTGACGGCATCGGAGAGCCCCTTCAGGCCGAGGGCATTCCGGGCAAGGCTGTCGATGCCGAAGTAGTTGGTGCGGCCGCCGGTGGCGAGGATGAGGTAGTCGTAGACAACGTCACCCGCGGACGTGTGCACTACCCGCGCGGCGCGGTCTACGCCCGTCATCTCGGCCATGCGGAACTCGAAGTTCTTCTGGCCCCGGAGAATCCGGCGCACGGGGCGCGCGATGGATGAGGGTTCGAGCCCCGCCATGGCGACCTGATAGAGCAGCGGCTGGAAGAGGTGGTAGTTATTGCGGTCGATCAGCACGAGGTGAACCGGAGCCCGGCCGAGGGCCTTGGCGGCTTCGAGGCCGCCAAAGCCCGCGCCGACGATCACGACTGTCGGAGTTCCAGCGGTCCGGGCCGTGCCGGCCATGGATTACTCGAGGACGACCGCCGTCCCGTAACAGAGCACTTCAGTGGCCGCGGAGCGCGCCCCGCCGATCTCGGAGGCGTCGTAGCTGACGCCCAGGATGGCGTTGGCCCCCATTTCGCGCGCGTGCGTGATCATCAGATCGTACGCGGTCTGCCGCGCCTGCTCGCACATCTCCGTGTAAGCGCCGATGTTGCCGCCCACGATGGACTTCAATCCGCCCAGGATGCCCTGACTGATGGTGGGTGCGCGGACGATGATGCCTCGCACCAGGCCTTTGTACTCCCGGACGCGCCGCCCTTCGACGGCGAACGTAGTGGACACGATCATCGAGGACGCGAGGGCCACGAAACCTCCTTGGTGAGGAATCAGTCGGACTCGGACAGGATGGCGATGTCTTTGGATTGGTCGGCGGTGATGCGCTCGCGAACCTTGTTCTTGGCGTCGAGCAGGACGATGACGGGCTGGTGCGGTTTCGCCTCGTCGGGAGTGTACTGGGCGTAGGCGATGATGATCACGTGGTCGCCAGGATGCACCAGGCGGGCCGCGGCGCCGTTGACGCAGATGGTGCCCGAGCCCCGCTTGCCCGAGATGGTGTAGGTCTCGAACCGGTTTCCGTTGTTGACGTCGACCACCTGCACGCGCTCGAAGGGGATGATGCCCGCGGACTCGAGGAGCTCGGCGTCGATGGTGATCGAGCCTTCGTAATGGAGCTCGGCCTGTGTCACGGTGGCGCGATGAAGCTTGGCCTTGCAGAGCGTCAAGAACATGGATTGAAGATAGCAGGGGGACCAAGTATCATCCGTCGGGCTTTCCTGGACGCCCTTTCCGGGGAGACGTGATGTCGTCGACGCAGTCCCTCACCCGCTCGCTCATCGGCCGGAAGGTGCTCATGGCCGTCACGGGCGTGGTGCTTCTGCTCTTCGTTCTCGCGCACATGGCCGGCAACCTGCATTTCTTCGAGGGCCCCAAGGCCATCGCGGATTATGCGCTGTTCCTGCGCACCGTCGGTGCGCCGGTGCTCGGCTACGGGCAGGCGCTCTGGATCGTCCGGATCGTGCTCATCGTGTCCGTCCTCGTGCACATCTGGGCGGCCTGGTCCGTGACGCGGGCCTCCCGGGCCGCCCGACCGGTGGGCTACAAACAGCTCGAGAAGGTCGAAACGACGTACGCCGCGCGCACCATGCGCTGGGGGGGCGTCATCATCTTCGCCTTCGTCGTATTCCATCTGCTGGACCTGACGTTCGGCTCTGCGAATCCCTCCTACGTGCACCTCGATCCCTATCACAACATGGTCGCGAGCTTTGGCCGGTGGCCGGTCGCCGTCAGCTACCTGATCGCCATGGGCGTGCTCTGCCTGCACATGTACCACGGGATCTACTCGGGCTTTCAGACGCTGGGACTGAACCATCCCCGGTATAACCGGTTCCGGCGGGGGTTGGCGGGCGCGTATGCCATCATCGTGGCGGCCGGGTTCGCCGCGGTGCCCGTTTCGATTCTCGCGGGCTGGATGAGGTAATCGTGGAGCTCAAGAGCGCCGTCCCCGAGGGACCGATCGCCGAGAAGTGGGAGCGCCATCGCTTCGAGATGAAGCTGGTGAATCCGGCGAACAAGCGGAAACACTCGATCATCGTGGTGGGCTCCGGGCTCGCGGGGGCATCCGCCGCGGCCTCGATGGCGGAGCTGGGCTATCAGGTCTCGTGTTTCTGCTTCCAGGATTCGCCCCGCCGCGCCCACTCGATCGCGGCGCAGGGCGGCATCAACGCCGCCAAGAACTATCCGAACGACGGCGACTCGGTCTACCGGCTCTTCTATGACACGGTGAAGGGCGGTGACTTCCGCTCGCGCGAAGCCAACGTCTATCGCCTGGCGCAGATCTCGGTGCAGATCATCGATCAGTGCGCCGCGCAGGGTGTGCCGTTCGCCCGCGAGTATGGCGGCCTGCTTGCCAACCGGTCGTTCGGCGGCGCGCAGGTCTCCCGCACGTTCTACGCCCGCGGCCAGACCGGACAGCAGCTCCTCCTCGGTGCCTACCAGGCGCTGTCCCGGCAGATCGGGCTGGGCGGGGTGAAGATGCACCCGCGCACCGAGATGCTGGACATCATCGTGGTGAACGGCCAGGCGCGCGGCATCGTGGTCCGGGATCTCGTGTCGGGCCAGATCAGCTCGCACGTCGCCGACGCGGTGGTGCTGGCGACGGGCGGGTACAGCAACGTCTACTTCCTGTCGACCAACGCGAAGGGCTGCAACGTCACCGCCACCTGGCGGGCGCACAAGCGCGGCGCGCTCTTTGCGAACCCCTGCTATACGCAGATCCATCCCACCTGCATTCCCGTGCACGGCGACCATCAGTCCAAGTTGACGCTGATGAGCGAGTCCCTCCGCAATGACGGCCGGGTGTGGGTGCCGAAGGCCAAGGGAGATTCCCGCTCACCCGCGCAGATTCCAGACGCCGAGCGCGACTACTACCTCGAGCGGATGTATCCGTCGTTCGGCAATCTGGTCCCCCGCGACGTTGCGAGCCGGCGCGCGAAGGACATGTGCGACGACGGACTGGGGATCGGCGGCGGGCATCAGGTCTACCTGGACTTCCGGGATGCGGTGAAGCGCCTTGGCCCCACGGTGGTGGCGGAGCGGTACGGCAACCTCTTCGACATGTACCAGCGCATCACCGGCGAGGACCCCTATCAGGTGCCGATGCGCATTTACCCCGCCCCGCATTACACCATGGGTGGGCTCTGGGTGGACTACAACCTGATGAGCACCATTCCGGGCCTGCACGTCATCGGGGAGGCGAACTTTTCGGATCATGGCGCGAACCGGCTCGGCGCGAGCGCGCTGATGCAGGGTCTGGCGGACGGCTACTTCGTGATCCCCTACACCATCGGCAACTATGTCGCGCAGGCCAAGCTGCCTCCCGTTTCGACGTCGGATCCGGAGGTCAAGAAGGTCGAAGCCGAGGTGACGGAAAAGATCAAGAAGCTCCTGGCCATCAACGGCACCAAGAGCGTCGATGCGTTCCACCGCGAGCTGGGCCGGCTGATGTGGGATCAGTGCGGCATGTCGCGGAGCCGCGCGGGGCTCGAGTCGGCCATCGACAAGGTCCGGGCCATGCGAGAGCGCTTCTGGAAGGATGTATTTGTGGCGGGCGCCGGTGAGGACCTGAATCAATCGCTCGAGAAGGCGGGCCGCGTGGCGGACTTCTTCGAATTCGCGGAGCTGATGTGCGAGGACGCGCTGCACCGGGAAGAATCGTGTGGTGCGCACTTCCGCGAAGAGTACCAGACGCCCGACGGTGAAGCCAAGCGCGATGATGCGCGCTTCTCGTTCGTTTCGGCCTGGGAGTTCGCCGGGGTCGGCGCGGCGCCGAAACTCTCCAAGGAGCCGCTCGAGTTCGACTACGTCCATCTGGCCCAACGGAGCTACAAGTGAAGCTCGTCCTCCACGTGTGGCGTCAGGCGGGACCACAGGCCAAGGGCGACTTCGTCCGCTACGAGGTGCCCGACGCCTCGCCGGACATCTCGTTCCTCGAGCTTTTGGACCTGCTGAACGAGTCTTTGATCGCCCGGCGGATGGAACCGATCGCCTTCGACCACGATTGCCGAGAAGGAATTTGCGGAAGCTGTGGCGTGGTGATCAATGGCCGGCCCCATGGCCCCCAGCGGCACACGACGGCCTGCCAGCTGCATCTCCGGAGCTTCCAGGACGGCCAGGAGATCTGGGTCGAGCCCTGGCGCGCGAAGGCATTTCCGCTGGTGAAGGACCTGGTCGTGGACCGGAGCGCATTCGACCGGGTGATCCAGTCGGGGGGCTTCATCACTGCGCGGACCGGCAGTGCGCCTGACGCAAATGCGGTGCTCGTGCCCAAGCGGGATTCCGACCTCGCCATGGACGCCGCGCAGTGCATCGGGTGCGGCGCCTGCGTCGCCGCGTGCCCGAACGCCTCGGCGACCTTGTTCGTGGCGGCCAAGGTGAGCCACCTCGGACTCCTGCCCCAGGGACAGCCCGAGCGGTACTCGCGCGTGGTGAAGATGGTCGAGACGATGGATGCGGAGGGATTCGGCGCCTGCACCAATCATGGCGAGTGCATGGCTGCCTGCCCGAAGGGCATCAGCGTGGACTTCATTGCGCGGCTGAACCGCGACTACCTGAAGGCCACTCTGGCGCCCCCGCCGGAGGGCGCCGGGTGGAGTGGCGCCGCCTAGAGCGACACCGCCTTCATCGTATCGAGCACCGATTGGGCCGACTTCGCGAGGTCGGCCTTTTCATTGGCGGACAGCTCGACGGTCACGATCTGCTCGAGCCCCTTCCGGCCGATCTTGCAGGGCACGCCCGAGTACATCCCCTTGAGTCCGTACTCCCCTTCGAGCCACGCCGAGCACGGCAGGATGCGCTTCTGGTCCTTCACGATCGCCTCGACCATCTCGGCCGCGGCGGCCGAGGGAGCGTAGTAGGCCGAGCCGGTCTTCAAGTACTGCACGATCTCCGCGCCCCCATTCCGGGTGCGCGTCACGATCGCGTCGATCTTGTCCTTGGCCAGGAGTTGGGTGACGGGGATCCCGGCCACCGTCGTGCAGGAGATCAACGGCACCATCGTGTCGCCGTGGCCACCCAGCACCATCGCCTGGATGTCCTTCACCGATACATCGAGCGCCTCGGCCAGGAACGCCCGATACCGTGCCGTGTCCAGCACGCCCGCCATTCCGATCACCCGCTCGCGCGGAAAGCCGGTGACCTGTTTCGTCACCCAGCACATCACGTCCAGGGGATTCGAGATCACGACCACAATCGCGTTCGGTGAAGCCTTCTTGATCTCCCCCGAAACCGCCTTCACGATATCGGCGTTGGTGCGGACGAGATCGTCACGGCTCATGCCGGGCTTGCGGGCGATCCCGGCGGTGACGACGAAGACCTCACTGCCCTGCGCCGCCGAGTAGTCGTTCGCTCCGATGACGCGGGTGTCGAAGCCCTCGATGGGCGCGGACTCCCACTGATCGAGCCCCTTCCCCTGCGGCACCCCTTCGACGACGTCCACCAGAACGATGGTCCGGGCCAGCTCCTTCTCGGCCAGGCGCTGAGCCGCCGTCGCGCCGACGTTGCCCGCACCGACCACCGTGATCTTGTTCAGCATTTGATGAAATCCCTGGAATGGGTGCGCGCGAAAGCTAACATCACGCGCCTAGTGATGCGCGCGGAGACTGTCGGCCGCGGGCGTGAGCTGCGTGACCTGGTAGTTCTCGATCCGGTATGCCACCGAGTCACGGGCCCGCGTGGCCCAGTAAGAACCGGACGTCGAGTCAAGGGTGAGCGACAGCACAGGCGCCCCTCCCTTCCCGCGCACGGTCACAGTGCGTTGCCCGCGCGCCGACCCATGCCGGAGTGAATCGGCGGTGTGTGGACCGCCGAATCCCTGCGCGTCGAGGGTCCGGAACTGCGCCAGGAGTACGCCCATCTTCATCGAATCGGCCTTCTGACCCTCCACGGTCCACCCTTTGGCCTGCCGCTGGACTGTGAAATGCCTGCCATGCAATCCGATCTCGATGGACTCGATGGAATCTGGAGCGATCGTGGCGATGCGACGGTCGCGCCAGACGTCGGGCCCGCGCTGGACGAGGTACGGCATCGTGCCGCGCCAGAGATATGCCGTATCGGACTTCGGCAGACGGACGTACGCCGTACCGTATTCCGAGCCGGTCTTGCCGATGAGCAACGTGAAGCGGGGCTGCGCGGCGGGTCCGACGCGGAGGGTCCAAGCCGTGCTGTCCAGCCCCATCCGGCCGAATGACGACGGACTGATGGACGCAACGTCCCGCGGCGACGTATCACCGATCGCCCTGAGTAGCTCAGTGCCCTTCCCGGGTGTGGCCGGGAAGCCATTTGCCGTCCAGACGCTTGGAGCGACTTGGGCCAACCGGACGGTGTCACGCCCGTGGATGATGGCGATGGTGTCCGTCAGGGTCGCCGGCAGGGCCGGCAGGGCAAGCGACCCCCGCACCTTGTCGGAGCGATGGCTGGCGAGCGCCGAGAGACCCCAGAGCGCGAGCAGGACGACGACGGCGATGGCGAGACGACGCAGCTGAACACTGCTCATGCTGCCGCCTGGGCGAGCGGCCGATAGGGCTGTCGCGTGCGGGCCCGGCGGCGCGCGAGCCGCAGGAATCCAAATATCGCCACCACGACGGGAACACCGATGATGTTCCCGTAGCGCACTACCCCACGGAGGGCGGCGCTGGTGAAGGCCAGGGGCGGCGGTGTGCGATCCTTGGACCGGATGCTGATCAGCGCCTCGTCCTGCGCGAGCCAGTCGATGGCGTTCAGGACGAAGACGGCATTCTCGGGAGAGTTTTGCGCGAAGTGATCACTCGCAAAGTCCCCGTTGCCTACCACCACGAGGCGGCCTGAACCGGCAGCCTTCGGTTGTATCTGTACCGCCAGGAGCCGCTGGGCGGTGTTGTTGCGCGAAAAGTCCTGTTGGGGCGACAACATCGCGCTCTGCTGCATCAGCCCGGCGAGCTTCGAGGTCACGAGCAGCGGGGTCACGGTCCCCTTCGCGGCTCCGGTGGTGTCGATCGAGCTGGTCCACGGCAGGAGTACGGCCGAAAGCTCGGCGTCGATCACCGATTTCTTGGTCGAGATGCCGCGGGGCCAGAGCGGATAGGGCAGCACAACCTGTCCGAACTGACTCGGTAAGCCCACCTGCGCGTTGGCTGCGATATCGTAGACCAGGTCCGACTTGATGGTCACGCCCAGGGGCCGGGTGAGCGCATTCCACCCGACGGGGCGCGACATGGCGAATTGCCCCTGGGGCGCGCGCGACATTCCCGCTGCCATCAGCAGTACGTTGCCGCCGCGCGCGAGGAACGATTGCAGCGGCGCGAGCTGCGCCGGCGGCAGCGAGTCGACGGACCCCGAAAGCACCAGCACTTTGGCCTGAGCCGGAATGGTGCTGTCGGTCGCGAGCTGAATGGTGCGCAGGTCGTAACTCCGTCCCAGCGCCTCCTGCACCGCGCCGAAGGTGGCATCCTGCGACTGCGGTCCTCCCTCGGCAGGCGCGCGAATCCATCCCAGGACCGGCTTTGTGGTTTGCGTGAGCTCGCGAATGAACGAGGTGAGGCGGTATTCCAGGTCGTCGGACTTCCGAATGAAGGGGATCGACCTGGTCCCGTTCGCGAATTGGACCGCGAGGCCGAGGTATCCCTCCTTCATCTGCAGCGACCCCTGACCAACCACGTTGAACTGCACGGGAGGGATCTGCAGCGCTTCCGCCTGGCGGGCGGCGGCGGAATCGTGCGTCGGATCCATCATGACGATGCGCACGTTCCCCCGCCCCGCGGACCGGTAGTCGCCCAGCAGGTCGTCGACGTCGCGCTTCAGGAACGCGATTTCGGGAGGCAGCGAGCTCGACGCGAAGAGCTTGATGGTCACGAGGTCGGGCAGCTGATGCAGCATGTCCTTGGTTGCGCGCGAGAGGCTGAACTGACCACCGGGCGTGAGATCGAGCCGGCCTCCGATGTGCCGGCCGAACAAGTTCAGCACCACGAGTCCAATCACCGCGAGGCTCGTCCCGAGCCGCAGCCGCCGGATCTCCTCCCCGGCAGGCGCAAGCTTTCGAGCGGCGATGGCGAGGTATGCGAGCGCCAGGAACACGCCAGCGAGCGTCACGAAGTAGATCCCATCACGAAGATCGATCACCCCCCGTGCGATCTGCTGGAAGTGCGGCAGCACTCCGAGTGAAGCCGCGATATCCCCCAGGGCGGCGGGCAGACCAACCAGCAGCGGATCGAGTCCGAGCAAGATCAGGGCGAACATCACGAGCACACTCACGATGAACGCCGTCACCTGGTTCCTGGTTACACTCGACGACCAGACCCCGACTCCAGCCAGTCCGGCGCTCATGAGGAACGCCCCGAAGTACTGGGCGATGAGCACGCCGATATCCTGATGGGCCCCAAATGCCAGGCCGAGGGGAATCGTGATCGTCGCGGCGAGGGCGATCCACAGGAAGAACACCTGCCCGAGGTACTTCCCGATCAGCAGCTCGAGCTCGGTGACCGGCTGCGCCAGAACCACCTCGATGATTCCCGACCGCGTGTCCTCGGCCAGCGCACGCATCGTGACCGCGGGCACCAGGAACAGGAGAAGCCACGGCAACAAGTCGAGCATGGGCCGAAGGGACGCGGCACCGTAGAGCTCGATCTGACGGAAGCAGAGGAAGTCGTTTACGCCCAGGAAGACGACCAGCAGGATGTAGGCGGTGGGCTGGTCGAACAGCGCGCGGAGCTCGCGGCGGGCGATGGCTTTGATGGCGTTCATTCCGCGGCCCCCGGCGCGGCCGTCAGCTGCCGGAAGAGCGCTTCGAGGCTCCCCTGCTCCTGATGAAGCTCGTACAGGGTCCACCCTTCGCGGGTGGCCAGCGCGAAGATCTCGGGGCGGAGGTCCTGGTCCGAGCTGACCGACAGGGTCACCCGGGTGCGGCCCGACGGTGTGGTCAGGGGCTCCGCAGCGGTGACGCCGGCGAGGGTGCCCAGCTTCTGGGCGATGCCGGCACCCGCCGCCTCCACCGTGATCTGTACTCCTCCTTCGGCCCGCTGCAGCAACGTATCCACGCCGCCATCGGCCACGATCTTCCCCTGACTGATGATCAGGAGTCGCGAACAGCTCTGCCGGACCTCCGACAGAACATGCGTCGAGAGCACGACCGTGCGGTCGCGCCCCAGATCGGAAATGAGATGTCGGATTTCCACGCGTTGATTCGGATCCAGGCCTTCGGTCGGCTCGTCCAGCACGAGTAGATCGGGCTTGTGGAGGATGGCCTGCGCCAACCCGGTCCGTTGCCGGAATCCCTTCGAGAGCTCGCCAATGGGACGGTAGAACACCGGTTCGAGACCGGTCGACGCGACCGCCTCATCCAGGGCCCGGATTCGCTCGGCACCTCTGATCTCACGCAAATCCGCAATGAATGACAGGTAATCGGCGACCAGCATGTCGGCATAGAGCGGGTTGCTTTCCGGCAGGTAGCCGATGCGGCGCTTCGACGCGATGGCGTCGGTGCCGACCGCCGTGCCGTCGAGCGCGATGGTGCCGCGATCGGGTTCGAGGAACTGGGTGATCATCCGCATGGTGGTCGATTTCCCGGCACCATTCGGGCCGAGAAAGCCCACCACTTCACCGCGGTCGACCGTGAACGAGATATCGTCGACCGCGGTCACACCATCGAACCGCTTCGCGACGTTTTGCAATGTGAGCAAGGACATGGCGTGTGGAGTTACCGGTGGAGTCGCCGAGCATCGTAACCAGTCCCGGCGCTGGATGGAAGGCGTTTCGAGCCGAAGCGGCGGCCCGTGCGCGACTATCCGCCCCGGGTATGCATCTCCCGGTGGGGGTTCGCCCGCAACACGTCGGTGGGAACGAGCGGCGCCCGGTTCACGACCCGCAGCCGGTCCTCGGCACCGCGATCGGTCCGGCCCAGCCACGCGTCCCGAACGAGCGCCCCCAGCTCGCCGTCGCCGACGCCCCGGCGGAGGGCGTCGCGAAGATCGAGCCCCTGCTCCGCATACAGGCACAGGAACCACGTACCGTCGGCGGTAAGGCGGCTGCGGTCGCACGACCCGCAGAATGGCGCGGTCGTGGACGCGATGATCCCGAAGCGAGTGCCGTCCGACAGCCGGTACCGCTCCGCGGGCGCCGAGGGATTCCTGGGATCGGGGTCAGGCGTGGCGCTGCCGAACCGCGTCGCAATTCGCTCCAGGATCTCGGAACGGGACACCACCTGATCGCCCGACCAACGGGTCGCGCCGCCGACGTCCATGTACTCGATGAACCGGACTTCCAGCCCGCGGCTCTGCCCGAACTCGATCAAGGCGGCGACCTCGTCATCGTTGAATCCGCGGATGACTACGGCGTTGAGCTTGATCTGTTCGAACCCCGCCCGCCGCGCCGCGTCGATTCCCTGCAGCACCGACAGGTGCCGGTCCGACTTGGCGAATGCCTCCATGCGGTCCGGATGGAGCGTATCGAGGCTGACCGTGACGCGGTCCAGTCCGGCCGCTTTGAGATCCTCGGCGTTCTTGGCGAGGAGCAGCCCATTCGTCGTCAGCGCGACGTCGGTGAGCCGACCGTCGCGCTTCAAGAGCTGAATGAGCTGCGCGAGGCCATGGCGCAGGAGGGGCTCCCCGCCGGTGAGCCGGATCTTGGTCACGCCCAACCCCGCGAAGACTCCGGTGAGCCTCGTGAGTTCTTCAAACGACAGAATCGATTCGCGCGGCAGCCAGACGTATTCGTCCTCCGGCATGCAGTACCGGCAGCGCAAGTTGCAGCGGTCCGTCACGGAGATCCGAAGACTCTTGAGGGGCCGCTGGAGGCGGTCGAGGACCGGGAGATTCACTGCGGCCCCACCATGGACGGATGGCCCGACGGGTCCACCCAGGTCGCGGTTCCGTCGGCGCGCAGCTCCTTCTTCCAGACCGGGAGGCGTTTCTTGACCTCTTCGATCACATGACGGCAGGCCGCGAACGCGTCGGCTCGATGGGGCGTAGCGACGGCGATCGCGATGCTCGCCTCCTCGGCGGCCACCAGCCCGAGCCGGTGCCGCACGGCCACGCGCGCGTCGGGCCACCGGCGACGGGTCTCGGAAACGATGCGGTCCATCTCCGCCTCGGCCATCGCGTCATAGGCCGAGTACTCGATTGCGGTGACGCCTCCGTCTTCGGGGCCGTCGCGGACCGTGCCCAGGAACGCACAGGTGCCCCCGCAATGCGGGGCCGCGACCTCGGCCAACAGCGCGTCGAGGGAGAGGGGCGCGGTCGAGAGGTAGGTCATCAGCCGCCGGCGAGGGGAGGCAGGAACGCCAGCTCGTCGCCGTCGGCGACTGCCGCATCGAGTCGTACGTGCCGGAGGTTCAGTGCGGCCAGGGGCTGAGCCGGAAGGGCGGCGGTACCAGGCCACTCGTCGCGGATCCGGCTCATCACGTCCGAGACGGTGGCGGGGAGATGGACAGTCAACGTTCCCTCGCTGCGCCCCACCAGCTCGGCGTAGCGCGCGAGGAACCGTACCCGCAGCGTCCCCACCGTCCCGGCCGTCCCGGCCGTCCCCGATACCCGGTTCATCGGGGAGAACCTACAGGTTTCTACCGGCTGGTGGTACCCGTCGCGAGTCCGTGCCAGATCCGGGCCTGTTTCGCGGTCGGCGACCTCACCAGATCGAGAGTGATGTTCTCGACGTCACGCTCACGGACCGTGGCGTGCAAGGTGAGCTGTCGCCCTGCCCGATGCACCACGAGGTCGAGTGGTGCGCCCGCCTTCCCGTGGTACCGGCCGCGGAACTCGGGACCGAAGTCCGCGGTGGCCGATGGAACCACGTCACCGATACGGATCAGCGTGTCGCCGGGCTCGAGTCCCGCGGCTGCAGCAACGCTCCCGGGATTCACGCCGGTCAGGACCGCGAAGTTGGCGCCTGAAGTCGATACGCCAAGAGTGGGCACCGAGGAGTGCTCGACGTGGTAGTCGAGCCCCGCCTTGGCGAAGACCGCCGCGTACGGCAGCGAGTCCCGGCCATTGATGTAGCGCTGGTAGAACGTAGCCACGTCGGGTGCACCGTTCTCGCGCAGGAGGTCGAGTAATTCGGCGGTCGAGAATCCCTTCCCGGCCTGGTAGTAGCGGGTCCAGAGCCCGCGCATCACGTCATCCAGGGAGTGCCCGTTGTCGGTCGCATCGCGGATGGAGATGTCGAGCAGGAGACCGGTGAGCGAGCCCTTGGGATAGTAGAGCTGGGAGCTGTTGACGTAGACCTCGTCGATCCACGTCGCCTCGGAGCCGTCCTCCTCACTCCACGGCTCGGGCGCCGAATTCACCTGGTCGATGTTCTGATGCACGTGATCGATGAAGTCGGAATCGGTCCAGATGTGGGCTCGCCAGTTCGTGAGGTCGGCGTAGTAGTCGGTGACGCCTTCCGACCACCAGAGCAGCGGCGTGTACTGCTCGTCGCGGTATTCATAGGGCCACATCTCGACAGGCCGGATCCGCTTCACGTTCCAGAGATGGAAAAACTCGTGGGCCATCAGCGGATTCATGAACCCGCCCAGCGTTCCATCCGGCGCGGCGAAACCGGGCCCGGCGGGCATGATGTCGAACTGGCTGTAGAGGTGCTCGAGGCCCCCCGCCCAGTTGATGGTATCCCGCACGACGTCGAAGAAAATCGTGTAGACGTCGTAGGGCGCCCCGCCCATCAAGCGGTCCTGCACGTCCGCCATCTTCGACACCGATGCACGCATCGAGGCCTGGACCGCCGGCGTGTAGTCGGAGGCGGGCCATACCGCGATGCGGATCCACTTCCCTCCCACCTGCAGCGAGTCGACGTTGAAATGTCCGAGGAATGTTTCGGCATCAGCGAGCACGTCGTAGTTCGGCGCGGTGTAGACACCGCTCCCGGCCGACTTGAGCGCCGTCGTCACGCGCCACCCATCGGGCACCGAGAACCGGACTTCCGCGGGGCGATCGAGATGACCTGGCTGGTACAGGAACAGGTTGGTGCCGAGGAACTGCGCCAGATCGCCGTGGATGCGCGCCATCGAGAGATCGATCGTGTCCGTCAACTCTTCAAACGACACGCTCACCGCTTGCGCGCCGCCCGTCGGCACGCGCCACGTCGTCTTGTCGGCGCGGTCCCAGAACAACGTGCGGCCCGAACCGTCCCGCGCGCCGAAGTGGCGAACGAAGCGGGCGTAATTCTGGATCGCGTAATTGCCGGGGCTCCACGCGGGCAGGGCGACGTACAGGGTATCCACTCCGGCGGTCGGGAACGTGGCCTCGACGCGGAACAGCTTGGTGCTGGGATCGGGAACTGAGACCTCATACCGGACGGTCTGAGCGGAGAGCGGTAAAGCAATGAGGGCAAAGAAGATTTGGCGCACCACGCTGGCTCCCAGGTCTTGGCAATTGTCACAGAAAGGGCTTAAAACAATGCGGCCCCAACGTTTAGTCGGGGCCAGGAGTTTCACTCATGCGACGAACCGCGATTACGAAACGACTTCCTGACCGCTCGCGTCCGCGACCATCGCACGCAACTCTTTGCTGGGCTTGAAGACAGGCACCGGCCGAGCTGCGACTTCTACCGGGTCACCGGTACGGGGGTTCCGGGCCATGCGGGTCTTCCGCTGGCGGATCTTGAAGGTCCCAAAGCCACGTATCTCAATGTTATGCTGCTCAGATAGCGCTGCCTTGACTGCGTCCAAGAAGGAATCCACCACGCGTGCGCAGTCCTTCTTGGAAATCAAAGGACCAGCGGTACGCGCGATTTGGGCGGTCACCTTCTCGACGAGATCTGCCTTCGTCATCCGTTCCCCCTGAGGGCACAAGGGTCCCAAGACCGGGGGGCATATTACGAGCTAGCCTATTGACTGTCAAGAGCTTGGAGGAACTCTCGGAAGTGTCCTTGGGCATCATGCGGGCCTGGCGACGCCTCAGGATGGTACTGGACGGCGAAAATCGGGGCGTCGCGGTGACGCACCCCTTCGACCGTTCCGTCGTTGAGGTTGAGGTGGGTGACCTCAAGTGACTTCGCACCGGGCACCCCGCTGGTGTCACCCTTCACTGCAAATCCGTGGTTCTGGGACGTGATAAGTACTTGTCCTGTCTTCACATCCCTCACAGGATGGTTCCCGCCACGGTGCCCGTAGGGGAGCTTCACGGTTTCCCCACCCAGCGCGAGACCGAGCAACTGATGGCCGAGGCAGATGCCGAAAATGGGGAGCTTCCCGTCGGCCAAGGTGCGGATCGTGTTGATGGCGTACCCCACCGCGGCGGGGTCGCCAGGACCGTTGGAGAGGAACACCCCGTCCGGTGCGAGCTCCCGGACCTGCGCGGCGGTGGTTGCCGCAGGGACCACGGTGACGCGGCAGCCGTTCTGCACGAACAGACGAAGAATATTCCGCTTCATGCCGAAGTCGTACGCCACGACGTGGTGATTGGCGTCCTTCGGTCCCTCTGCATACCGCTGCTCGACCGTCGCTTTGCTGGCGAGATCGAGTCCGTTCATGTCCGGTGAAGATGCGAGCAACCGGCGGACGTCGTCGGTCGGCTGATCACCGAGCGCGAGCGCCCCACGCATCGCGCCCTTCGAGCGGATGTGTCGCGTGAGTTGACGGGTGTCGACGTCCGTGATCAGTGGGACCCGCGCTTCGGAGAGCCACTCGAGCAATGGACCGGTGGCGCGCCAGTTCGACGGCTGCACCGACAGCTCGCGCACGACCACGCCCGCTACGCGCGGCCGGTCCGATTCGACGTCCTCGGGATTGATCCCGTAGTTGCCGATCATCGGTGCCGTCATCACGACGAGCTGACCGAGATACGAGGGGTCCGTAAAGACCTCCTGATATCCGCTCAGATTCGTGGTAAAGACGACTTCGGCGCACGTGGTCTCGAATGGGAGTGGCGCGGTTCCAGGGAACCAGGCGCCATCCTCGAGCAGCACGTAAGCCGGTTTCAGATCAGGGGCGCGGTGTGGGGTTGTTTGGAGCCGCGGGTTGCGACGTGGTGGTCGGAGCGGGCGCGCTCTGCAGCGGCAGCGGAGCCGGCTGCGTCGCCGGCGCCTGGATCTGTCCCTGGAGGACCGAGCGCGGCGCCGCGTTGTGGGACGACATGAAGGCCAGGACGAGTGCCAGGAACAGGAAGATCCCGGCGCACCACCAGGTCGCCTTGGTCAGCAGGGTGACCGTCTGCCGGCCCCCCATGAACATGTCGGTGCCCGCTCCCCCGCCCAGGGACGCGAGTCCTCCGCCCTGACCGGCCTGGAGGAGAACCGCAGTGCCAAGGATGAGCGCGTCGAGCAGCAGGAGGACAAGAAAAAAGGTGTACATGTCGGGGCGTATGATACCTAGGGGGCGCCAGTTCGCACAAGTTGTGCCCAGCCATCGGGTTCCAGCGAGGCGCCGCCCACCAAAACGCCGTCGACTTCGGCCTCTCCCAGGAGGGCAGCGATGTTTCCGAGGTTCACGCTCCCACCATAGAGGATCTGGGGGCGCTGAGCGCCATGCCCGGAGAGCCACTTCCTGATCTCCCGGTGGACCTCCCCGGCGTCCTGCGGGGTTGCGTTCCGTCCCGTTCCGATGGCCCATACCGGCTCATAGGCCAGCACGACCTTTTGCACGTCAGCGGCACCGAGACCGTCCAAGGCGCCCGCCAATTGTCTGGTGACCACGGTGAGCGTATTCCCCGCCTCCCGCTCCTTCAACTCCTCCCCGACGCACAGCATCGGCGTCAGACCCGCGGCGAGCGCCGCCCGCACCTTCTTCGCGGTATCCGCATCGGTCTCGCCGAAGATCTTCCGGCGCTCGGAGTGACCGACCAGCGTGGCGCGAGCGCCCGCCTGCGACACGATTCCGGCGGATTGGGCGCCCGTGTAGGCGCCCTTCGGGTCCCAGTGAATGTCCTGGGCGCCGACGCGAATGTCGCTCCGGCCCTGCACGGCACCCGCCACCGCCTCCAGCGACGCGGCAGGCGGAAAAAACCAGACTTCACGTCCGGGAATGGGAGCCGACTTGGCGAGAAAGGTGGCGCAGTACGCCCGGGCATCGGTCGGCCCGAGGTGCATCTTCCAGTTTGCCGCAAAGAGCAGTTGCTTCACGCGCCTTCGAGCGCAACGACGCCGGGGAGGGGCTTTCCTTCCAGAAACTCGAGGGACGCGCCGCCACCGGTCGAGACGTGCGAGAGCTTGTCCTCAAGACCGGCGACCGCGGCCGCCGAATCACCGCCACCGACGATGGTGACGGCCCCCTTGGCTCCCGCTTCGACCAGCGCATTCGCGACCGCGCGTGTGCCCGCATCGAATGGCGGCGTCTCGAAAACGCCCATCGGACCGTTCCAGAGCACCGTCTT
>Ga0126371_10000894_pt1 | contig 24975 bp, 20 predicted proteins | sample PanSoiMetaPlot_4_FD_110145 | JGI IMG/M metagenome (GOLD analysis project Ga0126371, IMG submission 110145) | Tropical forest soil microbial communities from Panama - MetaG Plot_4 | ecosystem: Environmental > Terrestrial > Soil > Tropical forest > Bulk soil | place: Panama | collected 2016-02-17 | reverse complement strand
TTGGACGCTATCCCTTGCTCTACCGTATAATTGCAGTTTTCTTACATCCTAGAGGCTGAGGTCTTAGCGATTCCGTTTCGCTTTCATCCGGAGAACCTTATTGTGCCCCGAGGTCTGGCTTTTTCGCAGGCCGTGTCGGGTGCATCTCATTCATTTCAACGGTGTTGGAAGGTGATCTCCGGGCGAAGGACGTCCTGGATTTGGATCGCCCTGACGGCGCTCTGGCTGGCCAGCGGAAGCCTTCTCTCCGCACAATCGGATGTTATCTCGGATATCAACGTCACCGGGAATCGTCGCATCCCTGCCGACACCATCCGGGCGCGTATCTTTACCAAACCGGGCGACATTTACGATGCCGCAGCCTTGGAGCGCGACTTCAACTCACTATGGAATACCGGTTACTTTGAGGACATCAAGTTCCTGCGCGAGCAGACGCCGAAGGGCTGGCGGCTTATCGTACAGGTCAAAGAGAAGCCGACGATCCGCGAAATCAATTACGTCGGCCTCAGTTCAGTGTCGAACAGCGATGTCCTGGACCGCTTCAAGCAGGACAAAGTGGGGCTGGTGGTCGAGAGCCAGTACGATCCCACCCGTATCAAGAAGGCCGAAGTCTCGATCAAGCAACTGCTCTCAGAGCATGGCAGGCAGTTTGCCACCATTCGGACAGAAGTCCGGCAAATCCCTCCCGCTGCGGTGGGTATCACATTTGTGGTAAAGGAAGGCCCGAAAGTAAAGGTTGGCAAGATTAGGTTCGATGGGAATAAGGCCATCAAATCGCGCACCCTGCGCGCGGCCATGAAGAATCTGCGGCCGATCGGTATTCCGCATTCGATCTTCCTGGAGAACCTCTTCGCCAAGACCTACGACGCAACCAAGCTTGAGGAAGACACCGAACGGGTTCGCGCCGAGTATCAGAACCGTGGTTATTTCAAAGCCGCGGTCAGCGATCCCAGGACGAATATCCACGACACAGGCCACAAGGGTTTCCATATTCCGCTGATTCAGTCGGGGCCGGGCAAAGCGGTTGATATTACGATGCCCATCGATGAAGGTGACCGGTACCGTCTCGGCTCGATTACCTTCAAAAATAACAAAGCGATTTCAAACAATGCCGCGCTGCGTGCGATGTTCCCGCTGAAAGATGGCGACATCTTCAGCCGCGAGAAAATCGCCAAAGGCCTTGAGAACCTGCGCAAAGCGTATGGCGAATACGGTTACATCAACTACACGGGTGTTCCCTCTACGACCTTCGATGACGACAAGAAGCTGGCTTTCCTTGAGATCGATATTGACGAAGGCAAGCAGTTCTACGTTCGGCGCATCGAGTTCCAGGGCAACACCACCACCCGCGACAAGGTGATCCGTCGTGAACTGGCGCTGGAAGAAGGCGGCATCTACAACTCGCGCCTGTGGGAGTTGAGCCTGCTGCGCTTGAACCAGTTGTCGTACTTCGACCAACTCAAGCCCGACGATCCGAACGTCACGGACAAGAAGCTCGACGAAAAAACCGGGCAAGTCGATCTCACCCTGCACGTACATGAGAAGGGCAAGAACAGCATCGGATTGAACGGCGGCGTAAGCGGACTTGAGGGCGCGTTCATCGGGTTGAACTACGCGACGAATAACTTCCTCGGACGAGGCGAGACGTTACAGGTGCAGATCAGCCTCGGGAACCTCGCGCGCAGCGTCCTGTTTGGCTATACGCAGCCTTACATGTTTGACCGGCCGCTGCAGTTCGGGTTCACCGTTTTCGGAAACAAGATCAGTTTCAATCAAGCGCGCCAACTCTCGATCTTCAGTGGACAAAACCTGAATCTCTCCTCTGCGGTCCTGCAGAACTTGCAGAACTATTCGCAGTCGAGCGTCGGATTTACCACCTCGCTCAGCTATCCGCTACGTAGGTCGTTCAAACGAGTTGGCATCACTTACTCGCTGGACCGCTCGACGCTTCTGCCTTTGAGCACCGCTTCGAAGACTTTGTTTGACTTCATCGCGTTCCGTGGAATCTCAGGGCCGAACGCGGTAAACGGCATCATCACCAGCAAGATCTTCCCGAACTTCTCTTTCAACACACTCGACAGCGGAATTTCTCCCCACCACGGCCATCAGATGACGGTTGGGGCGGAGTTCGCCGGTTTGGGCGGAACCGTACGCTCGTTCCGGCCGATCATCCAGTACAAACAGTTCATCCCGATGCAGGCCAAAGGGAGGAACGCACTTGGCTTTAGCCTGAACGCGTCGTACATCACGGGTTTCGGCGGCCTGGTAGCCCCGCCCTTCCAACGCTTCTATATGGGCGGCGAAAACGATATTCGCGGATTCGACATCCGGTCGATCTCGCCGGTCGCGTTCTTGCCAAGTTCGAACGTGATCACGCTGACGAACCCTGACGGAACGCCTGTGCCCAAGAACCCCGCGAATCCGCGGCAGGGGAACTGGACGGTCCCCATCCCGGTAGACCAGATCGTGTTCCCCGGAGGTGATTTCATGTCGTGGGGGAACCTGGAGTACCGCATCACGATAGCTGGGCCCGTCGCACTGGCGCCCTTCGTTGACGCGGGCATCGATCCGATCCTGCGCCGCTCGCAGTTGCAGATTGCTCAGGTGCAATATGACCAGGTCATCAGCACGCCTTTTGGCTGCCCTCAACTCGATGCAGGCTTCAATTGTGTGGGCGGCAAGGTGTTAAACCCTCCGCCTTCGAATCAGTTGCAGATCCTGAACTCAACCAACTGGCAAGCGAGAGTTTCGACTGGTTTGGAATTGCAAATGTTCCTCCCCGTGGTAAATGCACCGTTCCGAATCTACTGGGCATACAACCCGCTGCGGCTGAATGAGCAGACCACCCCCCCCATCCCCATTACCCGGAGCATGTTCCCGGCGGGGGCGGCAGGGGATTACACCTATAAGCAGGCCGTGAACATCTATGCGCCAGATTTCCTGCTGCGAGAACCGCGCAAGACGTTCCGGTTTACGGTGGCGACCACCTTCTAGACAGGTTTGACGCGGGCAGAGTGGGTTACTATAATTAATCGATCCACGCCAATAAGTAATTTCAAAGGAGTGGACGACACGCCTGTATGCTCGGCGTGAGATGCTGGCATTTCCAGTGCGCCTTGTCCGATGGCGGCCGCTTGCATAGCGGAGACCTCATTGAGTGCGGCCCAGCGTTAACTGAGAAGCGATCTGAGAGCGAATTTCGAAGTCATTCCCGGAACCATGTTCCAAGGAGTTCAAGCAACCCAATGAAAAGCAAGTTTCTGCGTGTTCTACTGGCAGTCGCGGCGACATTTACATTCTCCGCACTCGCCCAAACCGGCAGCGCCGCCACACCGTCGAGTCCCGGTGCGTCGTCGTCAACACCCACCACTCCGGCACCTGCCCCGAGTGGAGTTACAAAAGTGGGAACCATCAACATTCAAGACGCCATCTTCGGCAGCAATGAAGGCCAGCGCGACATGCAAGCCTTGCAGAAAAAGTACGAACCGAAGCAGTCCGAACTGAAGGGACAGAACGACGAACTGGAATCTCTGAAGAAGCAGCTCGACACGCAGGGATCGAAACTGAATGAAGATGCCTCGGCTAACCTGCGGAAGCAGATCGAGAGCAAGCAGAAGCTTTTTGACCGCTCCGTGCAGGACGCACAGGAAGAGATCGGCAATCAGCAACAGGAGATTGCCAGCCGGATCCTGTCGAAGATGGCGCCCCTGGTGGTGAAATATTCGGAAGAAAATGGATTCACTCTGATTGTCGACACCTCGAAGCCTTGGCCACAAAGCCCGGTGCTCTGGTGGAAACAGGACGCAGTCGACATCACCAAGAACGTTGTCGACGCTTACAATGTGCAGTCGGGCGTGCCCGCGCCTGCGCCCAGCGCACCAGGAGCCGCCAAGCCTGCGGCACCGAAGCCCTCGACCGGCACCGGAGCTGCAAAGCCAGCTGCGCCGACCACACCGAAATAGCTTCAGAGCCGACACCTCGAGTGTCGGAAAAGTTTCAAAGGGCCGCGTGAAAGCGCGGCCTTTTTTTTCTTGCGAGCACACTTCTCATTTATGCATCCACGGTGTCCATAGCAGCAAACAGATCTCATGCTGGAGGACGCCATGTTCGCCGACAGTTTGCTGGAAACTTCATGGGCCTATCGCGGTCGCCGCGGTTGGACGACGCTGACTTCGTTTGGATTGCAAGCGGTGGTTGTTGGGGTGCTGCTGGTAATTCCGCTGTTGACAACAGTGGGACTACCGACATCAAGGACGGTTTCGACGCCGATAGGAACGTTTCGAAGAAATCCTGATGCTGCGCCTGGTCCCCCGGCTGGAAGGGTTCGCCAGATGCAAATTGTGCCCTACACGGGTCGACTTATGGCACCGGGAAGGATTCCTCGCACGGTTGCAAGAGACGACGGCCCCTCGGCGCCATCGGTAGGTCCGGCTGCAGGTCCCGAGATCTACATCGGTCCAGGAGTCGACTCGGGTCCAGGAATTCCGCTTCCCACAACCGGAACTCGGCCCCTCATCCCAGTTCCGCCTCCTGCGGTCACGCGTGCGTTCCGCCCTTCCAGCCTGCTTGAGGGCAGTTTGATTCGGCGGGCGCAGCCGGTCTATCCACCCTTGGCCCGGAGGGCACGGATTCAAGGATCTGTTGTCTTGGCCGCGGTCATCAGCAAAACGGGTACGATTGAGAACCTCATATTGATCTCGGGCCATCCTATGTTGATCCCGGCGGCGCTTCAGGCTGTCAGTCAGTGGCGTTATAGACCGTACATTCTCAACGGAGAAGCGATTGAGGTGGATACGCAGATCACGGTGAACTTTATACTCGGCCAAAATTGAACGAGCACCATGCGAGCGAGGCACTGTTTGTGTTGACAGGAGTAGTCCCGGCGTAACCTCAGTCCCTCGGCCACTCCCGCTATAATCGCGAAAGTGGCCACAACCGCAGAGTTCGTAAGCCGCGCGGCGACGCGTCCGACGTGGGCGGATGTCTCGCTGACGACTCTTCGCCAAAACTTTCGCACGGTTCAGAAGCATGTCGGAAAGGGCCTCACCGTTTGTGCCGTGGTGAAAGCCGATGCCTACGGACATGGTGCGGTCGACTGCTCCCGCGCGCTCGAGGCTGAGGGCGCAAAGTGGCTGGGAGTCACGTCGCTGGATGAGGCGATCCCGCTGCACGATGCCGGCATCCGGGCGAATATTCTTCTGATGACGGGGTTCTGGCGCGGTGAGGAAAATGAAATCGTCCGCCTGAAACTCACGCCAACGGTGTGGGAACGATGGCAGATCGAGTCGCTCGACAAGGCGGCTGCCGCACTCGGTGTGGCCCAGCATCCCGTGCACCTGAAGATCGACACGGGAATGGGACGCCTCGGCGTCACGCTGGAGCAACTTCCGGCAGTGCTCAAGGCCTTAGCTGATGCCAGGCATCTGGTGCTCGACGGACTATCGACTCATCTTGCGTCGTCGGAAATCATGGATGACCCTTCCGTTGCCGAGCAGCAGGAAAATTTCGAGCTGGCGCTGCGCATGGTGCGTCAGGCTGGTCTTAGTCCCAAGTTTGTGCACGCGGCCAACACCGGGGCCGTGATCTCGCGCCGCGATACATGGAATACGATGGTGCGTCCCGGGGTAGCGCTCTATGGATACTATCTGCCGTTTCAGCGCGCCGGCCGCACGGTCAGCGGCGGAACGTTGCGCTTGCCGGTCAAGCCGATTCTGACGTGGAAAACGAGAATCCTCTCCCTGCGCGATTTCGGTGCCAATCACGCGCTCGGCTACGGCGGGACGTATGTGACGAAGGCGCCGGCACACGTCGCCGTTCTTCCCGTCGGCTACGCGGACGGATATAACTGCCAGCTCTCGAATCGTGGGCGCGTGATTTTGCGGGAGCACTATGCGCCGATTGTCGGCCGCATCTCAATGGATCTCACACTGGTCGACGTCACCGGAATTCCGGGTGTTGCGGTTGGAGATGAAGTGATCTTGCTCGGTGCCGGGGACGGACTCAGTGTCGATGCACTCGAGCACGCAGAATTGGCAAACAGTACGCCCTACGAAGTCCTCTGCAATATTTCGAAACGTGTCCCGCGCAGGTACGTGAGCTAGTCTGTATCTTCGGTTTTTTCGCCTGTCATTCCGAAACGGCGCAAGTCGTTGAGGAATCTGCTGTCTGTTTGCAGCTGATACGGTGCAGGCAAACGGCCGATTCCTCGCGTTGCTCGGAATGACAACCGCTTGGGCCGGCTTTTTCTGCGCCGCTCAATGCGCTGTGTTGACGTCTGAACTGCTGATTCCTGCCGCTGACTGCGCGCCGCCAAGTTTCGCCGGATCGAGTTGTTAAACTATTCAATTCACCATGCCTTCCCGCTATGCACAGTGGATGTACGACTGGGAGCACCGGCTTACGTCGGTGGACAACAACCGTGTGGTTCGTCCGCTGGACTGGGGGCTGGAGTGGGCGCGCGATTGGCCTTGCCGCAACGGATATGCTCCGGGCGCGGCCATTGCGAATCCCAAGAAGTTTTTCCTCGATTACAACCGGCGGATCCTGAACTCAAGCGACGAGTTCTATTCCTATACACGCCCTAGGGACTTCCGCCTTGAAAAGAGGGAGGTTCAGGTCTTTTCCACTCGCGAGGTACCCGATCTAAAGCTGGAAGCAAAGGTAAAGGGAACCTTCGGAGAGTTCCTGAGATTTACCTCTCCGGTGAAGACGCCGTATTCCGAGAACAACCTGGTCAACGCGCGCTGGTTCCCGGCGCGAGGCCGACGGGCAATGGTGCTTCTGCCCCATTGGAACTCGGATGCAATTGCCTACGTCAGCCTCTGCCGTGTGTTGAATCTGCTGGGCATTGCAGTGCTGCGTCTTAGCATGCCATACCACGATATCCGCATGCCAGCTGAGATTGGCCGGGCAGACTACGCAGTGTCGGCGAATATTGGACGCACGCTCGATGCTGCTCGACAGGGTGTGGTCGATGTCCGGTGCTGCCTCGACTGGCTTGAAGAGCAAGGCTACTGTCAACTCGGAGTCGTGGGGACGAGCCTTGGTTCGTGCTATGCATTTATCGCGGCAGCGCATGATCCACGCATTCGCGTAGCGGCATTCAATCACGCTTCCACCTATTTCGCGGATGTGGTTTGGCACGGCCAGTCGACGCGTCACATACGGCAAGGCATTGAGCAGCAAATCGCGCTCGAGGAACTGCGGAAAGTGTGGCTAGCGATCAGCCCGATGTCGTTCTTTGAGCAGTTTTCACGCTCGCAGAAGAAATCCCTGATCATCTATGCGGCGTACGATTTGACGTTTCTGCCGGAGTTTTCACGTGAGATTGTCGCGGAGTTCGCGGGTCACAAACTGGATCACAAAGTCGTCGTGCTTCCTTGCGGGCATTACACAACCGGGGAGACGCCTTACAAGTATATGGACGGGTGGCATCTGGCTTCGTTCCTGCGGACGGCGTTCTAGAAGCAAGTTTCACCATTGAGGCACAGAGAAAAACTAGATTTGGCTTTTCCCTGTGGCTCTGTGGTGAATTGCTTCGCATTAGAATGGCAGAATGCTTGTGAGTGTTCTTGAGCAGCGCAGCGGCCAGTACCTCATCAGCACCGATCCGGCGCGGCTCGATTTGGACGTGATTCATGGTTTTCTGACGAACTGCTATTGGGCGAAAGGAATTCCGCGAGATGTTGTAGCTCGTTCGATCGAGCATTCGCTGTGCTTCGGGATTTATCATGGATCGGAAGGGCAAGTCGGCTTTGCCCGTGTCATTAGCGATTTCGCGACCATCGCTTATCTTGGCGATGTGTTCGTGCTGGAATCGCATCGCGGACGTGGACTGAGCAAGTGGCTGATGGAGTGCATCACGCAGCATCCGGCGCTGCAAGGATTGCGTCGGTGGATTTTGTTGACACGGGATGCGCACGGACTTTATTCGCAATTCGGTTTTACGCCGTTGAAATTGGTCGCGCCGTACATGGAATTGCATCGGCCTGATGTATATAAACTCGGGAAAACATCATGACAAATTCTAGGATGTATCGTCCGCTATACGAATCTGATCCGCAGATCGCCGCCGCGATTGACAGCGAAACGCGGCGCCAACACGAGGGCCTGGAACTGATCGCCTCGGAAAACTTTGTCAGTGAAGCCGTGCTCGAGGCTGCAGGCTCGGTGTTCACCAACAAGTACGCCGAGGGATATCCGGGCAAGCGCTACTATGGTGGTTGCGAGTTCACCGATGTCGTTGAGAACCTGGCGCGTGACCGGGCAAAGCAGCTATTCGGCGCCGAGCACGCGAACGTGCAGCCGCATGCGGGATCGCAGGCCAACATGGAGGCCTACGCCGCCGTACTGCAGCCGGGTGACACGATTCTCGGCCTCAACCTGGCGCACGGCGGACACCTCACGCACGGGCATCATCTGAATTTCTCGGGTAAGACCTACAAGATCATTCCCTATGGGGTCACCAAAGACACCGAAACCATCGACTACGACGAACTCGAGAAGCTCGCGGAGAAAGAGCGTCCGAAGCTGATCATCGGCGGTGGCAGTGCCTATCCGAGAATCATTGATTTCGCACGCATGCGCCAGATTGCCGACAAGGTCGGCGCGCTTTATCTCGTCGACATGGCGCATTTTGCCGGCCTGGTTGCTGGCGGTGCGCATCCCTCGCCGGTACCGCATGCGCATATCGTCACTTCCACGACGCACAAGACGCTGCGCGGACCGCGTTCCGGGATGATCCTCTCAAAGGCTGAGTTCGCTCAGGCGATCGACAAAGTCGTTTTCCCGGGAATGCAGGGTGGACCGTTGGTCCACATCATGGCGGCGAAAGCCGTGTGCTTCCAGGAGGCAATGCAGCCGGAATTCCGCGAATATGCGCGTCAGATTGTTGCCAATGCAAAAGTCTTGGCACAGACATTAGCGGACGAAGGCTTCCGCATCATTTCCGGAGGTACTGACACTCACCTGATGCTGGTCGACGTGTTCTCGAAGGGCATGCTGGGCAGCGAGGCCGAGAAAGCGCTCGGCGATGCCGGCGTCACGGTGAACAAGAACGCCATTCCTTTCGACACGAATCCTCCCTTGAAACCGAGCGGTATCCGCATCGGCACACCCGCCCTAACCACGCGCGGAATGAAGGAAGCCGAGATGCGACAGATCGGTCGCTGGATCGCCGAATCGCTGTTACATCGCAGCGACGCTTCCGTCCTGGCAAAAGTTCGGAAGCAGGTGCTGGATCTTTGCGAAGCCTTCCCCCTCTACGCTGAGCGTCGAGCAAAGGCACAGGCTGAAGTACGGGCGTAAGCCGCTGAGCATAGTCGGATGGTCCGGCGTGGAGGAACTCCACGCAAGAGAACTGGCGGCAGACAATGATAGTTGTAAGATACGAGGGGCGGCCACGCCCCTCTCGCATTTTTGGATCTCATTACTACTTCAAGAGCGGCTGGCCCGGAGACATAATCCCCAACTTATGCAGCTTGGCGGTCAGACGGCTGCGATCGGCGTCGGTTTTGGCGGCGGTCAGGCGTTTGCGTAGCTGGCTGATCTTATCTTTGCGCGTACGGCGCCGGCGAATCTCTGGCCGGCGGCTGGGTGCTGACATGCGGTGCTCCTCGAATGAATCTAGGTTTGTGCAACAGGAACCGTAAGCCAATTTGCCCCGGCCCTTTGCCTTCAGACGAATTATTTGAAATCACCCAACACGAAGTGTCAACGTCGGCGCTCAAGTTATGACCGTTTCGGCGTTATGACAGTTTCGGCTCATTCCCACTGCGGTTTCCCATGGTGCTAATCTAGCTGTCCGACACATGCCCGCACGCCCGCAACCCCTCCGCATCGCGATCGATACTGGGGGCACCTTTACCGACTGCATCTGGATCGCTCCCGGGACCCGACACCTCCGGATGCTGAAGGTTTTCTCCACTCCCGCAGATCCTTCACAGGCAATCGTCGATGCGCTCAAGAAGATCACTTCGGACAAAGAGTTCATTCTCCTGCATGGCACGACGGTTGGCACCAACACACTGCTCGAACGCAAAGGGGCTCGCATCGCCCTGGTCACCACTGCCGGTTTCGAAGATGCCATTGAAATCGGACGGCAGGCCCGGCCCAAACTCTATGATTTTTTCTTCGATCGGGTCGAGTCGCTTGCTCCCAAACAACTCCGGTTCGGCATCAACGAACGAACGGCATGCGATGGCGAAATCCTGACCGAGCCTACGCAGGATGAATTGCTCGAACTGGCCGACAACCTCGCCGCTGCCAAGCCGCAAGCCGTGGCGATCTCACTGCTGTTTTGTTTCGCGAATCCGAAGAATGAACAAGCCGTTGCTGAGGCGTTACACCCGTTGAATGTGGCACTTTCAATCTCACACCAAATTCTTCCTGAGTTTCGCGAATACGAACGCACCTCGACGGTAGTCGTTAACGCTTACTTACAACCGGTGATGCAGAGCTACCTGGAAAACCTGGAGATCCGGGCAAGTTCGAGAATCAATGCGGAATCGAATGCCGGCACCACCGTGGAAGAGCGGCGCTGCAGCGCCGCGATAAGCAGCCGCAGAAAAGGGGCTTTAGCCCCGGTTCCCCCGAACGCCGAGAGCCGAAAGCCGGAAGCCGCTTCTCCTCGTATTTTCGTCATGCAGTCGAGCGGCGGCATCACCGCACTTTCCACTGCCGCTCGCGAACCAGTCCGCACCGTTCTCTCCGGACCGGCCGGAGGCGTGGTTGGTGCTGCCACTACGGCCCGCGCCAGCGGATTCCAAAACATCATCGCCTTCGACATGGGAGGCACTTCCACCGACGTTTCCCTCGTCGAAGGCGAAACCAAACTCGCGACCGACGCGCAGATCGCCGGTCTCCCGATCGGCGTTCCCATGCTCGATATTCATACCGTGGGCGCCGGGGGGGGCTCGCTCGCGCGCTTCGACGCGGCCGGAGTACTCCGCGTCGGACCCGAATCCGCCGGCGCCGATCCTGGGCCGATCTGCTATGGTCGCGGACTTCAGCCGACAGTAACTGACGCCAACCTTATACTCGGCCGTCTGCGCCCGACAAAGTTCCTGGGCGGCGAGTTCAGGCTTGATGAAGCACGTGCCTGCGCCATCACGAAAGAAAGGCTCAAGAAACAAGGGTCGAACCTCTCGTCCGACAAGTTCGCCGCGGGGGTGATTCGTGTCGTCAACGCCACCATGGAAAAAGCGATTCGCGTCGTCTCGATCGAGCGCGGACGCGATCCTCGCCAGTTTGCTCTGGTCGCGTTCGGCGGCGCCGGAGGTCTGCACGCCTGTGCCCTGGCCGAAGCCCTCAGCATCCCGCATGTCATCGTTCCGGCTTTCCCCGGCGCGCTCTCAGCGCTGGGCATTCTTGCCAGTGACATCGTGAAGGACTATTCCCGCACGATCCTATGGCGCGTTTCGCGCGAACTGCCACAAGTGAGGTTGAATCGAGAATTCGTAGCCCTGGAGAAAAGATCGAAACATGATTTCGCTGGCGAAATCTGGCATGGCAAACCTGACTATCAGAGAACAGTCGATCTCCGCTACCGAGGCCAAGGATACGAGCTCAATCTGCCGCTAACCAAGAATCTCCTGCGCGCCTTCGAACAGGAACATCAACGCCGCTACGGCTATGTACATCCCAACCGCGAGATCGAACTGGTAACACTCCGCCTTCGCGCCACGATCAAATCTACCCCGGTTCGTGTAGGGGCGGAGGCAACTTGCCCTGAGCCCAGCCGAAGGGTCCGCCCCCGCGCGAAGCGAGGCCTTTTGTCCGGCCTCGAAGCCCCGGTCTTTTTCGATGGCAAGAAACAAGAAACGAAAATCTGTGACCGAGGAGAATTAATCCCGAACCGTATGTGTAAAGGCCCGGCGATCGTCACGGAATATAGCGCTACGACGGTGATTCCTCCAGGTCACAGTTTTCATATCGACGAAGCGGCTAGCCTCATCATCTCCACCTGCTGAATTTCTGTGATCCTCTGTGTCCGCTGTGGTGATCTGTTCCCAATTGTTAAAATCCGATGAAAATCCGCGTTCAACCACCGCCAATCCGCCACTGAATACTAGGTACTGCGTACTCCCTTCGTTACAATATCGGTGTGAAACCCAGCATTTTCGTTGTCGAAGACGATCCCGATATTTCCCGTCTCGTTCGTCACCACCTCGAGAACGAAGGCTTCGTTGTTCGCATTTATCCCACCGGTTCGACGGTTCTTGCCGATGCCGAACGCCAGCGCCCGGCGCTTTTTGTGCTCGACATCATGGTCCCCGGCAAAGACGGACTCGAGATCTGCCGCACGATCCGCCAGACGCCCGGCCTCGCCGCGGCTCCAGTCATCTTTCTCACGGCCAAAAGCAGCGAAGCTGACCGGGTTCTCGGACTCGAACTCGGCGCCGACGACTACATTGCCAAGCCCTTCAGCCCGCGCGAGCTTGTTGCCCGGGTGAAAGCCGTGCTGCGGCGTTTCGAGCGTCCGCTACCACCCAGCCCGATGAAGGTCGGGGATATCGAAATCGATCCTTCCGCGATGACGCTCATGGTCCGTGGCAGCATGGTCCCGACGACGGCCACGGAGTTTCGTCTGCTCGACTATTTCGCCCGGCACAAAGGACGCGTCTTCAGCCGTGATCACCTGCTCGATTCCGTGTGGCGCGATACGGCCTACGTCACGCCGCGCTCGGTCGATGTTTATGTGCGTCGCATTCGCGAGAAAATCGAACCCGACCCGGAGAATCCGCGCTACCTGAAAACGGTGCGCGGTGCCGGCTATCGCTTCGAGGCTCCGAAGTGAGAGCTTTCACCCCTGGCAGGACGGGCGCGTTCGAACTAGAATTCTGCAGGCGTCATCCTAAGCGTAGCCGCTTTTCGGGCGGAGCGAAGGATCTCGCGCGCATGGCCATTGTTCTCGGGAAATACGAAACCCCGTCGCGCCTTCGATGAAGAACCGCATCTTCTTCAAACTTCTCGCTGTCTTTTTGATCGTCATCGCCGCGACCGCTGCGATTCTCGACGTCATGATCGGTGGCGCTTGGGAAGCCTCGCTCCGCGCCGAAATTGAGCGCAACCTGACTCAAAAAACTCTGCTGTTTGCTCACCGCGTAGAAATCGATCACACGCATTCACTAACAGAGATCGCCGCGCAGGAAGGCCTGGCGGCGGGCGCCCGCGCCACTGTGATCGATGCATCCGGGAAGGTGCTCGCCGACTCCGAAGGCAATCCCGCGATAATGGAGAACCACGCCAGACGCGTCGAGTTCGCGGCAGCGCTCTCTGGCAAGACTGGGGAAAACGAGCGCCGTAGCGCTATTCTCGGGATTCCCTTTCTCTACGTCGCCGCCCCGATTTCCGGCGGCGCGGTTCGACTCGCATATCCACTTTCCGATGTCCAGGCTGTGCAGGCCCAGGTCCGACGTCGTCTTCTTTGGGGATCTCTGGTCGCGTTTATCGTTGCTCTGCTGGTCGCGGCTACCGCTTCGGTTTGGACCTCCCGCCGCCTGGAGCGCATCGTCGACGTCGCGGCCCGCATCGAGCGAGGCGATCTCCGCGCCCGCGTTGAGGACTCAACCCTCGACGAGATTGGACGTGTCGCCGCCGCCATCGATCGCTCGGCAGAACAAGTGGAGCTCAGCTTCGCCGCTGTTCGCTCGAGCCAACGCCAGCTTGAAACCTTGCTCAACAGCATGCAAGACGCTGTCATCGCGGTAAGTTCTGACGGCCTCGTGCGCTGGGCCAACCAACCAATGGACCGCCTTGTGCCTCAGCGTACTCGCCTCAATGCTCCGGTGGTCGAGACAATCCGCGATCCTGATTTCCTGGCCACGGTCAAAGCGGCCACTGGCAGTAAAGAGGTGAAAAATGCGCGAGCCACCTCAATCGTCCCGGGACGCGCCTTCGACGTAACCGCCGCTCCTCTGCCAGACGGTGGCGTGGTTGCTGTGCTCCGCGACCTTACAGAAACGGAACGCGTGGAAAAGACTCGCCGCGATTTTATCGCGAATGTTTCTCACGAACTTCGCACGCCCTTGACGTCGATTCAAGGATACAGTGAGACTCTGCTCGATACGATCCCTGAGAATTCGGGCTCCACGCGGGAATTTCTGGAAATTATCCGCAAAAACACCGCACGGATGTCTCGTTTGACGGAAGACCTGCTTACGCTGGCGCGCGTAGAGTCCGGCGAAACCCGGTTTGAAACCGAGCCCCTGCCGCCCGCAGAATTGCTCCACGATGCTGAAGAGAGCTTCCGCGAGATCGCTCGCGGCCAAGGCGTAGATCTCGAAATCATCGATTCCAACAACGGGAGCGGTTCAGTCGAAACCTTGCCGCTCGTACTGGCCGACCGCGAGGCGATCCACCAGGTCTTTTCCAACCTGATCGATAACGCGATGAAGTATGGACGCTCGGGCGCGCGCATTGAACTCGGCGCCCGTGCGGCTCGGCGGGGTATCGAATTCTATGTCCGCGACTTCGGCGCCGGCATTTCCTCCGAACACCTGCCGCGCCTTTTCGAGCGTTTTTACCGTGTGGACAAGGCCCGCTCCCGCGAATCCGGAGGAACGGGTCTCGGCCTGGCGATCGCCAAACACATCATGCGAGCCCACGGCGGCTCCATCCGCGCTGAAAGCGAACTGAACCACGGGAGCACGTTTGTGTTCACGCTGCCGACGGCGTGAAGCCGGTCTCAAATCATGTGGGGACGGCCGCCATCGGCCTTCCTTCCGGGAAGTGAAGTCGGACTGGCGACTCCCATTTGCTGAGCGGCGCTTCAGCGCCGCGTTAGATATGCCCCTCCAGAGGAAGACGACGACAGGCCTGAAGGGCATTGTGGCCAGGCCTAAACGCGGGCCCTAGAAGAGCCGCTCTGCCACGGTGACTTGCAGCATTCCAATGCTTAACGGACGATTCTTCATGCACTGCTAGGAAATCGAGCCTTCGCCCTCGCGGAAATTGAATTCGACAATGAAGCCGACAGCAGCGTGGAAGAGCGGCGCTTCCAGGGCGCGTCGGCCTCTGGAAGAGGTGGGGCGTCAGCCCCTGTGAAATGCCACCACCCTCGATTCCGGCCAGCCCCTTGATCTCAATCCATAAATGTTGTTAACTACCCAGCGACTGCCTCGAATGTAGGGCAATGAAAATTACCGAAAAATTCACAGCTTGTTAACCGCGCTGTGAGTGAAAGATTTTATGCTTAGCCGTTGGCGATCCGATCCCACAAACGGCAGAGTACCGGCGATGGTCCCAGGCACGCCGCTCGTCGCCCGCATTCCCGGCCGTCGGACATACCCATGAGTACAGCGATCAAGAGCCCGAATCCCGAGCCGGCCCATCATTACATCGTTCGCCGCACGGTGGAGGCCTGTCACATGGCCAAAGAGGCCGCAGGGGCCGCAGCCGAAGGCATCGCCACTGGTTCTGATGCTCTGCTGAATTCTCTCCGCCAGCGCGAGCGGGAACTCGATACGCTGGACCTCGAAATCGATAACGGAGTGACCAGCGCTATCACGGAGGTGGCCCCCGGCGAAGCCCGCGAACTCCTCGCCTGCATGAAGTTCATGATCGGCCTGGAGCGCATCGGGGATCTCCTGCTCAGTTTCGCCAACAGCGCGCTCTCGGTCAGCGGACGCATCGACTCCGAAGACACACGCGATCTCACCCAGATGGCGACGCTGCTCGAAAAAATGCTCACCGACTGCGGGGACGCCTTTTCCCAGCGCGACGTCAGCAAGGCCGTCGAGGTGCTCCGCGCCGACGCGGAGATGGATCGCCTTCGCAACCTCATCTTCCTGCGCCATATTGAGAATCCCGAGAATGTTCACCGTCAAGCCAGCCTGCAAGTCATCTTCATGACGCAGTCGCTCGAGCGCGCCGGCGATCACGCCAAGAATCTCGCCGAAGAAGTCTGCCACTTCGTGAGCGGACGCCCCGTTCGTCACGTCCTCATCGCCTACGACAGGCCCGTGGAACAGATGTTCATCGACTACCTCCGCCGCCGCGAACACAAAGGCTAAGCAGGCTCAGGCGGGGGCACTCCTGCCCGCGAACTGCCGGAGTGGGACTGCGACGCAAGAAACAAATTGCCCCATCTCGCGGCTCACGGTGCGAGAGATGGGGCTCTGTCCTCTGACTTAGCGGATACTTATCGGTGGCCTGGTTCTAGCCTCCATTCGGTGCGTTGTGGCAGTCATAACAAGTGAATTGAGATGCAGCGCCGGGAAGCTCTTATTCGCTCCCTCCACAACGAAGCTCCATTTTACTTTCGCTTGTGACAGGAACGAGCCGTTGTACTTCACGCCGTGGCAGTGCGCGCACGACTGTGGCACATTTGACAACTCGGCTCGTCCAGCCATCCAGTGCGCGTTGTGCTGCCCACCATGGTCAATAGGTGATGGTGACGCCGCTTGTGATGAGCGTTGGCGGCTCCTTGGTTTTCATCAATTGCGCATGAATCGTGTCCTAGGGCGGCAGCACCGAAAAAACGGAATAATCTTTTCCGTCAATGCAATGTATGCCAAGTTCGCCCCTGCCCCCAATGTGTAGGTGCTTCCAGGGATCGCTGGTGATTTGGTGATCCGCTTGCTGGCACTCCGGATTGCCTTGTGTGCGCCGCGGTGAGCGGAAGGCGCGGCGATGCCATTGCCGCCGCTGAACATGATCAGAATCACCGCGCCGACCGTGATGAGCAGTCGCTTCATGGATCCGGCCCCCTTTCTGCTATGAGTTTTTTCAGGATGGAAGAAATAAGGCGATGAACCGCGAATGAATTGACGTTCTCACTTGCGAGGGTCTGCAAATCCAGATAAACCGTAAGCCTCGATTACCGCGTGACTAAATGACAACGGTCACTTGGCGTCGGAGACTTGTACACGGCCGGATCGAACTGTTCGGAATGGGTCGCATGAAGATGCGACAGGAGAGAGGAGGACGATCGAGTTCCCGCTGGAATTTCGCGAAACGACAAGACTCAAGCTGAGCCGCAATCCCGGTTTTCATCGACTCGCTTGAGCCCGCCGTTGTAGCTACGACAAAACCTCAGTGCCCAACACTTTCAGGCTCGACGATGAGAGTAAAGCGCTCATCGATGACAGCGTCTTGCCATGCTCTCTTTGAAATAGTGACGGCAAAGCCGTTTTCGTTACGTTTAAGTTATCTTGATGCGGACAACACGGCAGACTGCCGCGAAGAGCGACCATGCTTATTCTTTGCATGGGGATCAGGAGCGTTTTAGCTCCTAAATGAAATGAGAATGAGAATGGGCTGTTTCCGGTCGAGCGAAGGATCCTCGCAGGTCACTCTGATTCTCAGAGTTTCTCCCCGCCTCATTTTGCTCCTATTCGGCGGTATCCCTAACAGCCCAGCAGTTCTACCGAAATGCTAGGCCCGGGATCGGTTCCGTCGAAAGATAACGATGGTAATTGCCGCAAGCTCGTGGCGGCGCGCAAATAACGATCATCGGGAGAAATTTGTTAACTAAGCGCACTGTGCCGACGATTTCACCTCGGCAGAAACGGGTACGATCTCTCGGCGTTCGGTGGTGCGCTCGCCTTTGCGGATTAGCACGATTGCACCGAGAATTGCTACTGACGCGAGTGCCACGCGCGCCGTGAGCGGTTCAGATGCGAGGAGCCATCCAAGCAGAACTGCAACAACTGGATTGGCATACGTGTGGGTTGCCACCAACGTTGGCGGGCAACGCTGGAGCAGCCAAGTGTACGCCGTGAATGCGACGATTGATCCGAAGACGATCAGAAATGCCAGGCCGAGAATTGACCTCAAAGAAATGGCAGACCAGTGCAGCAAATGGAACTCACCCGTGATGCCAGCAGCGGCGAGCAGCATTACGGCTCCGCAAACCAGAGGCACGGCTGTGCGCGCGAGCGCATCGGTTGGCAACTTCAGTTTGGGTGAAATCACCACGCCTGCAGCCCACGACAAGGATCCCAGCAACACAGCCAGCATCCCGATCAAGCTCGCGGCTTTCGACGACAATTCCACCCCGGTCAGAATGGCGACGCCCGCCACACCCAAGGCTAGACCCATTGCGCTCATGCGGCTGATCTTTTGTTGCCCGCTTAACCATGCGAGCACAAGAATGAACATGGGCTCTGTCGCGATCAGTAATGCCGCCAGACCTGATGCCACATGCTGCTCTGCCCAGTGCAGCGTGCCGTGACCGACCAAGAAAAAGAGGGCACCGACAACAATTCCGGCGACCCAATGCTCACGCCGCGGACGGTATCCACGGGCACACGACCACACCAACAGAATCGAACCAGCAATCGTGTGACGTATGCCTGCTGTGACCAGCGGCGGAATCGTCTCAACCGCATAGCGAATCGCCAGGTACGTTGAGCCCCAAACGAGGTAAATCGCCAGAAAGGCAAGCGCCACCTTGATGGAGTCGTTGCGCTTCTGAGCCGCGGGAATTGGTTTGGGGACGATCACCGGTCTACCTCCTATATTTACCATCTTCCCTTCGGCCAACCTGCCGTTGAGGATTAACGCCAACGGTCGGGAGAGTTCGTGGGAAAACATGATCTAACCTTCAATGTGGCGTTTACCAGTTAGGATAAGCATATGAGCGGGCTACTAACTTGTCAAGACGATTTTGATGGTTAGATAATACCCCTAAGGGAGGGATTCATACGGAAAACACAAAAAAGAGACGGGCGCCGCGTTTCGAATTGATGGGTGGCCCGGTGTGCCTGGATTTCATAAACACGCTCGACGACCGCTTCAGCGCTGAACCCAAAGAGCTACTGCAGAGCTATATCGATCTCGCGCGGTTTAGCGTGGACGCAGGCATCATCAGCGACTTGCAGGTGGATCGTCTTTTTGCGTGGAGCATGCAGCGTCCTGAGGAAGCGCAGAAGGCGCTGGAGTCGGCGATCCAACTACGCGAAGCGCTAAGTGAGATTTTTTATGCCGTCGTGGGAAAGAAGCCGGTGCCTTCGGCTGCGGTGACGGTCTTCAACCAGCACGTACGAGAGTCGTTGCAGCATCTGAAGCTGGTTCCGGGCAAAGGTCGTTTCGAGTGGAAGTTTGAAATTCCAGAGCACGAGTTGTTCGCGCCCTGGTGGCCGATCGCACGGGATGCCGTGGAGTTGCTGGCGTCGAATCAGTTGGCATTCGTTCGCGCATGCGCGTCGAAGACGTGCGAGTGGTTGTTTCTGGACGAGAGCAAGAATCATCGCCGCCGGTGGTGCGACATGACCAAGTGCGGCAATCGCGCGAAGGTGAAGCGGTTCTATTTGCGGCAGAAAAAGACGGCAAATTAGACGCTGAACATCTGGCGACCCGAGCGGGTTTCGCTCGAAGGAGAAAGCGACTCTTGCGCGGCGAGTGGGTGATCCCTCCGGCGCTGTATGCGACAATCTTGCAATTCCAGTTCACAACGGGGGACTTCGTGCGCATTCCAAAGATTGTTTTTGTCATGCTTCTTCTGGTTTGTTCGACGTGGGCGCAGAACGTGGTTCATTACACAACGACGAATGCGAACGTGAAGTATTTGTTTGCGACCGCTGAGCCCGTATTGCATTTGCAGCCCGGCGACATTCTCGACACGAACACGCTGGATTGTTTCGGCAACGGACTGAAGCAGCCGGGCGACACGCTCGATATGGCCAAGGGGGACAATCCGCTGGCGGGACCGTTCTACATCGAGGGCGCGGAGCCTGGGGACACGCTAGCGGTGAAGATTCTCGATTTGCAGGTCGACGGCGAATACGGCGTGGGTGCGTTCTCGCCGGGGTTCGGATCGATCAATTCATCGAAGTACACACCGATGCTGGAGAAAACTCCCTGGCAGGAGAAGGTGTGGTTTTATCATATCGACCACGCGGCGAACACGGCCACCTTCAAGGCTCTCGACTCGGACTTTTCGGTGGCAATTCCCATGCATCCGTTCTTTGGGTGTATCGGTGTGGCTCCGGCGAGTGGAGAGGCGCGAAGCTCGATTGTGCCTGCGGAGTTTGGCGGGAACATGGATTCTCCGGAGGCAAGTGTCGGGAACACGGTGTATTTCCCCGTCAATGTGAAGGGTGGGCTACTCTATCTGGGTGATGGGCACGCTGCGATGGGAGATGGTGAGGCGGCAGGCTCGGCGATCGAGGTCCCCCTGAAGGCGCGTGTGCAGGTCAGTGTGATCAAAGGACGGACGATCGAGTGGCCCCAGTTTGAGAATGACAATGCGATCATGACCGTAGGCGCGTATCGTCCCGTGGACGATGCGGCGCGAATCGCGCTGACTGAACTGGTGAAGTGGATCCATCGTGACTACGGATTATCAGAGATGGACGCGTACGAATTGCTATCGAAAGTCGCCAGGCTGCACTTCAACGAAATGGTGGATCCGAATTACGTTGTTGTGGCCTCGATCGAGAAGAAGTATTTGCCGCGAAAGAAGTGACGGGAGCTAAAGCCCGGTCATTATTGTGAGCCTAACGCCGCCCTTAAAGGGCCGCTCTTCCACGGCGATCTCGACGCCGGCCTTGTACGCCACCTCTGGTACGCACGTTTTGCGCGGCGCTGTTGCCCGCGCCTCTCTTTCCGCAAAAAGACGACATGCCCCCACTGCCATCGGGAATGGCTAAAGCAAAATCCCGATATGCGTACAGGGATGACGGGACCAACTGGGAATTCGACATGGGCATCTGAATCTGCGCTCGTCCGATTTCCAATTCTCCATTGGAGTTTCAAAGTTGTATGGCTCGCAGTATCTCTGTGTGTCTTGTCGCAATTGCGGCGATCTGCGCCAGCACGGTTCTGGCATCCGCTCAGGTCACGTCCTCACCAACTGAAAATGGCACTTCCAATCCAGCCAGCTCTCCGGTCGCGTACCTCTACGTCTCGAATTCTGCGAGCAGCACATCCAGTCAAATCAATGGGTATGCAGCGGCATCCAATGGAGCGCTCACTGCTATCGTAGGATCACCTTTCAAACAGAATGTGAACTACATGGCAGTCAACGGGGCCTGGCTCTTCGGCGTGGCGAACCTGGATGAAGATATCTACTCGTTCAAGCTCGGTTCGAATGGAGCGCTGGCCCTGAAAGACAAGTACACGGTTGTGACGAATGGAGATGGGGTAATCAGTGTTTATCTCGATCACACTGGATCCACGTTATACGGCGACCTGTACAGCACCAACAACGACTATCTGTCGTACAGCATCAATCAATCGAATGGCATGATCACGGCGATCGGCGATCTTCCGGGAGGGCCGTCAAATAACAGTCCGGTGAGTTTCATCGGGACCAATGTGTTTGCTTACTCGTCCAGTTGCTACCACTTCGCCCAGGAAATTATCGGTGTGGAGCGAGCAAGCAGTGGGACACTCTCGTATATCAACAACTTCAATCCGCCATTTCCGTCCGAGAAGTCGGGCGGATTTTATTGCCCCTGGCTTGCCGCGGCGGACCCGACAAATCATCTGGCGATCGCGATGCAACCGCTGACTTCGACCTGGGGTCAGGACGGACCTTGGCAGCTCGCGACTTACACGGCGAATGCGTCTGGCGAGCTGACAACAAACAGCACTTACAAGAACATGCCCAGCGTTCTGGTGGGGACGGTGAATGATTACAGGATGTCTCCTTCAGGCAAATTCCTGGCGGTTGGAGGAACGTTGGGGTTTCAAATGTTCCATTTCAACGGAGCGAATCCGATTACGAAATTTACGGGATTACTGACGAGCAGTGCGATTGATCAGGTTTTCTGGGATAAGGCGAATCACGTTTATGCAATCAGCCGAAAAGGCGGCAAGCTGTTTGTGTATACGGTGACCTCAACGGGAGTAACGCAGGCTCCCGGGTCGCCGCATGCGATCAAGAGTCCGCAGAATTTGATTGTGCTGCCGAAGTGAGAGCGATTTCGGAGGCTGGGAGTCCCACGCTTCGCAACAGCGGCGCGACGTGGGGCATCCCTTTTGTCTCGATATAGGCGAAAGCAACGCAAGCGTCCCCCGTTCATTACGGGTTTCTGCCAACCGGGACGCCGCAAGCGTCTCGCTACTGTCAACTTGTACCTCCACCCTCTTCGCTCAGGGGCCTAACCAATGAAGCGCGCCTTTCGTATAGCAATCGTTTGCCTGGCCGTGGTTGTGCTGTATGGCTTGTCGACGGCGCAAATCAACTTTACGCAATCTGCAATCAACTCCGGCGCTACCGCGTCGGATGCGATCGCCAATGGTGATTTCAATAATGACGGCATTCTCGACCTGGTCACGGTCAATGCGAGCACCTTGTCGTTTTACAAGGGACTCGGCGGCGGGAGGTTCGCCAATCCGGTGAACCGGACGCTTCCGGCATACCGCGGTCGGGTGGTAGTGGCGGACTTCAACCGCGATGGCAAACTCGATCTGGCGATCGCCACCTCGTGCTGCACTGTGGCCTGCGGCGTCAACATCTACCAGGGAAATGGAGAGGGCACGTTCAAGCAAGGGACGACCATCCGCGGAAACCGCAGCAACGCGGTCAGCCTCGGGTTGGCGGACTTTAACGGAGATCATCTGCCGGACCTTGCGGTCTGTTTTTTCTCGGGAACGACAGAGATTTTGGTCGGCAATGGAGATGGAACGTGCAGAAAGACCGCAACGCTTTCTGAGGGTGGATATCAGGTGGTTGCCGGTGACTTCAACGGCAGACGCTCACCAGGGTGTCGCCATGATTTCAGGAAACAACGTAGCCATGTTTCTCGGAAGTGGAAACGGAACTTTCAGGGGACCGCTGCCGGTGAGTCTCAGCAATCTGAGTTTCCTGTCGTTCGTGATTTCTTTAATGACCGGATCCAAAGGTTGGCTGCACGGGTTACGATTTACGACGGATCGGCGCTTTGAAAGCGACTTATACACACTGCGATATTCAGGCGGAAAGCTGCTCGTTGGCGACAAATACGTGATCAGTGCGCAGACGGGAGATCCATACCTGGAAATGGTCGGAGGCGATCTCAACGGGGATTCCAAGGACGATCTGGTTCTGGTCGACGGGAACTTCCAGGGTAGTGCGGTCTCGGCGTACATGCTGGGGAATGGGAACGGAACATTCCAGGCTCCGGTGCCCACTTTGCACTGGGCCGATTTACAGCACTTTCCGTTCATTCGCGATCTGAATTTTGGATTCGCGCCACGACGTGGGAATCGCCTGGACGAGCATCTTCGATAACATCGGCGGCGAAGAGACTCTGGTCAACACGAATGCGAAGACTAACTGCACTCCGCCCAAAGCGAATGCCTTGAGCGTACATGTGTGTGCTCCCCTAAACGGGCAGATCGTGGGAAAGACATTCACGTTCCGTGGCGCTGGGAATGCATTCAATGGAGTTGCGAAGCGAATGGAACTCTGGACTGATGGAAAGAAGATCGGACAGAACCTGGAGGATCAATTGAATGTGACGGCGACGCTCGGCCGTGGGGCGCACACTGCTTCGTTTGCGGCGGTGGATAGGTTTGATGAGTATGTTTCGGGATCGGTGAGCTTCACTAGTTCGTACTGATGCTTCGCTTAGTTAACTTTCAGACAAAGTCAAAACCCCCACTTCTCGCGCACAGAACGCGCGAGAAATGGGGCACCCATTCTCAACTCTCTTCCAACTAGCCCTTTACGATCTTCTTGGCTGATGGATCCCAAACAGCCACGGCCTTGTTGAAGTACGCGAAGTTCGCGAGGTGGCAGCCGATTGAGGTGTCGTTGCCGAACATTTCGTTCTCCACAACGGGCTTGCGCGTGCGGACCGCGTTGAAGAAGTTCGCCTGGTGGTCCACCGTATCGCTGTAGCCAGGGGGCGTGACATAGCTTTCACCCGTGTCGTCGACCTTGGCTTGAAGGGCGGGCGTGTCCGGATGGTCATCGTGCCACTTCTTCAAGTATTCGTCGCGGAGAACCTTCGGCCATCCATAAATCGAGTAGCCCTCGGGTTCGGGACGAGTGTCTTCCGGCTTGTAGCTCAAGGTGTTGTCCTTGATGATCATCGTGCCCTTGTTGCCATAGAAGGCGATGAACTCTCCGCCGTTGTTGTTCAGATTGCAGCGCAGGGTGACGCGGAAGTTGGGGTAGTCATACATGGTCTCGATTAGATCCGGGAACTCGCGGCCGTCTTTGAAGTGGAAGAGGCCTCCACTGGAAATGGCGCGCGATGCCGGCGTGTTGGTACTGGTGATGAAGTGGATGCCGGAGAGCAGGTGCACGAAGAGATCGCCACCGAGTCCCTCTCCGTAATCGGTGAAGCAGCGCCAACGGAAGAACCGAACCGGGTCGAACGCCCGCTTGGGAGCGCTGCCCAGGAACGAGTTCCAGTCGATGGTCTGTTCGCTGGCATTCGGTGGAATGGGATAGACCCAGGCGCCACTGGGCGAGTTGCGGTCCCAATAAGCGTTGATGGCGAAAACATCGCCGAGCTTGCCGGAATCATAAATCTCTTTCCCTTTGGCATAGAGCACGGAGCTGACGCGCTGGCTGCCGACGGCGATCATGCGGTTGTGCTTGTGTGCGGTGTCAACCATGGAGAGACCATCTTCCACGGTGTGTGACATGGGCTTTTCGCAGTAGACGTCTTTGCCGGCGGCGCAGGCATCTTCGAAAATGCGCCGGTGGTTGTGATCCATGGTAGCGAGGATGATGGCATCGACATCTTTGCGATCAAGGACTGAACGGTAGTCGCGGGTCGCAGGGCAACTCGAGTTGTTGACGGCTTCTTGCGCAGCGTTGTGACGGCTGTCGTAAAGGTCACAAACGGCGACGCATTGCACTCCGGGAACATGCAACGAAGCTTCGAGGTGCTCGCACCCGCGGATGCCGGTTCCGATGGAAGCGAAACGAACGGTATCGCTGGGGGCAACCGGGCGCGTCGAGGCATAAAGCGTGCGCGGTTGCAGGACGGACTTGGCGACACCGGTGGCAACGAGAGCGCCGGAACCGATCTGCATGAATTGGCGGCGGGACAGGGGATTCTTGGACATTAGATTGTTCGCCTCACAGAA
>Ga0126371_10000893_pt1 | contig 24983 bp, 21 predicted proteins | sample PanSoiMetaPlot_4_FD_110145 | JGI IMG/M metagenome (GOLD analysis project Ga0126371, IMG submission 110145) | Tropical forest soil microbial communities from Panama - MetaG Plot_4 | ecosystem: Environmental > Terrestrial > Soil > Tropical forest > Bulk soil | place: Panama | collected 2016-02-17 | reverse complement strand
TCGGCGGGCAGGTTCAGCCCTCGAATGAGCTTGCTGGCTCGCTCCATTTAAGTGGAAGGAAATATTCTAGCATGCGAGGAATGCTGGTAATTCGATGCTGGTGCGCGGGCGTACGCTCACCGGCGGCAAGAGCCGGGACTGGTCTTCCGCCGCCGGCGCTATAGAGCGGGCGCTACATTGGAGTGGTGCTCGTGCTTGCTTCGGGTTCTCCCCGGCGCGCGGAAATTCTCCGCCTGGCTGGAATTCCGTTTACCGTCCGCGCGGCTTCTGTCGATGAAACGCCGCGGCCTGGCGAGACACCGGAGCGGTATGTTTGCCGCCTTGCCGAAGAGAAAGCTGCAGCGGTGGAAGCGACATCTGTGGAAACGGTGCTCGGCGCGGATACGACAGTCGTGATCGATGGCGAGATGCTGGCGAAGCCGGTCGACGCCGCCGATGCCTGCCGGATGCTGGAGGCCTTAACTGGCCGGGTCCACCAGGTCCTAACCGGTATCTGCATTCGCCGGGATGGTCAACAGCGGAGCGACTATGCCAGCACTCGTGTGTGGTTCAGCGAGATGACCGCGGAGGAGATCACCGCGTACGTGGCGAGCGGCGAGCCGATGGACAAGGCCGGGGGCTATGCGATCCAAGGCCTGGCGTCCAAATACATCGAAAAGATCGACGGGTGCTATTTCAACGTGGTGGGCCTGCCGGTTGCTTTGGTCTATAGATATCTCAAGGATTTAACAGGCGATCGGCTCTCTTAGGGTCGCGGAGCGGCCCATCTATCTTCAGGAGCCTGTAGATTTTTACGACAAAAAGGTCTTATAATATTGTGTTGGAAGGAGACAAACATTGTCCAGCAGCCGGCCAAGAGTGACGCTCGACGGCAATGAAGCCGCGGCTTATGTAGCGCACCAGATCAACGAGGTGATCGCGATCTATCCGATTACGCCTTCTTCGCCGATGGGCGAGTGGGCGGACCAGTGGTCCGCGGAGCAAAAGCGGAATATCTGGGGCACGATCCCGACCGTGATCGAGATGCAAAGCGAGGGTGGGGCGGCGGGGGCGCTGCACGGCGCTTTGCAGGCTGGGTCGCTTTCCACGACGTTCACGGCGGCGCAAGGGCTACTGCTGATGATCCCCAACATGTACAAGATCGCGGGCGAACTGTCGCCGACCGTGTTCCACATCGCGGCGCGGTCGCTGGCGATTCACGCCCTTTCGATCTTCGGCGATCACAGCGATGTCATGGCCGCCCGCTCCACGGGCTTTGCCATGCTGGCGTCGAACTCAATCCAGGAGGTGATGGATTTTGCGTTGATCGCGCAGGCCGCGAGCCTGGAATCGCGGGTTCCGTTCCTCCACTTTTTCGACGGGTTCCGGACGTCCCACGAGGTGGCCAAAGTCGAACAACTGACACTTGAGGACTTGCGGGCGATGATCGATGACGAACTGGTGAGGAGGCACCGGGCACGGGCGCTCTCGCCCGACCGGCCCGTGATCCGGGGGACGGCGCAGAATCCCGACGTGTACTTCCAGGCACGCGAAGCCTGTAATCCCTTCTACCTGGCGACGCCCACGATTGTGCAGAATGTGATGGACAAGTTCGCGAAAGTGGTGGGGCGGCAATACCACCTGTTCGACTACGTGGGCGCGCCGGATGCGGAACGGGTGATCGTATTGATGGGGTCGGGCGCCGAAGTCGCTCACGAAACGGTGGAGGTGCTGGCAACAGGCGGAGAGAAGGTCGGCGTGCTGAAAGTGAGGCTCTACCGGCCATTCTCGATCCAGGATTTCATCGGAACGATGCCGGCGACCACCAAATCGATCGCAGTTCTGGACCGCACCAAGGAGCCGGGAGCGACAGGAGAGCCGCTATATTGCGACGTGGTTACCGCGTTGGCCGAACTGGGCATCAGCAAAAAGGTAGTTGGCGGGCGGTACGGACTCTCGTCGAAGGAATTTACCCCGGCAATGGTAAAGGCGGTTCTTGACGAGCTGAAGAAGACCTCACCGAAAAATCATTTCACCATCGGCATTCGAGACGACGTCACGCATACAAGCCTGGACTATGACCCAGAGTTTTCCACGGAAGTTCCCGGCACCGTGCGGGCGTTGTTCTATGGACTGGGCGCGGACGGCACGGTAGGCGCCAACAAGAACTCTATCAAGATCATCGGCGAGGAAACCGATAACTACGCGCAAGGATACTTCGTTTACGATTCGAAGAAGTCCGGAGCGATCACAACCTCCCACCTGCGGTTCGGGCCTCGGCCGCTCCACTCGAGCTACCTGATTACAAAGGCGAACTTTGTGGCCTGCCATCAGTTTTCGTTCCTCGAACGGATCGACATGCTCAAGGCAGCCGAGCCGGGAGCGACTTTCCTGTTGAACAGCAGCTACGGGCCGGACGAAATCTGGGATCACCTGCCGCGGACGGTCCAGCGCCAGATTCTCGAGAAGAATTTGAAGTTCTACCTAATCGACGGTTACGCGGTGGCCAAGAAGACGGGCATGGGCGCGCGGATCAACACCATCATGCAGACCTGTTTCTTTGCGATCAGCGGCGTGCTGCCGCGCGAAGAAGCGATTGCCGCGATCAAGCACACAATCGAGAAGACCTATGGCAAGCGCGGCGAGAGCGTCGTGCAGAAAAACTTTGCGGCGGTGGACGCGGCACTCAGCCATCTCCACCAGGTTCCTGTCAAGGGCAAGCTCACTTCGGCGTTCGATATTCGACCGCCGGTCCCCGCCGCCGCGCCCGAGTTCGTGCAGAAGGTCACGGCCAGGATCATCGCCGGCGAAGGCGACGACCTGCCGGTGAGTGCGATGCCCGTGGACGGCACGTTTCCGAGTGCAACCGCGCAATGGGAGAGGCGTAATATTGCGCTCGAAATCCCGGTGTGGGACGAAGAGCTGTGCATTCAGTGCGGCAAATGCGTGCTGGTCTGCCCGCACAGCGTTATCCGGGCCAAAGTCTACGACGAAGAGTTCCTCGCCGGAGCACCGCCTACATTCAAAGCCGTGCCCGCGCGCTGGAAGGACATGAAGGACAGGAAGTACACGCTACAGGTGGCGCCGGAGGATTGCACCGGCTGCACGTTGTGCGTGGAATTCTGCCCGGTGAAGAGCAAGAGCGAAGTGAAGCACCGCGCCATCAACATGGCGCCGCAACCGCCGCTGCGCGAACCCGAAGCCGCCAACTGGGAGTTCTTCAAAAAGATTCCAGAGACCGAGCGGGCGGTGCTCTCGTTGAGCCAGGTGAAAGACGTTCAGTTGTTACAGCCCCTATTCGAGTTTTCCGGCGCCTGCTCCGGCTGCGGCGAAACGCCATACGTCAAATTGATGACCCAGCTTTTCGGCGACCGTGCACTGATCGCCAATGCAACCGGATGCTCTTCGATCTACGGCGGCAACCTGCCGACGACGCCGTTCTGCACCAATGCGGAAGGACGTGGTCCGACGTGGTCGAATTCGCTATTCGAGGATAATGCTGAGTTCGGGCTGGGTCTCCGGCTGGCAGTCGACGCCCAAACCGATTACGCGCGCACCCTGGTCGCACGGCTCAGCTCCGTTCTTGGAGATGAACTCGCGGAGGCCTTATTAACAGCAGACCAGCGCACCGAAGCCGGAATTCTCGCGCAACGGGAGCGCGTGGCGCTTTTGAAGGAAAAGCTCGAGGGACTGCGCACGGCGGAGGCGAGCGATCTCCTGTCGGTGGCCGACATGCTGCTCAAAAAGAGCGTGTGGATCGTCGGCGGCGATGGGTGGGCGTACGACATCGGCTATGGCGGCCTCGATCACGTGCTTTCCACCGGCCGGAACGTGAACCTGCTGGTGCTCGACACCGAAGTGTATTCCAACACGGGCGGACAGGCATCGAAATCGACGCCGCGCGCTGCCGTCGCCAAATTCGCGGCCGGAGGCAAGCCGACCGGGAAAAAAGATCTCGCTATGATGGCGATGAGCTACGGCACGGTCTATGTCGCGCACATCGCCATGGGCGGAAGCGACATGCAGACCGTTAAGGCTTTCCTGGAGGCGGAAGCATACGATGGCCCGTCGCTGCTGATTGCCTACAGCCATTGCATCGCGCACGGCTACGACCTGGAGCACGGCATGGATCAGCAGAAAGCCGCGGTGAATTCGGGGTACTGGCCCTTGTTCCGCTATAACCCGAGCCTGGCCGCGGAGCACAAGAATCCGTTCCTGCTCGATTCGCGGGCGCCCAGCGTGGCTCTCAAGGATTATACGTACAACGAAACCCGCTACACGATGCTCGCAAAGGGCAGTCCCGATCAGGCGAAAAAGCTGCTGGCGCTGGCGGAAGAGGACGTCGCCAGCCGCTGGAAACTCTACGACTATTGGGCACATATGCCGGTCAACGGGGGAGAAAAGAAATGATCGACCTTGCCAAGACGATTGATCTTTCCACAACCTACCTGGGATTGAAGCTCAAGAATCCACTGGTCGCGTCCGCTTCGCCGCTGTGCGAGGACCTGGGCAACATCCGCCGCATGGAGGATGCCGGCGCCGCCGCCGTGGTCTTGCAATCGCTGTTTGAGGAGCAACTCGAAATCGAAAGCGACGATCTGGACCGTTTTCTGATCGAGAGCTCGGAGCGGTCGGCGGAATCGGTGACCCATTTCCCCGAAATGACCGGCTGGGTGCGCGGGCCGGACGAATACGTTGAGCATGTGCGGGCTTGCAAGAAGGCGGTCAAGATCCCCGTCATAGCGAGCCTGAACGGAACCACCAAAGGCGGATGGCTGGGATATGCGCGGCGGATCGAGCAGGCTGGAGCGGACGCGCTGGAGTTGAACATCTACTCCATACCGGTAGATCCCGACGTCACCGGCGAACAAGTGGAGCAGCGGTACGTGGAAATCGTTCAGGCGATCAAGGCGGAAGTGCAGATCCCCGTGGCTGTGAAACTGGGGCCGTATTTCAGCTCAATGGCTAATATGGGCCGCAAGCTGGATGCGGCGGGCGCCCAAGCGCTGGTGCTCTTCAATCGCTTCTACCAGCCCGATTACGATCTGGAATCGCTGGAGGTGGTGCCGAACCTGATTCTCAGCATTCCGCATGAGCTGTTGCTGCGGCTGCATTGGATCGCGGTTCTCTACGGGCAAGTGAAGGCCGACCTGGCGCTGACAGGCGGCATTCACACCGCGACCGATGTGGTGAAGGCTATGATGGCCGGTGCCAAGGTGGCGATGATGACCTCGGCGCTGCTGAAGCGCGGCATCAACTACCTCGACACGCTGGCCACCGAGCTTCTCATCTGGATGGGCGAGCACGAATACGACTCAATCAAGCAGATGCAGGGCAGCATGAGCCGCAACGCGGTCCCGCAGCCCGCGGCATTCGAGCGCGTCAATTACATGAAGGTGTTGAGCTCGTATTCGGTACGGTAAACAACCGGGGTCCGCGCCGTCCGGCACGGCGCCCGATTTGCGCCGTGCCGTCATCCCCCGTTTGCCACAAATCTCTCGGTTAATTGCTGGCTGTTTCGGGCGGCTCCTTGGACTCCTCGAGATCGGTCTTGGTCTGGTTCTCGGCAAGTCTCACGTTGTTCTTGACGAGTTTGCTGGTCAGATCGGGACGCAGGTCATGGATAGCCTGCCCCAAGGAATCGTGCTCGGAACCAGTCATCTCCGCTTTCAGCTTGTCGAACGGAATATTGAGATTATGGGAGACGTGCAGCGCGGCAATGAACTGGCCTTGGTTCTTGAAACCCGTAGCCGCGGCTTTGAGAGTCTCTCCGGCAGGCAGCAGGGGCTGGAGGCGGCTCGCAAGATTCGTGTTGTTGCTCAGGCGATTGACGAAGTTGGCGCCCGACTGCGAATGCGGGCTGTGATCGGTGGCGAAGTCGTGCGGCTCGTGCCCGGCCCCGCCATGGACTCCGCCGTGCTGAGCCCATGCTCCGGCTGTCAGGGCTGTACTGATTGTCAACGTAGCCGTCCAGATTGAAAGCTGTCTCATAGGTCCTCCTAACTCGATTAAATGTTCGATAACGCTTGCATCAGATCCCTAAGGAGCGTACAACGCTACCGAGGTTCAGACTTACACCGAAAAAAACGGTATTGAGAGAATACTGTGTGCTGCGCGAGTAGCCCCCATAAAAGCCCAGTGTCTTGACCGGCTGCACTTGAACCCAGGTGGAGAACCCGCGGTCGCTAGCGATATTGGACGAGCCGGTGGTGACACTGGCGGTCTCGAAGGCGCCGTGGTTTTTCCGGCTGGATGTGACCGTTCCCTGGTTCGTTTTCACGATTCGGCTGACCACGGTTTGCTGCCCGGAAGGAGCCACGTCATATAGTGACGCCCCGACACTTACGATGCGGGCAAGCCGGTAACGGGCGCCACCCTCCACGTGAGTCACCAGGCCATAGGTTGTGTACGGGCGAACGAAGAACATCGTGTCGGAAATCGAATTCGCCAGCCCGATCGTTACGAACGGCGTCAGACTGGAGAAGCTGTGATCGAAGTAGTTGCTCCAGTCAACCGTAGCATGGCCGGTGCTGAATCCACTGGCCTTGTCTCCGGTGGGAGCAGTGCCGGTAAGAGTTGATTCGTAATTCAGCAGGGGATTGGCGAACGTCAGCCGCGCCTGGCCATACACGTTTCCGATGCCATTGGAAGAAGTAGGCGATGCGGCTCCAGCCGTCGCCGTTCCAGCGCTCGAACTCGAAGCGTGGACGAAGTAGATTGGCAGGCCGCCATCGATGCCGAAGTGCGAATTGAACTTGTAGCCGACACTGCTATCCAGGTCATTCACGGCGCCAAGTGCGTTCACGCTGCCCTGGAACCGCTCATAGAAAGTAAAGCCGCGGTCGGAGCTATCCAGCTCACCGTCTTGCGCAAGAAGGTTACCCCCGGCAAACAGCAGCAGAGAGGCATACCCAAGCCATCTAAACATGCGAATGGACCCCTTCCCCGAAAGGCCAACAAATGCATCTCAATGGCCACAGCCCCAGCCCTTGTAATCAAGGACTTAGGGGCAACCCAGGGGGAAGATGCCAGTTCTTCTTACGTGGTAAAAACGCCCCGCTATCGGGCGCGGACTGGCGATTGTTAACCAACCGGCTTGTGTTTACTAAACTTTTGCACGTGCGCGACCAGTTCCAATCGAAGGACCCTTATCTTTCAGACATGGGCCGGGAAAGTGCGGTTTGGGGAAGCTAGAACTGAAAACGCCCTTCTTGCGGTCGCGGTTCGATGAGGGCCTACGAACACCGAACTACCAAAACACAGATTGCGTACGTCTATTCATGGTAGGCAAAGCATGGGTACTGACATCCGGCCAACCCCGATCCGAACGGCAGGCGAGAAGTTCATCGAACTTCGATTGAAGACGGATCGCGACCTGAAATTCCTGGTGGAGAAGGCCCTCAATCGGGCTTATCAAGTGCTCGGAAGCGGCGAGAGAGAGCAGGCGGAGCGCACGTACGCGCGCGCGGCCGCGTTGCTGAGTTTGATACGCACGCTGCCGGCGCAGGAGCGGCAACAACTGGAGCGCCGGATCGGGCAACTCCGCGCGGAACTGGACCAAACGCTCGGAAACCGGCTAGCGAGCTAAAGCCCGGCTCACGCCTTGGCGGCCTGAGAATCCTGTTCGTGATACGGAAAACGGTTGACCTCCCGAACGCATTCCTGAAGCGCTCCGAGCATCGTTTTACCCCATCCGCACGGCGTGTATGCCGCTACGTTCTGATTGGTCTGCTTATCGGCTTGGGCGAAAAATACAAGCGCGCCATCCTTCGGGGTCGCATACTCCTTCACGGTAATCGTGAACTCGACCTCGCCGCCGGCCTCTGTCTTCTTCAGCATGGAAAAGTAATGCAATCGCGCCAGTTGCTCAGATGGATGGCCTTGCGCATACACCCAGTCGTTCATCAGCGAAATCCTCCCGTTGACACAACCTCTATATTCTAGCTGCTGATTTACCGGCGCAGTTTGTCTTCCGCGTACAGGTGGTCCGGGGCGTGAACGATCTTCATCAGTTCGCCCTCGTCCAGCCAGTTGAGAAAACAGTGGGAGCAGTCGTCGATGACAACATTCCCGGGTCCCTCGTAGAAGTGCGTGTCCATCGGCGCGTGGCACTTCGGACAACGGATGTGGCGCTCGAGAGCCGTCCGGTCCGCAGGCGCCTGGACGTATTCCGCACCCGCGTGCCGGGAGCGCAGTTCCTCGATCAACGCCACGAATTCGTCCATCGGAACCAGTATCCCCTGGCATCGCGAGCAATAGAGGATCCGATGGCTCGCTAGTCCGGCTTGTTCGAGCGGCACCGCGCAGACCGGGCAGGCTAGTTGCGACTCTACACCCAGCGGGCGAACGCCCTCATCGTTCGGCTGGGGCGTGTAAACGCTCTGGCAATATTCGCATCGCAGCGACTCTAGACTCTCCGCAAGGCGCATGGGCGCGCCGCAATTGGGACAGTACATTCGGCGCTCAATTCTGGGGCTGCGGCTTGCCGCACTCAGGACAGAATTTGGCCGGCCGGGGAATGGACTTTCCACACTCCAGGCAGAACTTGGTTTCGGCTGCAGGCGGCGCGGCCTCCGTCGTCCCCGTCTTGACAGCGTTCATGAGAGTCTGGCCCATGGCGATGCCGGCGCCCAGTCCTACCCCAGCGCCCGCACCGCCGCCTCCGGAATTTGCCGCCGCAATCGGAATCGACTGCGCCGCCGAAAACTGGGTGTATCTTCCCATATCGCCCACCATGTTCATGCTGATGCGCTGATCCAGAAACTTCTGCAACTCTTCCGGCAGCGATAGGTTCTCGATCACGAAGGTTTCCAGACTCAGTCCGAGGGCCGCGAAGGCGGGTTTCACCTGGTCGGCCACCTTGCGCGCCAATTCGCCCTGGTTAGCCGCCATATCCAGGAAGGGGACTTCGACCGGCGCGATCACCTCCGTCATCTTGGCCACGATCGTATTGCGAAGTTGTCCTTCCAAGTCCTCGACGTGGTAGATCTCCTGAGTTGCGCTCACGTTGGTCAGGAAGGCACGCGGGTCAGCGATCCGGTACGAATAGATGCCATAAGCGCGCACGCGGACCGCGCCGAATTCCTTCTCACGAATCGTAATCGGCGTAGCCGTGCCCCACTTCTGATTTATCTGCAACCGCGTCGAAAAGAAAAACACGTCGCTCTTAAAAGGCGACTTGAATTCTTTATCCCAGTTCTTGAGGTCTGTCAGCAGCGGCAGAGTACGCGTGGTGAGCGTGTACAATCCCGGGCCAAAAACGTCGGCGATGCGGCCTTCGTTCACGAATGCTGCCATTTGCGACTCGCGCACAGTGAGCTGTGCGCCGCTCTGGATTTCGGTATTCGACATGGGAAACCGGTAAGCCAACACGCCGGTGTCAGGCTCGGTCCAGTGAATAACGTCAATGAACTGCTGTTCGAGAAAGCTGCGCAGGCCCATGAGTCGCTCCTTTACCATGGTCCGGGAAACTCCGTCCCAGGGCAACGCTTACTAGAGTTAGTAAGCCAGCCGGCTGATTCTGCTCAGGAAACTCAGACTATCTCTGAATCCGGCAGGAGCCGCCATGGGCGAATGCCCGAACCTGGTCGAGCGTGGCCATGGTGGTGTCGCCGGGGAAGGTGGTCAGGAGGGCCCCATGGGCCCAGCCCAGCCGCACAGCCTGCTCCGAAGACTCGCCGGCGAGAAGGCCATAAAAGAATCCCGATGCAAAGCCGTCCCCGCCGCCGACACGATCGAATACGTCCAATTCGCACGTGGGGCTGGCATAGCTCTTGCCTTTGACCCAAGCGACCGCACCCCATTGGTGCCGGCTGGTGGAGTGCACTTCCCGAAGGGTCGTAGCGACCGCCAGAATGTTCGGGTACCGCTCCACAACGGCGTCAATCATGGCAAGGAAACTGGAGGGATCGAGTTGCGAGGAAACCGCCACTTCCGGCCCGGCGATGCCGAGTCCTTTTTGCAAATCTTCTTCGTTACCCACCAGGACGTCGACGTGCTTCACAATGCGCTGCATCACGTCCACGGCGCGCTGGCGGCCGCCCCATACGTTCCACAGCTTCTCGCGGTAGTTGAGATCGAAGGAGACGATTGCCCCGGCTGCTTTGGCCGCTTGCATCGCCTCCAGAATCAGCTCGCCCGTGGTCGCCGAGAGTGCCGCGAAGATTCCCCCGCTGTGGAACCACCTCACGCCAGCGGCAAAGATGGTCTGCCAGTCAAAGTCGCCCGCCTTTAACTGCGCCGCCGCCTCGTTGGCCCGGTTATAGAAAACCACTGGCGCGCGCACACCGTGGCCGCGGTCGCTGTAAACCGTCGCCATGTTCGGGCCGTTCACACCGTTATGCACGAACCGCTTGTAAAACGGCTTTACGCCCATGGCCTTGACGCGCTCGGCGATCAGATCCCCAATCGGATAATCGACCAATGCGGATGCGATCGCCGTTCGCAATCCGAAACAATCCGACAGGTTCGCCGCGCAGTTGTACTCGCCTCCGCTCACGTGAATCTGGCACTCTTGGGCTTTGCGAAACGGAATCAGTCCGGGGTCCAGCCGATGCACCAAGGCTCCCAGGGACAGAAAGTCCAGAGCGCCGTCCGGACGAATGCTCAAGGCGTTTGCCATGAAGCCTCATTGTAGCCTCGCGAGAAGGCGAAAACCGTTGATTTTGTCTGGTTGTCTTTATTTAAGAAAGCTAAAGAAGTTAGCCGAGGCCGAGTAGAAAATCCGGATCTCCATCCACTGCGAGGGCAATCCGGTTCACCTTTTTGCGGATTCCGAGCGGGCCCTCGGCATCGATGGTTCGGGTCAGTTCGATGCAAACGTTCGGCTGACTTCCTCGCGGGAGCACCAGGGCTCCAGCGGACTCGGCCCCGCTAACGAGGCGCACTGTCGCAATGTCCCCGTGTCGCAAACGCAGCCGGAAAAGCAGCCCGAATTTCAGATCCAGGTAATCCGGCCCAACCAGCGGCGGCCGGAGCGAAATCGAGCGCGCGACCCCGATCATCCAGACCATGCCGTAGAGGCTCACACTCGTGGCAATCCACGCCCAGAGCCGGCTCCAGTGGCCGATCAGCAGGTGAACGGGTACAGCCTCCATCAGGCTCACCAGTGCGATCACATAAAACAGTTCCACGAGGCCGCTCTTCTTGTGGACCGTGAAAACTCGCGAGCCAGCGGGAATGTGCGGCCGCGCTCGCCAGGAAAACAGCGCGTAATAAAGGACGCTCAACTCCAGCGCGATCAGCCTTGCGGCTGCCGGCGCCGGGAACACCGCTTCCAGCGCAGAGCGCACCGCATCGGCCGGATCCTCCTCGTGTGCCTGGCGCCGCGAAGCCCTCCGGACTTGCGCTACCACGTAACCGATTAACCCCGCTTCGCACAAGCCGCCAACAGAGGCTGCCAGCAAGCGCGCGTCCGGATAGAGCATCGAAGCGTGCAGCGCGCCCAACAGGAGGACGGGCACCAAGCTCCCGCGCCCGCGAATCCCCGGCCGGACCAATAGCCAGTAATAGAGAACCGATACAACCAAAACCAGGTCGGCCGAGGCGGCAGCAGCCACTAAAGCGCGTTTGCCGGGATCCGCGATGCAGCGCGTGATCGCGCTATCCACCACGTTGATCGTGACGGCAAGCAGCAGGAACGCCGCATACCGCGTCCGCCTGTGACCGATTGTCGATTGCATTGCTCGCGATTCCATGTTATCGGGCCGGCGGCAAATCCAAAGCCGGGTTGCGGGCGAAGAATCCCCACGGCATTAGTTTGAACTCGGCGGTATCCACCGGCATGACCGGCCAATCTTCCGGCCGCGGGTTGTGCGTAATCCCGAGTGTGTACCAGAGCACGAGATCGGTGTTGTCGACGGGCCGATTCGCCGCGGTCCATTTGCTGAGCCCATCGCCGCCTCGGCTCTGGTTCGGATAATCGCCGCCCGCGTAGCGCTCCTCCGCTTGATACGGCGTCACCCACACATGTGCGTTCAAGAATCCGGCGCGCTTGCGCACCCACGAATCGGCCGCCGCGAAAGGAATGGCGTTCGCGCCGGGAACCAGCGCATAGCCGGTTTCATGCCCCAGCGCGTTTGTCGCGACGGGATTGACTACCACCCAGCGACGGCTGGTGGCGAGGTTCAAGTTGCGCTGCGCTTCCCGTTCGTTGCGCAGCGGCGTTTCTTTCATCCTGAACGCGCCGCCATACGGATTATTCTTGCCCGCAGGAGACGGATTGCTGTTCAACTCGACCACCCGGTTGCGCTCGCCATCTACATCCAGATCCAACCGGAAAGTGAAGAAGTGCTGGTGATGAGGTGCGACGAGATTCCGGTCCACCATATGGCTGTAAGGATCATCACGCCCGTCCGCAACCGCCTTTACCGCCATGATTCCGGTCAGCCCGACCCGAACTTCCAGTGTCCCGTCCTGGTGGAAGATCCAGTCGAATCCATAATCGTAATTGCCGACCGTCGAGACGAACCCGAGGACGAGATCTCGCGCCCGGCGCGCTTCCGGGCCGTGCTTCCAGGCGATTCCGCCATCGCGTTCATACAGCGCTACCACGCGCGGCATCGCGCGCGGCTCGCCCGCGGAGTCGGCCATGACCGCGTTATATACGGTGCAATTCATCGGACAATCCACGCCCGGCCGCAGAGGGCTTGCCGTGATTCCCAATCCCAATTCACCCGCATCGAAGCTGTTGCGAAAAAACCAGCCGGCGCCCGGGTCGCCGTACGGCACCACCATTTCCGACAACGATCCACGGTAGAGAATGGAACGCACACGGCCGTCGTCTTCATATCCAACCGTGTAGACCACCAGCCCCTCTCGGGGCTCCAGCGCATAGCGGAATCGCCATTTCTGCCAGCGCACTTCGCCGTTTTCGATTTGAAATCCAGGCTCCGGCTGCGTAATCATCAGCGGAGCAGGCGCGGCCCGGAACGGTTCGGCCTCCAGGCTGGCGTTCTGCCGAAGCACCGGAGCATCCCTGTCGATATCCACGAAGTCGAGGATCTTGCGCGTGGTCAGGTTGACATGCGCTACCACGCCTTCCACGGGATGGGCGAAAAAGTTGCCGTCTTCTCCGCGAAAGTAGGTAAGTGCGCGCACGATACGCCCCTGCTCGGTACCGGGCAGCGCGAAATAGCCGGCTGACCAGGTCACCACGGCCACTCCGTTTAGATCGCGAATTTGGCGTTCGCGCATGGCGCGTGCCCATCTCGGATCACCTCGTACGATGCGCTCAGCGAGTTCCGAGTCCTCACCCGTGATGGGAGGCTGCGCTCCGGGAATTTCTTTCCACGAATCCACGCGAGCGGACCCGAGGTCGGCTACCGCCTCCCACGTACGGTTCCCCGCGCGATCGTAGATCACGGCATAAGCTCGCCGCGGAACCGAAGTTGCGTGCAGCACAGCCTCTTTGGGCGGTTCATCCAGAGTAAGAACGCTGAACTCAGCGCCACGGGGCAGGCGGCCCGAATCCCGGAGAATTTTGGACGCCGCGCGGATTTCGCGCGCGCTCAAAGGCGTCAGGGGATGCACCGGCTGGGCAACTGCGCCCAGCCCGGCGGCCGCAACCAGAGCGAGCACGCGCATTGTGCTTACAAGACGTCTTCCGACCAGTCCTCGAGCACCTGCTTTGCCTTCGCCACAAACTTGTCGGCGAGCGCGCCATCGATCAGACGGTGATCGAAGGTCAGCGAAACGTAGCTGATGGACCGAATCGCGATTGCGTCGTCGATCACGACCGGCGTTTTCTCCACCATGCCGGCGCCCAGAATCGCTACTTGCGGCTGGTTAATGACTGGAGTCGCGATGACGCTGCCGAAGCTGCCGAAATTGGTGATGGAAAATGTGCCGCCTTGCACCTCCTCCGGCTTGAGCTGCCGCGCTCGCGCCCGCGCCGCCAGATCGGCAATGGAGCGCTGCAGCCCGAGGACGTTCTTCTCATCAGCATTGCGGATCACCGGGACGATCAGCCCGTTTTCCAAGGCCACGGCAATCCCAATGTTGATCTCGTTGTGATAGATGATGTTGTTGCCTTCGATCGACGCGTTCACAATCGGAAATTGGCGCAGCGCCACCACAGCGGCTCGCGTGACGAACGGCAGGAAGGTCAGCGAGAAGCCGTACTGAGCCTGGAAGGCCGCCTTGTGGCGCTCGCGCAGCTTGGCCACTTTGGTCATATCGACCTTGTGAATCGTGGTGACGTGCGCGGAAGTCCGCTTCGACATCACCATGTGCTCGGCGATCTTGAGCCGCATCGTGCTCATCGGCTCGATGCGCGTCTTGGCCTGACCAGCCGGAGGCAGCGGCGCCACTACCGGAGCCGGCGCCTTCGCCACCGGTGGCTCCGTAACGCTGGCGGCGGAACGTTCGTCCCGAATCTTGCCTCCGGTAGGCCTGACCGGCGCGGCCCGCTGCGCCAGATACCCCTCGATATCTTGTTTCGTGATCCGCCCGCCCGATCCCGTTCCGGTTATCTGGCCCAAATCGATATTGTTCTCGCGCACCATCTTGCGGACCAGGGGCGACAAAGGCCCTGTCGCCGGAACCGCCTCTTCCAGGGGGGCAGCCACAGGCGGAGGCTGGATCGCTTCCTGCGCCGGAGGCGCTTGTTGCGGAGGCGCGGGCCGCTGCTGTGCCGGCGGCGCAGCCTGTTGTGCGGGCTTCGCACGCGCGCCCGCGCCGTTGCCGCCGTCTTCGATCCGCGCCACGATGGTGTTGATCCCCACCGTCTTGCCTTCTTCCACGAGCACTTCGGAGAGCGTTCCGGCCGCGGGCGACGGAATCTCCGTGTCCACTTTGTCGGTCGAGATCTCGAACAACGGCTCGTCGCGCTCCACGTGCTCCCCTGGCTTCTTCAGCCATTTCGTCAACGTGCCTTCTACAATGCTTTCGCCCATTTGGGGCATCACGACATCAGTCATAGTTAAACTCTCATTCTCCTGGCCCTGCGAGCACCGGCGTCTCGAGCAGCATTTCACAGTCAAAAACACGGCCAAAATGTTGGGCCAAACTTCGCGAGACATCGCTGAGATCCGCTACGCATCCCAGCTGAGCCATGGATGTGACCGGCTTGGTCAATCCGCAGGGGACGATGTATTGGAAGTAGCTCAAATCCGTGTTCACGTTCAGCGCAAATCCGTGCGACGTGACCCACCGGCTGATGTGCACCCCGATCGCCGCGACCTTGCGTTCTTCCACCCACACCCCAGTAAGCTTAGGAATCCGTCCGGCGGCAATCCCATACTCACCCAGCATGTCGATGATCACCTGCTCGATGGCCCGAACATAGCCCACGACGTCGCGCTTCCACTCCCGCAAGTCCAGAATCGGATAACCGACGAGCTGCCCGGGGCCGTGATACGTGATATCTCCCCCGCGGTCGGTCGGATAGAACGAGACCCCCGCCCGGCTCAGAATTTCCTCGCTAGCCAGCAGGTGTTCCCTATGGCCATTGCGTCCGAGTGTCACTACGTGCGGATGCTCCAACAGCAGAAGCTGGTCTCCAATGAGCCCTTGCTTGCGCTCCGCAGCCAGCTGTTGCTGCAGTTCGAACGCCTTACCGTAATCGATGCGCCCGAGTTCCCTCAGTTGGCAGCTACGCATTGATCGATAAACCGTAGACGGCGTTGAATGCTTCGCCCACCGCCTCGTAGAGCGTCGGATGAGCGTGGATCGTCTGCATCATGGTTTGCACGGTGGCCTCGGCGTTCATCGCCGTCACTGCTTCGGCGATCAACTCAAAAGCTTCCGGCCCGATGATGTGCACACCGAGAATTTCGCCGTACTTTTCGTCGGAAACCACTTTGATGAAGCCCTCGTGCTTCCCGAGGATCGTGGCGCGGCTGTTGCCGGCGAACGGGAACCGGCCGACGCGCACCTGAAAGCCTTGTGCGCGTGCTTGCGCCTCAGTCAGCCCGACGCTGCCGATCCCCGGCTCGGTGTAGGTGCAGCCCGGAATGCGATTCTTGTTGATCGGTGTCGCCGGCTTCCCTGCCATGTGCGCCACCGCGATCATTCCTTCCATGGTGGCCACGTGCGCTAGCTGCGGCGTGCCCGCCACCACGTCGCCGATGGCATAAACGCCGGGCTCACCGGTTTCCTGGTACGGCCCCACCTTGATGAATCCGCGATCCAGCTGTACCCGCGTGTTCTCCAACCCGATGTTCTCCGTGTTCGGCTTCCGGCCTACCGCCACCAGCAGCTTTTCGGCCTCGAGTTGTTCCTGCTTGCCGTCCTTGGTAGTCAGTGCCAGACGCACGCACTTGCCGATCTTCTGGATATTCTCCGCGCGTGCACCTGTTTCGACGCGGATCTTCTGCTTGCGGAACACCCGGTCGAGTTCCTTCGAGATGTCTTCGTCTTCCACCGGCACCACGCGCGGCAGCATTTCGATCACCACGACCTCGGTGCCAAACCGCCGGAAGATCGACGCAAACTCCACGCCCACCGCGCCAGCGCCGATGATGATCAGGCTCTTCGGCACATCGGTCAGGTTCAGGATCTCGATATTGGTGAGAATGGTCTCGGGATCGGCCTGCAGTCCTGGCAGCATCCGGGCCTCGGACCCCGTGGCGATGATGATGTTCTTCGCTTCCAGTGTCTGCACGCCCGAATCCGACTTCACTTCGACTTTGCCCTGCCCCTTCAGCGTGGCGTAGCCGGTGATTCGCTCGACTTTGGCGCGCTTCAAGAGAAACCCGACACCGTTGGAGTGCTTATTAACGATGCCGTCTTTGCGTTCCTTCACTTTCGGGTAGTCCAGCCGCGGGTTTTCGCACTGGATGCCTTCCTTGTCGGCGTGGACAAAACGCTCCCAAACGTCCGCGGTTTGCAAGAGCGCCTTGGTGGGAATGCAACCCACCAGCAGGCAAGTCCCACCCAGCTTAGCTTGCTTCTCAACGAGCGCCGTTTTCAGGCCATATTGGCCGGCGCGAATAGCGGCGGAGTATCCCCCTGGACCGCTCCCAATCACAATCAAATCGTAGGACACTTTTTCCATTCTACCTGCTGTCACCGCGCTCTCACGCGATGCGTCTAACATAAAGATATGAAATGGCTGCTGATTCTTCTGATGCTGGCGCCCGGGCCCGGATTCGCCCAGGCGCGGCCTGCCTCCGGAAAGGCGGCTCCGAAGAAGGCAGAGGCGCCCGCTCCGGCCAAGTGGCCGATCGATTCTCTCCTGGTGGATGGTAACCGTATTTATAGCGCCGACCAGATCCTGGCCGTGGCCGGCCTGAAGCTCGGGCAGGTGGCCGGCAAGGAGGAATTTGACTCCGCCCGCGACCGCCTGGTGGCCAGTGGCGCGTTCGAAACCGTGGGCTACAAGTTCGAGCCCGGGCCTGACCAGAAAGGGTACGTCGCCACCTTTCAGGTGACCGAAGTCGAGCCCGCCTACCCGGTTCGCTTCGAAGCGCTAGGTATTCCTGCGGCGGAAGTCGAACAAGTCCTGCGCGCTAAAGATCCGCTGTTCTCCACGAAGAAGATGCCCGCCACCAAGGCGCTCCTTGATCGCTTCGTGGGCTGGATTCAGGAGTATACCGCCTCGAAAGGCAATCCGGAGAAACTCGCGGCGCGGCTGATGCCGGTCGGAACCGATCAGTTCGAGATCGTCTTTCGCCCGGCGCGCAACTATCCCTCGGTCGCCCAGGTTACGTTCGACGGCAATAAGGGCGTTCCGCAAAATGTGCTGCGCGACGCCATCGGTGGCGTAGCGGTGGGCCAGCCTTTCACGGAGGACCGTTTTCGAGAACTCCTCGATACCGGGGTTCGGCCCGTTTACGAGGCGCGCGGTTACCTACGCGTGAAGTTCCTGCAAGTGCGCACCGAGCCCGCCAAAGATGTGCAAGGTCTGCACGTCTTCGTCGGCGTCGAGGAAGGCGAAGCCTTCAACTTAGCCAAAGTGTCGATCGATGGACCGAGCCCGCTTAACCCGGATTCGCTGGTCAAAACCGGCGGTTTCAAAACCGACGAAGTGGCCAACTTCGACCAGGTCAGCGAAGGCCTCGAAAAGATGCGCCAGGCGCTGCGGCGTGACGGATTCCTCGATGCCAAGCTGACGCCGAACCGGATCATCGATGATGCCAAGAAGACGGTGACAGTGGCGGTGCGCGTCGAGGCTGGCGCGCAGTACACGATGGGGAAGCTGACCATTGCGGGACTCGATCTGAACGGCGAATTCGAGATGAAGCGCATCTGGACGCTCAAGGAAGGCAAGCCCTTCAACCCCGACTATCCGCAGACATTCCTCAACCACGTTCGTGAAGAAGGCCTCTTCGACAACCTCGGCGATACCAAGCCCGGCGTCAAAGTGAACGCCGAAGACCACACAGCCGACGTCACCCTGACCTTCGGCGCCGCCGCGCCGCAAAAGAGAGAGGGCCGGAGCCGGTTCGGTGAACCCCGCTAGCCCAGCTTCCAGAGAATCTGCCGCAGCATTCCCAGTAAGACGGGCGCGTCCCGCCCCGTAATATTGAGGCGGCGCACCAGACGGCGCACCTTTTCCTCAGTGGAGTTGGCAGTCACCGGATTCACGTAGCCGCTGAGGCGTAAGGTATCGAGAAGAAGCGCCGTGATCTGCTCATTCTCCGCCGCGAGAGCCGGCTTGATCTTCTCGGGCCTTGCGACGGACGCTCTGGAATCGCGAACCAATTCGTAGAGACAGAGGGCCACGGCCTGCCCGAGATTCATCGAAAGGTTCTGGCTGATAGTCGGAATGCGCATGAGCCACTGACAATGGCTCAGATCCTCATTGGAAAGACCAAACTTTTCCGAGCCGAACAACAGCGCTACCGGGCCTCGCGCTAGAGCTTTTCGAATCAGGCGCGCTCCATATTCGAGACGCCGGACAGAATGCTGCAATTCCCGGTGCCCGACCGAAGTGGTGCCTACGACCAAACGGGAATCCGAAACCGCTTCGCCGATTGCTGTATATTCCTCAGCTGCCCGCAGCAGCGGCGCCGCCCCGACGGCCGATCGCGCTTCCCGAAATGCGACATCGTACGGATTTACTACGCGCAACCGCGAAAAACCAAAGTTCGCCATGGCGCGTGCGGCGGCGCCCAGGTTGACCGGGTTGCGAGTCGCCACCATCACCACGCGCAGGTTGGATTTGAGGTCGGTAGCGATGCTCCCAGGATATCAGCCTGGTCCCCGGCTGCAGCCAGCAAGTTGCACATTCCGAATGGGTTGACGCGCACTACGAGGTATAATGCGGATTGTCGGCAGGGAATCGCCCGGCAGGAGCCGGATTTTCGGAGACAACCGCCTATGAAAGCAGAGCAATCAACCGCCCCGTCCACCCAGAATTTCAATTCAGTGAAAGACGTTGAAGCGTTCCTGAAGTCGAAAATGGAGAAGGCGCTCTCGGACCTGCAGCACGAGATGGCGTCGATCCGAACCGGGCGCGCCTCGGTCAGCATCCTCGATCAGATCCGCGTGGACTATTACGGGACGCCCACCCCGTTGAACCAGCTTGCCAACCTGCACGTCCCCGAACCCTCCCTGATCACCATCCAGCCGTGGGACGTGTCGCAGATCGGGCCGATCGAGAAGGCAATCCGCATCTCGGATCTCGGCCTCAATCCTGCCAATGATGGCAAGATCATCCGGCTTCCGATTCCACCGCTCACTGAGGAGCGGCGCAAGGAACTGGTAAAGAAACTGCATGCGGCCGCCGAGCATCACCGGGTGTCGGTGCGCAACATCCGCCGTGACGGCAATGAATCGGTGAAGAAGCTGCTGAAAGACAAGAAAATCACCGAGGATGAAGATAAGCGCGCGCACGACGAGATCCAGAAGATGACCGACGGCTACATGGGCAAGGTCGATCAGTCCGCCAAGACGAAGGAAAAAGAAATCCTCGAAATCAAGTAGGCGGCACCGGTGACGATAGCGTTCTACCGAACGGCGATCAGCGCCGGCTTGCTCGGGCTGGTTCCCACGGTCACAACCAGCGGGTAATCTCCCTCTGAAAGGGCGGGGATCCGCACGTTCGCCTGCGCGAGCCCGACCAAGCCCGGCGTCATCCCCAGAAACAACACCTCCGCCGGTTGTCCTGCGACCGTCGCCGACACCGGCAGCACGGGCCGCGACAGCAACTCTATCGGCGCTGCGGCCCCCGAGGCGATCGGGTTGTCCAGCAATCCCAGCCCCGTCAGGTACACCGTGATCATGCTGCCCGCGGCCGCGGCGTTTTCCGGTCCGTTCAAGCTGTAGTCGGCATTCTGCGCCAGCGCCCGCCCCGGCGCGCTTTGAAATATTTCCGGCGCCGCGGCATTCACCGTCAGCGGTGCCGGAGCACTGTAGGTCTGTCCCACCGACACAATCACCTGCGCCGGCCCGAGCGGCGTCTCATACGGCACCTGGGCATTGATCTGGCTCGGCCCGGCATAGTACAGCGCAGCGGCTCTTCCGTTCACCGTAACCGAGGCTTCCGCCAGTGTGAGCGGCCAAGGCATGGCCGTGGCCTGTTCGGCGCCGGCGGCCAGTTCGGCTCCGAAAATGCTGAATAGTGCACCCGGCGCGGTCTCGGCTGTATAGCTGGCGGCGTTGAGCACCCCTCCGACGTTGATACGCGGGCCCGATCCGGCCTGCAGCGTGAGCTTCACCACGCGATCATTGCCCTTGTCCGCCACATACAGGGCGCCGGAAGCGTCCACGGCCACATCGCTGGGCTGGTTGAGTTGTGCTCCGGCCGCCGGACCGCCGGTCCCTGCCGCACCCGCGATCCCCGTGCCCGCCGCGGTACGAATGATGCCGCGCGGGCTGATCACGCGAACCCGATGATTCCCGGTATCGGCAACGTACAGCTGCCCGGCTGCATCGACCGCTACTCCTTCCGGAGCAAACAAGGACGCGGCTGTTGCCGGCCCGCCATCCCCATCAAAGCCCGGCACCCCGGTTCCCGCCACGGTCGTCGCGTTTCCGTCCGGATCGATTTTGAGAATCCGGTGGCTCCCGGTGTCGGCGACGTACAGCATGCCCGCAGCGTCCACCGCCACATCGGTGGGCTCGTTCAAATTTTGTGCTACGGTTTTCGAAGTGCCGTTAGCCGACAATTTCACTACTGTATTCTCGGAGGAATCAGCGACAAACACGTTACTCAGCGCATCAACTGCAATTCCCCGCGGGTGCCAGATCTCAAGCGCGGTCTGGTTGCTGAGAATAGTGCTGATAACGCCGGACGCGTTGATCACTCGGAGCCGCGAGTTGAAACTGTCGGCGATGTACACATTGCCGCTGGACACCCCGACACCTTGCGGTCGCCACAATTTCGCTGCGATTGCCGGGCCATTGTCGCCGCTGAAGCCGAACTCTCCGGTCCCACCAAGGGTCTGGATCACTCCATCGGCCGACACCTTGCGTACCCGGTGGTTGCTGGAGTCGGCGATATAGAGATTTCCCGCAGCATCCAACGCAAGGCCCGCGGCATCGGCCAGGAGCGCCGACGAAGCGCTGCCTCCGTCGCCCGCGAAACCGTGTTTTCCGCCGCCCACAAGCGGGTTCAGATCGTACGCCGGTCCGAGCGCCGCTGCCGCGGTTACGGTAAGACGCACGGGCACGCTGACCGGCGAATTGGCAGCGAGCGGTGACGCCAGCTGGATAGTTCCCTGATAAGAACCTTCCGCCAGCCCGCTGGTATTCACGTTTATCTGAAGTGAGGCCGGAGTGGTTCCGCCGGCGGCGTCCAAGGAAAGCCAGCTGTCGTTCGTCGCAGCAGTGAACGGCAGATTCCACGCGGACTTCTCGAGCGCCTGCACATCCAGCTTGCGATACCCACGGGTTCCCGCGATCAACGTGAAATTCAAAGGATCTGCCGGCTTGGCCAGCGACGGCCGGACCGTGCCTTGGAGATGCCGCCAGGTAGCCGAAGCGTCCGTGCTCTTGTAAATGCCGTCGCTGGCGCCGGCGTACATGATGTCCGGCGCCGAAGGCTGAATCCACAGGCGAATCATTCCGCTGCCGCCCACGGACACACACTTCCACACCTGGGACTGAAAATTGACGGTTTTGCATACGCCGTGGCTCTCCGGATTGGTGTAATACCCGATCGAACGGCCAGCCGGATCCGGATAGAAGAGGAACGGTTCGGTGGCGGGCGCGATGTTGGTCCAGGTGGCGCCGAAATCCGGGCTCGACTGCAGCCCGGCGATGTACTGTGTTCCGGAGCCGGTATCCATCCACATCCAAGGCCCGCGGACGGCCGCAAACACCAGCATGAAGTTATTCGGAGCGGACACCAGGTCCGTTATAGAATCGACACTGTTCCCATGCCGTAACGTGAGAGCGCTCATCCATTGCCAGCTGACGCCTTCGTCCGCGCTGTGGTAAATCGCGCCGGCCGAGGTGGCCGCATACATATGGGAGGAGTTCCCCGCATTGACCGTAACCAGGGAGGTGGCCTCCGGAAGCGCGCCCTGGAGCGCCCAGGAGCGCGCGCCATTGGCGCTCTTATAGACGCTGCGGGCGGTCCGGGCATACATCTGTTGCGGGTTAGACCGCAGCAGAAATAAGTTCTGCACGTCGCAGTCGGCGGCTGGTAAGCCGGTATTCGCAGCGCTCCAACTGGCTCCGCTATCGGAGCTGCGCCAGATACCGCCGTGGGCGGAATCGGAGGCAAGGAATAGATTGGCGGGATTCGCCGGATCGACCACGAGCGATCGGATGAATGGCTGCGGCAGCCCCGGCTCAGTGAGATAAACCGGCAACCAGCTCGCGCCTTCGTCAGCGCTGCGGAACAGAGCGGAAGCGGCACCGCCCACAAGCGGCCAGGCGGCGTATATCACCGGCGGTGGGCCCTCCACAACTAATGTCTGCACGGAGGCATCGAAAGCGGGTTGCGCCCAGAGCGCTCCGCTGCACAGCAAGAGTACGGCCCAGCGAGTCTTCATCACCGGTACCTTCGGCAGTTCGGAACGAAAGGTTTATGTCCGCATGCACGCTATAATCGCAATCTATGTCGTGGTTTACGGTCAAAGTGCCGGCGTCGAGCGCCAATTTGGGGCCCGGGTTCGACACTTTGGGACTCGCTTTTGGGATCTACCTAACGTGCCGTTTCCGTGCCAGTGAAACGCTGGCGATCCGTGCGCGAGGCAGAGACACTGACCGTATTTCGACCGGCGCCGATAATCTGATTTGGCGGACCGCCCTGACGGTGGCTGAAAACCATCGCCTCAAAATGCCGCCCATCGAACTGGAAATCGAGAACGATATCCCGCTTGGCCGGGGACTGGGGTCGAGCGCCGCAGCGTTGACCACAGGAGTGGTGATCGCCGACCAACTGCTCGGGCTCGAGTGGAAAGCGCTCCGGGTGCTTGATGAGGCGGCCCGGCTGGAAGGGCATCCGGACAACGTCGCTGCCTGCATTCTCGGCTCGATCGTAGCGAGCGGCATCGATTCCGGGGGCGTGGCGCGCGCGGTGCGTCTGGATTTACCGCAGCGGATTAATGTGGCCGTGGTGGTGCCGGATTTCGAATTGCCGACGCCCCATTCGCGATCGGTGCTGCCTGACTGCTATAGCGCGCGCGACGCTGTCTTTAACGTGCAGCGGGCCGCGCTGCTGGTGGCGGCGCTGGCGACTGGCTCCACCGCTGCGTTTCCCGCGGCTCTGGAAGATCGGCTTCACCAGCCGTACCGGACGGCACTGGTGCCGGGATTGGAAGAGATTCTCAAACTGCGCGCCCCCGGCTTGTTGGGATGTGCGTTGAGCGGCGCTGGCCCCTCGATCGTCGTCTTTTTCGAGCGCGGCTATGAAAGTGTGTGCGACCTGGTCTGCCAGATCTTCCGGATGCACGGCCACCATTCCGAAGTCCTGATGGCGCAGATTGCGGGGGACGGCTTCCAACTGCGCCGCGAGCAGAGCGGCGCGTAATCGAACCTCAGTGCGCGGGGCGGGAGTACCGCTTCACAACCGCTACGGCCGCGAAAATCACTACCATCGCGAGCGCCTCTTTCCACCCAAACGGTTCGCGATAAAACAACCAGCCAAGCGCGACCGCAACAATTGCATTGACGTACGAGTAGATGGAGACTACGGCCACGGGCAGGCGGTCCATCACGTAAATATAGGAACTGTAGCCGACGATGGAACCAAAACATACGAGGTACAGGAGCGCGGCGACTCCGCGTGGGCTCCAGTGAATCGCGTGCTCTCGAATCCCGATTGCAAAGGGCAGCAGGATGATGCCGGCGGCCAGCTGTTGCACGCCGCCCGCAATGACCGAATGCGCTTTGCCCGATTGGCGGCGTTGATAGATGGATCCGAACGACCAAGCCGCCATCCCGATCTGGAGGAGCAGGAAGCCGTCCAGCAGTTTGCGATCGATCGCCTGGCCGGCGAGATCGTTGGTGAAGAGCAACGATGCGCCCAGCAGGCCGACGATCATCCCGCCGATCGTTGGGGCATGGAGGCGCTCCCCGCCGGGCATTAGGGCTTCGACTCCGACGAGCCAGAACGGCGAGATGGTGGTGATCAACCCGGCCATGCCGCTGGGGATGAGCACTTCGGAGAAGACCAAACAGCTGTTGCCAATCCCCAGAAGCAGAAGCCCGCTGAATGCGTTCGAAACCAACTCCCGCCCGCGCGGCACGTAGAGGCCACGCGTCCACGCGAACAGGATCAGAATGGACCCGGAGATGAGAAACCGCGCCGAAACCAGGATGAGCGGCGGGAACGATTCCAACGCCATCCGGATGCCTAGGTACGTGGTGCCCCAGAAGAAACACACGGCGACCAGCGCGAGGTATGGCTTGAGAAGCGGATGGTGAGGCAAATCTCAGCGTATCAGCCAGGGGCCGAGGGCCGGTGGAGCGGGGCGATTCGGCTCTTTTTCGGAACGATCGTTCCGAAATTCGGAGACGGTTTGTTCTTACAAAAGGAGTTAAGGCGCATGTCTGAAAGCGCTGCGGCTGTCAATGTTTTCCTTTCCTGAACATTGCGCATAATCGACTATCCGGTTACACTACAAGCGGCCGAAGCGGAGGATAGGGCTCTGCCGGGAGGCAACCTG
>Ga0126371_10000892_pt1 | contig 24986 bp, 15 predicted proteins | sample PanSoiMetaPlot_4_FD_110145 | JGI IMG/M metagenome (GOLD analysis project Ga0126371, IMG submission 110145) | Tropical forest soil microbial communities from Panama - MetaG Plot_4 | ecosystem: Environmental > Terrestrial > Soil > Tropical forest > Bulk soil | place: Panama | collected 2016-02-17 | reverse complement strand
TTGGGCCTTTGTCGCTCGCGGCGGTCGCGTACCTAACGTCTGTGAGCCGAGGGGTGCTGGATATCCTGCCCTTGCACGATGTAAATCACGTCTTCGGCAATGTTGGTTGCGTGATCGCCGATGCGCTCCAGGTTCTTGGCCACCAGGATAAGTTCGAATGCCGGGAAAACCACGCTGGAATCGCCCATCATGTAGGTCAGCAGCTCCCGGAAAATCTGGTCGCGATAATGATCGACCTGGTCGTCGGTGGACATGACCTTCTGTGCCAGGTCGACGTCGCGCCGCACGACGGCATTCAAGGAATTGCGCACCTGCTCTTCGACCAGCTCGGACATCCGCGGTAGATCCACGTACGGTTTCACGCGGGGATGGCGCAGTATCCGCAGCGCGCCCTGGGCGATGTTCACGGCCTGATCGCCGATTCGTTCGAGGTCGTTGTTGATTCGCGAAACCGCCAGCACAAGCCGCAGGTCAGCAGCCATTAGCTGGTGCAGCGCCAACAGTTGCACCACGCGATCGTCAATTTCGAGCTGCAGTTCGTTGATGGCGTCTTCTTCTTCCAGGACGCGCTTGGCAAGTTGCTCGTCCGAGTCAAGCACCGCATGCACGGCCTGGTGCACGGCGCGCTCTGCCAGGCTGCCCATCCAAAGCAGCCTTTCCTTCAGTTCGTTCAAATCCTTTTCGAAATGACGTTCCATAGCGTTCTTCCCGTCCTCCGTCTATCGCCGGTGCTTCGCACTGTTTCTCGGCGACCTGTCTTGTCTCATCCGAAACGTCCGGTGATGTACGCTTCGGTTCTCGGATCGCCCGGCGTGGTAAACAACTGCGGCGTCGGACTAAACTCGATTATCTGCCCGGTCAGCAAAAATGCAGTGAAATCGCTCACACGCGCTGCCTGCTGCATGTTGTGCGTCACGATTGCGATCGTCGTCAGGTTTTTCAACTCCACCATGAGCTCTTCGATCTTCGCTGTGCTGATGGGATCGAGCGCCGAGCAAGGCTCGTCCATCAGCAACACTTCCGGTTCGACGGCCAGCGCCCGCGCGATGCACAGCCGCTGCTGCTGCCCGCCGGAAAGCTCGTAGGCCGACTTGTGCAAATGATCCTTCACCTCGTCCCAGAGCGCCGCGTGCCGCAAACTCTTCTCGACGATATCCGCCAGCGATCCCTTGAAACCATTGATCTTCGGCCCGTAAGCGATGTTATCGAAAATGGACTTGGGAAACGGATTCGGCCGCTGAAAGACCATCCCAACGCGCCGCCGCAGCGAGGTCACATCCTGCGCCAGGATGTTCTGGTTATCCAGAAGGATTTCTCCTTCCAACCGCGAGGTATTCACCGTTTCATGCATGCGGTTGAGCGTCCGCAATAAGGTGGATTTGCCGCATCCGGAAGGCCCGATCAGCGCGGTCACCTTCTTGTCTGCGATACCCATGCTGATGTCGAACAAGATCTGCTTGGTGCCGTAAAAGAAATTGACTTTCGAAATCGTCATCCGCATGGGCAGTGCGGCGGCCGTCTCGCGGCTCGCGGGTGTCGTCAAGTTAGTCACTATATTCACGGAAAACTCCGGCTTGGTGGACGCTTGCATTCTAAGACCTCGGTACAGCGATTCCGCGGGACAATATCGTGCGCGCCAGGATGTTGATGATGAGGATCAGTCCCAACAGCACCAATCCCGCGGCCCACGCTTGGCGATGCCAGTCTTCATACGGTGATACCGCGTAGGTATAGATCATCACCGGCAGCGTGGCTGTCGGTTGCGCCCATCCGCGGCTGTCAAAACGATTCCCGAAAGCGGTAAACAACAAAGGCGCGGTTTCTCCGGCCACGCGCGCCAGCGCCAGCAGAATCGCTGTCAGAATACCCCGGTACGCGGCCGGCACGATCACTGTCGCGATCGTCCTCCACTTGCTCGCGCCCAGCGCCATCGCGCCTTCCCGCAGCATGCGGGGCACACTCTTCAGAAACTCTTCGGTGCTTCGCAACGTGATAGGGATCATCATCATGCCCAACGCGAAGGAACCGGCATACGCCGAGAAATGTTTGAATGGCAGGACCACCAGGCTGTAGGCGAATATGCCGATCACAATCGAAGGCACGCCGTTCAACAAGTCCGCTGCGTACCGCACCACTCCTGCCATGCCTTTGCCGCTGAATTCCGCTAAATAGACGCCGCCTAGAAATCCTATGGGCACGCCTAAAAGGGATGCCAGGAGAAGTATCTTCCCGCTCCCGACAATCGCGTTGGACATGCCGCCGCCGACTTCTCCTACCGGCTTCGGGAGCTTGGTGAAGAAGTCCCAGTTAATCGAGGTACCCCCGTTGAATACCAGGTACCCAAGAATGAGAAACAACACCAGGACGGACACAAAGGCACACACACCGGTCATTGCCAGCATGAAATTGCTCACAAATTTGCGCCACCGCAGCCTCGCGTCCATCAGGCGCTCACCCCGCTCCCTTTCTGCGTCGTCACCACAATCAAAAGCCGCGCCAGTCCGTTTAGGATAAATGTGAGCAGGAACAGTACCAGCCCCAATGCAATCAGGGATTGCAAATACAAATCGCCGGTGGCTTCGGTGAATTCGTTCGCGATTACCGCGGCAATCGAATAACCCGGCGCAAACAGGGAAGCGGCGATCTTTGGCGTGTTTCCGATCACCATGGTGACCGCCATCGTTTCACCCAATGCGCGCGCCAGCGCCAAAAAGATCGAGCCCATGATGCCTGTCCTCGCAAACGGCACCACTACTTTCCAGGTGGACTCCCAGCGCGTCGAACCAAGCGCCAATGCGGCCTCTCGTTGATCTCGTGGCACCGACAATAGCACTTCCCGCGATACAGAAATAATGTAGGGAATCACCATGATGGCCAGAACGATTCCGGCGGTCAGAAATCCCACTCCATAAGAAGGTCCTTTAAAAATTGGCAGAAAGCCGAGCGGTTTGTTCAGCGCCGGGTAAATCAAGGTTCGGATCATGGGCACCACAATGAAAACGCCCAGCAATCCATAGATGACGCTCGGTACCGCCGCCAGCAAATCGATAAAAAATTGCAGGGTGTCGGAAATCCGCGGCGGCGCGAGTTCTGCTAGAAAGATAGCCGCCCCGATGCCTAGCGGCACCGCAACCAAAAGCGCCACAGCCGACGTCACCAGGGTCCCGTAGACAAACGGCAATGCGCCGTATTCGTCCATGATCGGGTCCCAGGTTTGCGTCACAAAAAAGTGCCAACCAAACTTCTGGCGCGGCAAAGCCGAGTTCACCCACAACTCCCAGACCAACGCTGCAGTGATCAAAACCACCGTCGCCGCAAAAATCATCGTGACCAGCCGCGCGATTTCGTCTCCGTCCCGCAGCTTCGACAAAAAGGAACGCGAGCCCGCTGCCGGGCCCGCGCCCTTCATCATGGTGCTGGCTGTTGCCACGTGTTCCAGGTTCCTATTGGATCTTGCCGATGGCCTTCTGTTCCTTTTCAACGACTTCCTTGGGCAACTTCGCGTAGGACAACGCCTCGACCGAGTTCTGCCCTTCGCCGACCATCCAGGTGAGGAAACCCTTGATGGCATCGCGCTTGCCGGCGTCGGAAATCTTCTCCGGAATCAGCAGCCAGGTGAAGCTGGAAATTGGATATGCGCTCTTCCCTGTGGCATTGGTGATGCTCACGCGGAAATCATCGGGCATCTGTTTGGCTGCGCCGGAGGCCGCCGCGGTGACACTCGCCAGATCCGCCTTCACGAAGGTGCCGGAAGAATTCTTCACCAGGCCGTAAGGAATGTTGTTCTGGATGGCATAAATCAACTCGACGTAGCCAATCGAATTGGGAGTCTGCTTGATGAGGCCGGTGACTCCTTCGTTTCCTTTGCCGCCCAACCCGACAGGCCAGTTCACCGATGTGCCCTTGCTTACCTTGCCCTTCCACTCATCGCTGACCTTCGATAGATAATCGGTCCAGATGTAAGTGGTGCCGCTGCCGTCGGAACGGTGCACGACGACAATGTCCGCCGATGGCAGGTTCACACCCTTGTTCGCGCCGGCGATGGCCGGGTCACTCCATTTCGTGATCTTTCCGAGAAAAATGCCAGCTAGTGCTTCCGGAGTGAAGTTGAGCGATGCGGTTACGCCCGGCACGTTATAGGTCGGTACCGCCGCGCCGAGTACGGTCGGAAAGTGCAGAATGCCGGAGCCGTGCTTGTCCTGGTAAGCCTTCAGTTGCTCATCGCTCATCGGGCCGTCACTTGCCCCAAAGTCAACGGTTCCTTCGGTGACCTGTTTGATACCGGCGCCCGAGCCAACAGATTGGTAGTTGAATTGAATACTGGAATTCTTGGTGTGATAAACGTCAAACCATTTCGAATAAATCGGATACGGAAAAGTCGCTCCTGCCCCGTTGATCAACAACGGGTTGTCCGCCAGCACCAAGGCGGCACCGAGCGCAAGGATACCGATTGCGAGCACAAGGAATCGTTTCATGAGATTGATCTCCCAGAAATTCGAGAATTTGCCGATGTCTCTCAAGTCTGATCAGGGGCCGTTACAGAATTGTTACAATCCCTGAAGAGTCTGTTAAATATTCGAAACAATCTCCGTCGGTCATCTCTAAGCACCTCAAAAAGAAAGACTAACGGCTTGAACCATTTTGATCAGAAAAAGAAGGGGCAGCCTTCCGGCTGCCCCTTCTTAGCGAACGACCGACCCTATCCGAATGACTAGGGCAGATAGTAACGGAACGAGGTCCACACCATGTTATCCACGGCGTGCGGCGAGATGCCCGGGTTTGTCGGGGCGTTGTTATTTCCCGACCAGCCGGTCCTGTAGAAGTAGGACCACACGATGCCCCACTGCGCGCGGCCCTTTTCGCCCTGGTAGACCTTATGCCAGAAGCCCAGCGTCGCTTCGCCGATGTACCGGGTATCGCCCGCGCAAGTTCCGCCAGCGCCCGGCGCGCTTGTTCCGGCGGGTGGAGTCTCGGTCGAGCAGCCCGTATTGTTCGCAAAAGGCGAGCCATATCCACCGATACCCGACGTAGAGATGGTCGTTGTGGACTGCGCCGGCACGGGGTACTGAATTGTTCCTGGAGGTGCGCCGCCGCCGCAAGCCGGCTGTCCCAGCACCCCTGGGTTTCCGCAACCTGGAATGGCCGGTGTGATAGTCACTTTCACCGACTGGTAGCCCGTGTACGCCGCGCGGCCCGCATATTCGCCGCCCACATATCCGTACAGGTCAAACTTCGGAGTGACGTGCCATTCGAGCGAACCCAGCCACGAGGCGTTGTGGATCGGTGACAACGTGCCGTCCGGACGCGCGGTCACATCGGGCAACTGCGCTGCGTAGAATCGGCCCTCTCCCACGCCGTAGGCGCCACTCAGTCCAACATCCAGCTTCTTTGCGAAAAGCGGAGCGTGGAAGTGGAACCCGCCGCCGCCTTCGGTGATGGACTCGTTCGAGGCTCCCGCCGCGCTGGGGCTGAACGAGGTGCTCTCCGAGCACCCAAGCGGAACCGGCACTGCCGGGGTTGGGATGTTGCCGGCCGTCGTTCCCACGACCGCGCAGGGATAGACGCGATTCCGGAAGGTGCTCACGATTCCGTAGGCCTCGAAGTGTCCAAAGCCAGGATCAAACGCGGCCTTGAAAATGAAGTCCGGAGTCTTATTGAGGGAGTATCCGGTCGGATCAAACGCGTTGTACAAGCCGCCGCTATTTCCCGGCGCAAACGAGTAGAAGTTCTGGGTCGTCGTTGTCGCGCCAGTGCCCGCGTTGAAGCTGGTGAAGGTACTGAACCCGCGTCCGCCCAGGGTTTCCTGCGATCCTTCGACCGAGGCTCCAAGCGTTATCTTGTCGCCGAAGCTCTTTGAAACGCGGATGGAGTCAGCACGCTGCCAGGAGAAGCCCACGACGTACTGCGGATCGACCATCATTGGGAGCCATTCGTTGCGGTTCACGATGCCCTTGCGGTTTTCCGTAGCCAAACTCCACATCTGTCCGGCGGAAAAGGCAAAGCCGTTCGCAAAGTCCGCACGGCCAAATAACTGGCGCTGCCGGTACACGTACGAGTTGCTCTCGCGGTTATTGGACGTCGTGCCCGCGCCGAGGAAGTCCGCTTCGTAGTAGCCGCTGACTTTCGTGTCTCCAATCTTCGTATCAACCAGCAGGGTCAGGCGGGACTGCCGGGCCGAAAAGTTGGTTTCCGTCTGTTTCCCCACCGCGTTCGCCGGGTAAGGAATGCCGTTGAATTGCGTGTTGATGTCTGCGCTCTCCGCCCGCTGACGTGACACCGTCGCCGCTTCGATAAAGCCTCCCGGTGTGATATTCACGCCCTTGAAGCGGATCGTCGTCGGCCCTTTCTCTTCATCTTTTTGCTGGCCCCCGGCCGACGGCACGGTTGCATTGACTACCGCCGCGTTGCCGGCCGCCATCGTCGATACGGTCGTGTTGAGCGTCGCCGCCGTCGACTTTACTTCCGCTGAGGTCGCCGCCGCTTCCGTGGCCTTGGAGTTGGCTTCCGCCGCGCGCGAATTCGCCGCTGCCGCCGCTTCCCGGGCTTCGTCGATCTGGCGGTCGCGCTTGGCGAGCTCCTCTTTCAACATCTGGAGCTGTTCCTGCTGCGCTTGCATGGCTTGGCGCAGTTCTTCGAGTTGCGCGGCAATCTCAGCATTGGTCTTGGTTTCCGTGGCCGCCGCGGTCTTTGCGGGCTGCGCGTCCTTGGGTGAGTCTTTCGGTGAGTCTTTCGGTGAGTCAGCAAACGCCGTTCCACTCATGAGGAACAGCGACAGTGTTAGTGATGCAAGTTTTCTCATTGCCTCTCTCTTTTTTTTGTCGCAGAATTTCGAGCACGTACCCGGGAAATGCACTACACCCCGTCTGCAAGTTAAGTGGCGACTCTTACGCCTGCATCAATCCCATGTGAATAATCCGTAACAATCCTTCTCAGTGAGTGCGTATCCTATTCATTACAAGTAGGTTGCGGATTATGAATACTCCTGGTGGACTTGCTCGCTTCGTTCATGGCTCCCGGCGACCCGGTTACGAGATCGCGGTTGCTGCAGAAGAGAATAGAACGGAAAAAACAAGATCAACGGCAAGGTTTAAGCAGGGTGCCCCCGGGGCCGGCTCCCTTGCTAGCGGCTCGGCAAGGCTCTCCTAGTGCTGGGCCGCTATCGCCTCTCGCCCATCTGATAGCCCAACACAATCTGCGACAGCCGGTATTGATATCTGGCATCGGTATCCTGCAAGTCGGCGTCGGTCTTTTGCAACTCCGCCTGGCTGTACTCCACAATTGAGCTCAATCCCAATTTGTAGCGCGCCTGCGCCAGGCCCAGAGCCAGATTTGCCTGGTCGCGCAGTTGCTCGGTCACCCCCAGCCGCGCGTATGCTTTTTGCGTATCGAGCCAACTGTTTCGGACGTCCCGGGCGATACTGTTTTGCTCGTCTTGCAGTTGCTTGCGCTTCAATTCGGTTTCAAGATCCGCACTCTTCCCGCGCGCATTGAAAAGAAAACCATTGAACACCGGGATATGGACATTGACCCCCACTGCTCCCCACCAGCTCGGGACGTGGTCATCTCGCGTCGGGACTTGCCCCACGGTTCCGGCCGCGCTCACGGTCGGCCACCACAAATCATGCTCCGCCCTGCTGAACTTCTCTGCCGAGGTCACCTCATTTTGCAACGCCAGAATCTCCGGCCTCTGCTGCATCGCCTTCTGGATCAAGAGTGTCGGTTCGGCTTCCGGCTGAACTGTGGCCAGTTGCTCAGGCTCAACCAATTTGAAATTCTGCCGATCCGAATACCCTAATATCGCGGATAGCGTCGAAAGCGACGCCTGGTAATTGTTACTCGACTCCAGCAGCAACAACTTCGCTCGCGCCAGATCTACTTTGCTGAAACTCAGGTCCAGGTCCGATCGAAGCTTCACGTCGGTCAGCGCCTGGACCTGATCGACCAACGTCTGTCTCGCGCTCACCGTGTCTTGCGCAACCTTCAGTAGCGCCTGGGTCTCCAGGGCGTTATAAAAAGCCTCGTCAACCGCCAAAATCACGTCTTGCTGCGTCGCGTTCGCATTCTGATCCTCCGCCTTGGCCTGAAACTGCGAGCTGCTCACCAGATTGCCGGTTCTTCCAAAGTCCGTGATCAACTGGCTGACGGTCGCTCCCGTCGCCGCTCGCGAATACAGCACGGGGTTGGTCAAGGAACCGGCGGCTATGCGCGACCCCGGGTTTGCATCCACCGCAGTGACGCTCAAATGCGCCTCAGGTAAGATCGCCGATCGCGCCTCCCTCACAAATTCACGCGCCTCGAGCGCCCGCAATTTCCCGACGGTGATCCGCGGGTTATTCCGCAGCGCGAGCGCTTCTGCCTCCTGGATCGTCAACCTCTTCTCGTCTGGGGCGGATGTTGTTGCGGGGGACCCCGGCATCTGTTGTGCCGCGGCCGCGCCACAGGCTCCCACAAGGGCCAGCAGTACCGTCCTTCGTATCGAAGGTTTCACGATCCCACCTCCGCAGTCTGCTTACTCTGCCTTCCGTAGATCATCAAATACACCGCCGGCACCAGAAACACCGTCACCACCACCGACACTCCCAACCCACCAATAACCGCCCGCGCCAGCGGCGCATACTGCTCGCTGCCCGTCTCGAGCCCCAGCGCCATCGGAGCCAACCCCAGCAGCGTCGCCAGCGACGTCATCAAAATTGGCCGTAACCTCACCTTGCACGCCTCGACCACCGCCTGCTGCAATTCCATCCCACGTTGGTGCAAAATTCCCGAAAACTCCACGATCAAAATGCTGTTAGACACCACGATCCCCGTCATCATGATCACACCCATCAGCGACATGATGTTCAGCGTCGTCCCGGTCGCCCACAAGAGCACCACCACGCCCGCCAAACCCGGCGGGATCGCGGTCAAAATGATGAATGGATCGATGAACGACCGGAACTGCGCCATCAAAATCAGATAAACCAGCATCACCGACAGCAGCAAGCCTAGTCCGAACCGCAAAAACGACTCGCGCATACCCACTACCGCTCCCTCTACCCTCACCAACGCGTTCTTCGGCGGCTTCAGTCCACTCACGAGACGGTCTACCTCCGCGCTTACCTTGCTCAGGTCTTCACTCTTGGGCATCACGTATACATCAATCACGCGGCGGATCATGTAGTGGTCGACCTCGGTCGGGGTGTTGATCGGTTCAATGCTGGCGACCGATTGCAATGGCGTGTATTTCGCCAATTTCGCCCCGCGCAAAGGAATGTTCCGGAAGTCTGACATGGTCATCGAGCTCACCTTGTTGCTGGAGTACTGCACGGTCAGCATGTAATTGTTCCCGCTGTTCGGATCGATCCAGTAACTTGGCGCGATCATTCCGTTGGAAGTTAATGCAGTAATCACGTTGTTGACCACGATGCGGGGCGTAAGTCCCAACAGACTCGCCTGTTGCCGGTCGATGTTCAGCCTTAGGCCCGGATAATCAATGTCCTGCGGAATCAGCACATCGTTCACCAGCGGCGAGGACTTCAGCCGCAGTGCTATTTGCCGCGCAATTCCCATCCCTTCGTCTAAATCGTTGTCGCTCACCTGGATATCGAGCGGCGCCGGCAACCCCTGGTTCACCACCGCGTCCACCAATCCACCCGCCTGAAACGACACGCTGATCTCGGGTAAATCGTTCGCCAGCTTCCTTCTCATGCGTTCCATATATTCGTAACTTGCGACCGCGTGCTCGTGCTTCAGGCTCACCTGCACGAAGGCCGTGTGCATACCGGAATTGCTTGTGTAGATCGCCGAAAGGTCCGGGGTGATCCCGATGTTCGAAACGATCATGTCCAAGTCGCTTTTCGGAATCACCGAGCGAATTTCCCGCTCCACTTCGGACACATAGTTGTCAGAAACCTCCAGCCGGGTCCCGGTTGGCAGCTTGAGGTTGATCACAAACTGTCCGGGATCGGTACGCGGAAAATAGGCTGTCCCAACAAACGGGAAAATCCCGCCAATCAAAAGGATGATCCCTCCCAGAATCAACGCCGTCGTCCGCGCAGGATTCAACAGCGCCCGGGTAACGCATTTCTCGTAGAAGCCCAGCAGCTGATAAAACCTCTCGTTGAACCCGTGCACCAGCCCGGCCAGCACTCCTTTCTGCCCGGCCTCATGGGCCTGCTCTCGGTGTCCCTCAAGCCGGATGAAATAAGCGCAATAAAGCGGCACCACGGTCATCGCAAAGATGTAGGAAGCGAAAATCGAGAGCACCACGCCCAGCGCCAGGTCGGTGAACAAATATTTACTGACCCCGTAGAAAAACGTTACCGGGAAGAACACGATGGAGGTCGTTGAAGTCGCCGCCAGCACTGCCAGCGCAACCTCCATGCCGCCTTGTTCCGCCGCTTCCCGCGGAGCCACGCCGTTTTCCATGAACCGGAAAATGTTCTCAAGCACCACCACGGAGTCATCAATCAACCTCGAAAACGCCAGCGCCACTCCGCCCAGTAGCATGGTGTTGATGGACCCGCCTATCGCGTTCATCACTAGAAAACATGTCAGCGCGGAAAGCGGAATCGAAAGCAACACCGCAAACGTCGCCCGCGGGCTCCCCAGAAACAGCAGGATCATCAGGCCGGTCAGCGCAAGCCCGATTCCTCCCTCTTTGAGCAGATTTTTCACTGCGGTCTTGACGAATATGGACTGGTCGAACACCACCGCGGTTTCGAGGCTTTTAGGAATGTCCACCAAATCCTGGACCGCCGCTTTGCTCCCGTTCACGATGGCGATCGTGTTGCTATCGCCTCCCTGCTTGAGGATCGGGATGTACACAGATCGTTGGCCGTCAATGCGCACGATGTTGGTCTGGATCGCACCGGCGTCTTCTGCTTTACCAACATCGGCGACAACCACCGATCCCAAGCCGACGCTTTTCAGGGGCACCTCATTGATGTCCTCCGCCCGGGTCACCTGGCTGTTCGCGTAGATGTTGTAGTCCCGGCGGCCAATTCTCACGTCGCCCGCGGGCAAGATCAAGTTTGAGCGGTTGACCGCGGTCACCACGTCCATCAGGCTCAATTGGTGGGCTTCGAGCTTCACCGGGTCTACATACACCTGAATCTGCCGGTAGGTCCCGCCAAACGGCTGGGGCACCGAGGCACCAGGCACGTTGGCCACCTGGTTCCGTACCTGGAACTGCGCCAGGTCCTTCAGTTGCGTCTCGGTGAGTCCCTGGCCTTTCAAGGTCAGCAGGCAAACCGGCAAACTGGAGGCGTCGAACTTCAACACCACCGGCGGCAAGGTTCCGGGCGGAAGCCGCCGCAAGTCGGCCATGGCCAGGTTGGCGATGTTACTCAGCGCTGCGTTGGAGTCTGTTCCCGGCTGAAAATAGATCTTGATCAGGCTCACCCCCGTTAGGGAACGCGATTCGATGTGATCGATGTTGCTTCCCAGCGTGAAAAATCGTTCGAACGTGTTAGTGATGTCCGCTTCGATCTGTTGCGGAGGCATGCCCGCATAAAACGTCGCCACTACGACCACGGGAATGTTTATTTCCGGGAACAGGTCCACCGGCATGCGCGCCATCGTCGTCACGCCTACTACCGCCACGACCAAGCAGACCATGATGACAAAGTATGGGTAGGCGAGTGCGAACTTCGGCATTACCAGCTCCCCGCTTTTCTGGAGCTGTCAGCCAGAAGCGCCCATCGATCCGCCCGATTCGCCAGCCGTTTCACGAGATTGCCTTTGCCGTTTTGCTTGCGCGGACGACCAGATAAATTGCCGGCACAAGGTACACCGTCAAGATCACCGACGCGCCCAGGCCCCCGATCATGGCCCTCGCGAGCGGTGCATACTGTTCGCTTCCCGCCTCGAATCCCAGCGCCATTGGCAACAAAGCGAGCAATGTCGCTAGCGAAGTCATTAAGATGGGGCGCAGGCGCACCTTGCAGGACTCCACCACCGCGTCTTTTAACGCCATCCCCCTGCCCTGCAGAATCCCCGCAAATTCCACGATCAGGATGCTGTTCGACACCACGATTCCGGTCATCATGATGACGCCCATCAGCGACATGATGTTCAGTGTCGTTCCCGTTATCCACAGAAACCCGAGCGCCCCGGCCAACCCAGGAGGGACGGCGGTCAAAATGACAAACGGATCCACAAAAGACCGGAATTGCGCCATCAGAATCAGGTACACAAGGACGATCGAAAGCAAAAGTCCGACGGCGAACCGCGTAAAGGACTCGCTCATCCCCTTCACCGCGCCCTGGATTCTCACGCGCGCATTCTTGGGCAGCGTCGTTCGCTTCAACATTTCACCGACCTCATGATCCACCGCGTTCAGATCTTCCGTCTTTGGCATCACATACACGTCAATCACTCTGCGGATCTGGTAGTGGTCCACTTCGGTCGGCGTATTGATGGGCTCGATTTTGGCCACCGATTGCAGGGGAGTGTAGTTCGCCGAGGTCGTCGCCCGCAGCGGAATGTTCCGGAAATCCGACATGCTCATCGAACCGATCTTGTCGTTGGAATACTGCACCGTCAGCATGTAGTTGTTTCCGCTCTTCGGATCGACCCAATAGCTCGGAGCAATCATTCCGTCGGAAGTTAGCGCCGTGATCACGTTGTCCACCACGTCTTTCGGGCTCAGCCCCAGCAGGCTCGCTTGTTTGCGGTCAATGTTCAGTTCTAGGCCCGGGTAATCAATGTCCTGGGGAATCAACACGTCGCTCACGCGTTTGGAACCCTTCAATTGCAGGGCGATGTTTCTGGCGATGGCGTAACTCTCCTGAAGGTCGTTGTCGCTTACCTGGATGTCCAGCGGCGCGGGTAGTCCCTGGTTCACCACCGAATCCACCAACCCGCCCACCTGGAAGTAGGTGCTCAATTCCGGCACGTCCTCCGCCAGTTTCCGCCTGGCACGCTCCATGTACGGGTAGCTCCCTACACGGTGTCCCTCTTTCAAGCTCACCTGCACAAACGCGGTGTGCATCGCAGAGTTGCCGGTATAGATCGCCGAAATATCCGGCGTGATGCCGATATTCGCCACAATCATGTCCAGTTCGTTGGCGGGAATCACCGCGCGGAGATCCGCCTCCACGCGCTCGATGTATTTGTCGGTCACCTCCAGGCGCGTTCCCGTGGGTGCCTTCACGTTGATGACGAATTGTCCGGGATCGGTCCTCGGGAAGTACGCTTGCCCCACGAAGAGATACGCGATGGCCATGGACGCGGTGATCCCGCCGAGCAGATACAGCGCCGTGCGCCCGGGTTTTCTCAGTGCTCGAGTGACCGTTCGTTCGTAATAGCCCAGGAGTTTCTGGAATCCCTGGTTGAACTTCTCGACGGTTCGCGACAGCAGCCCTTTTGCGCGGTCTTTACGGTGTTCTCGGTGTCGTTCGAGGCGGATGAACTGCGCGCAATAGAGCGGCACTACCGTCAATGCAAACACATACGACGCAAAAATCGAAAGCACCACGCCGAGCGCTAAGTCCGCGAAAAGATACCGGCTCACGCCGTAAAACAGCGTCACCGGAAAAAACACAATCGAGGTTGTGCAGGTCGCCGCCAGGACCGCCAGCGCAATTTCTGTCCCGCCCTTCTCTGCTGCTTCGCGCGGAGCTGCTCCTTGCTCCATAAAACGGAAAATGTTTTCGAGCACCACCACCGAGTTGTCGATCAACCGGGAAAACGCCAGCGCCAACCCGCCCAGCAGCATCGTGTTAATGGACCCGCCCATTCCGTTGACCACCAGAAAACATGCCAGCGCGCTCAGCGGAATCGACAACAGCACGGCGAAAGTAGCTCGCGGGCTTCCCAGAAACAGCAGAATCATCAGCCCGGTCAGCACCAGGCCGATTCCTCCTTCTTTCAGCAAATTCGCAAGCGCCGTCTTCACGAAAATGGATTGGTCGAAAACGACCGCGGTCTTCAGAACGTCCGGGACGTCCACCAGGTGTTTGGTGGCTTGTTTGACTCCGTTCACGATGGAGATGGTGTTGCTGCCTCCCCCTTGTTTCAGCACCGGGATGTACACCGACCGCTGCCCATCGATGCGCACGATGTTGGTCTGAATGGCGCCGGAGTCTTCGGCCTTGCCGACGTCAGCTACCACCACCGTACCGAGTCCCACCGACTTCAGCGGGATGCGGTTTACGTCTTCGGGCGTCGCTACCTGGCTGTTGGCGTAAATGTTGTAATCGCGGTTGCCAATCCGGACGTCGCCTGCTGGCAAAATCAGGTTGGAGTCATTCACGGCCTGAACGACGTCCATCAGGCTCAGCTGGTGCGCTTCGAGCTTCACGGGATCCACGTACACCTGGATTTGCCGGTACGTTCCGCCGAAAGGCTGCGGGACCGACGCACCCTGCACATTCGCGACTTGGTTTCTCACCTGGAACTGCGCTAGGTCTTTCAACTGAGTTTCATTGAGGCCTTCGCCTCTTAGCGTGATCAGGCACACCGGCATACTGGAGGCGTCAAACTTTAGAACTACAGGCGGCAACGTGCCAGGTGGAAGCCGCCGCAAATCCGCCATCGCCAGGTTCGCAATGTTGCTCAGGGCCGCGTTCGCGTTCGTTCCCGGCTTGAAGTACACCTTGATTAGGCTGACGCCGGTCAGCGATCGCGACTCGATGTGGTCAATATTGCTTCCCAGCGTAAAGAATCGTTCAAACGTGTTGGTGATGTCGGCCTCAATCTGCTGCGGAGGCATGCCCGCATAAAACGTGGCCACCACCACCACAGGAATGTTGATTTCTGGAAACAAGTCCACCGGCATCCGCGCGACGGTGGTCACCCCCACCACCGCTACCACAAGACAAATCATGATGATGAAATACGGGTAGGCCAGCGCGAACTTCGGCATTACTTGTTCTCCGTCCGGTCCAGGCGGCTGACCTCAATCTCTTTCGGGAGGACCTTCATCCCGCTGCGGAACTCATTGCGGCTGCCCACCACCACGCGGTCTGTGTCGCTCAGACCCTCTCGCACTTCCACTTTTGTGCTCCCCTGCACACCGAGCTTTAACTTGCGATCCTCCAAAATGTTCTGCGAATTCACTACCAACACATCTCCCTCGCTCGCATTGGCGCCCAGCTCCACCGCTTCCAAAGGCACGGTCAACATATCCGAGCGGTCCGGCGGAGTGATTACCGCTTGCACGTACATCCCGGGCAGCAGTTTCCCGTCGTTGTTCTGAAAATCGACCTCCGTTTCCATCGTGCGCGTCTGTGGATCGAGCGAATCCGCGAATCGCGACACCTTTCCTACGTAGTCCGTATTCAGCGCTTGCACGTGCACCTTCACCGGATCTCCCAGGCGGATCTCTGCGGCAAGGGACTCGGGAATCGGCAAAACCAGGCGCAACACCGAAATCTGCGCGATACGCACAACGGGGGTCGACTGCGTGGTCGAGGAAGTTCCCGCCGCGATCAGTGCCCCGGTATCCGCGTACCGCACCGTAACGACGCCGGTGAACGGCGCCACAATGCGTGTGTAATTCGCGAGCGCGGCGTATTGCTTGGCATTCGCTTCCGCCACTGCCAGGGCCTGCTCGACCGCATTCAGCGCTGCCTCGGCGCTGGAGACCTGAGCCTCCGCCTCCAGATCCTTTGCGTGCGCGTCGTCAATCTCCTGTTGCGCGACAAGGCCTGCTTTCTGCTGCGCCGCCTGTTGCAATCTCATGCACATTGCGTGAATCGCTTCGTGGGCGGACTTCGCGCGTTGCACGTCTCCTTGCGCGCGACGGATTTCCTCCCTTGCGCGACGCACAGCCGCGTCGGCTCCCGTTAATTCCGCCGCGAGCTCCGGAACTTCCAGGACCGCCAGGGTCTGGCCTTCCTTCACGTGCGAACCGACGTCCACGTAGATGCTCTTGATGTAGCCCGCTACTTTCGCGTGCACATCTACGTCCTGAAACGGCTTGAACGCTCCGGCAAGTGTCAGCGGCGCGCCGAGCTTGCCGCGCGTCACCTTGACCACCGCCGCGACAATCTCTCTATGGCTCTTGCCAGCGGGATCCAGATCGTCCGCCTCGGTCTTGCTGCGGCGCAATCCCAGCCACAACGCGACGACCGCAACCATGGCAGCGCCCAAAAGGAGCAATTGATTCTTTTTCGACATAACCTGTCCTTGCGAAAGTGCTTGTTCATTTTCCGCGCGGGCGTGTGTGCGCGCAGAGGCTTCGAAAAAAGGGACCGGAAACGCCTTCGGGTTGCTTGGGGACTCTACGATCCGCCCACCCTGACAAATCGGGCCGCGGATTCAGGGAGGTTTACAGCGTGGGGGGAGGCCGCGACCAGAGCCGCGATACGATGTCGGGCGGCGTTACTTGCGGTTCTTGCTCGAACTGGTATGCCGCATAAATCTCCGCTGGCGCGGCCACGGTTTCGCCATTTTCTTCAGCGGCTAAATCCGCGCTCTGAATCTCTTGTTGAACAAAGCCGTAGTGCTGCAATTCGGAGGAACCCACCGTTGCGCGGTTTCGCTGCGGCGTGTGCACGGAGGAATCGCTGTGTGAGCAGTAGATGGAGATGAACGGATTGTAGAGCAGAAAAACCGCAAGGAGCACACACCATCCGCTTCGCCACGGACGGCGCGTTATCGCATCAATCGGCTGCGGTTTGCCCTTCATGGGTTACCTATCAACACTAAGTTGGACTGCCTGCCAAGGTCAATAGGATGCCCCTACTAGGTTTCGATCGCAGGGAGGAGAAGGGGACCGGAGCCAGGGGTGCACCGGTCCCCGAGGTAGGACGTGGAGTGAAGTTCAAACACGCTGAGTTTCGCAGTTCGGAGTCACATCCGAATGAAGCCCATGTGAATTCTCGGTGACCTCGGAACTCATGCCCGTGGTGGTGGTTTCCGATTCCGGCCGAACGGTCAGCCCGCGTCCGTGACGCACATCCAGTCCGCGCACCCAGAAGATGATGTCTTCGGCGATGTTGGTGGCGTGATCCGCGATGCGTTCCAGGTGGCGCGTGGCCAGCACGAACTGCATGCCCGGCGTAACCAGTGCCACATTCTCGGTCATGCTGAGCATGAGGTTCTCGAAGATGCGGTCGCGATACCGGTCGACAACGTCGTCGCTCTCCAGAACCTGCGCGGCCATGTCCGCGTTGCGGAAGATGAGCGCGCCTAGGCTGCGGCTCACCATCGCGCGCACCGCTTCAGCCATCGGCGCGAGTTCCTCGGGCAGCTTCGCGTCGGGCATTTCGCGGAGAGAGATCACGCGCTCGGCGAGGTTCACGGCGATGTCGCCGATGCGCTCAAGGTCATTCGTGATCTTCAGCGCGGCGACAACCAGCCGCATTTCGTCGTCGGTGAACGAGCCGCGGCGCAACAGGCGAATCGCGTGCTCGTCGATCATGATTTCCATCTCGTTGATGCGCGGTTCGAGCAGGAACACTTCGCCTGGCAAACCGGCGGTTCGGGGATTCTCAAAGGCGATCGTGGCATCCAGCGAACGGTTCATGGCGCTTTCGACAACCCGCGCCATCGAAATCAGGTAATTGACCAGCGTGTCGTAGAGGACCGCTTCGGTCAAACCGGCTGCTGAACTCATTCGGAGCCTCCGCGAAGGAAGCTGCGTTGACGCAGTTCCAGACGCTGCAACTATGGTGGGCGGCAAACATTACGGAGTTGTAACAGCGGGATGAATTGGAAAACAAGTGCCGCGCTGGGAGTCAGTTGACAGCTGGCGAGCTGCGGCCGGGCCGCGCGCTGGCGGCAATGGAGGATGGCGAACGGGTCACGGAGCGCTCGTGGTCAAACAGCGGCACCGAGAAATGGAACTTGGAACCGGCGCCAATTTCGCTTTCCACCCAGATGCGGCCGCCCTGTACCTCGATCAAGTGTTTGGCGATTGCCAGGCCAAGGCCGGTGCCGCCGGCTTCGCGGGAGCGCGCGGCGTCGACCCGGTAGAAGCGTTCGAAGATGCGCGGCTGGTCCGCCGTCGGAATGCCGATGCCGGTATCCGCCACGGTGAAAACCACATCGTCAGCGCGCAAGTCTGCGCTGAGGACGATTTTTCCACCGGGAAGGGTGTACTGAACGGCATTGTCCAGCAGATTTTGCAGGACTTCCTGCAGTCGGCGCGCATCGCCGGCCACATCCGGCAGGTTGTCTGAAACGTCCAGCGTGACGGTCAACTCCTTTTCGAGCGCTCGATGCCGCGCGGTTTCGTAACAGGACTCGGCCAGCTGCGCCACTTTCACCGGACGAATCTCCAGTTCCAGCCGGTCGGCATCCATTTGCGAGAGCTTCAGCAGATCCTCGGTGAGTCGCGCCAGGCGCCGCGCGTGCTCGAGAATAATGTTCAAAAAGCGGCCGCGATTCTGCGGATCATCCATCGCTCCGGCGATCAACGTCTCGGCGAAACCCTGTATGGCGGTCAGTGGCGTTCGGAACTCGTGCGAAACGTTGGCCACGAAATCGCGCCGCACGCGTTCGAGTTTGCGGAGTTCGGTAATGTCATGCAACACGATCACCGCACCGGAATTTTCTCCCGCCAGCACCGAAGCCACGGTCGCGGCAAAGAAATGCTGGCGCAAAGTGCCGGTGGCAATTTCGGCTTCCACGCGCGGCTCGCCGGCCAGCACGCGGCGCACGGCTTCAATCAGCTCGGTTTGCCGCACTACTTCGAGCAGCGAGCTCCCCGCAACCGGTGGCACATCGAGTCCCAGAATTGAGGCGAAACCGGGATTGGTGAACACCAGCCGCTCCGCTCCATTCACCACCGCGACCCCTTCGACCATCGAACCCAGGATCGCCGAAGAAAGGTTGCGCTCTTCGGTCAACGTACGGATGGTGCGGTCCAGCCGGGACGCCGTTTGATTGAGCGACGAACCCAACGCGTCGAGAGAGTCTCCCGCGCCATCAGCGGGCAGCGGCCGGAAATCGCCTTCGGCGACGCGGCGCGAGAACTCGCGCAGCCGCTCCACTCGGTCGGTGTAGGTGCGCGACATCAGCAGGCCTATGGCGCCGGCAATCACAAAGATGACCAGCGAACCAACGATTAAATTGATGCGGAACTGGCCGAGTGGCTCGTCGAGTCCCTCCATCGGAAGCGAGAGGCGCACGATTACGGGAATGTCGCCGGGGAGATATACCCGGAACGCGTAGTAGATAAGCGCTTGTCTGACCGAAACGCTGGTGCGCACCGAACGGCCTTCGCCCTTTTCTAGAGCGGTCGCAACTTCAGGGCGCGTGGCGTGGTTCTCCATGGTGTCGCTTTGCGTCACCGAATCGGCCAGCACGCGCCCGTCGGCGGCGATGACCGTGACACGCACACCGCTCGAGGCGGCGTTGGCGACCCAGTTATTCAGGGCGGCATTTTCTTCGGGAGTTTGCGGCGGAACCACCGCGAGCGGCAGGGGGCGCGTTCGCACCATGCGGGCAAGCGATTGCAGTTGCCGGTAGGAATCGTTCTCGTAGTTTTGGCGCAGGGCGCGTTCGGCCAAAAAATCAACGGCCAACAGCACGCACCCGAGGAGCGCGAGGAAGGTGAGAGCGAGTCGCCAGAATAGTTTACGCCGCACGTGTCTCGAACAAGTAGCCTGCCCCTCGGACGGTTTTCAGGTGCAGGGGATTTTCCGGGTCGGATTCAATCTTTTCGCGCAGCCTGCGAACATAGACATCGACGCTGCGAGGCGTCACGAAACGATCCGTGCCCCAAACAGCGTCGAGTAACTGGTCGCGCGTGAACACCCGGTTCGGGCGCGATGCCAGATAATACAGCAAGCGGAATTCCAGGGTACTTAGCGGCACCGGTTTTCCGGAATGGCTGACGCGATAGGAAGCTGGATCGATGGCCAGGCGGCCGATTTCGATGATCCGCGGCGCATCGGCTGGGGGTTCGGCGCGGCGCAGCAGCGCCTTGACGCGGGCAATCAGCTCGCGTGGACTGAAAGGCTTGGTGACGTAATCGTCCGCGCCCATCTCGAGACCGACCACGCGATCGGCTTCGTCGCCGCGAGCGGTCAACATCAGTACCGGCAGGCGGTTGAGCGACTCGTCTTTGCGGATTTCGCGGCAGATGTCCAATCCGGACATTTTGGGGAGCATGAGATCGAGCAGCAGCAGATCGGGCGGCGCCTTCCGCAAAGCGGAAAGACCGCCGGTGCCGTCAAAGGCAGCGGTAACCTGAAAGCCTTCGTTGGCCAGGTTATAGCGGACAAGCTCGACGATGTCGCGATCGTCTTCAATGATTAACACGCGTTTCATAAGCGGCTCTCGCCGGCCTGCTCGCATGGGTAGAAGTGTAACGTATGGCTGGCCCTTGCGATAGGCATGGTCGGTGTGTGGAATTTTGTAACCCTAGCCTATTGTGACAAGAGCTAGAAAGGCTTTGGTAAAGCTGCAGTAACGAGATTGTGAATGGGTTGTAAACATGTTAGGGCTTGCTGTTCGTTCAGGGTTTCCCATTTCATGGAGATCTTCTGGAAATTGTAAGGGCGTCGAGGAGAGCTGGGAGATCCATTTGAACTGGACCGGTCTCAGAAGGGTCGCCTGCCGCAGCGGCAAAAAGCGGTCGCCGGTGCCACCCCTGCGTTTGTTTCGCTAGACCCGGCACAGCAAATCCAGATATGGGAGAGTCGCCCCGACGCCCGAGTCGAGGACTTGTGTGGTGCGCTCAATGATCGGCGAGTTGAGCGGCTTGGCCGGCTTGGTCCCAGTTTTGCCAGGCCTCGAGGAAATGGCCGTGTTTGACGCGGACGATGGAAGTTCCGGTGATGTGCACGCTGCGGGAAGTGGCGATGTGGCGCAGGTCGGCGGCCCAGTGGAGACAGACAAGATCGCCTTCGGCTAGCGAGACCAACGGTGTAACACGGATGTCGATGTATTCGGCGCGGATGGCGTCATAGAAACGGCGGAAACCTTCGACGCCACGAATGTCGTTCTGGCCATCGTGGATGACCGAATCGGCGGTGAGCAGTTCGGAGATGGTTTCGCCGCGGTTCTGGTTCCAGACCTCCTCAAACCAGCGAACCATAAGGTGTTTGTTCTGTTCCTGAGGAGAAGCAGATTGGGGAGCAGCGGACATGGGAGCCTCCTTTGGAAGGGTGGCGGGAAGTATACAGAAGGATACGTGAGAATTAAACGGCGACTAGCGGGTAGCGAAGTCTAGCCCACTTGGTAGCTCGCAGTTCGCGTGGGGGCGGGCAGGTTGCACGACACGCTACCCCTGCTCCTTTGCGGGAACAGGCAGAGGCCGTGTGGGGCGTCCGGGCGCACGGAAAAATGCCAGCAAAGAGGGCCGGCGAGCCCGACGAGTACGAGCGGCAAGGGGACTTACAGATAGCGGCGGATGGCTTCGGAGTAGCGAGTGTAGAGGTAGGAGACCAGAAGCAAAGCGATGCCGAGGATAATCAGGGTGATGTAGCGGTCAGAGCCGTGCTGGCGCCACACGTCGAGGAGGCCGATTTTGGCGACACACACAAGAAGCAGGCCCAGACCCGCGAGGCGGAAGCTACGTTCGCCGACGACAAGCGCGAACAGGAAAGCGGCGACGGCTTCGATGCCCCAGGCGATGGTGACGCGACCGAAGGAGATTTCGTTAAGAATCAGCAGCGTGACCAGGATAAACGGCAGGAAGAAATAGATCTGTTCGGGACGGCGGAGAACTTCTGTGATGTCCAGGTCGTCCGAGCCGCTCCATTTTGCACGCGTCGCGAATCGCTGGCGCAGCGGGAAGGCGAAGGCAAGTCCCGCGAAGAGAACGGCGGTTGCGACCGAAACATAGAAGGCGGGAGAAAAAGAACCAGGAAGACCGGGGCGGCCACCGATTTGCAGCTCGTAGCCGAGCGCGCGGAAAAAAACCAGGAATGCGACAACGACGCTGTGATGGAAGAAAATGTCGCGTTGCGTGCTCCAGGCAGTGCCGATAAAAAGAACGGAAAGCAGCGCCCAGCAGATCAGGCCTGAACCACCGGGGAAGTAGGAATGCGCGAAGAGAACCAGAGTTGCAGAGCCAAGATAAGCGAGAACCGCTGCGGCATGGATCTGCCGGTCAAACGCAAACGGATGCACCAAAGCGACGGCGGGGCCCTCGCCTTGGTGCGGGATACCGTGGTTTTGGGCGCCGGTTAAACGCGCGAGGCGCTGATAGGCATAATAAAAAAGCAAGGCCACAGGAAGCACGAAGAAAGTCAGCCGTGCTGGGCCCGTATCGAGATTGAAAGAAACGATGCGCAGGAAGCTCAGGAGGAAGAGGATGTAACCTTGCGTGCGAAAGTTGCGGGATTTTCTCGACACGCCGAGTTCAACCAGCGCCAGCGCGAACAAAGCCCAGCCCAGAGCAACGGCGTCGGCGGCGGCCTCAAAATAAATCAACACAACGATCAACCCGGAGGCGGCCCAGGTGTAGGCGGCGCTTGCCAGCGGAGCCTGCGCGAATGGCCCTTTGGCCGCCCAGCGCGCGCAGAGATAAAAGACCGGGGCGACGATCGCGAGCGTGACGAAGCGCAAAGAAAGTTGCGGGATGAGGCTAAAGGGAGCGACGGCGTCGAGGTTGACCGAAACGATCTGGACCATCGCCGAGACAGAAAGCAGGTAGGCCTGGAAATGAAGGTGAATGTGCTTGACGCGATTTCCGATGATGAGCAGAAGAAGCGCGAAGACCGACCAGGCAACGGCAATCCACGGAGAGGAAATTTCCTTGAAAGCGAGAACGGCGATGAGGATGGACCCGGCCCAGGTATCAAGCGCAGAGAGAAGTCGCGCTAGGTCCGTGCCGCGCGGCCCACTGAAATACGCACACAGGTAGAGCAAAGCGGCCATCAGCGTAACGGTCAGGAATCGCAGGGTGAAGTGATGCCATGGTTCGGTGGCATCCATATTCACAAGGAGCGTGCGCCCGAAGCCCGCAAGAACCAGAAGATGCGCCTGGACGCTGAGGTCGCGGCGATCGGCGTAGTGACCAACCACGGCAAGTACCAGCGCGAAAGTCCCCCAAGCTGTGGCGATCCAAACCCAGGGGCATTCGCGATACGCCAGAACGACGAACAGGATGGCGGAGGCCGAGGTGTAGATCTCCGAGGGAGCCAGGACGTAGTCGGAATCGCGCACGCTGAGCCACCTCGCCGACAGATAAAAGGCCACGATGACCAGAGCGAGCGTGACTAGGCGAAGCGAAGGGAACACCGGCACGTCGGGCAAAAGCGCGTTGACCGCCAGGGCGCGAACAAAAGCGGCCAGCGCAAACAGGTGAGCCTGGTAGGTCAGGTCATCGGCCTGCAAGGTGCGGCAGACCAGGATGAGAAGCAGTGCCGTTCCCGCCCAGAGAACGGTTGTCAGCGATGGCAAAAACGCCAGCCAGATGGAGGTGGCCAGCATGAGCCCCGCGACATAGGAGAGCGCTCGAAAAGAGGTTTTCTCTGCCGCCAAGGGAATGAGTTCTTTCCAGCGGCGCGGGATGACCAGCGAATTCGCGTAGAACAGCAGTCCGGCAACCAGAAAGCTGAGTGCAAGTCTCTGGTCGTGCAAATCGATGGCTGGCCCGTAGCCTTTGAGGCTCCACGGTTGGCCCAGCCGGTCGGAGAGGATGGGCAGCGCCTGGCGGATGAACATGTCGCCGGAAGTGAGCAGCGCCACCAGAAGGCCAAAACTGCGGAAAAGAATTTCGCGAGAGAAGACTCCGGCGAGCAGCAGCATCTGGGCTTCGGCGAGCCAGATGATCGCGGTATCCATGCCGGAATATTTGAAGGGGATGGCGGCGACCAACAGGATGACGCCCATCGTCGAGAGGATGACGAAGGCGATGCGACGCTGGCGCGTGACGGGAAGCTGACCGAGCGCGACTTCGACGGCGCCGAGAAGGAGAAGAGCATAAAAGGCGAGTTCCGGCCGGACCGACTGGTACTTGAAGAGCGCAAGGAGCAGCGAGGTGTCGAGGAGCGCCGCGAGGGTAGAAACGTTTTCCTGGGCGGGCGTCTGAATGCGGCGTGCGATGTATGACCAGCGATAGATGACCCAGTAGAGGCAGAGAAGAATCGTGCTCGGGACAAACTCCGGGAAGGTTCGATGGTGCCCGGCCGCTGGAACAATCACCTTGGCGAGCCAGATAAAGTGGTTGCCGTAAGAGGCCAGGATGCCGAAGATCTCGAGCTCAAACCACTGGCGGCGGTGAACGATCGCAACTAGGCCGAGCGCGAGAATGGCTCCTGCCGACAGGGAATAGATCGTATTCTGGCTGATCGCGACCGTCGTAAAGGCGAGAAGAAACGCGAGGCCAGTAACGACTTGCGAGTCGTAGCGGAGGGTGTGGACGACCATAACCGCAGCAACCAGGAACAGGAGAACGAGGTCAACCGACTGTGTGTCAATGACACGGGTGTAGGGGACGAAATGCATTGCGTAGGTGACAAAGAAGATGAGTGCCCAGCCTCCGCCGACCAGCGCGCGGGCAAAGACGCGGTAGCGGTCAAGACGTTCGAGATACACGCCAGTGCCGAGAATCACGAAGCTGACGGCGTAGCTGAGAATGATTTTGGCCGAATTGCTGAGCGAGGGGAATTTATAGGCGAGGAAAAGCGAAATGCCGATGACTAGTGCGATGATGCCGATCTTGTTCAACCAGTTGGTGCCCAGGGTTTGCTCGAGCTGTGAACCGAGTTCGCGCGACGAAACAGGTGCGGGCCCTCGAGATGGCGAAGATGGTGGCGGAGCCGGAGGCGGGGGCACTGGCCGATGGAGGGGCGGCGGCGGGGCAGGCTTCGGCTGAGGAAATGGCTGGGCGGCAGGGGGCTCGATTCCGGGAGCTTCCGAAGTTGGTGGCGTGTGCAGCGGCACCGCGGGAGCGACGGGAGGCGCAACAGCCGGGGGGACAGGTTTTTGCATTTCGGGTGCAGGGGGCATTACCGGCGGAGGGGGCTCGATGGGCTTGTGAACGGCCGGTGACGGGGCAGTGGCAGCAGGCTCGGCCTCCGGAGCACCAGGCGCCGGAGAAGCAAGGCGCTGCTCAAGTTCTTTGACGCGCGATTCGAGTTTGCTGATGTCCTTGAGGC
>Ga0126371_10000889_pt1 | contig 25060 bp, 22 predicted proteins | sample PanSoiMetaPlot_4_FD_110145 | JGI IMG/M metagenome (GOLD analysis project Ga0126371, IMG submission 110145) | Tropical forest soil microbial communities from Panama - MetaG Plot_4 | ecosystem: Environmental > Terrestrial > Soil > Tropical forest > Bulk soil | place: Panama | collected 2016-02-17 | reverse complement strand
ACTCGAGACGATCCAGGTTGGGTCATCACCGCCTATCTCCCCCATGCTGCGCAAGCCACGCTGACGCCGTTAACAGAACCGCACGTCAAACCCGTAGGATCGACCGGGCGGTCGTCTAATACCATTCTTGCCCTTTGCTCTCCCGAAGCGGGCGAGGGTAACAGCTTGAACTTTGAAACCTGGAACCTTGAACAAGAGAAGCCGTAAGGGCAAATCAATTCACGATATTTCTTGGTTTTCCTTGCAGGAAGGCGGCAATATTTTCTTCTACTTCTTTGAGCAGTCGCTCGCGGGACTCGCGGGCGCTCCATGCCGTATGAGGGGTTACGAAAAGATTATCTAGGTCGCGTACCGCTTGAATGATAGGGTGTTCGGCGGGCGGCGGTTCACGGGAGATCACGTCTAGGGCAGCAGCGGCGAGGTGTTTCTGGCGCAGGGCCTTGATGAGTGCTGTTTCGTCGACGAGCGCGCCGCGCGCGCTATTAATCAAGAATGCGGTCGGTTTCATCCATGAAAGGCGTCGTTCATTGATGAGATACTTGGTTTGAGGAGTGAGCGGGCAGTGGAGCGTTACGATATCCGCTTCTCGGAAAAGCTGTTCGAGGGGAACTCTTTCGGGAGGTACGGGGCCCTCGGCGCCCGGTCGAACCGCAATCAATACCTCCATGCCAAAAGAGCGTGCCATCTCTGCGACCGTGCGGCCAATGTTGCCATAGCCGACAATGCCCAGCTTTTTCCCTTTTAGCTCAATAGATGGGAAATCCAGCAAGGCGAAGACTGGGCTTTGCTGCCATGCTCCAGCTTTAACTGCGTCTCCGTAACGTCCAACACGAGTAGCCAATTCGAGAATCAGTGCCATCGTAAACTGTGCCACCGACTGGCTAGCATAGCCGGGCACATTGCAGACTTTTATACCGAGCTCCCTAGCAGCTTCGCGATCGATAATGTCGGTGCCCGTCGCCGCCACGGCGATGAATTTCAAGTCCCTCGCCTCAGGCGCATTGAGTACTGCCCGGTCGATGACCACTTTGTTGGTCACGGCTATCGAGTGCTTGGACAACCGTTGGCAAACCTCCGCGGGGCGCGTCACCTGATGGATCGCACAAGGCCAGCGCTCGGTAAACCCGCCCAGAGAGACATCTCCATAGGTCGCGGCATCGAGGAATACAATACTGAGCTGCTCCGTGCTCATGTCCGTGTTTTTTTCCGCGCTTCCAGCTTCTTGGCTTCTTCCCAGAGTCGATCCATCTCTTCGAGCGTCGATTGGTCGGGACTCTTATTCGCTTGGCGCAACTTTGCTTCGATGTATTGAAACCGGCGCATGAACCGGTCGATGGCCCCGGCCAAAACATCCTCGGCTTCGACATCGAGGAAGCGTGCAAGATTAACCAACGAGAAAAGCAAGTCGCCCAACTCCTCGCCGGTTCTGACTTTGTCGCCAGATGAGGCCGCGGCTCTAAGTTCTTTGATCTCTTCTTCCACTTTGTCCCAAACCGGTTCGATCTTTGGCCAATCGAAACCCAAGTGGGATGCTCTTCGGGCGATGCTTTGCGCGCGCGCCAACGCGGGCATCGCCTTGGGCACATTGCCGAGGGCCGATTTTGATTCACTGCTCTTTTTCTCGTTCGCTTTGATCTGGAGCCGCTGCTTCAAGACTGCCGCGGTGTCCTCCGGTAGTGGCTCGCCGGCGAAGACATACGGGTGGCGGCGGATGAGCTTATCGGTGAGCTGGACAATGACATCTTTGATGGAGAATTTGCTTTCCTCCGCCGCAATCTGCGAGTGAAACACCACTTGCAGCAAAACGTCGCCCAGCTCTTCTTTTAGTTTTTTCGAATCGCCCTCGTCCAAAGCGTCCAGCAGCTCGTAGGTCTCTTCGAGCAGGCAAGGCTTAAGCGAGGCATGAGTCTGTTCTTTGTCCCAGGGGCAACCGTTCTGACCTCGGAGCCGCGCCATAACTTCAAGTAGCTCACTAAATTTTTCTTCGGTCTCTTTGTCGTGCACGGCGAAACCTCTGTGCTGGTTTAATTGAACTTTCTTTCTCACCAAGGAGCGTGCTAGATCTTACGTGTCGCTGCCTTTGATGTCCAGAAGTGAATGGAGGGAAAAGTATGCCTACGGCCACCGTTGATGGAATTGAAACCTACTACGAGATTCAAGGTTCAGGCTCGCCAATATTGATGTGCGCGCCCGGCGGCTTCGATGCGGTAATAGACAAATGGCGAACCGCGAGCGCATGGACGGGAATCGACGCGCTGGAGGCGCTTGCGGCGGAGCACACCGTTATTGTTTACGACCGCCGTGAATGCGGCCGGTCAGGCGGACGAGTCGAGCGCCTCGGTTGGTCTTGTTACACGAAGCATGGGAAGGCGCTGCTCGATCACCTAAAGATCGATTCAGCATGGATCATGGGTGGCTGCATGGGTTGTTCTGTGGCCCTCGCTTTCGGAGTTCACTATCCCGAAGCAACCCGCGGGCTTTTGCTGCATTGGCCGGTGGGCGGATATCGCTGGAAAATAAACAGCCGAGACCGCTTCACGCGTCATTATAATTTTGCCAAGCAGAACGGCCTGCAAGGGGTCGTCGAACGGGCGCGCGGCGGAAAGAGTTTCTGGATGGACCCCGAAGCGGGCCCCTGGGCCTCCGTCATCGCGCGCGACAACTCGTTCGCGCATGCTTTCGTTAACCAGAATCCGGAGCGCTACCTGGGAATTATCGCTACGAGTGGTCAAAGCATGTTCGATCGCGACACGGCGCCGGGTGCCGAACCCGAAGAAGTCATGGGCGTCAAGGCGCTGGCATTGATCATCCCGGGTAATGATCCGTCCCACGCCACTTCGGGGGCGCACTACTTACGCGAGTGCTTGCCCAATGCGGAATTTTGGAATGTCATGCCGCCGGAGCAGAGCACAAAGAAAGTTTGCGATCGCATATTGGAATTCTGTCGAGAGCGGGACTAGATTTCGTGCTACCCATGGGAGTTTAGGTGTGGACCGTCAAAAGGAAATCTGATAAAAAAACTCCTCGAAAAGCGAGATCGTTTGAAGGAGGTCGGTTATGGACGTTACGGGTTCAATGATTCAGCTCAATACCCCGGACGGAAAGATGGACGCCTATGAGGTCAAGCCTAAAGCAGGCGGAACCTATCCTGGAATCGTTGTTTTGATGGAAGCTTTCGGGCTCAACGATCATATCAAGAAAGTTACCGAAAGGATCGCTCAAGAGGGTTACGTTGCTATTGCTCCCGATCTGTACCACCGTGAAGCCGAGCGCCTTGTTGCCTACAGCGACCTTCAAAAGGCTGTCGGCATCATGAACCGGCTGCAGGATTCGAAGATCATGAATGATGTGGGAGCCGCCATCGCTCATCTGAAGTCTCAAAGCAATGTCAAAGCGGGTGCGCTCGGCGTCACTGGTTTTTGCATGGGCGGGCGCTTCACTTACCTTGCCGCTGCGCACCACAACAAAGACGTTAAGGCCGCGGTCGTTTTTTATGGGGGCGGTATTCCAATGGGCAACCCGAGTCCGTTGTCGCGTACCGGCGAGATCAAATGTCCGATCTATCTTTTCTTCGGCGGGAAAGATCCGCTGATTCCGCAGGATCATGTCGACAAGATCAATGACGAGCTGACAGACAAAAAGATCAATTTTCAACTAAAGCTTTATCCGGAGGCAACGCACGGATTTTTCTGTGACGACCGGCCGATGAGCTATCATCCGGATTCGGCCAAAGATGCTTGGGAAAAGTTCAAATCATTCTTTGCGCAACATTTAAAGTAAGCGGGAGCCAAAGCTTCTACGGGAGAGAGGAGGTCGGTGGCCTTTTCTCTCCCTTTTTTTGTTTTCTTTCCGGCGTATGATGAAGCAATGAAGTCGCCAAAGCCACGTTTTAAAACGCCAGCGCAGGTTACGCTGGGTCTCATTCAAATGAGCGCCCAGGAGGACCCCGAGGCCAATTTGGCTAAAGCCGTATCGCGCATTCGCGCCGCTGCGAAGAGCGGAGCTCAGATCGTTTCGCTGCAAGAATTATTTCGCTCACGCTATTTTTGCCAAAGCGAGGATGCGCGTAACTTCAAATTGGCTGAGTCGATACCAGGACCGACTACTGCGGCTCTGGGGGCGTTGGCGCGCGAGCGTGAGATTGTGATCGTTGCCTCGCTTTTCGAGAAGCGGTCAGCGGGGATTTATCACAACACCGCAGTAGTTATCGATGCCGATGGCTCTGTCGTGGGCAAGTACCGCAAGATGCATATTCCTGATGATCCGCTCTATTATGAAAAATTTTATTTCACTCCGGGAGATCTCGGGTTCCCTAGTTTTCAGACGCGTTACGCAAGAATCGGCGCGCTGGTCTGTTGGGACCAGTGGTTCCCAGAGGGTGCTCGTTTGGCCGCCCTTTCAGGAGCGCAGATTCTCTTCTATCCGACGGCTATTGGTTGGATTCCCAACGAGCCTCGTGTCGTGGCGCAAAGACAACGCAACGCTTGGGAATTGATTCAGCGGTCGCATGCGGTGGCCAACGGGGTTTTTGTCGCGGTGGTGAATCGCGTGGGAAGAGAGGGAAAGATCAAGTTCTGGGGCAAATCGTTTGTGGCCGGTCCTTTCGGCGAGATGATTGCGCAAGGGAGCGCAGACCGGGACGAAGCTGTGATTGCGAAATGCGATCTGGAAAAAATAGAAGAGACACGTCAAAGCTGGCCATTTCTCCGCGATCGGCGCATTGACGCCTACGGGCCGCTTCAATCACGGTTCATCGAAGATGGAGCAGGGAGGATGGTGCAAGGAGCACGCGCCAACAGCACCGAGCAGGGAGCACGGAGCAGGAAGTAAGAAGCTTGGAGTTGAATTCCTTCGTTCCGACTCCCTGCTCCAAGCTATACTTTTCATAGGAGAGGGTCGGCCTAAATGATGACCGCTGTCGCAAATGGAGAAACTCCCCGTTCCCTCGGTTATTCCATGCCGGCGGAGTGGGTGCGCCACCGCGCGACGTGGCTTTCTTGGCCGCATAATCTCGAAACCTGGCCGACGCAACTAGAAAAAGTGAGAAGTGTCTGGGTGCAAATGATTCAAGCATTAGCTCGCAACGAGCAGGTCTGTTTGCTGATCAACGACGAGCAGACGCAACGGGACGTGACAGCACGACTGAAGGATGCCCGGGTTGCGTTAGAGAATGTCTCGATTTTCCAAATCCCGACTGTCGACGTTTGGATGCGCGATTATGGGCCGACCTTTGTGAAAAGAGACGCGCAAGCGGACCGTCTCGCTTTTGACGATTGGATTTTCAATGGTTGGGGAGGAAAGTATAAGGCCTACGAAGAAGACGACCAGGTCGCGAAGGAAATCGCGTCGCTGCTGCGGATTCCTGTCTTCGCGCATCCAATAGTGCTTGAAGGTGGTTCCATCGAAGTTAACGGCCGAGGGACGTGCCTTACGACCGAGCAGTGCCTGCTGAACAAGAATCGCAATCCGCACCTGGGCCGTGAGGAAATTCATGGTTTTCTGAAGGATGCGCTGGGTTTGAGTGAAGTGGTCTGGTTAGGGGAAGGCATAGCGGGCGACGACACTGACGGTCACATCGATGACATCGCTAGGTTTGTCAATGCGACGACAGTCGTATGCGTTCTAGAAAAAAACGCCAGCGATGAAAACTATACTCCACTGCAAGAGAATTATGAGCGGCTTAAGTCGGCATGGGATCAAGATGGGAATAGACTCACCATCGTTCCCTTGCCTTCACCAGATCCAGTCTATTATGAAGGGGTCCGCCTTCCCGCGAGTTACGCCAATTTCTATATTGCCAACGATGTAGTTTTAGCGCCGATATTTGATGATCCCCATGATCACGTGGCGCTCGGCATCCTGCAAGATCTCTTTCCCGGTCGGAAAGTCGAAGGCCTTCGCTGCGTTGAAGTAGTCGCGGGCCTAGGAGCGATTCATTGCGTGACGCAGCAAGAGCCGGCGATATAGCCTGCATTCGCGGAGACGAGCCCCACGGCGAAGCAAAAGGTTTTTGCACGATCGGGAGTTCAAAGTTCAGCGCGCTAGCCTAGTTGTCCTAGACTTTTCCAGACTCCTGTCCAAGATGGGTGCTCTCGCGCCGTGGCCGGGCGTTTTGCGGAGGCCAAATTGCGCCGTTTGCTTGACCTCACTTAAAAGGTAGTGCATAGTTCTGAGCGTGTCAAAGAATAGGAAAATTCTCATTGTTGAAGATCACGCCGACATGCGTGAGCTGCTCATCTGGCAGATCGAGCTTATGGGATTTGCAGCAGTTGCCGCGAAGCACGGCAAAGAAGCGGTGGAGAAAGCGGTCACGGAAAGACCGCACCTGATTCTCATGGACATCATGATGCCGTCGATGGACGGTTGGGAGGCGGCGCGAGCTTTGCGGGCCCGTGCGGAAACAAAAGAGATCCCGATCTTGGCCGCCACGGCCTTATTCCGTGATTCCGATCTGAAAAGTTGTCTTGAGGCTGGCTGTAATGGTTACATTGTGAAACCGTTCACCTTTCAGGAGCTTCAAGCAAAGGTGCGAGAGCTGCTGCCCGATGGCTCAAGCTCGGTTCCCTCCTAACCGTTTTTCTCCCTCTCTTCCTCTTTAGGTTCGAGCTGTTCCCTAATACAATTAAGCGGGTAATCAGTTCATGTCGCCTAAGGAAATAGCACTGGCAATCATCAAGCGCCTGCGCGAAGAGGGATACGAAAGTTATCTTGCCGGTGGCTGCGTACGGGACATGCTGCTGGGCAAGTCTCCGCAGGACTACGACATCACAACCAACGCCTTGCCCGACGATATCCGCAAGATTTTTTCTCAAACGATTCCCGTGGGAGCCCAGTTTGGGGTCATGCTGGTCATGATGGATAGCCAAGCGTTCGAGGTGGCGACCTTCCGCCATGATGGTCCCTATTGGGACGGTCGACGCCCGGCGCATGTGCGCTATGGCACTCTGGAGGAAGACATTTTGCGGCGTGACTTTACCGTCAACGGAATGGTATATGACCCCATCGAAAAGCGTGTCATCGATATAGTCGATGGCAGAAAAGATCTCGAGCGTCGAACGATTCGCGCCATCGGTAATGCCCGAGAACGCTTCGAAGAGGACCGGTTGCGCATGGTTCGGGCAGTGCGCTTCGCAGCGAACCTCGGATTCACGATAGAAGAGCAGACCTTCGGAGCCATTCGTGAGATCGCGCCGACAGTGACGGATATTTCCTGGGAAAGGATCGGGGAGGAAATAACCCGCATCTTGACCGAAGGAGGGGCACGGAAAGGATTTGAGTTGCTGGACTCGACGGGACTGTTAAAGGTGCTATTGCCCGAGATTGAAGCGATGAAGGGCGTAGAACAAAGTCCGGATTACCACCCAGAAGGCGATGTTTTTCAGCACACCATGCTTTTGCTCGACCAGTTGCAATCACCCACGGAGACGCTTGCCTATGGCTGTCTCTTGCATGATGTGGCCAAACCATTCTGTGTCCGGCGCGACGGTGACCGGCTGACCTTCTACGGTCACACCGAGCAAGGCGCGGAGATTGCCGAAGAAATCTTGAAACGGCTCAAGCGGAGCCGCGCAACCTGGGAGCGAGTCGTTTATTTAGTGCGTAACCATTTACGCCACACCCAGGCTCCGAAGATGCGATTGAGCACGCTCAAACGTTTTTTGGGCGAGGAAAACATTGATGAGCTACTGGAGCTAACCCGGATCGATGCCCTTGCCGCCAACGGAGATCTCCAGTATTACGACTTCTGTAAACAAAGGCAGGCTGAACTTAGTGTCGAGGAAATTCATCCTGAGCCGCTCTTGCGCGGACGGGACCTAATCGCCATGGGCTTTACCCCCGGGCCAATCTTCCAAGAAATTCTAAAGCAGGTGGAAGAAGCGCAGCTCGGCGGGGAACTGGTTACCCGCGAGGAGGCGATGACTTGGGTAGGAAAGAATTTTGGCGGCCGAGGCTGAGGCATGAAGAAAGCGCAGAGTTTCAAAGTTGTTGGCAAACCTAAAGCGCGGGTGGACGGAGTGGAAAAAGTCACCGGCAAAGCGGTGTATACCGTGGACGTCGAATTGCCGGGAATGGCTCATGGAAAAATTCTCAGAAGTCCTTATGCGCATGCTAAAGTAGTCCGGGTTAACGCCAGCAAGGCCGAAAATTTCCCCGGCGTCTACGGGGTGATCACTCGCGACGATCAGAAGCGCTTCGGTATGTTTGGCGCCGCCTACAAAGACCAGACGATTGTCGCGGTCGACAAGGTTCGCTATGTCGGCGATCCAGTGGCGGCGGTGGCGGCGGTGGACGAGACGACCGCGGAGGAAGCGTTGGGTCTAATCGAAGTCGAATTTGAAGAACTGCCCGCCGTTACCTCCATTGATGAAGCGCTCGCCGCCGGCGCGCCGCTGGTTCACGAATCCTCCGCTGCCGGCGGCGATATTATGGGTCAACACTACGAGGTGCCGAAAGAGTTCGTCGGCACCAACCTCTGCTACCGTTTTAGTTATGCCAATGGAGACGTCAACGCCGGTTTTAAAAAGGCCGATTTCATTTTCGACGATACGTTCACTTTTCCACGGGTGCAGCACTTTTCGATGGAACCCCATGTTACACTGGCTCAGGTCGATGGTGACCGGATTACGCTGTGGGCCGCAACTCAGGAGCCATTCACGCTCAGGGAGCATTTGGCGGATATCTTTCATGTGGCCCAAAACAAGGTCCGCATTATTGTTCCCTACGTTGGTGCTGGTTACGGCGGAAAGCTTTCAGTGAAAACCGAACCGCTGGCTGCCGCGCTATCTTGGAAAATCAAAAGACCGGTGCGGCTTGCGCACTCTATTGAAGAGAGCTTTAAGACAGTGACGCGGCATCCGGCTCGCGTGCGTATCAAGACGGGAGTAACAAAAGAAGGCAAATTAGTGGCGCGGGAATGTCTTATCTATATGGAGACCGGAGCCTACGCTGACGCCGGCCCGCGCGTGACGCAAAAGGCGGGCTACCGCTGCTTCGGGCCTTACCGCATCCCAAATATAAAGACCGAAGCCTATACGGTTTACACCAATACCGTACCGGCCGGCGCCTATCGAGGTTTCGGAACGCTGCAAGTTACCTGGGCCTACGAATCTCAGATGGATATGATTGCGGAAAAGTTAAAGTTTGATCCGGTACAGTTTCGGCTCAAAAATTTGCTCAAGAAGGGAGAGCTATACACTCCCGGCGACACGCCTGTGGACTGCGATCTGAAAGAAGGTTTGTTGCTGGCCGCCAAATCCATCAGCTGGGGGCAAGAGAATGGCAAGCCCAACCGGGGCAAAGGTGTGGCTTGCTGCATGAAAGATGGAGGTGGAACATACAAAATCGCGTCCGCCGCCGTGAAAATGATTGCCGACGGCAGTATTGTGCTATTGACCGGTACCGTTGAGCTTGGGCAGGGCGCGCGGACGGCCTTGAGCCAAGTGGTTGCCGAAGAAATGGGTTTGCCGTTGGAACAAATTACCGTTGCGCAGCTCGACACTGACGTTACGCCCTACGATATCGCGACTAATGCGAGCAGCTCGATGGTGGCGATGGGACTGAGCGTGCAAAGAGCGACCCAGGACTTGAAACGGCAGATACTGCGTTTCGCCGGGAGACTGCTTGATGCTAAGCCCGAGAGGTTGACGATAAAAAACGGCAAAGTGCAGGGCCCGAAACAGCAATCCATTGGCTATCAAGAACTCATGAGACAAATCTTCGGCGCTCGGGCGGGAGAGATTTCAGGCCGCGGCGGTTATCAGGATGTAAAAACAAAGAAAGCCGCTCTCGGTTCGCCGACAACTTTTTGGGAAGTGGCCTGGGGTGCTGTTGAAGTAGAGGTCGATCCGGACACCGGTGAAATCATTCTTCTTAAATATACTTCAGTGGCGGATGTCGGCAAAGCCATCAACCCGATCACCTGTGAAGGGCAGGATGAAGGCGGCGTGATGAACGCCATTGGGCACAGCCTGGTGGAAGAGATGATTTACAAAGACGGTCAACTTCTGAACCCTAATCTCATCGATTATCGGATTCCGACTTTCGACAATCTTCCCAGTGAATTCGAGACAAGGCTTCTGGAAAACGACAATGGTCCAGGCCCGTTCGGCTCGAAGGGAACTGCGGAGGGCGCGCTCTTGCCTGTGTCTCCTGCTCTCGGCAATGCCGTTTATCGGGCGACTGGCGTGAGGTTTTACGATTTGCCACTTACGCCCGAGCGCGTGTGGCAGGCGCTCCGGCGCAAGCGACGCTATTTGAGCAGCGTAAAGAGCAATCCTTCAGGAAAAGGAATGCTCAACATCCGTTCAAATAGTCCGTAGATGAAAAGCCAGGTAAAGAAACTTACGGCAATCGTCATCGGCCATTTTTCTTTGCCTGCGAACTTGAGATACAGGATCATTGTTACTGGCACCGAATAAGAAAAGCCTAGTAACCAAATGGCGAGAAAGAAGCCGATGGTCCAAATGAGAATCGAGATGGTTCGCTGCCGAGCTACTTCGGGCGGCACATCGACAGCGACTTCCCAAGCAGCAAGAGCGCCTTTAGGTTTTTCACGACCGAGCATATCTTTGCCGAGCTGAGCGAGCGCCAATAAAAGTGTGGGTATACCTATTACCCAAGGGAAGAGGCCAGCGCGGAAACCGAAATTTCGACTTTGCCAGAGAGCCAAAGCAAGTAACACCGCGATAACGGCAGTAAAGAGCGCTTTGGAACCGAATCGCGGGCCAGCCGCTTTATGGGTCCCGACCACAGCTTCGGTTTGAGGCTCAGAAATGGCTTTTTCCTTTTCCTCCCGCCTCTTTTTTATGATCGGATAGATGAGACCGAACAGCGTTAAGGCAAAGATAAGCAGCACGCCGGGACGCGCAAGCCAAGCGACTCCGTAATTATCGCTTGATAAAAAAAGCCGATTCTCAGCCAGTGGACCCAGGACAAGCCCTAGGAGAACCGGTGGGCGCGGCCACTCCAATTTTTCCATAATCCATCCGAGGCCGCCAAAGAACAGAACAACGAGCATGTCTTCGAAAGCGTTTTTTTCTGCAAACGCGCCCAAGTAAACGAGGACCAAAATAATGGGAATGATAATGCCGCCACGCACTTGGGTTATTCTCGCAAGAGGTTCCAAGAACAAAAAGCAGATGCCCACTGTGATGATATTGGAGATAATGATCACCCACACGAAAGAAAACGTGAGCCCAAGATGCCCTTTGGGTTCCGGGATCAACATATCGGGTCCAGGCACGATTCCTTGGATGATAAATGCTCCTAAAAGGATCGCCATAATGACGCTGGCAGGGACGCCGAAGGCAATGGTCGTGATCAGACTTCCGCCCAACGTGGAATTATTGGCTGCACCGGGACCTAGAACGCCTTCCACGGCGCCCTTGCCGAAGCGTTCTTTGTTTGGGGAACTCTGCACGGCATGGGCGTAGGCGAGCCACTGTGTGGTGGCGGCTCCCATTCCGGGAATGATGGCGGTGAAGGTGCCGAGGGCGCTGCAGCGTATGACCAACCACCAGTGACGGAAAGTATCTTTGACGCCTTCCATGACGCCGCCCAGTTTTTCCACTTCTTGGGTTGCGATGCTCGTCCCAAGGACCGCCAGCTCAATGGTTTCCGGAATCGCGTAGAATCCAATTGTAATCGGAACAAGCCCAATTCCGTCCCAGAGAAAGAGCTGGTTGAAAGTATAGCGCTGAATACCGGAGATCGGATCGAGACCGATGGTTGCAAGCATCAAGCCAATACCGCCGGAGATCATGCCCTTCAGTATGTCCTCGCCGCTAAGGGCTGCGACAAAGGTAATACCGAGTACTGAGAGCATGAAGAATTCGGGAGAACCGAAGGAAAGAACTAACGGACGAACAATCGGGATAGCAACTGCTATGGCAACCGCGCCGAATACCGCTCCAACCAGAGAACTCATGAGCACGGCGCCCAGAGCTCTGCCGGCTTCGCCGTTGCGTGCCATGGAGTGGCCGTCGACAATCGTTGATGCCGTTGTGGGCTCGCCGGGCACTCCGAATAGAACAGAGGTGATGTCGCCTGTGGTCGCCGTGACAGCGGTCATTCCCAATAGGAAAGCGAAAGCTTCGACGGCCGACATTTTAAAAATGAAGGGTAGCATCAAAGCCATCGCCGTAGGTCCCCCCAACCCAGGGAGAATGCCGACGACAAAACCGATCGCAATGCCTATACACATCAAGCTGAAAGTAGACCAAGTAAAACACTGAATAAGGCCGGAAATCAGGGCATTAAACATCTCCAACATGGCAATCTAGAGCCTCCGAATCAGGTTTTTGCTATCCGAGGTCTGATGAACGCTGTCCATATCAGCGGCGCGAATGGTTGTAAAGAAGATATTTCGCCGACGCAAAAACGCTACCTTGTGACTCGCTATAAACTGCGAACATTGTTTTCCAGTTTTGACGCCACTAAAATGTACATTCACGGGCTAGAGCGAGGGGTTGGGCAGTAGAAACAGTGTTCCATAGCAGGAGGTTCGGCTATGTCGGATAGCTTTCAAAATTACGTCGGCGGCCGGTGGCTGGCGGCCACATCGCGCAAGACGTTTGAAAATCGAAATCCGGCTAACTGCAGCGATTTGATTGGCCTGTTTCCGGCTTCTGAGGGGAAAGACGTCGATGAAGCGGTGCATGCAGCGAAAAAGGCCTTCAGGTCATGGCGGCTAGTACCGGCTCCGAAAAGGGGAGAGATTCTTTACCGCGTGGGTGAATTGCTCAAGAAGCACAAAGAAGAGATCGCTCGCGGCATGACACGAGAGATGGGAAAAGTTCTGAAAGAAACGCGTGGCGATGTGCAAGAGGGAATAGACACCGCTTTCTACGTTGCGGGTGAGGGACGGCGGCTGTTCGGTGAAACCACGCCGTCTGAACTACCCGACAAATTCGCCATGTCGGTGCGCATGCCCATCGGGGTTTGCGCTTTGATCACGCCGTGGAACTTTCCCATGGCTATTCCCACCTGGAAGCTTTTTCCGGCTCTCCTTTGCGGCAATACGGTGGTATTAAAACCAGCCGAAGATACACCCCACACGGCGGTCAAGCTGTTCGAAATTTTGGCGCAGGCGGGAGTGCCGGCCGGTGTGGTGAACCTAGTGCACGGTCGCGGCGAAGAAGTCGGGGCGGCGTTGGTGCGCCATCGGGATGTGCAGCTCGTTTCTTTTACCGGTTCTGCCGCTGTTGGACGCGAGGTCGCTTCGGTTTGTGGAAGGGATCTCAGGCGCGTGTCCCTGGAATTGGGTGGTAAGAACGCTCAGATCGTCATGGAAGACGCCGATTTGAATCTCGCCCTGGAAGGGGTACTTTGGGGCGCTTTTGGCACCACAGGGCAGCGTTGCACCGCGACGAGCCGTCTGATTGTTCATCGGGGGGTTAGAAAAGCACTAACGGATCTCCTGGTAGAACGGGCGAAAAAGATAAAAATCGGCGATGGGCTCGACGAGAGCGTCGAAATGGGACCACTCATCAACCATGCGGCGCGAGAAAAGGTTCAGCATTACATCGAGATCGGAAAACAAGAAGGCGCCCGCCTGGTTATCGGCGGAAGGAGCTACTCCGCAGGAAAATGCGCCGACGGCTATTTCTTTGAGCCGACGATTTTCGACAATGTGACGCCGAACATGCGCATCGCCCGGGAGGAGATTTTCGGGCCAGTGCTATCAGTCATCGAGGTGGAAAACTTTGAAGAAGCGATCGACGTATTGAACGATACGCCCTATGGGCTTTCGAGCTCGATTTATACACAGGACGTTGGGAGAGCCTTCCGCGCCATGCGCGATATTGAAGCCGGAATCACGTATATCAATGGCCCGACCATCGGAGCCGAAGTTCATCTGCCATTCGGCGGCGTCAAAGACACCGGCAATGGCCACCGAGAGGCGGGAACCACGGTTTACGATATCTTTAGCGAGTGGAAGTCGATTTACGTAGACTATTCGGGCAAGCTGCAAAAAGCGCAGATCGATAATGCGGAATAAACCGGAATACTGGAGTGATGGAGTATTGGAGCATTGGAAAGATGCGGATCGTGCCCCATCACTCCATTACTCCAACGTTCCAACGACCCCATTGGGTGACCAATGAAAGCCCCTTACATCAAGATAAAACCTCCGGGCCCCAAAGCTAAAGCGATTATCGAAAAGGACCAGTCCTATACCGCCCCCGCCTACGGGCGCGTGTATCCTTTAGTGATAAAAGAAGGCAGCGGCATGACAGTCGAGGATGTGGACGGAAATCTCTTCCTGGATTTTATGGCCGGCATCGCCGTGGCTAGTACCGGCCACTCGCATCCCAAAGTGGTCCAGGCGATCGAAGAGCAGGCGCGAAAATTTCTCCATATCTGCGGCAGCGATTTCTATTATGAGCCGATGGCTCGGCTCACGGAAAAACTCGCGCAGCTGACACCCGGCTCCGGCACAAAGAGAGTTTTTCTTACCAATTCTGGAACTGAAGCCATCGAAGCTGCTTTCAAGCTGGCCCGTTTGGCGACTAGGAGAACCCACGTCATCGCATTCACGGGAGCGTTTCACGGCCGCACCATGGGCTCCCTTTCGCTCACGGCTAGTCGCGCATCGCATCGCGCGCACTTTTCCCCGCTGGTTCCCGAAGTTCATCATATTCCGTATGGGATGGAGTCTATTCCGTATTTGGAAAAAGTTCTCTTTCGCTACGAAGTTCCGCCGGAAGAAATCGCCGCTGTCTTTGTGGAACCGATCCAAGGCGAAGGCGGTTACATTGTACCGCCCTCCGAGTTCCTGCCGCTGCTACGAGACCTTTGTCAGCGGCATGGCATGCTTCTCGTTCTGGACGAAATTCAATCCGGCTTTGGAAGGACTGGTAAAATGTTCGCCTGCGAACATTGGGGAGTCGAGCCCGATATTCTCTGCGTGGCGAAAGGCATTGCCAGCGGTATGCCGCTGGGCGCCATGATCGCCCGGAACGAAATCAGCACCTGGACGCGCGGTACTCATGGGAGCACTTTTGGGGGCAACCCGGTGGCCTGCGCAGCGGCGTTGGCGACTATTCAAATTATCGAAGACGGATTGGTCGAGAATGCCGCTCAAGTGGGCGGCTATCTAAAGAAGAAACTGGCAAAGCTACAAAACACGCATTCCGTCATTAAAGAGGTCCGTGGTTTAGGGTTGATGATCGGCGTTGAGTTTGCGAAAACGGACACCCATCGGATGCCTGACCCGAAGCTTCGCGATCAAGTCATGCTAACATGCTTCGAGCAAGGGCTATTGTTGTTAAACTGCGGTGAGAGCACGGTGCGCTTTTGCCCACCGTTGATCGTCAATCGGGAAGATGTAAACGCCGCAGTGGCGATCTTCGAAACGGCTATCAAAGCAGCCGCTAGCTGAGACCCCTAAGGGGATGTTTCAAATCCTTGCGATAGTTACTGTAGTTTAGTTTCCAGTTGTTCGATGAGCTCAGCCACATCCGAATCGCCGGGATTCCGTTCCAACGCGCCGCGGAATTCCTCCAAGGCTTTTTGAATCATTCCTTTTGACAGGTAAACCCTGCCAAGATTCAGAAAAGGAAAGTGCCGCGGCTCGTAGCGTTTCGCCTGCTTGGCTTTCTCCAGCCAGGGAATTGCTTCGTCTAGCTTCTGCTGCTGCATCAGGTAAACTCCGATGTCATTGTAAGGATTGCCGAACTCCGGATCAATCTGGATGGCGATCTCGCACTCAGCGATCGCTTCATCGCTCTTGCCCTGGAAGCTATACGTCCAACCGAGATAGGTATGGGCATCCGCTGTGGGGTGGAGTGCAATGGATTCCTTGTAGAGCCGAATCGCCTTGTCCAGCTCTCCCGCCAGCTGATGATCCATGGCCTCTTTAACCAGCTCCATGGCGCGTTCTTGTTCTTTCCATGTTGTCTTTATCGATGGCGTCGCACTAGATGGAGGCGAACGCCGATTTTTTTCATCCTTCATTCTTCACTTTTCATCCTTTCTTAAATTCCCCAAGCGCCGCTCAACTGGATGTTCGCTCCGTTGATATAGCGTGCTCCATCGGACAGCAAGAATCGGACCACCGCTGTAGTATCGCCGACACTGCCGAGATAACCGGCGGGAATGCGTTTGGCAGCACTTTCTAATTCCTCGTTCGGCGCGCTGCCTGAATCGATAAATCCCGGCGCGACACAGTTGGCAGTAATGCCATAAGGGGCGACGAGTTTAGCGAGGGAACGCATCAGAATCACCAGTCCCACCTTGGTGATATAATGAGCCGCCAATTGCGGTTGCGCAATGACTTGTTCCGCATTGGCCATGCTGAAACAGATGATCCGTCCCCACTTTCGCTCTTTCATACCCGGAATAACTGCTTGGCTCAAATAGAAAACTGGATGAAGGTTGTTGTCGAACATGGAATGCCAGCCTTCGTGGGTTTCTTGGAGAAGGGAGACGCGGTGATAAGGGCCGGCACCGTTAACCAAAGCATCGATTTGGCCCCACTCTCGTTCGACCTGGCGGACCATCTCCGCAGCCTCGTGCGGATGGGAAACGTCGCATTGGAGTGCCAGACCTTTGACGCCATGACTCTGAATTGCCTCGAGAACTTCGTCTGCTTCCCGGGAACTCGTGCGATAACAGATCGCAACTGACCAGCCCTGCGCCGCTAAATCCAACGCCACGCCGCGTCCAATACCGCGCGCCCCGCCGGTTATTAATGCGACCCTATTCATAAAGAACAGACCGCCGACGGCTGACCGCCGACAGCAGACATGACTTCCGATCTCCAGCCTCTGGTTACTAACCACCGACCACGGATATCCGACCACCGACTTCCCATCTCTGCTCTGGACTATATCAAACGGCGTTACGAAGTCCTAGTTCACCTTCACTCCCCTGGGACTGGAGCGATTGGGCAGAATTGTGATAAGTTAATACTGATGGCTACCGATTCGCTTGCCTTTGAAAGCCGCCCTTCGCTAAAGAGTCCTGTGCTGCTTCTTTCCTTTGCCGGCTGGAGCGATGCTGGCGCCTCGGCCACCACAGCCGTCCGTTACCTCGCCGATCAACTACTAGCCAAGAAATTTGCCAGCATCGATCCCGAGGAATTCTATGATTTCTCTGTTCAGCGTCCGGTGGTTCGTCTGTCGGAAAGCAAGGTCAGAGAAATTCATTGGCCTTCATATGACTTCTATTACGGGTCGGGGATCGGAGTCGAAAGAGATTTTGTGCTGGGCATCGGAGTCGAGCCCCAGCTACGCTGGCGCACTTTTATCGAAACCATGCTCAGATTTGTCAGCGAGTATCGCTTCGAGATGATCGTCACGTTGGGCGCCTATCTGGATGAAGTGCTTTATACGCGTCCCGTGCCGTTAACGGGTTTCTCTACCGACCCGAAGCTGATGGACGAATTGGATCTCGTCCCGTCACGGTATCAGGGACCCACCGGAATCATCGGCGTGTTGGGAGATGCCTGCCGTAAGGGTGGAATTTCTCATGCAAGTCTGTGGGCGTCCTTGCCGCATTATCTTTCGGTTTCTCCCAATCCCAGAGGGACTCTCGCGTTGTTGCTCCGGCTGAACCAATGGCTTGGCCTGCGGGTCGATACCAGCCCGTTGGAGCGAGCAGCCGCTGATTTTCAAGCCAAGATCAACGAAGCCGTCAACGCGGATCCCAAGCTTGCGGCCTTTGTGCGCGAACTTAAAAAACGCGAATTCGAACAGTGAAGCTCTCGATTCTCGTGCCCGTCTACAACGAGGAGCGCACACTCGAAGAGGTCGTCCGCCGAATTAGCGCGGTACCCACTCCTAAAGAAATCATTATTGTCGACGACGGTTCCAAAGACCGGAGCCGGGAAATTCTGACGCGCCTGCAGAAGGAAAACGATCGCGCCGTCTCTGCAGACAATACGCTTCGGGTTTTCTTCCAACCCCAAAACCAAGGCAAGGGCGCGGCGATCAAGGCAGCGTTGAGTCATGTAACGGGAGAAGTCGTTATCATTCAAGACGCCGACTTGGAGTACGATCCCAAGGACTATCCTACACTTCTCGAGCCCATCCAATCAGGTCTTGCCGACGTCGTTTACGGGACGCGGTTCTATGGCGGGGGCGCGCACCGCGTACTATTTTTCTGGCACTATGTGGGAAATCAACTGTTGACCCTAATTTCCAACATCATCACTAACCTGAACTTGTCCGACATGGAAGTAGGATACAAGGTCTTCCGAGCCGAAGTACTCAAAGGCATTGATCTAAAATCACCGCGATTCGGCTTCGAACCTGAGATCACCGTCAAACTTGCCAAAAAACAATGCCGCTTCTATGAAGTCCCTATCTCCTATAACGGCCGCACCTATGCCGAGGGCAAAAAGATCACTTGGAAAGATGGGATCGCAGCGCTGTATTATCTGATTCGTTTCCGGCTCGCAGACTAAACCCGCGATTCTTCAATTTGAAGGTAAAACAAACAGCGCCGCACACGCGTTCTGCAGCGCAATCGGCGTGATATCGAGTTCAAGGTTCAAAGTCTGTCCTGAACGAAGTGAACGATCTTGTTCCCCGGTTGAAAGATACTTCGAAGCTCAGGACCGGTGAAGCGCCCGGGTTGAACTTTGAACGACCTACTCCTTCGTAGCTGGCACGTTGGAAGGCTCCGTCTCGGGCCGGTTCACCTCGGATTCCGCAGTTGCGATCGACGGAAAGCGCGAGGCGCGATCCTTCCGCAGCGAAGTCGACGGGTTTGTGCCTCTGAGCAAACATCGATCATCGGTGCTGCGAAGGGATGCTGAGTTTCATCGCAATGACTTGACGAAAGCCAAAATGATGTTGAGACTTCAGAGTCGGGCGCCTTCGCTGCTCCTGGATTGCACCTCGCTTCCAGCGTTTTCGGGGCGTCTTGTTCGACACGAATCCTCCTCTTAGGGTAAGGGTGAGTTAGGGTAAGGGTGAGGCGCGAAGGAGAAAAAGATGGAAACTACCAAAGGCATTTGGTGGCAACGAATCGTAAAGACGGGGAAACTCCTCTTTTGGTTGGCGATTATCGCTCTTGTCGTTCAACAATCTTGTGCGCCTTACTGGATCAACTCAGCTCGCAACGCGGTTTTGACACGCTTTCAGGAGGAGCGAAAATCCCGTGTTATTGCGATGATTCATCGGGAAGAAACCGTTAGTTTCTTCGGCGTGCCACTGTCAAGTTACATCAGTATCGAAGATTCGGAAGCTGTGCTGCGGGCGATTCGGTTGACCCCGCCTGATCAGCCCATTGACTTGATCCTTCACACCCCCGGAGGCCTCGTGCTCGCCGCCGAGCAGATTGCGAATGCTCTGTCGGATCACAAAGGTAAAGTAACCGTGTTTGTGCCGCATTATGCTATGAGTGGCGGTACGCTGATTGCCCTCGCGGCCAACGAAATCGTCATGGACACTAACGCCGTGCTTGGCCCCGTCGATCCCCAAGTTGGAGGGATGCCTGCATCTTCGATCTTAAGCGTTCTGCAAATCAAAAAGCCCAATCAAATCAGTGACGAGATGTTAATCCTGGCTGATGTCGCGGCTAAGGCGCGCGTCGAATTGGCCGCGTTTGTGCTCGAAATACTGCAAAAGCGATTGCCCAAGGACAAGGCCGTGACTCTCGCCACGGCCTTGACAGAGGGATCTGTGACACATGACTTCCCATTGACGGTCAGTCTACTCCAGAAGACGGGGCTGCCAGTTTCCACAGCGATGCCGCGCACGGTCTACGAGATCATGGACCTGTACCCCCAGGCAGGTGCAGGGCGGCCATCGGTGCTTTACGTGCCCCTGCGCCAAGCTCCGGCAGGGAAATGAAGAGAAAGCTTGCCACTGCAGGCAGCAAAGTCGACTGTGGAGTATTTGCACTAAGCACCGAAGAGTTTTGCGATATGTTTGTGTTGAGCAATTGATGGGCGCTACCGGGTCAGCTCCGATGGAGTGAAAATGTGTCTGCTCCATTTGTTTGTTTGTGATTAGAAAAACGATCCCTTAGCCTCGCGATCCTTCACTCCACAATTCGTCCATATAATCACGCAAAGCCTCCTTCAGGGGATACCCAGGGGCGTAGCCTAGCTCTGCTTTGGAGGTGCTCAGATCGAGGGGAGCGTTTTTCTCGCTTGCAGCGCCGCTTGAGCCAATCACTTTAACTTCAATCTTTGGTATCAACTCTCCGACAGTCCGAGCCAGTGCGCCGGGGCCAGTCACAACGCCGCTGCCGGCGTTGTAAATGCGCTGTTTTGGATTTTGGGCCTGGCAGGCCAGGAAAAGCGCCAATCCCACATCCTTTCCGTAGACGTACTCGTTTGGACCGTATGTTTTCGCGTCGATGGTGATCGGGTCGCCCTCAATCATGTTCAGAGCGAGATCGCGCATGACCTTGCCGACAGTTGAGCCACCGACGTAGTGCCCGCGACCAAATACGCCGCCGGGCCGGATAATAATCGTGTCCAGTTTGTACATTGCGGTATAGGAATGGACAAGCTGCTCGGAGCAGATTTTTGTTGTGGTATATAGGTTGTGGCCGCCGATGGGATCTGTTTCGCGGATCACGCTGTCGCTGATCTTCGCTCGATCGTACACGCCGAAAGTGCTGACATAAACAACTCGTCTCAGACGGCGCAACCGGCTAGCTTCCAGGACATTGATAGTTCCCAAAATATTATTTGTTGCCCCGGTGTAGGAATTTTCTGCTACCCGGGAACCGATCAGACCGGCTGTGGCAACCAGCGTGTCAACGTTGAAGCGCTCCAGAGCGCTTAGCAGCGCCGGCAAGTCGCGTATATCGGCGGCGACCGCATCGGCTCGATCCTTGCCGACGACTTTCTCGATATATTCTCGGTTGGGTGCAAGATCGAAGAGGACGACTTTGTTGCCTGCGTCCACAGCCTGCCGCGCGCAGTGCGTTCCGATAAGTCCGGCGCCGGTGATTAAAATGTTCATGCCTGTTCCTCCTGGAAGGGTGGAAAGCCCACATTAGGTTGGTGATAGGGCGCTGTCAAACAGTCAAAGAAATGCCTTGCCTAATCGACTACGGCGAGACTATTCTAATCAAAACTAAATGGCCGGGTGATATGCGGATTAGCGGTGGCTGCGAGTCCAGCTCAGGTCTCTAATGATAAGAAATCGATCAGCACGACTGTTCAGTGACTGAGGGTTGGACGTGAAGTAGTAAGAAGGAGCGCCGAACAATGTTCAACGGTCACAGCGCCCAAGATGGTGTCGAGTTACGCTTATTCATCGAGGAACTCGCCTGCAACATCTGTCGCTTCATGCATGCTTCGGAGGACCGAGTTGAGCCTCAATCGGTAGGCATCAAACAGGAAGTCCAGCTCGGCGCCCCCAACGCATTTGCGGACATCGTTGTCCACGCACCTGGCATCGCGAGCTACATCGTAGAGGTTGATTACGGCTACACCTTGGAACGAATCCGCGAGAGCCTGTCGCGAAAATATCAGCGAGACTTGGACTGGTTCAAGTCGATTGCGAAGCTTATTCTCATATTCGACCGTGATAACCATCCGGATTCGCGCGAGCTTGAAAAGCATGTGAGAAAACTGATCCCCGGTCATTGGGGAGTTGAACTATGGGACGAGCACCAGCTACTCGAACGCGTGCGCACTCACTTCGGAGTCGATGTAGATTCACTCGACTACGACCGGCTATTGGATGTTCGAGTCGCCATCGATCGAGCCAAAGGTATCTACGCATTTGGCGATGCGTATGACAACTCTCCTCTCGACGCTGCGCTGCTTTGGCATCTTGGCTACTGGCGACTGCGAGAGCTCTTCAAGTCGGCAAAAGGAAACAAGCGGCTGATATTGTCGCCGGGTTCCTACCGGGCGGTGACGGTAGTTTTCGCGGACCTAAGTGGATTCTCGGGATACGTGCGAGATACGCCTGATGACCGGACCATTCAGGAATGTCTAACCGCATTTTGCTCGAAGTCGGGCTATCAGATCATCAACGACGGAGGTATGGTCTATCAATTTCTAGGGGATGCGGTGATTGGATTCTTCGGTATCCCTAATCATACTCCCGACTATATCGACCACGCTTTTGACTGTGCGAGATCCCTGTTAATGGTGGGCGAATCAGTGTCGAACGAGTGGCAAAGACAACTGGACCGCCTTCAACCTGTTCGTGGTAGTCATATCGGGATCGCCTTGGGTGATCTTCAACTTCTCTCGTTACGGCCCTTTAGTCGAACCTACATCGGCGCCATAGGCGATGCCATTAACATCGCGGCGCGTCTCTCGTCATCGGCTGAGCCGGGGCAAATTGTCGTGAGCAACCTTGTCTATCGAGATTTGTCGGCTGATATGCGGAAAATGCTGCGAGAGATCGAGCCCGTCCAAGGGAAAAACGTGGGAAGAATCAAAGCATGGGTACATGATAACCTGCAGGAGTAGACGTTGCGAATGTCGCTGCTATGACTGTGATAGCCTTGCCAGCAAATACTTTTCAACAGCTTAGTGCCGCCCACACATTGGCCGTGTCAGTTTCTCGGAGTTGGACCGCGGCTACTTGATTCCTAGTTCTTGATTGATTTCGCGTTGCAGGTTGAAGTCGAACAGCTTCGCGGCTGGGACCGGCTCGCGAAGTTTGAGCAATTCCGCATCGGCTTTGAGGAATTCCTCTACTTCCTTATCCGTTGGGATACCATTGGTCGTGAAAGCGGGCCGCGCCAAACGGTAGGATTCCAACGCCACGGGCAGATCGACTCGTAGATACTTGGCGAGGACTTCGCTGGCGCCGCGCTCGTTTTCGAAAAAGTAGCGATTGGCTTTTGACCGGGCGCGTAGAATGCGCTTGACCAAGTCCCGTTTCTCGCGCAGAAGTTTCTCTGGCACAGCGAGGCCGTTTTGCAGATTGGTTAGATCATCGACAGTGCTGCCGAGAAGCTTGAGTCTGAACTTGTCTCTGGCCACAATCACGGTTGGGGGGGAAAGAGCCGCGACCTGGATGATCCCACTGATCAGGCTCTGCAGCTGAGCGGGGACATCGCCTCCGATTACGACTGTAATGTCCTTATCCGGGTCCAACCCAGCTTTTTGAAACAGGCGTGCGGCGGCAAGGTGTTGGGCGCCGCCGAAAGTCGTTGTGCCGAATGTTTTTCCTTTCAATTCAGCTAAAGATTTCACTTCCGGCTTCACCACCAGCCAGAAGAGATTCTTCTTTAGGCTTTGGGAGACGACTTTTGCCGGAATGTCGCTGCGCTCCATAGCACGCATGATGGTACCCACGTTGTTTATGGCATGGGCATCCCCGCCGAGAATAGCCGTCACCGCGATATTGCCTCTGACTTGAACTAAATCAGCTTGCAGTCCCTCCTGGCGAAAGAAGCCGCGCTCCTGAGCGATATAAAGATCGATGGAGGCGATGCTCCGGCTCGGATAGGTGATGACAATTTTCTCTGCTGGCGATTGTCCAAAAGCCGTCGAGCTCACTAGAATAGTCGCGAAAAATGTTGCAACAAGTCTGTGAATAGTCATAGTTTTGCGTGTCATGTTTTAGATAGCGCCGCAGGATAAGTCAAGTTCGGGCACGCTGCTAATTCGGCGACATGGTGCTCCTCCACGCAAAACACCATCACGTCATTATGACTGAATGATCAAGGTGCTCGAGGAATATCTTTTTGGCCGTCGGCTAGACGACGCGCCGAAGTGAGAAAGCCGGTGTGAGCCACCATGCGATGTTGCGGTCGGATGCTCATTCCTTTGACATGCCAGAAGCGCATCAGCGTCTCCATGGTTTCGATGCAGGCGAAACGCTGGTCGTTTCTGAGCGCGTCTACGAGACTTTTTACTTGCAGCACAGTCGGCAGATAACACAGCAATATCCCTCCCGGGCGTAGGGCTTTCCAGGCTGCATCGACCACTTGCCAGGGTTCCGGCAGATCTAGAAGTACGCGATCAATCTCCCTTTGCTCAAACTCTGTTGCTATGTCAGCTATCTTCAGCGACCAGTTGGACACCGGACCATAGTACTTGGCGACATTCTTGCGCGCTAGTTCGGCGAAATCTTCGCGAATCTCATAGGAAATAAGCTCGCCGGTGTCGCCGATGGCCCGTAACAGAGCCATGCTCAGCGCTCCAGCACCGACACCGGCTTCTACAACCCGGGCGCCCGGGAATAGATCGGCCCAGATTAAAATCGGCCCGAGATCCTTTGGATAAATAATTTGGGCGCTGCGCGGAAGGTTGGGGATGAGCTGAGGAAAACTCGGGCGAAAGACCAAGAAAGGCTCATTCAATGACGAGCGGATCACGCTGCCTTCAGCGAGACCGATGATCTCTGTGACGGTGATCTTACCGCCACGAATCAAAATCGGGCGCTTCAAATCGAGACGTTCAAGGTATTCCCGGTCTTTGCGGTCCAAGAGCACAACCGGCTCGCCTTCTCGAAAAGGTCCTTTTTGATGCGTTGGATTCATGTTGTCGCAGCAATCCGCGTCCTCACTTGAAGACGAGCCGATATGGAGTGTTCACTTGATTGTGTAAGAGCCGTAGCCTTTTCTCTTGAGTTCCTCTACCAGTTCCTTCACTTCCTGGGAGCGGCTCAGATCGCCGACCAAAAGCGCATCCGGAGTGTCGACGACCACAGCGTTCTCAACGCCCAACAATACCACCAAACGCTCTGGCGCATGGATGAGACAGTTCTTGGCGCTGAGGCTGATCCACTTGCCGTTCCCTGCGTTTCCGTTCGCGTCCCGTCGCGACATTCGATGCACCGCCGCCCAACTGCCCACGTCGTTCCAACCGAAGTCGGCTTGCAGCGTTTGTACTCTGCCTTCGGAGCCGGCGTTCTCGAGCACGGCATAATCGATGGAAATATTCGGCATTTTCTCGTATTCGCGGGCGATAGTAGCGCGCAGGCGACGATGGGGAGCCGCCAACGGTTTGCCATTTGCCGCTTTGCGAATAGCTTCAAGCCCTCGTGAAATCTCGGGCTGGTAACGGCGCAGCAATTCGAGCAGTGTTGAAGCCTTCCACACGAATATGCCGCTGTTCCAAAGCGATCCTTTTCGAATCAGCTTTTGGGCTTGCGCGAGCTTTGGTTTTTCCGTGAAGTTT
>Ga0126371_10000888_pt1 | contig 25086 bp, 14 predicted proteins | sample PanSoiMetaPlot_4_FD_110145 | JGI IMG/M metagenome (GOLD analysis project Ga0126371, IMG submission 110145) | Tropical forest soil microbial communities from Panama - MetaG Plot_4 | ecosystem: Environmental > Terrestrial > Soil > Tropical forest > Bulk soil | place: Panama | collected 2016-02-17 | reverse complement strand
GGGCGTCCAGGCGGCTATTCACCCCTAGCACTTCATAGCGATATTTTTCACGGCTTCCGTGTTGGCGGAGAAGCCGCAGTTGATCCGCAACCTGCGCGTCGTTGGTGGTAAGCATTCCGCCGTCACCAGCCCCTCCAAGATTCTTTGACGGAAAGAAGCTGAAGCAACCGACTTGCCCCCAGGTTCCGACATGCCTGTCGCGATAGGTAGCGCCGATGGCCTGCGCGGCATCTTCGATAACGGGCAGGTCTCGGCGCTGGGCGATTTCCAGAATGGAAGCCATTTCCGCCGGCAACCCGAAAAGATGCACGGGGAGGATGGCGCGGGTGCGCGGAGTGATGGCAGCTTCGAGCCCCCCAGGGTCCAGGTTGTACGTGAGGGGATGAATGTCGACGAAAACAGGGCGCGCACCCAAACGGGCGATGCAACCGGCAGTCGCGAAGAATGTGAACGGCGTAGTGATGACTTCGTCACCTGGTCCAATGCCGTACACCATGAGTGCTAACAACAGAGCGTCGGAGCCGGATGCGCAGCTCACCGCAAATTTGCAAGCGAGAAGGTCGGCAATCTCGTTTTCGAATGCGGTCACTTCGGGACCCAGAATTAACTGTTGGCTCTCGAGGACTCGTGTCACAGCGAGGAGTATGTCTTCGCGAATTGATTCGAACTGGGCTCGCAAGTCGAGAAAGGGAAAAGAAGCATGCTTCCGAGTGGGCAGGTAAGAACCGGACGCAGTAGCAGCGGGAGTGCTCGATGACATCATTCTCTCCGTTCGCTTGGGAATGGATTAGTGAAAAATTTCAGTCGGCAAACACGGGCCGAGACTCTCTTCCGCGGTAATCGTCTCTCTGCGCAGGGCTTCGGAAAATCCACGACAACAGCAGCGCGAAGGCCACTCCGCCGGAGAGAAGGGTGGTCGGCAGGGCAGTGGTGACCAGCAGGCCGAAAGCCCACATGCATATGGTGTGTGCACTCAGCGTAGCGGCGGTCTTCGGTCTCGAACAGAAGTAGATACTGGCCGCTTGCATCAGGAAACCGGCGAGAACTGCGCCAAGCACGACGCCGACCAAACCGAAATCAGCGTTTAGGTTCCCGATGAAACAGGAATTGGCGCTGATCGTGTTCAGATCGGCGCCCGCCGTCATATACATGCCCACTGCATTGGGAATGTCCAAAGATTTCCAGCCGACAAGGCTGGCTAATTTGACGATGCTTGCGCCGTGTTGAAAGGGGATTACCGCGGGAAATACTTCAAAATACGCATAAACGATCTGCGCGGGACTATAAAAGAGGCGAATACCAATCGCGCGCATCGCTCCCCAAAGTGTGCCGCCCTCCGATCCGTTATAAGCAAGAAGAATGACCGCGAGCGGAAAACAGAGGAACAGCATCACGGCGGCCACCGACGCTAAGCGACCGACACGCCCTCCCCGAAGAAGATAATAAAGCAGGAATAACATGCCGACAATTGCGGCGACCGGAGACTTTTCAATGGTCAGGGAGCCGTAAAAAACTCCCCCCAGAAGAGAGAGCAAAAAAAGGCTGCGCCAGGGCCGTTTCTTCCCGCCCCGATAACGGGCGAATGCAAACAGGATCAAAAAAGGGAAGATAGTTCCGCGGAGAACCGCATAGAGATAAGTAAGATGAGACTTGAGGAGTTTCAACGAGTCTTCGCGCAACATGGCGGCTACGATGGTCTCGCCTGGATGACGGATAAGATAGAACAGGGGAATGGTCCGGGCTTCTCTTATATAAATCAGCACGACGACGATCGCGCCTGTGAAGAAGAGAAAAAACAACCTAACCGCTCGGTCATCAAAGTCCTCACGCTCAACGGGACGAGCGAAATAGGCCCGGATGCTTCGCCTTCGGAAGCCGAAGAAAACGTTCGCTATTGCAATTCCGAGTGGCACGGTCAGGAGCACGCTCTCGATGCCGAACAAGAATCTTCCACGGGAGGGCGTGATTTCGTCGGCATAGATAAACCAGCCGGGAATGAGAATCACTGCGAAATACAGATAGTAAAAGAATGCCGGTATGGTGAGCTGTCGGAGATCAAAAACCGACACCAGCCGGTGCATCATCCAGATCGAAACGACCGCGACACCCAAAGAAAGCAGAGCGAGGCCGGGCAGAAATACCATGATCGCAGGTACCAGGAGGAAGATCACCGTCAGCCAAGCAAACCAGTGTAGTGCTTCCCCCGTGAGGGATCGCGAAACCGAGAGATGCGTCACTGAGTTGAAACTGTCAGGCAAAAGCATCTCCCGAAGGGGGCGATGACTTCCTCAGCTGAAGAGTGACGCTCGGTTGGTGCGCTCTGGGACGGCCCTCCATTGCCGAAGAAGTCATCTGTTCGACATCTTCGAGCGAAACATCGCAGATGATGGATCGGCTGATCAGATCGACTGCGATCACGATTCGGAAGTTCTCCTTTTTTCGCACGAGCTTGCCCGTCAATCCGCACAAAGGTCCGGACTTGATTCGCACCGGTCGGCCAACGGCAAGATGCGGATAGGGTTCAGCGCGAAGGCCGAATCTAAGTCCATGCCGAAGTGTGGAAATTTCGCTGTCAGCAAGCGGTATAGGCTTTCCGTTAAAACTGATCAGACGAACCACACCGGGCGTTTGAAGAACCTTCAGCTGGTCGAGCAGGGAAATCCGCACGAAGATGTAGCCCGGAAACAAGGGCAAGTGAAGGCGTACCCGGCGGTCTTTCCAGCGGTGAACGGTTTCATAGAGCGGCAGAAACTGCTCGATCGAACTGCGTGCGAATTGATCCGAGATTTTCTTCTCGTGGCGAGCACAGGTCGAAACCGCATACCAGCGCACGTCGAGCCGAGACGCTTCGAGCGCGCATTCGGGAACCGCGGCCGTTTGCACAATTGAATCAGCCATAGCTTCGATCGCTTCGCGATACAGCTTCGCCCCGTCGCTTACAGGGCCAATGCGACCTACCCCATTGAACAGCAATCAAATAGAAGCCAAATGCGCTACAAAGACGATCACTCGTGGTCCTCTCGCGGCCGATCTCCATTCGCTGACGTACTGCTAGATCGACCGTTAAAGGACATCCATGGGTAGCGTGCCTCTAGCTTCTGAACCACTTCCGCGGCAAAGGCTCTGCGGGGATCGCGCGGATCGACTTCGCTCCAAGATGCAGAGCCCACCAGCCAAACCACTCCCAAAATCACGGCGAAGATTGTGCCGAATACAATCAATAGGAGTCGTGGCGGAAAAGACTTTCTCTCAGGAACGTTGGGCGGATCGAGGACCTTTACGGTTGGGATTTCCTTTGCTTCCTGAACCTTAGCGAGCTCATATTCCTTGGTTAGTGTCTCAAAGACAGCTTCATCTACTTTCACCCGGCGCAGGCGATCCGCATAACCGACACCCAGGACGGGCAACTGGCGAACGGAGGGAAAGGGACTTCCTCCCGAGGAGTTCTCTGGTGGATCGGCAGAGTTAGCAGCCGGTGTGGATTGCGGAGCACCCGCAAACTTCTGCAGCTGCTGACGAAGGGATGCGATTTGCGCTTCGGTGCTGCGCACGCGGACGTTGTTCTCGGTGAAGATCTGTCTGAGACCCTCGAGTTCGGACTGGGCAGCGACAAGCTGCCCCTGAAGCAGGGCGGATGACTCGAGAGTGGCGCGCGCCTGAGCGCCAACGTCAATGGCCGTGTTCTTGCTCGAAAATTGACTGAAATCTTGCTCGGCCGTCTCCATTTCTTTGGAAACATCATTCAAGCGGCTTTCCAAGAACACACGTTCGCGGTGTGCCGACGAGGTGTTGAGGCTGGCCATGAGCTCATTGAGCTCGTCGATGTAGCCTCCGGCAATTTGAGCGGCGCGTTGGGGGTTGTGGTCGGTCACGGTCAAGGTGATGATTCCACTCTTGCGGTCTTCGCTAACCTCCGTGTTGTCGGCTAGTCTCCTCTCCGCTTGAGCCAACAATCTGGCGTGGTACACGCGCCGCAAATTGAGTCGGTCGACAAGATGGTCCTCGACCGTGCGACTCTCTATCACGCCGATGAACAGGGCGCCTGTGCTCTTTATCCCCAGCAGATCACTGGCCAGCCCGCCGAGTGTGCTGCCACCGGACAAGGAGCCTCCCCCTGCTCCACCGCCAAAGCGAGCCAGTAGAGCGAGGAGGGCCTCAGACTCTGAGTCCGGTGGCAGGAGCTGCACGGTTGACTGATATCTCGCCGGGATCAGAAAGACGATAGCGGTTGCCACGACAAACCCGACGGCGGCTACACGTAGCAGAAACCTTCGTCGATTCCAGATCAGGCGGACTCGGCAGAGAATTCGTTCCCAGGAAGCGTGGCCTTCCGTTCGGCTATCGCGCGAGCCTGAGAAGGATGGCTGCTCGAAGGCTATGGGCTCCGGGTTGGAGATCGTCTCGCGCAAGGGCATTGACCTATTGGGTGTTCGCTTCTTTTCTTTTCCGGAACTCCGGCATGAATCCCGCCTCGACAACGGCAGCGATGTTTCTCTGCCGGCCGTTGAAGAGGATCGGGAAATGAGAGATGTTTTCGTACTGTAATTCCGTCTTTAGATAGAAACCGCTCGGTGTATCCAATTCGTTTCGCACGATGTAGTCCTGATAGGCTCCGCCGCCAGGGACAAAAGCTGAATCCACATGACTGTCTTTGAAGGAAAATTGCAGATTATTGCGAGGTGAAATCCAATACGTGAGCCAGGCCTGGTAGGCTTCGCCCATGCGGCCCACGGTGTTGCCAATGATGTTTCCGTTTTGCGTGTACCCATCCCGGTACTGAGAATTCCAATAGTTCAGGTTTCCGTGATTGCCGGGCGCAAATCCAGGTGGATTGAACCCTGGGGATTCCGTCGAGGTCGCTTCGACGTGTAAATCGAGCTTCGGAAGCCCCGGAAAGCGCGTGATGTAGATTCCGGGATGAAAAGGGTTCTTCGGAGGATTGATGATGGGGAGAAAATCATCGGCAGCGTACAAATCGCCGTAAAAGACGATGTAATTGTGGACATGAGGGATGTAGTAGGTCCAATCCATCTCGCTGTAGCTGACTCCGGGCACCGAGGTTTCCCCGTTGGGGATCTGTCCGAAGAACTGATACATGAAGTTTCTGGGTGTAAACGGGGTGGGCTGGCAGTTGACGCCAACCAGGGGGACGCCGTTGCACGCCGGTGTGGCTTCCCCTCCGATCCAACTCACTCGACCAAATCCCAACTCCAAGCTGGGGATGGGTTTGAAGTCGATTTTTTGGCCGTAGACGAATGGCTCGCGAATGAAGCTATGGCCAGCCAGCTGGCCGAAGAACTGATCGACCCGCGCCGGACCAAGGAAACGGAAAATACTGGGCAGGCGGAAGGGCTCCGGATTGACGAAACGGACCATGCCGATTGGAACGATGTTGTCGCTCAAGAGCAGGGAACCGCCCAAACCCGGTGCCCAGGAAAGACTCTGTCGGCCGATTTGAATTTGGAAGTTACCCACATTTACGCCCACGTAAGCGTCCAGCAACTGCACGCGATTGATCGCAGCCACGGGTGTGTCGGGAGGCGTGGGAACGACATCGACTGTCCCTATGAAATCACGGGCCGCGACAGGAAGCGGAGGAGCAGACGGAGAGTGCTGAAATTCCGATCGGACGTAGATCGTTACGGCTCCCGCGTTGACGTAAGCGGAGCCGCCTTCTTGCAGGTTCGTGCCACGCTGGAACGGCCGTCCGAAGTCGTAGGCAACGGTTTGCCCGAAGTGGTAGCTGTCTGTCAGAGCGGGGCCGCTGATCGAAACGGCGCGTGTGTAGGCTGATTCAAGGTTCGCGGTCAAGTTTCTGCCGCCGCTAAGCAGGTTCATCTCATAAGCGAAGTCGTTTTGAAGTCGGCTAATAAGGCCCGTCGCTTCCTTATCGGCCGTGCCGCCTTGTGATAGCGACTCAAGCGCCTCTTCGATTAAACGCGCACATTCGAGTCTCGTCCAAGGTTTCACGCCCGCGATCGAAGTTCGGATGTAGCCGAGGGCGGCCAGTCGGTCCAATGCCGAGTACACCCAGCTATCCAGCGGCACAAACGGTGATCCCATGTGTTGTCGGCCGCGATTTTGTTCTCTTTCAGCACCGCCGGAAAGGTCTTCCCAACCTCCTCCGCCGAGTGCTGGATCGTGGCGTTTGCGATAGATCTGCTGACCAATCAACCATCCAATCGCAGCACCGACAAAAACATCCGAGTTGAAGTGCTCCTTGCCCACTACACGAGAAGCACTGATAGCCGCAGCGCCTCCATAGGCGAGCAGTGCGGTGAGCGGTCCTGGATATTCATGGGCGATCACGCTTGCTGCGGACCAAGCGACCACGGAATGATCCGAGGGAAACGAACTGCCGCCGGAAAAGAAAGAGCCCTTTCCGTCATCCTGATACGGTCGCTCACGCGCGAAGGAATACTTAAGGACCGAGTTGACCGCTAGACTGTCTATGACGGCCTCGGCGGCTAATACTCCCGTTTCCCTCTTGCGATCATCATGGGTAATTCTTCCCAAAAGATAGAGACCGCCGGCGGCCGCGGCAAACCCCGCCACACCGGCGTTTGAAAAGCTTCGGGCATGGCTAAGAGTCGTAGGATTGTTCGACAGCGCTTTCGAGGCGGCTTGATCAGTGGCGATGAATCCAGCCGTAATCTCGGCCATGGGAAGCAACCAGTCGGCATCTCCCCAATGAAGGCGAGATGGGCTCGTCCAGATGGTTTTTTGATCGTCTATCAAGTTTTTCAAGAACTGCAACCCCAACCGGTTATCCGGAACCTGGTCTTCGTTGTGTCCTTCCCGTCTTGGCTCTCCGCGGATCTCGCCGCCTCCGGGCGAACGGGGGGCCTCCGGCAGCGCCGCTGCGGATTCAGGCGCCTCTAGCTGCTGTGCTGCAACTCCGCACGGCTGACTCAACGTGGCCACGGCCATCAGCAGAGAACAGCACCCGCCAAGCCTCATCTGCCGCCGCCTCACGTTTCACCCTCGCTAATAGTGCGCCGCAATGAACGCGGTGCTCACGATCGAAGAAGCCATGGCCGCGGTGCTGAACACGGTTTGCCATTGCACGCCGCCGCCCAGCGCTCGTTCCGGAACAACCACGGTATCTCCCGGCCGCAGCTCGGAACTCAAAGAGTCGCCATCCCACAGACCGCCTTTCTTTCCCCCGATCACCGAGCCGTCGGCGCGAATCACAAAAATCCCCTTTTTGTCCGCGATGTTTGTGGGGCCACCTCCCTGGCTCAAGTACCATTTGGCACTCTTGCCCGGGTGATAGGAAACAGCCGTCGGATTAAAAACCTGTCCAGTCACCATCACGTAGCTCGGCCTTTTCGGAATGGTGAGAACATCGCCCGCCTGCACATCAATGTCGGCGGCCGTGTTGCGCCAACGCTCGATGTCAGAAGAAATCTGAATGGTCATGCGCCCAATCGGGGTCGTGGAACTGAGCTGGCTAAGCGTCGTGCGGTATTGCGCGAGCACACCTTCCTTGGTCTGCTTTTGCTCGGGCGTGTTGTCTGGCATTAGCTGCAGGGCGGCTTCGGAATCCTTGACGCGAAGAATCAGTTCATCCTGTTGTTTGGATTCAAGCTGACGAACCTGCACTCTCTGCAGGATGGCGCCATAGGGGTACGCATCAGGCAGCAGTCCGCCAGCACGCGTCAGGACCGAGCTCAGCCGTTCACCCGGCTTGATTCCGTAAGTCCCGGGATGAGTCACTTCTCCGCGCACGCTGATAAATGCGCCGAGATCGCTCCACCCGGCGAGCAGTCGGATCGTGACCACATCGCCGTTATGGAGGGGCGCGTTGGCATCGGGGTCGCCTCGGAGTGCGGCGGCAACCTGAATTGTCGAGCGCTGGCCAGTCAGTTTTGCGCCACCCGAAAATCCATAGCTGGTCAGGTCGGCAATCTCCGTATCAGCCCCTGGCGTTAGTCCTCCCCCAGCGCGGATCAAATCGGACACCGTCATGTCGGTGGTCAGCGGATATCGGCCGGGGCGTTCGACAGCGCCCTCGACGAAAACCGTGGCCGGCTGCGCCGCGTCAGGGCTACGGTGGACGAGAATGCGGTCGCGTGATTCAAGCAAAATGTTTGCCGAGGGAACTCCGGCGAGCGCTTCACTCAAGTTGACATTCAGGATTTTGATCCGGCCGCCTGGCAGTGAACGGAACACCTGAGCGTCGCCCGTTTGTGCATCGGGCGTGAGACCATGCGCGAGGTGCACCGCATCGCTTAAATGAATTTGACCAGAGGTCTGGTATGTGCCGGGCTGGCGCACATCTCCCAAAACGGAAACAACGGGTGGATTCTCGAAATCGAAACGGCTAAAGATGCGCACCGTATCGAGCGCATGCAGCGCGGGTGCGGATGATGGATTCTGAATCGCGTCTGCCAAGTCGAAGCCTTCGACGCTCGGATGGAAATCAGGCGGGTTGAGACGAATGATCTCGGCGTACTCGGTTGAAGGCTCGGGTAAAACTTCCTTGAAGGAGGAGACAAGATCGGTTAGGCGCATGCCCTCGTGAAAGGAATACCGCCCGGGTCGCAGGACGTGACCTTCCAGGTAGACGGCATCTTGATTGTAGGGAGCAACTGGAAAGATCCGGATTCGATCGCCATCGCGAATCTCAAACGACTCGAGCTTTTGCGTGATCACAGCGTCGTTGTCCCCCTCGGGCACATCGACGGTGAGCATGGTCTGCTTGTCATGGGCAATGAGGCGCTGTACCTCAATGTGTCGAAATGTGGCTGCCGGCAGCAGGCCTCCGGCGAGCTCCAGCACACCGGCCAGACTCTTCTCGTCCTTCAATTCATAAATGCCGGGGCGCCGGACCATCCCTTCCACATTCACTTGAGCTCCTATGGTGGGTACGAGCACGGTGTCGCCATTTTCAAGAGGCGCGATTCCTCTCTTCACACCGTCGAGCAACAAATCGTAGAGATCAACCACTTGGACCAGATGGTCGCCGCGAAAATGTTTCACCATTCGAAGAGAACCGCGTGCGGTGGGACCGCCCGCAGAAAAAAGCGCATTGAGAGGCGTAGAGAGCGAACTGATGTCGTAGGCTCCGGGACGCTCGACTTCGCCAACCTCATAGATGCGAATCGTCCGCAAGCGAGCCAGCGTAACGTCCGCAGATATCTCGCGGAATTGGGTGCGCAGCACCCTCTGCACAGATTGCTGAACATCCGCCAAGCTCTTGCCGCTTACGAGCACGGGGCCAACTTCAGGCAGGCTGATTCGCCCCTCGCGGTCCACGGTGCGATAAAACCGCTGCGACACACCTCCCCACAGATCGACCGCCAGCCCGTCTCCCGGGCCTACGACGTAGTCCGGACCCGCCGGCAAATCCATGGGAATCAGCTGAGGATCGCGAATGCCGTTGTGAAAAACGTCCATGCCAAACCGTTTTGGTGTGGAAGGCTGTGGAGAGGCCTGCAGATACATGTCGTAAAGCGAGGGGATATCCCGATACGGATCGGGAACCCGAGCCATCGCAGGTTCAAATGCCGCTTGAGACTTCGTGCTCTCAAACAGGGATACCGATGGGGAAGCGGCATTGGCCGTTGGATTGAGGGCCTCCAGACCCGAGGGCGGAGCCGTTTCCTGAAATTCGCTGCTGCTGCCGAGCATGGACTCGGCAACAAGGGGAAGCGAGGAGCTTCGCGAACCGAGTGCACCGCTCATCGAGGAATTGTCTGTCCCGCTGGACTGAAACGAACCAATTCTTGAAAAGTCGTTCTGCGCGCTCTGCGGTTGTTCAGGGCCCGATAGCATCGGCGAGCCGAAGCCCGCATATCCGCTCAGCGCATCGGACGACTGGCCCCGGCCTTGTGCGTTCGTCGCACCCAGGCCGAGCAACGACAGGCCGCTATCAGACTCACTCGTCTGCATCAGCTGAGCCATTTGTAGTGAGCCACCGTTCCCATTACCGGATGGAAAAGGGCCGTTCGGTTGCTGCGGGAGGGGCGGGGCGGAGGGGGGCAGATTGGGAATCAGTCCCGGGCCGTTGACCGGCGCCGGTGCGCTCAAAGGCCCGCTGGGACCTTGGGGAGCGGCGTTCGGCGGTTGCTGGCAGTACCCCGCTACGCCCTCCGAACACAAGCGCGTTCTCGGCGATTCATCGGATTCTGGCGCCCGCCCGGTGGAGCGCGTCTGTTCGTATGCTTGCTGCTGTTGTTCGGCCAACTGCTTTGCCAACGCCTGCAGCAGCAGCACCTGCTCCTGACCGATGGCAGAGTCGGGGTTCGTTTTGGGAACGAAATAGCCGTACCGCTGCAAGAGTTGAGTGGCCACAGCACGAAACGCACCGTCTGTTTCCAGGCGGTCGAAAATCGCATCATCTGAGAGATCAGAGTCGCCGACGATCTGACCATGATCGGCCGCATCTTTCGCCACCCAGCGCTTCAGTTCAATCATTAAGCCTGCATCCTGTACGAGCACTCCCTTAATCTGCGCGGCGGAAGCCGCGACTCTATTGAGATTGGCACGGCTCAGATCGGATCCAACAGGCGAAGGTCGTTGATTCTGCGCCGAAGAGCAAAACACAGCCAAGACGAGCGTAGCGAAAACGATGACCAGCATGGCAATTTTGCTCGAAGGCGAGCGGGGTGGCTGGTTCGTTTCGGTCGCGTCTTGTCGAATCATTGCACCCTCGCCGCCGGCCGCATCGTGCCGCGCAAGGCTCCCAGAATTCCCGCCTCGGACGCTTCGATCCGGTTGGACTGAACTCGAGAGGAGGTCCAGAAGAACATCACGAAATTGGTTCTGGCTGGTGGTACGGCAAGAACCTTAAGCTGAGGATAGTTTTGGAGAATAGGTTCGCAAACCGCGGGGAGCCGCCGCGATCGCCCCAGGGCGATGATCAAAAAGTCCGGACGACTGTTCTCGACAGCGCCCACAATGTCGGACTCGTCTTGGACCTCCCCAACGACTTCGATGTCTGGCTGATCCGAAATGGTGGCAATGACGAGTTCGCGCATCAGGCGCGGCTGATTGGCGACGAGCACGCGGATTGGACGCATCGTGCACTCCGAGTCGGCGGTCTTACTGCGGCGGGCAGTATGGGAGAGTCGCTTCAGAAGGGACAGGCTCAATTGCGATGCAGCGAACGAGAGTTAATTCGGGTTAGAAAAGAAGGAATGCGGGAATTAGAACGATCTACATCCCCTGTTTACTGCTACATAATTTCACGTAGTAGGAATACAGGAAACACCCGAAGAGGCGAGGCTATGTGCCGATCGGCTCCGCTTCACACGCAGCGCTGATGGAAAATCGGTCCTCGACCCCCGTTTTTCGGAGGATCCGATGAATGTGGCTTTTTATGGTTTGCTCGGACAGATTCAATTCGACGGCGATTTCCTTGTTGGTGAGACCTCGGCCGACCAGCGGCACGAGCTGCCGTTCGCGCCGAGTCAGTCGGAATTGTTTCGCGACCCGACCGCCATGAACATCACTCCTGCGCAATGCCACATAGTCGAAAAGCACTCTGGCCAAATGGGCCGGGCAGATCGCTTCGCCCTGTGCGACGCCGCGTATCGCTGCGACGATGTCCAAGGCAGATGCCTCCTGCAAAACGTAGCCGAGCACGCCATGGCTCACCGCGGTCAAGAACTGCTTGGGGTCGTCCTGCATGGCCACTAGGACGCAGCCGGGCACACCGTTGTGTCGCCTGTCGCGCCAACGCGTGCAGTTGTCAAGAAAACATTCCAGAGAATCTGAAACCCACACATCGGGCGCGCTCGGCGAGTCGAGCGAGGCGAGCGGAGGACCGGGGGGTTGGGAAGTCAAAACCTCGAAGTCGCGCTTGTTCGTCAAAACGTGCGCGATCGACTCTCTCAGAAGGCGATTACTGGAAATGACCGCAACGGAAATCTTGCCTTCCACGAGACCGCTCCAAAACGGGAGTTGGAATCTGACGGCGGGCCGGGCGAAACCCCTCCAAGGAGGTTGGCGAACTCACTCTATTCGCGTTGCGAGTTTGGCAGAGACTGCATCTGCGAACACATCCCTAAGCCCGTGGTTGGATGCGAGCGCCCTCCCGAGGGTTGGTCATTCACTCCAGGCTTACCCCTACCTACAGCGTTTACTGTACTCCTAGTAGAGTCCACGGCGATTTGTTATCAATCCACAAACGCTCAACCCAGGCAAGTGTTAATTTGGGGGATAACCCGAATTTCACTCGGGCCTACATCTTTTGGAATCCGTGACTGTCTGCCAAACCGCGAAAAGGGCCTGGGAGGCGTTTGTTGATCACTTTGGCCAGGTTAGGTTGGGGGTAACCTACTGAAATCGGTAGCCGGGCTTGAGTTCACACCGATAACTTTTAGACTGGTCCTTCCCTACTCTGACGTTGCACATAGCCCAGCTGAGCAGCGGAGAAGGACCCAGTGGGAAAACGATGTTCGTACCGTCGATTTCCGCCTCCAGGGTGGTTCCTTCAGCCGCGCCGGGCAAACTGAAGTTCAGGGCTCGGCCAAACTTAACCGGATAAGACTCCCGTACAATGTTGCTGATCTGCTGATGGAAGACCTCGGCCTGAAAGAGAAAGGTGGTCGTGTCGGACCAACCGAGAACAGACACGGAGATTTTTCGGCCACCTCTTGAAAAATTGTCGGAGTCGATCTTGTAGAAAGGACACGGCCCGGCAATGCAGGTAACCCGCGCGTCCTCGAAGATATTGCCTTGACCCGCATCGAGAGACGCCGAACCAATGGCCGCCTTCCAGCGACCGTCGGGTGAGCAGGGCCCTTGTTGATCGCAAGGCACGTTTCCCTTATTCGCGACCTGAAAAGTTGTCACGCCAGCGCCGACGTTTACGTCGGCAGTCGTTTCGATCGAATAGCGAACGAAAACGTTTGCAATGACTTTGTCTGACCGCCCTGATTCTTCTTCAACGTCGGGGTGGATCGGCAGCATGTGAACGAGGTACAGCTTATCGCTCACAATATCTGGCAAGTCGATGGACTGAAAATCCGGGTGGCGGAACTCGAGGGTGACGGGCTGACCGCGTTTGATTCCCCGGCGCAAACCAAGCCTGAAAAATCCGGAGAAATCGGACTTCGTGCTGGCGAGCGACGCACCGCCTGCCGCGCTCACCTCAACATCGGTGATGGGTGACTGCTTTCTGGGGTCGGCGTCCTGCTGCAGAATCGCCCCCTTGAGGTATATCGGTCTCCTCACATAGTAGGTAGCCACGGCCGCTGCGGCAATGGCCAAAGCAATTGCAAAACACGTAAGGAGTACAACGGCCCATAGTTTGACCTTGCCGTGGCTGCCTGGTGCTCGCATAACGCGAGGATTTTAACAAAGTGACGTCAACCAAGCGCTAGGCAACTCTTCTAATCAGTGGACTTCACTGCCCTAGCGGGAGTCTCTATAATCAGTTCTGTGCACCTGCATTCAGCAACCTGCAAACCGATTTCGCGTCGAGCTCTGCTCCAGCGGGCCGTGGGCATTGCACCGCTTCTTCCGCTGGCGACTGCCAGCCTCTTGGTTCAAGACTCGGCCTTCGATGCTCATGCCCAAGAGAATCAACTTCCACCTACCGGGCAGGGCAGTGGGCCTCTCTTTCAGGTGGATGAGGCCTTCCTGGAAGAAGTGGAAAGTGCCAGTTTCCGCTTTTTCTGGGAACAGGGTAACCCTTACACGGGGATCACCCGCGACCGGTGTAATGCGATTACGCCGGACAAGAGCACCCTTGGAAGCATTGCCTCGACCGGCTTCGGCCTTACAGCTATTTGCATCGGCGACGAACGTGCCTATGTAGCGCATGCCGAAGCGCGCGGCCGCGTGTTGAACACCCTGCGCTTCCTTTGGAAAAAGCTGCCAAACCATAGAGGGTTCTTTTATCACTGGGCCGACGTCAATACCGGCGAGAGGCTCTGGGACTCGGAGGTTTCGTCGATCGATACGGCGATCCTACTGTGCGGGATACTAACCTGCAAGACACATTTTCAACATTCTGAGATCAGCGACTTAGCCTCGGAAATTTTCAATCGCGTCGATTGGACATGGCTTTCCGAGGACACCGCCATTCTTCCCCATGGCTGGACCCCGGAAACTGGCTTCCTGCAGTACCGCTGGGACAATTACAGCGAAATGATGATGATGTACTTGTTGGGATTGGGCTCGCAAAAATACCCCCTGGCGCCTGAGACTTGGACAGCTTGGAAGCGAATGCCGTTTGAATACGACGGAATCCGATATATCGGTTCCTTCGCACCTCTATTCGTTCATCAATATTCGCAAGCGTGGTTCGATTTTCGCAACAAGCGCGATCAGTATGCCGACTATTTCCAAAATTCGTCGACAGCGACGGAGGTTCACAAGCGTTTTTGCATGGACCTCAACTCCCAGTTTCCGGACTACACGGACAGGCTTTGGGGCATTACCGCTTCGGATTCGGTGAAAGGGTATGTCGTATGGGGTGGCCCGCCGGCCACCGGACCGATTGACGGCACTGTAGTGCCCTGCGCCGCAGGGGGCTCCCTGCCCTTCCTGCCGCAGGAGACCTTGACGGTACTGCAAACCATCAAGAATCGCTTTGGGGACCGGGCCTGGAGTCGTTACGGATTTGTGGATGCATTTAACCCGCTCACTGGCTGGTACGACACCGACGTGATCGGAATCGACACAGGAATCACCATGCTCATGGCGGAAAATGTTCGCACCGGATTTGTGTGGAACACGTTTATGAAAAATCCGGAAGCTACCCGTGGCATGCAGAGGGCCGGTTTCAAGACTTACCGCCCGCTGGGGGTACCTGCAGGAGCCAGTCTGTAGGCTGTCAAGATCCGACTCGCTATTTCAACTCGACCAGGGCGAGGCCTTGGGGTGGAAGTTCCAGGGTAAGTTCTCCTCTTAATAGTTCGGTTGATTCCGGCGCAGCTGGTTCTGCCGCTCGACGAAGCTCGATGATTTGCTGCTGGGTCGGATAAACAGGCCGTCCCATTCGGTCGTATGCGCCCAGCAGGGAACCGTGTGTTGAATCGAGCCGATAGACGATGGCGCGATGACTCGGCGCTCTGCCTTTGAAAAGGATCCGCAAGGTCTTCGTCGTGCCGCGCTCTTCGGGCAGCAATAGGTTCCACGCGGCGATAACCAGCACGTTGTCAGCCCGCTTGGTCACAAGAGCTGAACTGGAATCGACTTGGAGGCGTTGCGTGCCAAGCAGGTGAAGGAGCTTGAAGGCGTTGAAGGCCGGCTTCGGAAGATCAGACTCTGCGATTAAACCATATCCACCATAGAACGGCTGTTTGACTACGCCTTGTTCTTCGAAGACATCGGAAAACGTCCAGTATGCCATGCTGTCGACCAAACCATCGCACTGGCGGATGGTGTCCGCAAGCCAAGGCCCCATGAAAATCGAATCTGTGACCTCCGGCTCGTTCTTGTAACTCGCATTGAACTCGCTCCAGATAAGAGGCAAATCCGGCCGGGTGGACTGCTTTATCTGCGTGTGGACCTTACCAACGGCTCGGCAGACCATCTGCGTGCGGGGAATCACCTCGTCTCGGCCAAACACATCTCTTGACGAATCGTTGCCGTATACGTGTGTCGAAACGAAATCCACAGGTACGTGGTTCTGGACACAATGTTCGATGAAGCGATCGACCCAGGCTGCCTGCGCCGTAGCTGGACCACCGACGCGCAGGCGCGGACTGACACCTTTGAGAGCGCGCGCGGTCACATCATAAAGTTGATAGTAGGTTGCTTCCTTAGGTTCGCCGGCCCAAAAATCGAGATTCGGCTCATTCCAAACCTCGAAGTACCATCGCGATACTTCGTCAATCCCGTAGCGATCAACCAGGTGTTGCGCGAAATGCGATATCAGATCTCCCCAACGATCCCACGATTTGGGAGGGGAAACTACCGGCTTATACCAGAACGCCTGGGTGATTTCGCTTGCAGCCAACTTGCGAGGCATGAAGCTAAGTTCGATGAACGGGCGAACACCATTGGCCAGCAATCCGTCGTAGATCTGGTCCACATAGGAGAAGTTGTACTTGGGATTGCCATGCTCATCTTCATCGTAAACGCCCACCTCATCGTGAAAAATAGCGTGGAATCGGATGTAATGGAAATCGGTGGCGCGCTTCACTTCGCGCAAGTTGTCGCGATAGCTGCTGCGCAGGCTTAGGATCGCCCGGCCCGAGCCGAACATTTGCTCCCAAAAATGGGGCAAAGGGTGCCATGGGGCGGAGACATCGACCGTTATTGATTCCCTTGCGCCAGCTGGCTGCTGCGCAGAAGACGGCGCCGGGCGGTCCCCCTGGGCTTGCAGGCCAGAGCCAGGGACGCTGAGGGCAACCGACAGAGCCAACGGGAGCCCATAGCGAACCAGCCCTCGAGTGAACACGCTCACTCTGTCTTCGGCGCCAAGTCGGCAAATCCGGGATGTTGCACGGCACGTTCCATGAGACTCAAGAGTCGCTTGGGGGCCGTTTCCGGGATTTCATTCGTTTTCTCGATCGGCGGCACACGCGGTTGCCGTTCGTGAAGCAGGCGCTCGTGCGCCGCTACGCAGGGCTCAGCGTGGAAGCGGCGCAGCATCGCGGAATCGCAAAGAGCGTTTACGATGGCCAGGAGTGTCATTCCCTGGTGATGTGCCATCCAGCTGCGAATCATCTCATGCGTTTTCCCATCGGGCACTCTGCGCGGCGTGAAATCGGCAGCTTCGTAGAACCCGTAGCTGGCAAGCCATCCTAGCTTCTTCATCTTCTTGAGGTTTTTCACCGCCTTTCGGGCTTCGAAAGGCAGAGCCAGGAAGGCGGCGTATGGGGCGATGACTACGTCGCCCGAGCAGTCATCGCGATTGATCGCTAGACCGGGAACACCAAATGCGTGGTAGCGATAGTGACCATCGGGGTTCCGCTGATTGCAGGCCGATTCCGAGATTCCCCAGGGAATCCTTTTCCCGGTTACGAAACGCTGTTGCGCCCGGATCGCAGCCTTGGCGCCATGTTCCAGCAGCGTGTTCGGATACGTCTTCATCCACAGGCAGGGCATTAAGTATTCGAAGGCCGTTCCCGTCCAGGAGCGCAGCACTGGCTCGCCTTTGTATGGTGCGTAGGTGCGTCCGAGCTCGAACCAGCTCTGTTGAGGAATGTCGCCCTTGGCGATGGCGATGAACACAGCCGCCCGCGCTTCCGAGGCGAGCAGGTCGTAATGATATTTGCTGACAGAGCCTTCCGAACCATCATAGCCGATGGACAGCTGTTTTTTTCCTGCCTGGTACAAGAAGCGGAAGTCCATTTCATCGACCATCGACTGGACCGTGGTGGCAACAGAGCTCAGCTGCTGCTGCATGTCCTGGGCGCTGCGACTAGACCTTTCTAAAGCGGCCGAAAGCATTTCCGCATCGCTGGCATTCCCGATAAAGTCGACCTCCCCCAATCTGGCAGACACCTCTTTGTAAAGTTGAGGGAGAGATTCCAAGGTGAGTTTCCCGAGGAAGCCCCGCTCGCCAATGCCCACGTTTCCGAGCAGTTCCTTATTGTCGAATGGCGCAAGCAACCAGGGCGCAATAGCCTCAACCATGTGCTTCAGGTTCGTCACACGCAGCGACAGTTCATGCGCCCACCAGGCAATGTCCGGGCTCCCGCCGTATTTGGCGACCTTATCGCTGAAGATGGCGACATCGATTTCCAAAGTAGGAAGCATCTCAAACCGATTCATATCCGGGCCGGAGAGTTCGCGCACCCTCTGACTCAAATCATCCGCCGCCGAGGAGAGTTCCCGATGCTCAGACGATCGTGCGAGATCGACAATCAAATCGGCGATGTCGTGAACACCCCGCCACAAAACCGGACGGAAAATGGGCTGCTTGATCGCGTCCAATGACCCGTGCTTCAAGGTCCACAAACTGCAGACGAAGTTTCCATTATCGACCGTGGAGACAAAGCGCGGCTCAACGGGCTCTAAGGTATCGGTGGCATACCAGTTGTACAGATGGCCCTTGTGCTTCTCCATCCGGCTGGCGCTAGTGAGAGTGCGAGTCGTATCTCTCAAGAATTCTCCCAACGTGAGGAACCCGAAGTCGAGCGCAGCGAGTCGGGCATTCAGGAGCAGGCCCAGATTTGTCGTCGAAATGCGATGCGCAATGTGCGGAGCCGTCTCCTGGACAATGTCAGGAATCAGCCAATTCTCTTCCTGTGTGCTGTACTCGCGGAAGAACCGCCAGGTTCTAAGAGCCATATTGCGGATGAGGTCCCGATCCGCGGGCTCGATGCGCGTCTCGCCGGAGCGTTGCGGTTGATGCAGCCACTTGCAGATACTGTTGGAGGCTGCCCAGAGTGCCAGGACCGGCAGCGCCGCGTTGAGAGCAAGCGGACGAAGGATGAACGTTAGGGCGCCGATGGCAAGCGCTATGACCGGGCTCCATCGCAGATAGACGTCGACCAGGCTTTCGCCAGTGCCCACCTCTGCATCGGCAGCCGTCTCCCACTGCAGGAGCCTCTTGTGCGTAAATTTCATGCGAATGAGGGTCCGAACGACGGCGTCGACGCTGACCAGTGTCTGGTGACACAGAAATGTTAAACGGAAGAAAAGTCGGGAGTGCTCGCTGGCGAAGTCCGCCAGGAGATTTCTCCAGAAACGGCTCTCGAAGACCGCGCTTCCGGCCGTCAGGACCGTGAATACAAATTGGAAGTAAGTGGGAAACAACATCACGGCGAGTGCCGCCAGTGTCCAATAGACGGGCTTGCCGGGTAGCCACAGCCATCCACCGATGAAAACGAGGAAGATTGCGAAATCCATCAGACTGCGGCGCAGATTATCGATAATCTTCCACCGCGATATATGGCTCAGGGGATTCCGCACCAGCTTTCCGAAGTAATCCCGGACCCTCGGCAACAGTCCGAAAATAATCTGCCAGTCTCCGCGGACCCAGCGGTGCTTTCGCCGGCTATAGGCGCTGAAGTGCGAGGGATAGTCATCGACTACCTCGATATCAGAGACAAGGGCGGTGCGGGCATAAACACCCTCAATCAAATCGTGGCTTAGCACCGCGTTACAGGGGAAGCGATGCTCGAGGACCCGGTGGAATGCCTCGACGTCGTAGATGCCCTTGCCGGTAAAAATACCTTCGCCGAAAAGGTCTTGGTAAACGTCGGAAACCGCCCGCGTGTAAAAGTCGACTCCCGTATCGCCCGACAGAAGCGCGGCGAAGCGAGAGCGGCTCGCCGAACGAATGCTGATATCCACCCGGGGCTGGAGGATGCCGTATCCTTCGACGATCATGTTCGTCACAGGATCAATCACCGGGCGATTTAGCGGATGCGCCATGGTCCCCACCAGTCGATTGGCTGCTTCAGCGGGCAGTTGCGTATCGAGATCCAGTGGGATTACATAGCGCACATCGGAAAGTAGCGACAAATCTCCAACCTTGAGTGGAAACTGATCGCTTTGGCGAAGAAGGAATCGGTTGAGATCCAGCAGCTTTCCCCGCTTTCGCTCCCAGCCCATCCACAGCCCCTCGGATGGGTTGTATGCGCGATTGCGATGGAATTGGAAGAACGTTCCCTTCTTCGCCTGAGCATATTTCTGGTTGAGTTGCTCAATGAATTCCGCGCAGAAGCCCGCCAGACGGTCTTTATCATCGAACTGTTGAGTCGAATCCGGCAGGTCTGTGAGCAGCGCGAAATGGAGGTTCCGGTCCCGATTCGCCAAGAATCGAATTTCCAACCCCTGAACGGCAGCTCGCACTTGAGCCTCGCTGGTCAGCAAAATCGGAACAGCTACCAGAGTGGCGCAGTCCTCGGGTATTTGCTTTGAGAAATCGAGCCTGGGGAGGCGACGGGGAGGAAAGAATCTGGTGGCCACTAAGTTCATACTAGCCACCGCACACTCGACCGCTGGAAGCACAAGGAAAAGCACAGCAACCAAAGGTAGAGGACGCAGATGCGCAAAGCTAACTAGCAGGGCAAGCATCGCCAGCGTGGCCAGTTCGATTCCGATGAGATAGAAAAAGTCCGGCCATTTCAAAAGCGTCTCGCGAAGGCGACGAATAAGCGGCGGCTTGTACCCTATTCTCTCTTTGAGAGCCCCTTGGCCTGGGCCGAGCAAGTAATAGCCCACATGCCTAGTGCGTTCCCGAGCTTGACCGCTCGCTTGGCCGGCTCGTTTGGGCGTTTGTGCCAGAGCGATCGCCGCCCGGGCGATGTCCTGCTCGCTTGAATCTGAATACTGTGCCAGCTCGGCCACCACGGTGCGGTAGGCCTCCCGGCTCTGAAAATCCATCGACTCATATGCGCCTAAGGGGTCTAGGCGCAGAATCTGTTCGGTAGTGGCCGTGCGTTCGAAAAACTCCTTCCATTCCAGGTCGGCAAGAGCTCGCAGGCTCGTGACCAGGGTCGGCAGAGCACGCTCCCCGATCTCTGACTTCCATTCGGCGGGCGCCGGCAGGAAATCGCAAGTTGCTGCAGCAATGGGCCTGGAAACGAGGTCGGCCACTTGGGCTAGAAGCGCCAGTTCGAGAAAGGGCCTCAGGCTCCACACCTCGGCCATTCCAATCGGAACACGCTCTTGTGCCCTGCGAAGAAACTCGGCAAAACCATCTTGATCGAAGACATATCGAACGGCTTCCAGGTAGCCCGTGGCCAGGGCAAAAGCGCGGGGCACTACACGATCACAATCAGTCTTGCGGATGCGCGGAAGCTGACGGGCAGCTTCAATTCCGGCGTTCGCCTCGCCCAACGCCGAGCGGATCAAGGTCAGGTTGTCGGAAAAGACTCGGGCTTCGCCCTGCAGGACCTTTCCCTTGGAGATGACCATCCGCAGCTCTTCGGCCGTGTCACCGATTCGCTTGGAGGCGGACTTCCAAGTGTGTTCCAGCAGGTCCGCCGGATTTCCGCCTTGAACCGATTCCCACAGCGCGAGTTCGCGTCGCAGTGTGGTGTTGAAATCGGTCCCCCGTCGAAACCTTTCCGAATCCTCGGTCGCTGCGCTTGGTTCGACGACGGTTGTTGATTCAGTCAGAGGAAAAATAAGTCTGAAATCAATTGGGGTGTGTTGCACCGTAGCCATTTCTGAATTCACTCACGCTTTCTTTTATCGATAGCCGGCGGCCTGCAGCTCGAACATCTCCGCGTAATGACCGCCATCTTTTACGAGTTGATCATGCGAGCCTTGTTCGGCAATGCGGCCGCCCTTTAAAACGAGGATGCGATCCGCCATGCGAACTGTTGAGAAGCGGTGCGAGATCAAAATGGTCATCTTGCCCTGTACAAGTTCTGTGAAGCGCTCAAACACCTCGTGCTCGGAACGCGCATCGAGCGCCGCGGTCGGTTCGTCGAGGATCAAAAGCTGCGCGTCGCGCAGGTGTGCGCGGGCCAAGGCGATCTTCTGCCACTCCCCTCCGGATAGCTCGATGCCGCCTTCGAAGCGGCAGCCCAGAAGTTGGTCGTAGCCACGGGGCAGCTTCTTTATCAGGTTCTCGGCGTAGCTCTTCATGGCAGCGGCCCGAATCTGGAAAACATTGTTGGCCACCTCGACTCGCCCCATGCCGATGTTTTCCTGCGCGGTCATGTCGTAACGCATAAAGTCTTGGAAAATAACGCCGACTTCCCTCCACAGGTCTTCCAAGTCATATTCGCGAAGGTCGACACCGTCCAGCAGGATTTGCCCTTCGGTCGGGTCGTACAAACGAGTCATCAGCTTCGCGATCGTCGTCTTCCCCTGCCCATTTTCTCCCACCAGGGCCACGCGTTCCTTGGGCCCCAAGTGAAAATGGATGTTCCGCAGGACGACGAGGTTCGGATTCGACGGATAGGCGAACGAGACGTTCCTGAACTCAATACCTTGCCGAACGGGGCGCGGTAGAGGGATCGCTCCTGGCTTGTTGACCACCTTCGGCTGAACGGCCAGAAATTCGAGCAGATCGGTCAAGAACAGAGCCTGGTCGGCAATCCCTGAGAACGTGGAGAACAGCGTTTGAATATTCGTGCTTGCGCCAGCGATAGCTCCCGCAAGAAAGGTCAGTTGGCCAAGGCTCAAGGCCCCCATAACCGTTCTATAGATCACATATGCGTAGGTCCCGTAATAACCCACCGTTCCGAGAAGGGTTAGCAGAGAACCATAGACCAGCCTTCGTCTGGCCAGCTGGACCGTCTGATGATGGAGCTCATCGGAGAGGCTCTTGTATTTTCCGACCAGAAAGGGGCCGAGACCGAACAGCTTCAGCTCCTTGGCACTCTCCTTGCTGCCTCCCAGCACCCGCAGGTATTCCAACAGACGCCGGGCAGTAGTTTGCTGAAAATTCAAAGAGTAGCCGAGGAAGGCGAAGTGCGTCTCGCCGACGAATGCGGGTACGACACAGAGGATCAAGAACAGCAACAGCCAGGGGGAGAAAAAGAAGATACCCGCTGCCAAGCTCACCGTGGTAATGGCCTGTTGGATGAGCCGACCGATCATTTGAATCATCATCACGCGGTCGGTCCCCTGCACCCGGGCGCGCTCCATCTTGTCGCAGAAAGCGGGGTCTTCATAGAGCGTGAGATCCAGCCGCGACGCGTGCTCCATGATCTTCGTGCTGATATGACGGACAAACTTATCGGCCAGCACGCTGTCGCAGAAATCGACCAGCCTGCCTAGCACTGTCGCCGAACACGCCAAGCCGAATTCGAGGGCGACAAGCCACCAGAAATACCCAGCCAGGGGTTGCCGGTGTGACAGAAATCCATAGAGGCAGTCGATGATGTATCGGGTCACACCGAGCAGTGCCACCGGGGTCAGTGCAACCAACAGTCGAAAGAACAACCCAGCGGTGACTGCTTGAGGAGCTGACTCCCACACCATCCGGAAAATAGGGGGGATATTCCCCAGCGCTTCAATTCTCTCCCGCCACTTCGAAGGGGGGTGTTGAGGATGTGGATTTGATTGTGGGCTGGACACTTGGTTCATCGACCTATAACTCCTCGCTATCAGATGACGCGTAGATGCTCAGGCGGGGCCGGGGTGGCTGCGCGAGCCCGTATATTGCAAGGGCGAAAACCGGTTCGACAGGAGCTGCTCCCGAGAATGGGCCAATTGTCACGGTGCCGGCGAAATGCTTCTTGTTCAACCAGCGGCGCCCAAAACCGCCGTACCAGTCCGAAGCAACTCCATTTCCACAACTCGACCACTGTAACTTCCGCTAATCTCAGTGGTTGGCACCAGGCGCTTAGACATTGATATGGCCGGATTTACTGTCAGCGGAAAGATTTACCTGATTGCTAACCACCATCCGGATCGCCAGGCCCGGCGAAATAAAGAAGAAGGCCTCCGCTCCTAGAGATGATTTTGCTCAGCTGCGTCATCGAGGGCTAAGGGAGTTCTACACCTCGACTTACAAAATCGCCGAGAGAGGAGTTTGCCTGCGTGGCAAAGGGCTAGAGGCTAGACCGCGACCCATGCCCGCTGAGCCCACGGCAGCGACCGGCGTAGACGCGGGAGTTCGGTCCTTCCGACCAGCACCACTTAAATTGTAAAGCACGAATAAGATAGCTCGGTGCATTTAGGGACACGCGTTACGTGGCCTTGGCTCGACGCAATTCCGTGATGATTCTCACGCCGCTGCTGGTTCCCAACCGGTCGGCTCCAGCTTCGATCAGCGCACGAGCGTCGGCAGCGCTTCGAATCCCGCCCGAGGCCTTCACTCGGATCTTCACGACTCGCCGCATCAGCGCCACATCCTCTACCGTCGCGCCGCCTCCCAGAAATCCCGTCGAAGTCTTCACAAAGTCCGCGCCGGCCTTTTCGCTCCACTGGCAGGCCAGAATCTTTTCCTCATTCGTCAGCAGACCGGTTTCGAGGATCACCTTGAGCAGCGCACTCCGCGCGTGCACTGCCTTGGCCACAGCTTGAATGTCTTGGCACACTGTATCTTGATCGGCCGCCTTCAGTGCGCCGACATTCATCACCATATCGATCTCATTCGCGCCAAGCAAAATCGCCGCCTCGGCCTCAAAGACCTTCACATTGGTAAGCGTCGCGCCCAAGGGAAATCCGACCACCGTACCCACCCTCACCTGGCTTCCTCGCAACTGTCCGCTGGCAAGAACCACATGGCACGGATTGATCATCACCGCTCCAAATCCGAATTCGCCTGCCTCCTGGCACAGCTGGACAATTTGGCCGCCTGTGGCCTCGGGGCGCAGATTCGTGTGATCGATCACTCTCGCCAGGGCTTGCCAACCTTCCGCCAGTTGACTGCGATCGATGGCAGAGTTTCGGCTCGACATAGACCTGAAATCTTACTACGCTAACTGTGAATACGCAGCTACATGCCTAGCCCCCCCTCCAAGCGCGCAACTCGCGAGCGCCTGCTCCAAGCCGCCCGCGCAGCCATGAAGAACGCCTACGCGCCTTATTCGAAATTTCGGGTCGGGGCCGCGCTCGTGACGCTGTCCGGCGACCTGTTCACTGGTTGCAATGTGGAAAACGCGTCCTATGGAGTCACCAATTGCGCAGAGCGCACCGCCGTTTTTTCCGCCATCGCCCGACTTGGCCCCACAACGAAAATTCGGGCGATCGCCGTGGTGAATAGCCAGAACGCCCCTTGCTCGCCGTGCGGTGCGTGCCGCCAGGTTATTTACGAGTTCGGTCCGAAAGCGAGCGTCATCTTTCTCAGTGCGAGTGGCTGGAAAGACCTTCCCATCGAAAAGCTGCTCCCCCAGGGATTCCGGCTCCAGTGAGCAACGCCCGCCAGACTGCCGCTTCTAGCGCTATCCGTACCATCGATGTGATTCGCCGCAAGCGCGACGGCCAGGAAATGTCGCCTGCGGAACTCACCCATCTCGTTGACGGCTACACACGCGGCGAGATTCCCGACTATCAAGTCTCGGCATGGCTCATGGCCGCGCTGATTCGCGGGCTCACTCGCGCCGAAACGGCTGCGCTCACCGACGCGATGCTGCGCTCCAGCGAGGTACTCGATCTCTCCCCATACGCCGGAGCAAAAGTTGGCAAGCATTCGACCGGAGGTGTGGGCGACAAGACCTCGCTTGTCGTGGCACCGGTCGCCGCAGCCGGCGGACTCGTCGTTCCGATGATCAGCGGTCGCGGCCTCGGCCATACGGGCGGCACGCTTGATAAGCTCGAATC
>Ga0126371_10000886_pt1 | contig 25105 bp, 24 predicted proteins | sample PanSoiMetaPlot_4_FD_110145 | JGI IMG/M metagenome (GOLD analysis project Ga0126371, IMG submission 110145) | Tropical forest soil microbial communities from Panama - MetaG Plot_4 | ecosystem: Environmental > Terrestrial > Soil > Tropical forest > Bulk soil | place: Panama | collected 2016-02-17 | reverse complement strand
TCGGCACCAGCATCATCTTTGGATCGTTCAAGTTCACCTGCCACACTCCTGCCCCGACTGCCAATTCGCTTGCGAGGGAGGATCGAAAGTGATCCGCAACTACGCGGACTGGTGATACAGAAAGTTGAGGGTCTTCTCGGAGCGGATTCTGTTCCTAATCCTATCCAGCGCCCCATCGCGTGTCAATCGAGCCCGCACCGCTTCTGATGTTTGTTTTGTCTGCGCTGCGAGCGCTTCGATCTCGTGATCGATCTCTTCCTCGCCGACTTCCACTTTTTCCAGGTCAGCGATCTTGTCGAGCAACAAACTTGCCTTCACTTCCTGTACTGCCTGGTCCCGCTGACCGGCACGCAAGCGGTTTAGGTCCATCTTTTTCATGTCTTCCGCGCGCATGCCTTGCGCCGCGAGAGCGCGCAGTCCGCGTTCGAGCCGGACATCGATCTGCCGGTCTACCATCGCTTCCGGCACCTCGAAGTCATTCCGCTTCACAAGTTCTGCAACCAGCTTGTCCTTGGCTTCATGCTCGGCCGAGTGTTTCTTTTCGGCTTCCATGTTTTCGCGGATGCGCTTCCTGATGTCGTCGATGCCGGTGAACTCGCCGAGCTCTTTCGCGAAGTCATCGTTGAGTTCGGGTAATGCTTTCTGTTTCTGCGATAAAACCTTGACGGTGTAGTCGAAAGTCTGACCCGCAAGGCGCTTGTCAGAAGCATCGTCGGGATACTTCACTTCGAAAGTCTTCTCGTCGCCGGCCGAGGCTCCGCGGAGGTTTTCGGTAAATTCCGGCATGGTGTTCTTGCCGCCGATCTCGACCAGGACATCGTCCATGTGGACCGGCTGACCTTCTCCGGCACGCGGCTTGCCATCGAGCGCGACCTGTGCAAAGTCTCCGTCCGCCAGCGGGCGGCCTTCAATCGCGGTATAGGTCGCGTGCTGCTCGCGCAACTGATTCAACGCCTGATCGACTTCCTCGTCGGTGACGTTGATCACGGGATGGTCGGCACGAAGTTCCTTGTAACCCTCAACCTTGATTTCGGGCAGAACCTCGAAGCTGGCCTTGAAGCGAAGCGGTTCGCCATCATGGATATGGAGGTCCGATACTCGCGGCTGGGAAACCGGAACCAGTCCCTGCTTGTCGGCTTCCTGGCGGAAGTAGCGGGGGACCAGCGACTCGACCACGTCGGTCTTAATGTCTTCTGCGAAGCGCTGCCGGATAATCGAGGCCGGCACCCGTCCTTTGCGGAAACCCGGCAGCCGGGCGAGTTTCTGGTACTTCTGGATCAGCGCTTCGGTCTCGCGGGTAACTTCGGCCGCGGGGACCTCGACGGCAATCTCGCGCTTCGTACTCTCTTTTGCTTCTGTGGGGCTCACGGGGACACCTTTCAGATTACGGCGTTCCTGCGGTTAGGAAAACAGGTCAAAGGGCGGGGTCAAGCCGCCCCGCTTTGCGACAATTCAGTGTAAAGACTGGGAGAGATTAGCGTCAAACGCGAAAGGTCGACGGGAAAGTCATGAGCCTTTCGGAAGTCCCCTTTTGGGTGAGCAATGGCTTCAAGTTCGAGCGCTCGGATGTGCGGTCTCCGGAGTGAGGCCGGGAAATGGATCCGAATTCAGCATAGGCGCGGACTGATTACGGAGTTATCGTGCTCTCTGGCGTGGCATTCAAGGCGGGTTCGGTGCGGTCGTGCGGCGTAAGTAGCGGCCAGCCGCGGGCGAGGACGAAGCCGAGCCAGGCACCAGCGACTTGCGACGTGAAGACCCCTACGATCAGGGTCGTATAGAACTGCGGGCTGATGACGCCGGCGTCGAACGCAACGCTGGCCAGTACGATGCCCGGGCCTCCGCGAGCGTTGGTGGTGATGGCGAGGTTCAGGAGATCGAGCCTGCGGAATCCGGCGAATCGTCCCGCCAGCCAAACGGACGCGATCTTCACCGCGCAACTTCCGATCACAATCGCCCCGACTATGCCGAGCGACCAGCCGCGAATCAGGTCGAGCTTCAGTCCGACGATCGCGAAGTAGACGGGGATAAAGAAATGCGAACGAGACCTTCCAGATTGCATCGAGGGCATTCGCAAACAGACGTCGCTTTTTGTGGACCGCGAAGCCAGCCAGAAACGCGGCGAAGACAAGACTTACGTTCAGGACGCCCGCGACCACGCAATAAGCGAGCAGCACCGCGATTGCGTATCCAATTGGAGACTGCTGGGCAAAAACGTTAAAGGGCGACTTGTTCAGATGCTTGATGATGCGGGGAACAACCGTCAAGGCAAGGCCGAAAAAACCGATGGTGGAGCCGAGGTGAACGGCGAGTTGGCGCGGACTCAGCGCACTCGTTCCAGCCAGCGCGGTTGCGATCGCCAGCGCGAGCCACAAGACCATGTCTTCAAGCACGGCCACGCCGAGCACAATCCGCGCGAAACGGGTGTGGAGAATCTTGAGGTCCGCGAAAATCCTTGACACGACGGGAACCGACGTCACGGCAACTCCCACCGCGAGAATGATGATCAGGGAAATGTTGTTCCCGTTCGGTCCTGCGAGCGCTGGACTGATGAGTTTCGGACCGAAAATTAGGCCCAGGCAGAAGGGGATGCCCGTGCCAACGATGGTGAGCCATCCCACCTCGCGTCGCTCATCGCGGGTGAAGAGCTGCTGCGTCTCGGCGCCGCAGAGAAACATGAGCAGCAGCAAACCCAACCAGTAAACAAAGTTCAGTATGCTGGATGGATGCACGATGGCGTCCGAGATCCGCGACGCTGCAGGCAGTTTGCCGAGCAGAGCCGGGCCGAGCACGACGCCGGCGAGGATCTCGCCCACGACCTTCGGTTGGCGAAGTCGGGTGAAAAGATAGCCCAGCAACTGGGCCAACGAAACAAGCAGTAAGAGCATGAGAAGGATCGACGTCAGATCGGAATTCGACACGTAAGGCCCGGTCTTCGATGTTGCAGGCGGAAAGTAAGGTTTGTTCCGGCTGTCAGGAAAAAGGAAATGAGCAAAAAACGCGAGGCCGAGTTGGGGTCGGTCGCAATCGACGAACACGCACCTTCCAAGCGAGAACCGCGTTGGCTGACGATTCTCAACCGCGAGGTGATCACCTGCTCGAAGTGTCCGCGGCTGGTGGCGTACCGCGAGCAGATCGCGCGAGAGAAACGGCGGGCCTACCGCGAGTGGGACTATTGGGGAAAGCCGGTTCCGGGCTTTGGCGATCCGAACGCGCGCGTGATGGTCCTGGGACTAGCGCCGGGGGCGCATGGATCGAACCGCACGGGTCGTCCCTTTACGGGCGACGCTTCTGGAAACTTCATGTACCCGGTGCTGTATGACACCGGCTTTGCCAATCAGCCGACCGCGATTGATCGCGGAGACGGTCTTGCATTGCGCGACCTTTACATCACCGCTGCGGCGCGCTGTGCTCCTCCCGACAACAAGCCGCTTCCGCAAGAGCTGGCGAACTGCGCGCCATATCTGGATCGCGAGATCGATGGACTGAAGCGGTTGAAGGTAATCGTGGCGCTGGGGAAGATTGGGTTCGACGCGTATTTGAACTATCTGAAGCGGCGGGGCCTGATCAAGGTGAGAGCGCTGTACGAGTTCGGGCATGGCGCCAAGTACGAGTTGCCCGACGGGAAGATCATTTTGGCTTCGTATCATCCTTCGAACCAGAACACACAGACGGGGAAGCTGACCGGGAAGATGTTCGTGGACATATTCAAGGAAGCGGCGCGACTGGCCGATAGGTAAGGTGGCGGCGGTCGCCGGGGCCGGTCCCTCAGTGTCTCCGGAGCTAATGCTGCGGGTCCACCACCCCCGCAGCATTTGGATCGGGGCGACCGCCCCCGCGACGTTGGGCCACGGGGACAACACTCCCGTCAGACACCACTTCGCTCATCCCACAAAAACGGGCTCAGGCTCTAAGCGAATTCCCCAGGTCTCTTCGACGCGCCGTTGAATCTCGTCTTTGAATTGCACGATTTCCGCCGCGGTTGCGCCCCCGCGGTTCACGATGGCGAGCGCGTGCTTGCGCGAGATGCCGACGCGTCCGTTGCCATAGCCCTTCGCGAATCCAGATTGTTCTACGAGCCAAGCGGCCGAGACTTTGTGTTGTGCGTTGAGGGCAGGATAGTTCGGGATTTCAAGGTGGCGAGATGCAGCGCGGGTTTTTAGTTCGTCGAATTGCTCCGCGGAAAGAACCGGGTTCTTAAAGAACGATCCCGCGCTGCGGCTGTCGGGATCGCCGGGCGTGATCAGCATGGCTTTGCTGGCGCGGATCTGGCGCACCGCTTCGCGCACTTCGGCAGGGGTCGGTTTGCTGTTGTGGTTCGCAAAATATTTCTGCAGGTCGGCATAGGCAAGGCGCGGCTCGCCGTCGTGGATGACGGCAAAGCTCACGCGTAGGATGACGTACTTCCCTTTCGCGCTCGTGTTGAAGACGCTGGTGCGATACCGGAAGCCGCAATCACCCTTTTCGAATTCTTCTTCTTCGCCGGTCTCGATATTGAGAGCAACGACCGAGACGATCGTGTCTGCGACTTCCTGACCGTATGCCCCGACGTTCTGCACGGGCGTGCCGCCCACGCTGCCCGGAATGCCGCTCAGGCACTCGATTCCCACGCAGTGATGCTGTACGGTGATGGCGACGAAGCCGTCCCAGTCTTCACCCGCGCCCGCGTCGAAGTAGGCGGTGCCGTGGACGTGGCGGTGATTGACGCCGGGTATCGCGACCTTCAGGGCCATACCGGGCCAGCCCGCGTCGGAGACGATGAGATTGCTGCCGCCACCGAGAATAAACAATGGCAGCTTACGGGATTTCGCGTAAGCGACCGCGTCGCGCACGTCGTCGGTCGTAATCGCTTCCACAAAAAAACGCGCGGGACCACCGACTTGCATGGTCGTGAGCGGTGCGAGCGCGACGTTTTCCTGAAGGAGCATGGGGCGCTTTCAATATATACGGGGAAAGGAATGTCCCGCGTTAACGCGGGACAGCTCGGCGGGCAAGATGCCCGCCGGACAGCCGGCGGGACGCCGGTGCTACCACTTCGGCTGCGTCGGATGTGCGGGCTATCGCATCCAAGTCGTGTTAGTGTTTTTCTATCACACTATTTCAAAGGAGCTCGTACATGTATCCCGAAGTCATGCTGATCCCGATGCGCGAGGAGTTGACCAGAGCCGGAGTGCAGGAACTGCGCACGGCGGCGGAGGTGGATCGCGCCGTCTCGGCTCCGGGCACGACCATGATCATCGTGAATTCGGTGTGCGGTTGCGCCGCGGGCCGCATGCGTCCCGCTGTCCGGATGGCGTTGCAGCACTCGGCCAAGCCCGATCACGTGTACAGCGTATTCGCGGGCCAGGACAAAGAAGCCACCGAACGCGCGCGTTCCTATTTCACTGGGTATCCGCCGTCGTCGCCCTCGATTGGAATTCTGCGCGATGGCAAGCTGGTCTACATGATGCAGCGCAACCAGATCGAGACCCGCGAAGCTCCCGCTATAGCCGCCGATCTGGCCAGCACCTTCGATCAACTTGGCGCGACTACAAAAGCGTAACAACTTGCGGCCCCTATGAGCTGCGCCTGGCAGGTTGTTCGTGTGCGTTTGGAGCGGTCGTGTGCGAGAAATCTGAGAACGCCAACGTAGACTCTTCCGATTTCTTCGCTGCGCATGTTTTAATGCCCTCCCAAGGTTTGCCATGAAAATCATCTCGATGAGATTCTCACCTGTCGTTCTCTCTCTTTTTCTCGCCACGTCTCTTTTCGCTGCGGATCCCTGGCGCGCACCATCCGAGCAGCAGGTCGACGCGGTCTATCCGCAGATGAAGACCCTGTACGAAGATCTGCATCGCAACCCTGAGCTTTCACTTCACGAGAAAAAGACGGCGGCGAAGATCGCCGAGCAGCTTCGCAAGCTGGGTTACGACGTGACCACTGGCGTTGGTGGAACCGGGGTTGTCGGAGTACTGAAGAATGGCGCGGGACCGAGGGTGATGATCCGGGCGGAACTCGACGCGCTGCCGGTACTCGAGAAGACGGGCCTTCCCTACGCCAGCCACGCGACCACGCACAACGATCAGGGCGTAGAAGTGCCGATCATGCATGCCTGCGGGCACGATCTGCACATGTCGGTCGGCATGGGGACGGCCGCGATCCTTGCGCAAAACAAAGCCAACTGGCATGGCACGTTCATCTACGTCGGGCAACCGGCGGAGGAGCGGATCATGGGTGCGACGGCGATGTTGAAGGACGGGCTGTTCACACGTTTCCCCAAACCGGATTACGTATTCGCTGTGCACGACACGAACTACACGCCTGCGGGCAAGGTGGCGTACGTTTCAGGATATGCGATGTCGAACGCCGATTCGGTGGACGTCACCATTTACGGCAAGGGCGGACACGGTTCGGCGCCGGAATTCACGATTGATCCGATCGTGATCGCGGCGCGAACGATTCTGGCCTGGCAGACGATCATCTCGCGCGAGAAGAGCGCGCAGGATCCGGGCGTGATCACGGTCGGCACAATTCATGGCGGCACGAAGAACAACATCATCCCGGATGACGTGAAGCTGCAGCTGACGGTGCGCTCGTACAAAGACGACGTGCGCAAGCACCTGCTCGCGGCGATCGAGCGCGTCGTTGATGGAGAAGCCGCCGCAGCAGGCTCTGAGAAAAAACCGACGGTCACGGTCGTGGAAGGGGTAAGCGCTGTGTACAACGATCCCGCGACGACGCAACGCGTGCGGAGCGCGCTCGCAGGCACGCTCGGCAAAGACAACATAGTGGAAGGCAAGCCCCTCATGGCGAGCGACGACTTCGCCGAATATGGCAAGGCAGGTGTACCTTCGGTCATGCTGAGCCTCGGCGCGGTGAATCCGGCGAAGTTCGACGCCGCGCAGAAAAGCGGAGAAGCGTTGCCAAGTCCCCACTCGGCGCTGTTTGCTCCGGATGAAGAGCCGAGCTTGAAGACTGGGATCATGGTTGAGACGACCGCCGTGCTGGAACTGCTGGGGAAGTAAGTTAGCTTTTGAAACGGACGTTCTTTCAAACTTATACGAGGGATTCCCGGCTACCAATCTCACGGAGGTCGGGCTCGATCCAGTCTCGCCTCGCGTTGTCCGACATCACGCGGTCGCGCGAGTAGTAGTCGAAAAGCGTTTCCTTGGGGTACCGGACGACGACGTCGTTGATTCTCTGGACAGCAGACAGTTCCGGCTCTTGTCGGCGGAGATACTCGGCGATCAGGAGCATCCAGAAGCGAGTGATGGTCTCGTGATATGCCTGCTTATTGTGATGTGCTGTGAAGCGGAGAAGGCTTTCACGCATCCGCCTCAGGGCGACGTCTTCTGCTAGCGTGCACAGGTACCAGGCCGCGACGGTCAGGTGCCGGGCGTGGATGAATTCTTCCGGGGCGTAGACGCAGGTCTCAAATCTGTCGACGACTTCGCGGATGGCGTCTTCGTTGAGGTAGGTGACTGCTTCCATTTGACGCTCCTTTTCGGCGCAAAAAAATCGCCCGCGCGCAAGCTGCGCACGGGCGTTGTGATCTTGAAACCTCAGACTAAACGAGCGGTGGCAAGGATGTCCACGGAAATGTTGCGCACCATCGATCTCACCTCACTGCGAGCGTGTATCCAATATTCGCCTTTCGAAGTGTCGTAGACGCCAAAGTCGCAACTGCAGACGGTCCATGCTTCCGTCGGATCAGCGGCATTGGTCGTCGACGCCCAGTAATACTCGCTGACCATGAAGTTCGACAAGATTGGCAGTTGATACAGCGTCTGGCCGATTTTCCATGTGTATGTCTGATTGAAAAAGTCCGCGTGGTTGGTCTCCATGCGGTCGGAGAGGCTTTGCAATTCGTTGCGATTGGGCATACGCCAGTCGCCCGCGACGGAGCCGTCGGTGAGGCCGCATTGTCTGCTGGCGAGCGAGTTCACCTCGGCGATCGCTGCCGCCCACGGTTGATGAATGCAGTCGGTCTTCTTGAGCCGGTGCAGACCGGTCATGGTATCGGTCAGGGTTCCGTTGCCGTTGTCGATCCAGCGGGGATAGGTGAGCGGTACGCCCGCTTGTAGGCTGCCGTCATCGCCCGCGACGTAGGACACATACATTCCGGTGGACTGCAAGGGCGCCGTGCCTCCACCCGCGCCCTTGACGGCCCACACGTTGTTGAAGGCGGTTGCTTTCACGTTGGCGCTGGAGTCATTCATGTAGCGCCCGTCGCCGAGGCGAATCGTCCAGGCCTGCGGAGAGCCGCCCGCGCCGCCGAAATAGCTGGTCGAGGACCAGTAAATTCCGTTGGAGACATTGATGAAAGGATGGCCGGCACTCAGTGCGGGGTTGTCGGCGGAGACGTCGATCAAGCTCGCGAGTTCGTTGAGATCCGGCATCCGCCATTTACCGGCCGTCGATGCGCACGGCTTCCCACCGACGGATAGAAACCCCACCCGGTCTTCGATGCCCAGAACTGGAAATCCGCGGGAACGTTACCGGATGCCGGCAAACCGTTGAAACTGTAGTTGCCGTTGGCATCGGTGGTCGTGACGGAATGAATGACGTTCGAATTCGTCAGGAACGCGGTGACGGTGGCGCCAGCCAGCGGCGCGCCCTTGAACGTAACGGTCCCGGAGACGCTGTTCGTGGGCGGCGGATCGGAGGTGAAGTTGCCGCCTCCGCCGGATGTGCTGCCGCCGCACGCCGTGAGCAGCCCAAGAGCAATCGTCAGCAAGAAAGAATTTCAGCCGCGCCATCGTGAACGCCTCCCCGGGCGGAATAGCCCTTCGAGGAGGATCGGCAGCACATCGCGGAGGGCTTAGGTTTTATGTCGGCGATGAGGGAAAAAGTAATTGTGGCGAAGGACGGAAGTAATGCTAGTGCGGTTCTACTTCCTAGCGGGCCCCTTCAACAAAAATGATTTCACAACGATGTTGTTGGGCTGCACGCCGACCGGGATCATGGTCAGCAATGAATACTCGCTCGGTTCGAGCTTACGCGGCCGGCGCTTCTGGATGACGGTCACGTCTCCGGATTGCGAATCGAGAACGAGGAGATAGTTCTGGCTCTGTGACAACGCGAGGCCGTCGGGCTGGCTGCCGACCGGAATGGTGTCGACCATTTTTCCGTAGTCGATGTCGTAGACAGCGACACTGTTTGATCCGAAGTTGCTCACGTACAGCCGCGAGTTGTCGGCCGAAACGACGCTACGTGCGGGGCGGGTACCGATGAGATAGCTACCGCCGACTTCGTTGGTCGTGGTCTCGATGATCGAGACGCTGTCGGCGTCGAAGTTGGTCACGATCAGTTCACCGCCGTCAGGTTTCAAAGCCAGGTGGACCGGAGTTTTGCCGACATCGAGCAGCGCCAAAACCTTGCCTTCCTTCAAATCGATCGATGCGACTTGCGCGGAGCCACTGCAAGCCACGAAGGCTTTGGCGGAATCGGGCAGGATGGCGATGTCTTCTGGCTGCGCGCAGGCCTCGATGGTGGCACGCACCGCGAGCTTTTGAGCATCGATGAGGGAAACGGTCTTGTCGGCGCGATTGCTGACGACGACGGTTGCGCCGTCGAGGGTTACGCGCGCCAAACCCGGCGAAGCGCCAACGCGCACGTTGCCGAGCACCACGCGCCTCTCGAGGTCTATGACCGACACATTCGATGAGCCCGAGTTGGCGACGTAGGCGCGCTTGCCGTCGTCGGAAACATCGATGAAGTACGGACGGCCGTGGACGCCGATGGTCGCAACGATCTGATTGCTCTCGGCGTCGATTACGGAAACGTTGGCCGATCCGGTGTTGACGACGTAGATTTCGTTCTTTTTGCTGTTGGCGGCGACCCCGGTGGGCTCGCTACCGACGCGCAGCGTCTTGACCGGCTGGAACGTGCGTAGATCAATGACGGTGACAGTGTTGCTTTTTCCGTTGGTGATGTAGGCGTACTCGCGGTAAGCAGGACCGTAGTCAGGAAGCGCTCTCTCCTGGAAATACCACCAGCCCAATGCGCCAATGACCGGCAGGAGAACTGCGATGAAGAGAATCTTTCTCAAGTAGCAAATGGTCCCGGATTGGAAAGATTACGCTACGAGGGAAGAAGCGGCAATGGAAGGGGTTTGCGAAGGACGCGCGAAACCTCCGCGAATGTGCGGGGATCGACGATCGGACTCGGAGGTTGCGCGGCTTCGGTTCAGGCCGAAACGCCGATGGCAGCGAAGTCCGGCTAGAATATGAGCAGGAGTTTTCTATGGCCTCCGGGAATCGCTTAGGGAGCTTGTTTCCGGGAAGAACCGGATTGTTTGCCGCGATCCTGATCGTGGTTGTGCTACTGGTCGGGCTGCCCGCTTACCGTTTGTTTTTTGCCGTCAGCGTGCTGCTTGGTTTAGCGATCGCCGGGATTCTGCATCTCTGGCACAAATACAAGCCAGTCAAAGAGGCTGAGGTTCACGACGATAAGCACCCTCTGGGATTGGGGTAATGAGCACAACTCGTCCAATACAGGTGTTCTACTCGATCTTAAAAATCATCTCGACCGTGGCGCTCACACTAATTTTGCCCAACGCCACGCTCCCCTCGGTGGCACCGCCACTTATTCCAGCGGAATTCTGCATGACGTTTTGGGTTCCGTAGCCGTACCCTCGTCGCATTCCGTAGAAGAAAACTCCGGGCGAAGACGAATTGATATTCAGCGGCTTGTCGGCGATACGCACCCCGGCAGCCGTAGCCAGATCATGGGCTTTCTCAATCGCCGCTTTCACCGCCATAGCGCGCGCTTGATCCCGATATTTACGAATTTCGGAAGTAGTGAAGACTACGTCATCAATCCTGTTAGCACCCGCCTTAAGACCCGCCTGCAGTAAGGGCTCGAACTTTGTCGTGTCTTTCAGGACGACCTGAATTCCTTTGGTTGTCGTGTAGTACGAAATTATTCCGTGGGCCTTCTCATCGTACGAGATGCTCACCTGGATCAAATCTGTCTGAATATCGCTTTCGTCCACTCCTAGTCGCCGCGCGGCTGAGATCACGCGCTTTACCGCGGCATCCGTCTTTGAACTGGCGATCTCCAGATTGTTGTCGCGAGTCTCCACACCAAACATGATCGTGGCGCGGTCAGGGACGACTTTCACCTCGGCGTCTCCGGTGACGTTGATGGTGTGTTGTTCTGGGTTCATCTGGGCGAAACACAGAGACGCAACAAACAGGAACGAAATCGCAAGGGATCGCATCGATTTAGACCTCCGTGGCACGTTTATAGCGACGATCGCGTGAGCCGGTCCACTTGCAACTTCGACGCAGAACCTCCACACTAACGTGTGCGCGTTCTCTCCCGATTCCTGTTGTCGGCCAGCGATGTAAGCCACTTCCCCGCTCCGAATCTGCCGGAGATCGCGTTTCTAGGCCGCTCCAATGTCGGCAAGTCGAGCGTGATCAACTCCCTCGTCGGCACCAAGCTGGCGAAGACGAGTTCCACACCGGGCCGCACACGCTCGATCAACTTCTTCGAATTGCGCATCGCGGGCAAGCCTCGGCCCGAGTTTTTGTTTACGGATCTGCCCGGCTACGGATATGCCAAGTTGTCGCGTGAAGTTTCGGCGCAGTGGCCACAATTCATCGATCCATATTTGAAGGACCGGCCTACGCTGGTGTTGTGCCTGGCGCTGGTGGACTCGAACATCCCCCCGCAGGAGAGCGATCAGCAACTGCTGACGTTCCTGAGCGCGATCGGGCGTCGGTTTCTGATCGTCGCCACTAAGAGCGACCGGTTGTCAGGGAACGAACTGCGTAATGCGTTGCGAGTATTCGAGGAGAAGTATCCCGAAGCGCAGATCATTCCTTTTTCGGCGAAGACCGGTGCGGGCCGCGATGAACTGTGGAAGCAAATACGAACGGCGGTGGAGGAGCTGGCCGTTTCCCATTCTCGAACTGTTCCCTAAAACGAACCAAACAGCTGTTCCCAGGCATAGATGGCTACTTTCGTGATGCTGCCGGCAGCGCACTGCTCTCGATAATAGCGATTGGCAGACGAGGCTGCCGGGAGCGATATAGGTTGGAACTACGGCACCAATGAGCCTGAATGGGATGTTGGAGGTGCCGACTATCGGCGGCGTCTGAAGGCAGATCAGCACCAGGCTCATCAACAGCCGCAAGATCCGTCGAAGGAAGGTCGGCCTGAGTCCGCAGTCGTGCAGGATCCTCTCCTAGTCCCAGCACACAGCTCCTCGCTTTGAGTTGAAGCAAGGGAGCACGACCAGCACGCCGACTGCAAGCGAGCGGCGACGTGCTCCTCGTTTCAAGTGCGAGGACAGCGCGGAATTCCGGGTTGGTGGAACTGACGTGCGGACTTGGGGAACATTCACCGATCTCAGCGTGCACGGCTGCTACATAGAGATGACGGCGACGTTTCCGGTGGGAGCCATGGTGGATCTGGTGCTCGGGCTCAACGGATTTCGCGTCAGCGTGAAGGGCGAAGTCCGGGTCAGCTATCCGTTTCTCGGGATTGGCGTGGCTTTCCGCGACATCTCGCCTGAGAACGAGCGTGACTTGAAAGCAATGGTGAGTTCGCTGATGGCTGCGCAAAATCCCGCCAGTTCCATAGCCGCGACACAACCTGCAAAGGGTCCGCCCTTCATCGTGGCGATCGCCACTCCCGAGGTAGCGTTACAGACGGTGGTCGACTTCTTCCAGTCCCATAGCGTTCTGACCCGCGACGAATTTCTGCAGGTAATCCGCAAGAGCCAGACCCAGGGCCGTTGAAGCGGCAACCGCGTACAGGTCCAGCAACCTGTGCCACGGGTTCGTCGCAAAGATGACCAACGCCTTGCTTGAGCGTTGGGACGTTACGCTCGTACCCATTGCCGTCCGCTGGGAGCCAGACCTTTTTCGTTATGATAAAGATCTATGGCACGTTATCTCGTCACGGGAATTGCCGGCTTCATTGGGTCGTCGATCGCGCGGGCTTTGCTCGCGCAGGGAGAGCAGGTGCGCGGCATCGACAATCTGTCGACTGGCAAGCGCGAAAACATCACAGAAATTCTCGATCGCATTGATTTCCGCGAGGCCGATCTGATCGACATGGAGGCGATGAAAAAAGCCTGCGCGGGCGTGGACTGGGTATTTCACCAGGCCGCAATTCCCTCGGTGCCAAAGTCGGTACGTGATCCGCTGGGCAGCAACCAGGCAAACGTCGATGGAACTGTGAACATCCTGATCGCCGCACGCGATGCGAAGGTAAAGCGGGTGGTCTACGCGGCGTCGTCATCGGCCTACGGCGACACACCGACGCTGCCCAAGCACGAAGAGATGAAGCCGAATCCGATCTCGCCTTACGCGGTGGCGAAGCTGGCGAGCGAGTACTACATGGTGTCGTTCTACCGGTGCTACGGGCTCGAGACGGTGTGCCTGCGCTACTTCAATATTTTTGGCCCGCGGCAGGATCCGACGTCGCCGTACTCGGGTGTGCTGGCGAAGTTCATCACGCAGATGTTGGCCGGAGAGCAACCAACAATCTTCGGCGACGGCAAACAGAGCCGCGACTTTACCTACATCGACAACGCCGTGCATGCCAACCTTTTGGCGGCGAAAGCGCCAGCGGCCCAGGTTGCGGGCAAGGTTTTCAATGTAGCGACCGGAACGCGCGCCGATCTGAACGAGACGTTTGAAGTTCTGAAAAAGTTGACCGGGTTTTCGGGGTCTGTGAAATATGGTCCAGACCGCGAAGGTGACGTGAAGCACTCGCTCGCCGACATTTCGAGCTCCGAAAAACATCTTGGATACAAGCCGCAGGTGAATTTCGAAGAAGGATTGCGGCGCACGGTCGAGTGGTATCGCGGAGAGACGAAGGCGGCAAAGGCGTAAGAGCAGTGGTCAGTCCGCAGTCGTCAGTCCGCAGTCGTCAGGTGTCAGGCCTCGGTCTTCGGTGTTCGGTCTTCGCGCTCATAATCATCCGTCGTTCGCAGCTTGCTTGTAGTCGTGAAGCATGGCTCTTTCCTACCATTACCTTCGTGATCTAGGGTGCGATTACGGGCGAGACTAGATTCGAGGCATGACACTTTCCTCGATGGTGGTTTCACGCGACTTTCAAGAAGTGAGCGTTCTCGAGTGCATCCTCGGTGGATTACAGATTGATGTTGATGTGGAAACGCAACCGGAACGAGCACAGTCGAAGTTAGCGAAGTCGAAGGTGGACGCCCTCATCGTGGATTGTGATCTGACCGGAAGCGACCGCTTTCTGCGGAATCTGCAGCATGATTCTCATTTCCCGGTGAACACGCCGCTGGTGGTGATGAGCGGTCCGCGCGAGCGCCATGAGATCGACGCAACCGGCGCACTGTTCAGCTTCGAGAAACCAATCTCGGTGGAGCAGGCGGTACGTACGCTGTCGGCGGCGCGCAATCTGATTCTTGATGGACGGCTTCGCTATCACCGGCAAGCGCTGGGTGTGCCGGTGGCGTTGAGTTGCGGAACGCGCAAGCGCCTGCAGGCCGAACTGGTGAACTTGAGCCAGGGCGGCATCGGGATTCATGCCGAGAAGGAATTAGAGCCCGAGAAAGCAATACAGGTTTCGTTCAAGCTGCCAGGCACACGCTACACCGTGAAGGCCCAGGGTGAGATCGCGTGGACAGATCGTGACGGCAATGCGGGAATCCGCTTCGTGGACATTCCAACGCGCGTTCAGAAGGGTCTGCAGATCTGGCTCGCCCAGCAGTATTTCGCGCAGTAGTTTTCTACTTTCGTTTGCCGCGACAGGCGACCTCGGGAGAATTTCGGACGTCGAGGTACCTATTCTCTGTCTTATCGGAAGCGTGCTTCTTTCTCTCTGAGCTGAGCTTGCACTTCTGCATCGGCGTCGCGCGATGCCAGTTTCGCGATTAACACTCCCGCCGTACCACGGCCCATCACGCCGAACAGATACCAGTACAACGCGGTAAAAAATCCGCCGACGCCGAACAATAGACCAAGCGCAACCGGCCAGGGTGGCATCGCTTGCACGATGGTGAGGAACATACAGAAGAAAATCAGGACTGCGGAAAACAGGACAATGCCATCCAGGAGGCCCGCGAGCCGGCGAGCGGGAATTGGATGCGGCCACCATGCAACATTGACCATAGGCTCGACATTCGACGCGTCTTCCAGAATCGGGCCCTGCAGGTCGGCGTGCGGCAGGCGAATCGCGGGCCTCGATCCTGTCGAGAGAATCAGGTCGTCGCGGTCTTCAGGAGCAACCAGCACCGGGGACGCTTGCTCGATTCCGCGCAGCAAGGTCGCGAAGATCCAATCATTCAGCTGGCTCTTGGCTTGGGGGGAAAGATCGACGAAACGTACTCCAGCCTGGCCCCCCGGGTTCGCCCAGGCCACTTGGGCCCGCACGTCGAGCCGAGAGCGGGGGTTCAGAAGGTCGAAGCGCATGCGCACCATCTGCTGCGGACGCAAGGGGCCGACCGCCTGGATCGCAGCGCCACCCTGACTGAGGTTGCGGATAATGCCGCCGTTGCCTTCGTCGAGGGTCACGTAGATCAGTGAACTGATGGGGTGGCGATAGTAGACGCGCGGCTGGTCAGCGACGCTCGCGGCAGTGCCGGCGGCTACTCCGCTGGAAAAATGCATGCCGGATCTTAGCGCCGATAGCGACAACTTTCGCAGTACTCATTCAGGTTCGAGCAGGTTTTCAGGAAGCGCTACGATGCTCGTCGGCGGCTACTTCTTCCTTTAGTTTCTGCCGCTTAGCACGATCCCAAGCAATTAGCTTCTGCAGGTCGTAGCTGTAGGGACCGTAGCCCCGGAATGAGTCTTCGTCGAAAAGCCGCTTGATGCCGCAGCCTGTACAAACCTGGTAGGCGCAACCTTGGGCGCGGATCGGCCAGCTCATTTTGCTATGCCAGCATCCACGCAGGATGACGGCCGCTCCAGCCAGCCCGGTCGCAAACAAGCCGACCGGCCATAACCAACGGGAACGCTTGCTCTTCGGCGACTTCGCTTCTTCTTCCACTACCACCTAACCTGCGCAAAACCCTTACCTTTCAGCATATGACGATTCGTATGGGAGAGCAATCGTCAATCTTGGTCACGTCTGGGACATGGGTTCCCAAAATGACGCAGGATTCCATTCCGCCATGGCCATGTACTTTGTACTAACCCACGACCTCACGGGAAGTTTCATTTGGGATATGGTGGGTAGGTCGGGCCAAACCCCGCAAGGTCATGGTGACGTTGGTGTAATCCGGAAACGTTGCAAGTGCCCATAAAGACCGATAATTTAGGGAAGATAGCCGGTACAGATCGGGCAAAACCCTGACCATTAACTCTTTCGTTATAGGAACAACGTTCAATTGACAGGCTTTGCTCGATTGAAGACACTGCAAGCCGGCAGACGTGTGTTCTGCGTAAATCGTTTCTCAACTCGTTAATGGCGACCAAACCGTCGAACGCGAATCCGGGGCTGACGATCAACCCCGTCGATGTAGCCGATAAGGCCCTGGCTTCGCCGCCAGCAGATCAGCGGGAAGTATTGCAGGCGCTGCTCGCGTTCTCGACTCTCCACGAACAGATTCGGCGGAAGCGCACCGAAGAGGCGCGGCGGTATGCCACTGGGCTGGGAATTTCGGACGACGCGTGGGAATTCGAGAAATTCGTTCTCGACGAAGTTCTGCAACTGGTGGCAGAACGCGCACAAGCGATCACGGGTGCGGATGGAATAGCGATCGCGCTGGCGGAGGGCGAGGAGATTATCTGCCGGGCGTCGGTGGGTTCGATGGCTCCCGATCGTGGAATGCGGCTCGATGCAAAGGCCGGATTCTCGGGGGCGTGCTTCCGCACAGGACGGATTATCCGCTGCGACGATTCGGAAAAAGATCCGCGTGTGAATCTGGAAGCGTGCCGGCGGTTGGGTACGCGGTCGATGGTGGCGGTCCCGCTGCAGGGCCAGGGCAACGTGCTCGGACTGCTGGTTGCGTTCTCGACTGTCCCGTATGGATTCAAGGATACGCACGTTCGCAGCCTGCATTTGCTGGCAGAATTGATCCTCGCGGCTCTGAAGCCCGAGGACGAGGCAAAGATGGCGCGAGCGGCGAAGGTCGCCGCTGCCGATGTCGGAATGGCCATCGGCGATTGCGCGGCCAAGTGAGGCAGAACTACCTCTTGAACTGGCGAGCGAAAGCATCGCGCCGGCTCTTCCCGAAGATGACGGCTCGGTATTTCGGCAAGGCGCGTTCATGGCGCTGGCCGTGATTCTGCTACTCAGTCTTGTGGGTGGCGGACTCTGGTGGGGCTTGCATCGCGCGGATGGAGTGAAAGCCAGCGCTGCAAACTCGAAGCAGCCGGAAACCACGAACTCACTACCGACAATTCCATCGCCAAGTTCAACGACTCCGTCATCGGCAGGGCTGCAGGCTGCCGATCAGAACGAGAGTATCAAGCCGACCGGAACTCCGCTGGTCACCGGCATCGAGCATCACTCCGGAGTCGGCACAAGCACGGTGATCATTGATCTGCAGGATCAGGTGCAGTACGAAGCGCACCGGTTGACGGATCCCGACCGGGTCTATTTCGATTTGATGGACACAAGTCTGAGTCCGGGCCTGAATGGCAAAGTGATCGATGTGAAGGACGGGTTGATCGGGCGTGTCCGGATCGCCCAGCCGTCCGACAACGTAACACGGGTAGTTCTTGACACTCAGACCGGTTCCACATTCTCGGTAAGCCTCGAGCAGAATCCGTACCGCCTCGTGATCGAAGTACGCAGCCGGGAAAACGCACCGCAACCCAATGCGAACGTCAATCAGACGGTGGCACCGACGCCGTCGAATCCCGCGGCCAGCAGCGAACCAACCAAAGAAGCCGCTCAGGTTCGTCCGCACGGAGCGAAGCTTCGGATTGTGATCGACCCGGGCCACGGCGGCTGGGACCTGGGCACGATCGGACGCGAAGGGCTGCTGGAGAAAAATCTTGTTCTTGAAGTTGCGCAGCGGCTCGGGGCGATGCTGGAAAAGAATCTGGGAGCGGAAGTCGTCTACACGCGCAACGATGATGATTTCGTGCCGCTCGAACAACGGGCCGAAATTGCCAATCACCAGCAGGCGGATCTGTTCGTTTCAGTGCATGCAAACTATAGCAGCCTGACGACGGCCCGCGGTGTGGAGACCTACTACTCCAGCTTCTTCTCACCGCCGGAAGCGCGCGAGATCGAGTTCCGCGAAAATGGAGATGCCGGCAAGCTGACACGCGCGAAACTCACAGGCGTGCAGTTGAAAACTAAGGTGGAGGAGTCGCGGAAACTGGCGAACAGCGTCCAGCGTGCGCTTCATGGAACGCTCGCCTCGCAAAGCTCCGGGATTCGCGATCGGGGTGTGCGTGAAGCTTCCTTCGTTGTGCTCACGGGAACCGTGATGCCATCGGTGCTAGCGGAAATCTCATTCGTCAGCAGTCCGACGGACGAGGAGAAATTGCGTAACGCCGAATATCGTCAGCAGATCGCTGAAGCGCTGTACCAGGGCATCGAGCGATTCGAATCGACTTCCCGCAAGGTAAAGGTTGCCTCGGCGAGTCCGCGCTTACAGGGCAATTAATCTTTTCCCGCCAGCATTGGCAAGATCCAAACAAAAGCTTTCGGCGCGAACGGTGGCTCAATGTATTGAGCATTGGATTCCCATGTCCCGCCGTGTTTCCCTGGGTGATCGAGTCGCGATGTAAAATGGCGCTTCCCTCAAAAATCTCGCGCCAAGGCCTTGCCTATGAAATTCGCGGTTTCACTAGTCTTCGCTCTTTCGGTGATGGTCGGGAGTTCGTACGGCGGCGTGTGCGAAGGTAAAAAGCACCCCGGAATCACGGCAATTTACCTGACCCAATCCACGAAAACAGATAGCGCGGCGGAAAAATGGGTTTCGACGTTTCGCGATCGCATTCAGTCGTCGCAACCTTATTGCCTGGTTGAGGACAAGGACAAGGCGGTGATGGTGATCAGCGTAGTGGGAATGGATGCGGACATCAACAAGACCAGCACCGCGATCAGCCTGGCAATTTACACCGTGCGAGACAGCACGTTCCTGGACCATTGGATGTATGTGGCCGACCAAGAGAATCTGGAAGGTTCGTGCGACAAGGCCGTTGCCGCGCTGCAGAAGGAAATGAAAGAACTGAAACGCCTGCGCCTGATTTAGAGAGCAACTGTCCGCGCAGACTTAGTGACTGTCGCCGATCCCGCCGTAAGTCTTCAACCACTTTAATTCTTCCCTGACTTTGATCTTGCCGTGCCACGGATTCTTGTCGAGCGGGTGATTCTCTCCAGGAAAGACGAGCAGAGTGCTGGGCACTCGAAGCGAATGAAGTGCGCGGTCGAGAAGATACCCCTGTGAGACGGCGACGCGAATGTCTTCCGCTCCGACCACCACATGCGTGGGCGTGGCGACTCTGCCGAACTGATAAATAGCACCTTCGCTCAGATAGCGTTGTGGCGTCTCCCAAGGGCGGCCACCCAGGTAGTAGGCATCGTCGGCGGTCATGTCGTCGTTGCCCCAATTTGCGGCGTGCTCGACAGCCCCTGCGCCTGTAACGGCGGCCTTGAAACGAGTCGTCTGCGTGATGAGCCAGTTCGTCATGTAACCGCCGTAGCTGTAGCCGCCGACCGTGAGATGGTTCGGATCGGCGATACCGTCCTTCACGAGCGCATCAATACCAGCCAGAATGTCTTTGCCAGGTCGCGAAACGAGTTCTGGAATAATTCCCTGCCGGAAAGCATCACCATAGCCAACGGACCCACGATAGTTCGGCTCGAAGACAAGCCAGCCGTCGCTGGCCGCCAACCGGTCCCACTGATACCAATCCATTTCAAAGTGATTTCCGTCGGCGTCGTCCGGACCGCCATGGATCAGCGTGAACATGGGAAGATTCTTGGCGCCAAATCGTCCGGGCGGGTAGAGGAGCATGCCTTCAATTTTCGTGCCGTCGTCGGCGGTCCACTGGTAGCGCTTGCCTTGCGGAAGATTGCGCTCGGTGAAGAGTTGGTTGAACGCGGTGATGGGACGCGCTTGCTCGAGCTTGTCCGCCGACTCAGCCAAGTACACCTCAGCCGGGCGATCTAGCGAGGAGTAGACAAAGGCTACGCGCGGCGATGTTTTGGGCACTGAAATCGATTCGTAGGTTCCGGTCCAACCGGGCTTTTTCGAGAACGGGCCGCCTGGTTCTTCCTGCGTATAGATGGCCACTTCTGTGCCGAGACGGCCACAAGCGATCGCACGGGCGTCGGGGAGAACGCGGTGCTGCAACACGGCGCCGTGGAAGTCGGCGGCCCAGCGCTCGATTTTGGTGTTGTCTGCATCGAGCCAGTAGAGCCGCTTCTGGAAGTCCTGGTATTTGCCTTCTGCCGCACCATATTCGACGGCAAAGAAAAGATGCTGATTGTCCTTCGCCCAGGTGATTTCCTGTTCGAAGCCTTCGTTATGAGTCAGCTGTTTGGGAGCGATCGACGGGCTGGTGTGCGCGAGATCGACCGCATAGATTTCGGATTCCTCGAGGTGTTCCATGCGCTCCGAGATGGATGTGGTCACGAAGGCGAGGCGGCGGCCGTCGTCGGAAGCCGTCAACTGCTGGACTCTCCAGGGAGTATTAGCGATCGGTACTGCGCCCGGCGTCGTATTCGCGTCTTTTTCAGCCTCGGGGATTTGGCGGGTGCCAGTTGCCGCGTGTCGAGACAAGGCGTCGGCCAGATCGAGCTTGTAAATAACGTCGCCACGCTCGGCCGCGCGATATTGCACCGTATCTTTCCAGAGTTTTTCGTAGGCCTCTTTCTGGTCTTTGTTCCAAGGAAGGCGGGTGGCGAAGTAAATCGACTTCGAATCGGCAGACCACGAAAACGCATGGACTTCTTCGCTGCTCGAGGTAAGCGGGAAGGCTTCTCCGCCATTCGGAGAAATCAGATAGAGCTGCGCGGCATCTTTGTCATCGGCGCTATCGTCGCCTTTGCCGGGTTTGGCCGTGGGTGGTTTGCGTTCGGAGAGAAAAGCGATCCATCGGCCATCGCGCGACCACTGAGGCGCAGATTCGCGCCCCGCATGTGTCAGTTGGATCAGCGATCCGGCGGCTTGTCCTTCGATGCGATAGAGCCAGAGATCGGTCTGGAAAATCTGGCGCTCCCAATCGGCGCGATCGGAAACAACGACGACCGAGTTGCCATCCGGCGAGATTCGCACCGAAGGGAAATCGACGTAGTTGAAAAATTCGTCGAGCGTGATTTTTGGTTTATCCGCGGCTGTCGCGATGGTCGCCAGAAAAAAGAACAGGAGGAAACGAATGGGCCGAAGGGTCATAAGCGAAGGCAACGAGAAATATCATTTGCGGGCATTAAAGCGCAAATCGAAAGGACGCTGCTTGTGATCTGTGGTCACAATCCGTGGGCATGCCAACCCACGAATTTAGCCAGAGATCGTTATGAACGGTGAGAACGAATTATTGGGAAATCGGGTCTGCGTTTTTCAACGAATCGTCCAGGGACTGGTTCGGACGCATGGCGCCTTCGATCAAGCGCCAGCCGTCGTCGTAGTGACGCATCGACACAGTGGATTTGTACTGCAATCCGGTTGTGTTCAAGGCGGACCCGACTTCATTCATGGGCGTCCATCGCCACGTGAATTCAACTTCCGCGGCGTTATCACTTTTGCTGATGCCGGTCACTGCGATCAGTTCGCGTCGCGCGGTGGGGATGCTGAAATACTCCTTCCCCGTTTCTGTCCCATGAATCAAGTCGCGAAAGGTATCGACGCCGAGTGGAGTCATCGCGACTTCCCAGCATGGCGGCGGTGTGACCTCCGCTGGGCATTGCGTGATCGAACCGACGATCCAGCCGTGATGCTGCAAGACGAGGTATTGCGGCGACGCAAAGTCCTTGTTCGAAACCGGGCCGATCCGCAGCCAGAATTGCTGAGGAGCAGTGAAGGAATCGGAGCCGGCGATGAGCGTGGCGGCGAGACGGCGCGTAAGAAAGTCGCGCGGAGTGCACGCGACCAGCGGACACAGCATCGCCACGATGAAAGCGAGTTTTCGCATGAATGAGGAACGCGCCTTAACGGCGATCTGCGATTGTAACTAATCGGGATGCACGCCGCGGCAAGAAAGGAGTGGAGGTGATTTGTCCATCATATTGCCGAGCCCAGCGACCCGGCACCAGAACGCCACACGATGGGCAGGCTCCCTCTGCGGTGATGCGGTAATCCTGGACCAGATAGCTGTAGCGCTTCACCAGCGTGGCTGAGCAATGCTGGCAGCGTGTGTCTTCGAGATTGCCAACGCGTCCGGGAAGATTCCCCGCGTAGATATAGCGCAAGCCCGCTTCCTTTCCAATTTTGGCAGCGCGGAGCAGATCGTCGGGACGCGTGTCGCGTGGATCGGTCATCTTGTAATCGCCGTGGTAGGCGGTGACGTGCCATGGAATTTCCGGAGAAACGCTCACAAGAAATTCCGTGAGCCCGCGGAGTTCTTCGTCGGAGTCATTGAACCCGGGAATGAGCAGAGTGACAATCTCAAGCCAAAGTCCCATCGCGTGCAGGCTGCGAATAGTTTCTAGGATCGGTTGCAGACGCCCGCCGAGTTGGCGATAGTGGCGATCGTTGAAGCTCTTGAGGTCTACCTTGTAGAGATCAAGCCAGGGACGCAGATACTCCAGGACCTGCGGAGTGCCGTTTCCGTTCGACACGAAGCCTGTGACTAATCCCGCCGCTTTCGCTTCTTTCATAATTGCCACGGCCCACTCGGCGGTGATCAGTGGCTCGTTGTAAGTGCTGACGAGCACTTTCGCGCCAAGGCGGAGCGCATCTTGTACGAGTTCGGCAGGGCCGGCTTGCCGCGGCGGTGAGATCGCGTTTGGATCACGCAACGCCTGCGACGTCACCCAGTTCTGGCAATAAGCGCAGTGCAGATCGCAGCCCAGCATTCCGAAGCTGTAGGCGAGAGCGCCGGGGTAGGCATGAAAGAAGGGCTTCTTCTCTATCGGATCGCACTGCACGCCGCCCACGTATCCCCAGGGAACGTAGAGCGTTCCGCCACGATTGATGCGAACCTTGCAGACCCCCGGCTGGCCTTCCGGGATTGGACACGCGTGCCCGCAAGCATAGCAGCGCACGCGATTGTTTTCGAGTTTCTCGTACAGATCGCCTTCGCGGACGTGTTGATCGACGATTTCGCGAAGTGTACTCATCGACTGCTCTATTTAATTTTACTGCGCGGGAGAAGCGATGAAGCGCAAAAGCGGCAATTGAAGTGACGTTTGGGGCGAATCAGCCATGCGGGCCTAGGGCGTTCGCGTGAGGGGGAGAACTACGCAGAATCTTGTGACCAGTGGAAAACTCAGAAAGAAATCCCGGCTAGTAGGCCGAGTCGCTGTGCTGCAGAGGCGGATGTTGGCGCAGGAACTTGTTGGCTTCGCGCTGAATCGCGAGGGCCTGGGCTCGCGTCAATTGCGGAGTCATTACGGCGAGGCGGTCTTTGCTGGTTTCTTTACCTTCCGCGCGAGCGAGGACCGACCAGAAATAGGCCTTGGTTACGTCTTTTTGCACACCGCGGCCTATCCAGAAATACGAGCCCAAAGCGTCTTGCGCACCCAGGTGGCCCTGCTCGGCCGCTTTCAGATACCACTTCACAGCGAGGAAATAGTCCTGGGGGACATCCTCGCCAGTGGCGTAGCGAGTCGCTAAGGCGGCCTGCTCATAAGGGTCGCCGACTTCCGCGCGCCTGCGAACCTCTTCCAAGCTGCTGGCCGCGATTGGCGTCGGACGGGGAGCCTCACGGACGGTTTCGATGGGCTGTGGCTGTGCAGGCGCGGCCTCCACAGATTTCGGACGTTTGAACCGGTCGAGCGCCCAAGGCGAGAGCAAATAAGCTAAGACCGCGACGATCGACAATGCAGCCACCACAAGCAACACCAGATGGTGACGCGGGAATGTATCGCGCTCTGAGGGGCTTTCGGCTTCTCTCAACTCCGCAGCAAAGGGATAACTAGCGGTGGAGAATGTCGGTGTGAATCCGACAGTGGACTGCTCAGATCTGCCCGCCGGAACACTGGGCTGGTGCGCAGCGAGAGCCCTCGCGCGAACACGCTCGGCGCGATTGATGGCCGCGAGCGTCGTGTCGCCAAGGCGCTGCAGGATGGTCCCATGACGGTCATTGAATGCGTGAGGCTTGGAGGAAAAGACTTCCAGCAGTCCGATCACTGATTCGCCGAGACGAATCGGGACTGCGATCATGGAACGGATCCCGAGACTGCGGCAACTCTCACGATCGACGCGAAGATCAGTTTGGGCATCGTCGCAACGCTGCAGGTATCCGGTACGCGCGCAATATCCAGAGAAACCGGAGGTGATGTCGAGTTTGGCGCCGATGGGCGGAGCGTCGCCGGCGCTGGCGCGACAGACCACGTAATCATTGTCTGATAACGCAATCGCGCATCCATTCGCGTTTGTGAAGATCCGCGAACGTTCTGCGATCAACTGCAGCGCGGCGTCGAGATTCGCTCCCAGGCCCTCGACTTCCCGCTGCACGGCCGACAATGCCGTAAGCGTCGTGGTGTAGTCGGCGGCTCGAGATTCCTGTCCCGAGTTTGCGGAAATCGGCATGCGACGTTGCTGACCGAGGATGTCTCCGTAGCGCACGGCCGACTCACCATTCCGCGCGACGTAGTTGGCCGCGCCGACCATGGCGTTGAGGAACAACCACTCCTGCAGTTTGCGCCGCGAGTCGTCGGGTAGCGCAGGAAAGCGGACACCGATGCGTCCAGTGGGATCCGCCCACACGACTTGACCCGTGGTGTGCAGGTACGTTTTGGTCTCGGACAGATCGATGCATAAATTCACGGGACGGTTGACTTGCCACAAAGATGAAGTCTGGATCGCTGCTCCGCTTTCACTGATGTTCAGAATTTCGCTGAGATCCAACACCATGTCGTCAGAGCCACCGTTGAGGCTGGCATAGGCAGGGGTGTGGACTCTCTGACGAACAGCGCGACGCCGACCACGTGGCACCGGCCTAGGAGAACTGCTCCGAACACCGGTGTGGGTCCCTAAAGGCTCCATGTGGTTGATGGACCCTTTAATTATTACCTTGATCGTTCTGGAAAAGGAAGCTTTTCTCGGATACTCGGAAGTGCAAGACCC
>Ga0126371_10000885_pt1 | contig 25112 bp, 23 predicted proteins | sample PanSoiMetaPlot_4_FD_110145 | JGI IMG/M metagenome (GOLD analysis project Ga0126371, IMG submission 110145) | Tropical forest soil microbial communities from Panama - MetaG Plot_4 | ecosystem: Environmental > Terrestrial > Soil > Tropical forest > Bulk soil | place: Panama | collected 2016-02-17 | reverse complement strand
GAGATCAGGCTCTACGCGACCGCGGCGATGGCATATGTCGCCTTCCTCGCGTCCTGGCTTGGCGCGCGGCTCATCCGCGAACGCAGACGCCGGTTCGCCCCCGGCGCACTGGTGGCCGGCTACGTCGCCCTCACGGGGCTGCACGTCATCAACCCGGATGCGCTCATCGTTCGCGTGAACATGAGCCGGGCCACGACCCGGGCTTTCGACGCGAGGTATGCGACGTCCCTTTCGGCCGACGCGATCCCCGCGCTCGTCGCCGGCCTGCCCAGGCTCGACCCCGTCGCCCGGTGCCAGGCCGAACAGGGGCTGCGGCGGCGCTGGCTCCGAATCGATGAATCGAAGCACGACTGGCGCAGTGACAACTGGGCCAGCCTCAGTGAAGCCAGGCTCGCCCGCCATTGGTCGAGCATCCACTTCGTCCGCTGTCCCACCCCGGAGGCCAAATGATCACGGATGGACTCACCCCCCTCGGCGTACTGCTCCTGCTCGGCCTGGTCGGCGGAGCGCTGGCGCTCGGCGTCGGCATCGTCGCCGCCCTCTTGATGGACCGCGGATTCTGGGTCAGGCGCTTCGTCATCACCGGCGTCGCCGGGGTCGCGCTCTACATGGTGCTGCTGTTCGGACTTTCGCTCACGAGCCGCACAAGGATCCTCACCCTGAACCAGGGGAAGCACATCTGCGAGCTCGACTGTCATTCGGAGTACTCGGTTGTCGCGGTGCGGACTGACAAACACCTCGGCACGCGCACGGCCCAGGGCACCTACTATATCGTGACGGTGAAAGTCCTCTTCGACTCGACTACCATCGGGCCACACCGGGGTATGTCACCGCTGGAGATCGGCCCGCGGACCGTCTACGTGCTCGATGCCCAGGGCCATGAGTATCCCCTTCAACCTGAGGGCGCTTCGGACTCGCTGCGCCGCTCGATCGTGCCCGGGCAATCGTATACCACGGACCTCGTCTTCGACCTCCCGACGACCATCACCAGCCCGATGCTGTTCGTGGGCGCGGAGGCCGCGGCACCCGATCGCATTCTCATCGGGTCGGAGAACAGCGTGTTGCACAAGAAGACTCTGTTTACGCTGAGAGGCTAAGTCGCGAAGTCGGGAAGCCGGTAGGTCGGTACGGTCCAGACGACCACGTACCGTCCTTCCGACGTTGGCGTCCTAGGGTCTTTCTTCATACCTCATTTCGTTCGTCTGCCTGAACCCCAGCCGTTCGTACAGGCGCCGGCCCTCGACGGAGGCGTGCAGCACGACGTTGTCAATGCCGCGCTCCTTGGCGTACCGGAGGATCTCGCGCATCACCAGCTCCGCGATTCCGCGGCGGCGCCAGTCCTGCTCGGTATAGACGTTGACAACGAGCCCCTGGGGACCGGGATCGACCCCTCCCCGATCGAGTCGCAGACGAGGAATCGACTCACGTATCTGGATCCCGCCACCCCCGACGATTTCGCCCGGGCGTCCGGCCGGCGTGGCGAGCCATCCGACATAGCCCCCCGCGGGGATGGCGCGCCGGAAATACGCCTCCGCCGCCCGCTCGAGTGGTGGACCCTGCTCCGCGGGCAGAGTCCCCATGTCCCGGAACATCGCGGCGCGATGTCGCGCGACTACCTGTGCGTCATCCGCGGTTGCCAACCTGAGCAGGATTTCGGACATCCCCGTCTCTCTCCACCCCTCGACTGAGTGCGCTGTGGTGACGGCCGTAACGGAAGTATATCACGAGCCCGATCACCAACCACACGACCAGCCGGAGCCACGTGTCGAGCCCGAGCGTGAGCATGAGACCGAGACACGCGAGCGCGCCAAGAATCGGGACGAAGGGGACCAGCGGCGTCTTGAATGGTCGCTCGAGGTCGGGACGCGTCTTCCGGAGCACCCACACGCCAAGGCTGACCAGCACGAAGGCGAGCAGGGTACCGATGTTGACGAGCTGGCCGAGAATCTGGATCGGAAAAAGTCCGGAGAAGAGCGCCACGGCGACTCCCGTGATTGCCGTCGACAGCCACGGCGTCTTGAACTTCGGATGCACGCGGCCGGCCCATTCGGGGATCAGGCCGTCGCGGGACATGGCGTAGAGCACCCGGGACTGCCCCAGGAGCATCACGAGCATCGTCGAGCCGAGTCCGAGAATGGCGCCGAAGGTGATGGCGTACCGGAACCAACCGAACTGCTTGATGCTGTCCACCACCATGATGACGGGGGACGGGACGTTCAGATCCTGATACGGGGCGAGACCGGTGAGCACGGTGGAGACCAGGACGTACAGGATCGTACAGATGACTAATGAAGCCAGGATACTGACCGGCATGTCCTTTTGCGGATTCCGCGCCTCCTGGGCCGCCGTACTCACCGAATCGAACCCGATGTACGCGAAGAACATCAGGCCCGCGCCGCGGAGGATCCCCGACCAGCCGCCGAATTCGCCGTTGTTCTGGGGGATGAAGGGGTGCCAGTTGGCCGTCTTCACGTAGAGGAAGCCGAATCCTACGAACAGCGCCAGCACGCCCACCTTGATGATGACGATCGTGGTGTTGAAGCCCGCAGATTCCCGAATCCCGATGATCAGGATTGCGGTGATCGCGAGGATTGAGAGCGCCGCCGGCAGGTTGAACACAGCTCCGGTGAGGTGCCATCCGACCTGGGTGCAGCCCGTCGCCATTCCGTTCGCGACCTGCGCCGCCGTGCAGGCGATGAAGGGGGGATTCATGACCGCCGCAGGCGGCGTGATGCCGAAGAGACCCAGCATGGAACCGAGCGTGGACGACCAGCCCACCGCGACGGTCGCGGCGCCCATGGCGTACTCGAGAATCAGGTCCCATCCGATGATCCAGGCGATCAGCTCGCCGAGGGTCGCGTAGGAGTACGTGTAGGCGCTTCCCGCCACCGGCACCGCACTCGCCATTTCGGCATAGCAGAGCCCCGCGAATCCGCAGGCGATCGCGGCGATCACCATCGAGATCGGGACGGCCGGACCGGCGTACTGGGCGGCCGCCATCCCGGTGAACACGAAGATCCCGGTGCCCACGATGGCGCCGATGCCCAGGGTGGTGAGGTTGAGGGGCCCGAGCGTGCGGCGCAGACCGCCCCCCTCCTGGCCGGCGGCGGCGCGAAGCCGCTCGAGGGGCTGGGTGGCGAACAATCCGGCGGGCATCGGACCTCCTGTTTTGGAATACAAAATTGGATACAATTATGCCGAACATACGCCACCCCTGAAGGTCCGCAAGCGGTGAAAACACCCGGCTATATTGCCCCGATCATGGCCACCAGCGGACGCGTCTACACCGCCCTGCGCGAAGGCATCGTGCGCGGCACCCTCGCCCCCGGCGCCCGCCTGGTCGAGACCGAAATCGCCCAGCGCCTGGGCGTCTCCCGGACGCCCGTCCGGGAAGCCCTGACCCGCCTCGAGCGGGAGGGGTACGTCGCCACCCCGTCCGGCAAGCGGGCCCGTCCGATGGTGGCCCCGCTGACGAAGGACGACGTCTCCGAGCTCTTGTACATCGTGGGCGAGCTGGAGGGACTCGCGGCCCATCGCGCCGCCCTCCTCGCCCCTGCTCCGCGTCGAGCGCTTCTCAAGTCCCTGACGCGGATCAACGAAGGCTTTCTGCGCGCCGCCAAGAAACGCGCCGACTTCAACCGCCTCTACGAAGCGGATGAGGAGTTCCACCGGAAGTACGTCGAGGCGGGTGCCGGCCCGCGGCTCCGCTCGCTCCACGAAGCCGTCAAGCCGCAGGCTGAGCGCTACATCCGGATGTACGTGAGTCTGTTGGCGGGCGAGGCGCCGGTATCAGCAGGCGAGCATCAGGCGATCATCAGCGCCATCCGTGCGGGCGACGCACCCGGCGCCGAGCGGGCGGTGCAGACCAATTGGCGCCATGCGGCGGCGCGGTTGTCCCGCGCCATCGGCGACGCGGGCGAACGAGGGAGCTGGTAGGGTCTACAAACTCTCGGCCCGGTGCGGAATGCGCTTGCCCCGGTCCACCTGGACGTACTTGGCCCACGCGTTGTTGAGCGCGAAGACGAGCGGCTTGCCGATGAGGGGCTCGAGCCACGTCGGCACCAGAAACGGACGCGCCGACTCGAAGTACCGGTAGTACCGCTCGGCGTCGCCGGCCGCGGTCCCCGACGCCTGCCGCGCCACGAAATCGCCGCAGAATGCCGCCCAGGGCAATCCGACACAGCCCAGCACCCATTGCACCCACGGCGCGCCGGGATCGCGAACGATGGTGGGCAGCAGATCCCGCGTTGTGTCGATCAGCCCCGGCCAGTACTGGATGAAGCGAAGATGCTCGAGGAAGCGAAACTTCTTCTGGAAGCCGTTCAGGACGCGGGTCATGACGCCGGGTGTATTGACGGCGTGCAGGGCGAAGGTCGTCAGCGCGCTGCCTCCGCCGACGAGCAGCCGGTCGTCACCGGTGAGCCGGTAGTACGTGTAGACGAGGTCGGAATCCCAGCACTGCAGCCGGGCACCGGACGGGAAGAGCTTCTGGATGTTGGCCGAGCCGATGGGTTCCGAGATGGCGAGGAAGGTCTGGGCGTGGAAAACATTACGCTCCAAGGGCGTCAGAGAGCGGTCCGGCTTGTCGATGCAGAAGATGATCTGGTCGGCGGTGACAGAACCCAAGTGGGTCCGGACGGTGTGATCGGCCCAGGAACGCGCCTCCGTGCTCTCGTGGATGCGGACGCCCAGCTCCAACAGGACGCGTTTCAGTCCCTGGGCGTAGAGCAGCGGGTTGATGCCGTACGTACCCGGATACCGGATGCCGCCATAGTATTCGGTGGTCCCGAGCACCGACGGCAGCTGGTCACGGGGATAAAGCGTCTGCGGATAGCCGAGCGTTTTTCGGGCTTCCACTTCCGCGTTGGCGTCCTGCCAGCCACGCGCGTCGGAGCCGAGGAAGAGGCTGTCCTGGGGCAGGAGATCGCACTTCAAGCCGTGCTGTTTGACGGCGCCGGTGATCAGATCGATACCGCGGACGGGAGCATCCCACAGATCGCGCGCCCGCTCGGGACCGTACCGCCGCAGGATCTGGGAGAGCTCGAGCTCGGAGTCGGGCGTCAGGAAACCGGCGCTGCGGCCGGTCGATGAACCCCCGCAGATGTTGCGGTCGAGCAGGACCACTTTCCGGCCGGTGAGCGCCAGCCGCCAGGCAGCCGTGAGTCCCGACATGCCCGCGCCAACCACCAGCACGTCCGTTCGTACCTGATCCGTGAGCGGGGGCTGCAGCGGGTTCTGAATTCCGAGAAGAGTCGTGTACCACCAGTTTTGAACAATCATCCCGTTACTCCGGGAGTAAGCGCATGGGTTTGAAAATCGTGCAGGTGGATGCGTTCACCGACCGCCCGTTCGCCGGGAATCCCGCCGCGGTCTGCATCCTCGACGCGCCGCGGGATCCGCAATGGATGCAATCCGTGGCCCGTGAAATGAATCTATCGGAGACCGCGTTCCTTTCGGGCCGCCCCGACAGTTTCAACCTGCGCTGGTTCACACCCACCGCCGAGGTTGATCTCTGCGGCCACGCAACGCTCGCCACGGCCCACGTACTCTGGTCGGAAGGACACCTGCCGGTCGAGGCGACCGCCCGCTTCCAGACCCGCTCGGGACTCCTGACCGCCGACCGTCGGGGCGACTGGATCGAGCTCGACTTCCCCACGCAAGCCACGGCTCCCCACGAGCCCCCCGCGGGCCTTCTGGCGGGCCTCGGGGTCCGGCCGCAGTACGTCGGGAAGAACAAGACCGATTTCCTGATCGAGGTCGCGAGTGAGCAGGATGTCCGCGCCGTCACACCCGACTTCGGCAAACTGCGGAGCCTGCCCATCCGCGGTGTCGTCGTCACCAGCCGCTCGGCCACCCAGGGCGTCGACTTCGTCTCGCGATTCTTCGCGCCCGGGGTGGGCGTGGACGAAGATCCCGTCACCGGCTCCGCGCATTGCGCCCTCGCGCCGCACTGGACCGCGCGCCTGGGCCGCGACGAGCTGATCGGTTATCAGGCGTCGGCACGTGGGGGTACCGTACGAGTCCGAGTCGTGGGCGGCCGTGTGAAGCTGGGTGGGCAGGCCGTCACCGTTCTCCGGGGAGAGCTGGTGTGAACAAGTCGCGCATCGCTGGTTATCTGTTTGCACTCGGCGCCGGAGCGACGTGGGGCACCACCGGCGTCCTGTCGACGGCGCTCTTCCACGGGGGCCAGGACATCACGGGGATCGGATTCTGGCGGGTGTCCGTCGGCGTCCTCGGGCTCCTGATCTACGGACTTTTCCATCCCGAGATGTTCAAGGTCGATCTCAAAGGACTGCTCCTGGTCTTCGGAGGTGGCGGCTTTCTCGTTGCGGTTTTCGAAGTCGCCTATCCATATGCCATCACCGGCGTCGGCGTCGCGGGAGCCGCCGCACTCCTCTACCTCGCTCCGGTGGTGGTGGCCGTGCTGGGACGCCTCGTCCTCGGCGAAGCCCTCACGCCACTGCGGATGTTTCTCGCCTGTCTGGTGATGGTCGGGGTCGCGCTGACCGTGAGCGGTGGGGACGTCGGGTCGATGCTGTCAGGCGGCCCGGGCTTCAAGGTCGGAGTCGTGGGAGGCTTGGTGGCGATGCTCTCGTACTCGGGCACGACCTTGCTCGCGCGCTGGTCGGTACCGCGGTATGGCAGCATCCGCTCGTTGTTTCTGGAGCTGTTCGGCGGCGTGGTCATGATGGCCATCTTCCTGACGCTCTTCGGCCGCACGCCCTTCACCTACACCGCCCGGCCGGAAGGCCTCGCGGCGTGGGCGTTCTGCCTCGCGCAGGCGATCGGTCCCGTCGTCGGCGCGAACTTCCTCTTCTTTGCCGGGGTGCGTCGGATCGACGCCGCCCCGACCGCCGTGGCCGCGACCGTCGAGCCCGTGGTGGGCACGCTCCTCGCCCTCCTGCTCTTCAGCCAGCACCTGACGGCCCTGGGCTGGCTCGGCCTCCTGCTGGTCGTCGGCGGCGTCGCCACCAGCTACCGGAGCGAAGCGAAGGACTAGAACTCCAGCTCGACCCCGATCCGGAAGAGGCGCGGCGGCCCGTACTCGAAGATCGGCTGCGTGAAGTCCCTGGCCGCCGCGAGATACAGGGGCATCAGCTCCGCGGGTCCTGAAATCCGTCCGTCGTGATTCAAGTCCGCCCAGGCCCGGTACCGGGGCGATTCGTAGGGGATGTCCTGCGGGTTCGCGTTGTACGCGTTCGTCGCCATCGTCTGCAACTCGCCGTTGGAGGGGAATGGACTCCCCACATCTCGCCGTACCGCTTCGATGTTCGCGGCGTTGAGCAGGTTCCGGACGTCGAGGTACACCCCGCCTTGCCAGCCGAACACCTTGATCGACCGGCGCAGCAGCATGTCGACCTGTTTCTGATCCGGCAGGCGCTGGCTGTTCGGCAACCCCAGAATACTGTCCCCCGCCAGGTTTGTCTTCGAGTAAGGAAGGCCCGAGGCGTATCGCCCGATCACGGCAGCCTCGAGACCGCCGAAGATCGCGGTGCCGGCGATGCGCGGGCCGGCGTCGTCCGGAACCCGACCCTGTAATACCACTGTCAACGACTGACGGCGGTCGTAGTCGAGCGGGAATTGGACCCGGGCGGAGCGGATGGTGTCACCCATCTTGTCGATGGTGAAGTTGTTGAGCAGCAGGAAGGGGTTGGTCGAGGTCGCTTCGGCGTCCTGCAGCGTATACGCGATCCGTGCCCCCCACCAGTCGCGCAGCTCTCGCTCGACGATGACTTCCGCGCCCTTCACCGTGCCGAAGTCCGTATTGCCGAAGATCGACGAATCGGGATTCACGGAGAGGGGCACCGATGCCACCAGACCGTCGAGCCGCTTGACGAACGCGTTGAGCCGCACCGAAGTCTGATCGGAGGGCCGGCCCCGGATGCTGAACTCATACTGCGTCGCGGTCTCGAACCCCAGGTCCGGGTTCCCCTGGCGAAACCGCCCGGTGCGCATCGTGTCATCGAACGCCGAGTTGACCAGGTACTGGAAATCGGGGGCCTGGGAGAAGTGTCCCCAGCTCGCGACGAACGTGGCGCCGTGAAGAACGGTGGACATCGCGAACCGCGGAGAAATGGTCCGGCGGGCGCCGAAACGCCGGCCGATGATCACGTTGCGGGGGTCGAACTGGTCGTACCGGAGACCGATCGTCAGCGCGATGTCCTCGATCTGCATCTGCGTCTCGCCGTAGAGCGCGAGGCTCTGGGGCTTGAAGTCCGAGGCGGTAGGGGGAGGGACCGAGTCCTTCACCGCCGCCACCGGCACATAGGCGTCGACGCGCTGGAACGTCTCGACATGCTGCTGCTCGAGCTCACCACCGAAGTTGAAGTCGGTGGTCGGACCGGCCGCCAGGGTGAAATCGCCCTGAAATCGCAGCTCGCGGTAGCGGTTCCAATCCAGCTCACCGCGGGAGCCGCTGCTCAGAAAGAATCCTGGGACCCCCCATGGCGTGTTGGCGCTCAATGTCGGCGCTACGTATCCCGGGAGCGCGTTCATCGCCGCGACCGTGTCTTTCGCGCGGGCGATGCCTTCATCGAGGAAGTGAATGCTCTGCCCGCTGAAAGCGCCCACGAGGTCGGACGGCGTGTTGGTAGGCTGACCCCGGACGAAATCCTGATTGAAGTAGCCGATCCGGATGTCGGCGCCGAACGGGTGGACCGCTTCGGGTGCGGCGGTGTGCTGCCAGTGCGCCGAGTAGAGGTTTCCGACGGTCCGGGTCGCTGGGGCGAAGGACTCGTCGTACTTGTACGCGGGATCGAAGAGATACTGCTGTGCCGCCGACCGGAGGCCGAAGAGCCGGAGGGTATTCTGTGGCGTCACCGGAATGATCAGCTTCCCCGCCGCATCCAGACGCTCGGCCCCGTTGTGCGGGAGGATCCAGGGCTCCGCGGTCCGCGGATCGCGCGGGTCCGTGGGAGCGGGCGCGTTGACCGGATCGCCGTCGATCTGGCCCTGCGCGTTCAGCACGCCGACGAATCCGATCCCGCGACCCAGGGGGCCGTCCGCGGTGAACACCGCGCGGTCCAGGCCATGATCATCCGCCTCGGGCAGTGGCCGGTCCCCTTCGTAGGCCACCCGTCCCGACCAGTGGTCGCCGGCATCGCGGGTGACGACGTTGATGATCCCGGAGAGGGCCTGCCCATACCGCGCGGAGAACGCATTGGTGACGAGGGACGCCTCAGTCAGGATTTCCGTCGGCACCTGGATGCCGAGCGTGTTGGTGGACGCATCGAGCTGGTTCTTCACCCCGAGACCGTCCAGTACGAACGCCGACTCCCCGATCCGGCCTCCGCGGTAGCTTTCCCCGACGGTTCCGGCGTTGAGGGCCACCGCCTCCGCCACGGTGGTGACGGGGAGGCGCCGGATTTCGGCACCGGTGATGGCCTGCACATCGGCTGTCGCCAGCGGGTTGAGCACCTGGTCGACTTCGCCGCGCACGACGATCGAGTCGATGGTGAGCGTCTGGGGAGCGAGCGCAAAGTCGAGGGTCGCGGTCTCGCCGCTCCGGACGAATACGCTGTCCAGAATCACGGATCGATACCCGATTCGCGCCGCCCGGACGCGATGCCACCCGGCGCGCACGTCGCGGACCCGGTAGGCACCCGCGGTGTCCGTCGTCGCACCCTGCCGGCCACCATCGATCCAGATGAGCGCGCCGGCAATCCCCTTCCTGGTGGAATCGTCCGTCACCTTGCCCCCGATGGCACCGGTGGATTGGGCGGCCAGGGGCGCGGCTATCACGAGATACATCGCCAACCAGCTTCGATTCATGGAACCGTCCAGAGCCAGAGATTCGGTGACGAGTTGAACTCCGTTACGTCCGCCACGATCCGGTGTCCGGTGGGATCGATCGCCGGGTGCGCGATGCCCACCGCGGACGGCGGGCTGAGCAGGGTCTGATCGGTGGCCGTGGCGGGTGTGAACAGGTGCAGCGTCAGCCCACTCACGACGACGACCAGCCGGCCCCCTCCCGCGGAGACGTCGGTCGCGGGCAGTCCATAATCGAACAGGACGGTGTCGGCCGACGTGCTGAGAATCCGGCGGTGAATCGCGCCGCTGTTGGTCAGCGTGTAGTAGAGTGTGTCCCCACCGGCGACGGACGCCGAGCTCGGGAACCCGGTGTCCACCACCACCGTGATGGCACCATTCACGTCGATGCGGTCGATCTCGACCCCCGCCCGCACCGTGTCGACAGCCGCGCAGCCCGGACACACCGACGGGTACGACACCTCCTCGCCCAGATAGACGAGGGCCGAGGGTCCGACCCAGCTGATGTCGGAGGCCATGTCGACCCCCTGCCCCGAAGGGCTCGGGTAGGGCAGGGCATGGAGCGTCGACCCGGGCACCGGCGTGCCGAGCGTCGCGAGCATCAGACCGGCGTTGTCGGGGCCGGCCTCCCCGATATGCGCCCGCATGCTCGTGCGGACATACACCATCCGGGTCGCCGCATTCACCGCCGCGGACTCGAGGTCGTTGAGGGTGTCATGCCCGATATCACCGCTCTCGCAGATCAACCGTGTCGTCTGTCCACCCGTCTTGGGCATCTGCACGAGACAGCGGTCGGCGTCCGCGCTTCCGGTCTGCTCCTGGGTATAGAGGAACGCGGAGCCGTCCGGCAGCCACGTGGCCCGGGTGTCGACCCCGGGACTGAAGGTCAGCTGGGTCGGATTCCCCGGATTCAGCGGCGCGCCGGTTTGATACGCGGCGCTAGAGAAGGGCTGCGTGTGCTCGCAGGACGGCAGGACCGCCAGCACTCCGATCGCGGTGATCCCCCGCAGGGCCCTAGGGATGGACATACTGCCAGAGGTCCGTCGATCGAGGGATAGTCGTGTCGGTACCGATGAACTGATTCGTGAGATTGTAGACAGCGATGATGGTCACCGCCCGCCCCTCAGCCGTCAGGGATCCGGTGGATGAGAGCACCGGATTATGCACCCACAGGTAACTCACCGACGTCTGCGGGTTGCCGCTCATGGTGGAAACCAGCGTGTCCGCGCCGGTCGCGAGGGTGACCTTGTGGAGCTTCCCTCCCCAATCACGCTGAATCTCCCCGCTCCCCGAGTCGGGGTGAAACTCGATGCGTCCCCCGGTCACCGCGTAGAGCACGCCGCCCCGCACCTGCACGCCGCGGGCGATCGCGGGTGAAGCGGTGCGGAACCCGACCGGAGCGTCCGTCGACTCCGCCGGAAACGCGAACACCGAATCCACGGGACCTCCCGCGATGCGGGTCCGCAGGACCCGGGCATCACCGTTGAGCGTGAAGTACACCGTGTCTGGAGAGACGAACGCGTACGACGATGCCCGTGCGGTCCCCGGGACGGGGGCAGCCGCAGGGGCGCCCCCAAGCGTCGTCCAGACGACCCCCACGCCAGTCTCGACCGTATCCGGCGTGCAGAGAAAACAGGGGATGTAGACCTGCGTCGAGACACCGAGCGCCAGAAACCCGGAATCCCCGACCCACTGCGGCGACGTGAGCTTGTCGGCCACCGAGAACCCCGGGAGGACCACCGGCATCGACAGCACCTGGGTTGCGCTCGACACCGGAAGGGCCGGTGCCAGGTACATCCCGGACGTCGTAGGGAGACCCGGGCCGATCGGCTGCGCGGCTTCGTACAGGATCACTCGCCCGGTCGAGGACAACGCCGCCGGTCCGAATTGGTTCGTCGAATCCTCGGAATGCAGGGCGTTGTCGCACGCCTCAAGCAACTGCGTCCCCCCCGTGGGCGGCAGGAGATACAGGCACCGGTCCCGGTCGGGCCGGTTTGGATTCTCGGCCTGATACAGGAGGAAGCTCCCGTCAGGCGCCCAGGCGGGATAGACGTCCGCTCCCGGGTTGTACGTCAACTGCGTGGGGGATCCCGGCGTGAGGGGGCCCGTCACGGTGGGAGGCAATGGCGCATCGAACGGCTCGCTGTGCTGACAGCCAACGATGCCCGCGAGCAATGCCACGGACCACAGTGGTGGGTGGGTCGGCAACGCGACCAAGCTCGGCATACTCCATATGTCCAGGGTCCGATTGCATACCCGCCCTGTTTGGGCGGGTTCACGGCGCGCGCACGCGACGTCCTAGTTTTTCAGATACTGATCCATCCAGTCTAGGACCACGCCCCACCAGAGGCGCCGATTCCGCGGACGAAGCACGAAATGCCCTTCATCCGGGAAATAGAGGAATTTGCCGGGGATCCCGTGGAGCTTCAGGGCGGTGAAGGCCTGGTAGCCCTCAGACAGATCCACCCGGTAATCGAGCTGGGAGTGGACGATCAGCATGGGGGTCCGCCAGTTCTGGACGAAGTTCAGGGGGGACCACCGGTCGTAGAGGGCGCGGTTCCCGCCCGCCTCCTGATAGGGGGTGCCGCCGAACTCCCACTTGGGAAACCAGAGCTCCTCCGTGGTCCCGAACATGGACTCGGGATTGAAGACCCCGTCGTGATCCACCAGCACCTTGAACCGGGTCGTGTGACCGGCCAGCCAGTAGACCATGTAGCCGCCGTAGGAGGCGCCCGCCGCCCCCATCCGGGTCGAGTCGACATACGGCAGCCGGGCCACGACATCGAGCCCCTTCATCACATCTTCGTACGGCCAATCTCCCCAGTGCTGGGAGATGGCATCCGTGAACGGCTGTCCGTAGCCCGTGGAGCCGTGAAAGTTCACGGCGGCGACGACGTACCCACGCGACGCGAACATCTGGTAGTTCCACCGGGCGTGCCAATTGTCGTCCCAGGCACCCTGCGGGCCGCCATGGATGACATAGATGACGGGATACTTTTTCGTCGCGTCGAATCCCGGGGGCTTCAACAGCCAGCCGAACACGGAATCGTTCCCCGCCCCGATGAATCCGTACGACTCGAGCGGATGCAGATCGAGCTGTGACAGCAACGCATCGTTGGTGTGCGTGAGCGGCTTGTCGTTGACGAAGACCTCGGCCGGTTGCGTGTTGCTCTGGTAAAGCCACGCCCGGGTCTTGCCGTCGGTCGATGCCGTGAGATTGGTGTTGACGCCGTTATGCCCGAAGAAGAGCGTGCGCTGGAATCCGGGCACGGCGATGCGATAGAGATTCTCCTGCCCCCGTTCTTCCACCACCGCGTAGATGCACTTGGAGTCGGCGCACCACGAGTACGAGCCGACCGACAGATTCCATCCCGCCGTCGCTTCGACCGGAGCGCCGCCCGTGCTGCCGGCGTTCCGCGGCACCAGCATGATCCGCAGCCGGTCCGCTTCGAAGCCGGCGCGCGCCATCGAGAGGTAGGAGAGCCACTTCCCGTCCGGCGAGAACCGCGGCGTATTATCGGCGCCGGTGTTCGCGACCGTGAGATCATGCATGCCGCTACCGTCGGAGCTCATCAGGTAGATGTCGACGTTCGTGTTGTCCGCCACCACGGAGTCCGCGTGAATCGCGATCGCGATCTCCTTTCCGTCAGGAGACATCGCGACGTCCCCATCCCCCGAGGTCGCGATGGTCGGCGCGTCCTTGTCGATGGGCGTGAGATCCTTGGCAGCCCCCGATGGGAGATCGACGCTGAACACGTGCTGGCGCATCCCGGCGCGCCAGTCAGTCCAGTGCCGGTAGAGCACGCTGGTCCAGAGTCGCGCGTCCGTGGGATAGGACCCATTCCGCCGGTCGATCTCCTGCTCCTTGGGCCACTTGATGTCGCTGACGACGAGGAAGCCTCGCCCGTCAGGCATCCAGTACATCTCACCCACGCCATCAGGCAGATCGCTGACCCGCCGCGCCGCGCCCCCGGTGGCCGGCATCACCCAGACCTGCGGCCCATGTTCCCGTCCCGAGAGAAACGCGATCGTCTTTCCGTCGGGAGACCAGCGCGGTGACCGGTCCGACCCCGCGCCCTGCGACAGCTCCCGTGTCGCGCCGGTCGCGACATTCGCGAGCCAGAGCCGGGAGGTGGACTTGTTGTCCGCCAGGGAGATGGTCCCGACCGTGTATACCACCCACGTGCCGTCCGGGGAGACCTGGGGGTCGCCGACGTTCTTCAGGGCGAGATAGTCGTCGATCGTGATCGCACGCTTCTGGGCAGGGAGAACGGGAAACGGGAAAAGGGAAACGGGAATCGTGAGTGCCAAGAGAGACTTCAGGCGTACCATGGGATCTCCGGTGTAGACCTTGGCGACTTGGCGACTAGTAGTCTGGATGAGTAATGATGGCGCGCACGAGATCGTCGAAGGCCTTCGACTCCGCCGTGACGTTCCCGGCGGCATCGGTGTGGACATTCCACGAGCAGAGCTCGTTGAGCGCCGTGGCTTCTTCGTACGTCATATGAATCACGAAGTCCGAACCGCTGGGCTTGGCGGCATCCAGCACCCGTTTCAGGCCGTCGGGAAGGTGCTTGGCGCTCAGAACGGCGTCTTTCTGCGCCCGCGAGATGGCGAGATCCATGTCCCTTGCTTTGCGGATGAGGACGCGAAATCTTCTCCGCCCCGTCCCATCCCGCAACCGGAGAAGGCTCGATGCCGCGGACCGAATTCCTCGCCACCGGTTTCCACGTGCCCGAGAAGGTCGTCACCAACGACGACCTGTCCCGGATGATGGACACATCGGACGAATGGATCGTCCAGCGCAGCGGGATCAAGACCCGCTTCTGGGTCTCCCCGGGAGAAACGGGGGTCGGACTCGCCGCCGAGGCCTCCCGCCGTGCCCTCGCCGCCGGAGGCATGAGCCCGAACGAGATCGACTGCATCGTCTACTGCACCTGCACCCCCGACCACTTCGAGCCCGGCAACGGCGTCTTTCTCCAGCGCGAGCTCGGGATCTCGGACATTCCCGCCGTAGACGTCCGCAATCAGTGCAGCGGGTTCATCTACGGCCTGTCAATCGCCGACGCCTGGATCCGCATCGGCCAGTACCGCCGCATTCTCCTGATCGGCGCCGAGGTCCATTCGCGCGGGCTGGACAAGAGCACGCGAGGTCGCGACACCGCGGTGCTCTTCGGCGACGGCGCGGGCGCGGTCATCCTCGGCCCCACGGAAGACGCGGGGCGGGGCGTGCTGTCTACACATCTCTACTCCGATGGCCGGCATGCCGAAAAGCTCTGGGTGGACGGACCCGGCCTGGCGCATGATCCCTATGTGTCGGCTGAGATGATCGAGCGGGGATTGCACCGGGCCGTCATGGAAGGGCGTGAGGTCTTCAAGTTCGCGTCAATGAAGATGCCCGAGTCGGTCGCGGTCGCGCTGCAAACCAACGGGCTTTCCACCAAAGACATCACGCTGCTCGTGCCCCACCAGGCGAACCTTCGCATCATCGAAATGGTGCGGCAGGCGGCCGGGCTCAGCGAAGCGCAGGTGTACGCCAACATCCAGAAGTACGGCAATACGACCGCCGCCTCGATCCCCATCGCGTTGCACGAAGCGCTCGGCGAACAACGACTGAAGCGCGGAGACTTGCTGGTGCTGACGGCGTTCGGATCGGGCTTTACGTGGGGGAGCGCGGCGATTCGCTGGTAGCCTTCAATTCCTCCAACCGGTCGGTCCGGCCGAGACGGGCTTCGAGGTCTTCGGGGTGGACGCGGATATGATCCCGGAAGTAGTCGGCCGCCTCCACATACTTCCCCTGCGTCACCAGGACGTCCTGACGAACGTAAGCGGGGGGAGGCGGAGGCATATCCCCGCTCGCCGTCAGCGTCGCCACGAATCCCTCAGCCGCCTGTCCGGTTCCCGCATGGACGAGCTTGACGGCCCAGTACGTCACGGGAGCGTCGAGCACGAACAAGATGACCATCAACCAGCCCGGGATCGTGCCGTTGTGCGCCAGGAACCCTTCCACGGCGACCAGCATGATGAACATCGCCGGCCCAACCAGAAGAGCGCCTTCACGAAGTAGGCCTGTTCCGCCGAATCCACGTCCCTGAGGCGGGCCTCGTCCTTGTCCGTCACTCAGTCCTCGAGATCGAGAAAGCGGGATCGTTGCGCAGCACTCGGGATCACGCATGCAGGTCCGCCGAACCGGTGACGATGCCTCGCGACGAGCCGGTACAACCCATCACGGATCGGCCGCGGAATCATGGCGCCGAGGCCCGCCAGGGCGGCCCAGATTCCGCCCAGGTACCGCGCCGCGGCGAGCACCGCGTCCGAACGCACCAGGGTCCGCTCCCCGTCCCTCCACACCATCGAGTTCGTCTCGAGGTTGGGGAAGCCCTGAAGGGGCGCGAATCGCAGGTCGTGCCGCCGGCCTTCATGACGCAACAGAAACTGCACACTGCGGGCGCAGAAGTCGCAGGCACCGTCATATAGAAGAATGGGCCCGCTCACCCTCAGGGATTTGCCAGGGAAACGAGTGGGTCGCAAGTTCCGTATGGAGTACCGGACCTTATTGGAGGAAGCATGATCGGGCTTCTGGTGGGCGTGGCGGCGCTGGTCGGCGGCTTCGTGGTGTCGCGGCGGTTTGTGCGGCGCCGGCTCCGGTTCGTCGACGCGGTCCACAACCCCGTGGTGCCACTCGTCGTCGGCGCGGCCGCGGCGGTCGTGGCGCTGCCGGTGACGATCCTTCCATTTGTCACCGTGCTGACGGCGGCGGCATTCGGCATCGGCGTCGGCACGGGCGTGGCATCCGGACGGAAGGCACTGCCTCCGGGATAACGAAGAACGTCTGACTTTCGGGAATGGGACGCGAGTTGCAGATTGGGGCGCTCCCCGCGCCCACCCATTCCGAGAGGTCCCGCAATGCTTCGAGCGACCGCCGTCGTCGTCCTCGGTGCTGCCGTCGCCGCACCGATCGCCGCCTCGCAAAGCCGCTGGGAAGACCAGGTCAACGACTACATCAAGGCGGCGTCCCACATTCTGGTAGACAGTCTCGGATACACGCGAACCCATGACCCGTTCACGGGATCGCTGCGCGAGGGCGAGAGCGAGTACCTCACTCTGACCCTGCATGCGGGGACCTCGTACCGCCTCCTGGGTGTCTGCGACAATGACTGCAAGGACATCGATTTCCGGCTCTACGACGCCGACGACAACGAGGTGGATTCCGACGTCGAGACCGACGACGTGCCGATCGTGAAAGTCACGCCGCGCGAGACGATGCGGTACCGGCTCAAGGTGATCATGGTGTCATGCAAGACATCGCCCTGCTTCTATGGCGTCGGGGTGTTCGGCAAGTAGTTCCGCTCAGGACGCGAATGGTCCCCGGACGTTGGCGGGGGCTGAACTCCACCACCTCCGGGGACGCCACCCCCGCCTTCACGTAGGGATCTTCCGCCAGCACTGCCTCCAGTGTCTTCCGGTCGGGTGCCGTCGCCACCAACACCCCGCCCGCCGGAGGGGATCGGCGCGCCCAGGCCACCAGGATGCCCCGCCCCGCCGCCCGTTGCACATGAGCGATGTGCTCCGCCCGGATCTGGTCCACCTCTGCGAGCGGCTTGGTGTAGTGCATCAATACCACGAAGAACATGGTCACCTCGTAGCCCGGGCAGCTCCGGACCGGCAGCGGTGGGTATCGCGTGAACCGCGGATCCGCCTCGGCGCGCCCGCAGCGGTAGAACGTCGAGTCCCGGCGGTTGGTGGACGCCCGGACCCAGCGACAGGTCAGACAGAGCCCCACGGAGTCCAGAAGCGCCATTAGGGGAATATCGGAGTCCGCGCCCTTCCGTCGCTATGGCGCCTCGCCCCTTCCTCGTCAGATTTCTAGGCCTATGGAGGCATCCCCCGAGGCGGACATCCCGCCCGAGCTACTGGTCGAATACCGGCGCGCCGTGGCCACACAGGTCGCGGCGATCAAGGCGTGCGCCGATCGACTCGACCAGCACCCATCCGACCGGGATGCGCTGGAGACCTTCCGCCGTGAAGTGCATAAGGTCCGCGGCTCAGCGGGGTCCTACGGCTTTCCCGAAGCCTCCGACCTCGCCGCAGGGATGGAGGAGACAGCGAAGGATTGGGCACAGAACGCGAACGACGTTCAGCTGGACCGCGGCGCGCTCGCGCGGTGGTTCATGGAGCGCATCACCGACTTCATCAAGCCCGCTCCTCCCGATGCCGCCGGGCCAATGCCCGCGCGCAAACTGTCGGGCGAAACCGAAGCCCCCGAAGTCATCAGCATCGAGGATGATCGCTCATTGGCCGAGCTGCTGGCGTACGGCCTCGAGAGCCGAGGATATCGCTTCCTCACCTACCGCAACGGCGCGGAGGCACTCGAGGCGTTGCTCGAGCTGAAGACCGGCGGGCGGCGACCCCTCGTGCTCCTCGACGTCGACCTGCCCGGTCTCGACGGATTCTCGTTGTTCGAGCGGCTGGAAACCGAGCGCCCCGGTGTGTACCGCGTCGTCTTCACGAGCGTGCACTCGACCGAGGACGAACAGATGCGCGCACTCGAAGCTGGGGCGCTCGACTACCTCGTGAAGCCGATCAGCTTGCGCGTGGTGCTGGAAAAAATCCGCCGATGGGTGGGGAGGTGACGGCCCGGCATCTCGTGCTCGTCGCGGCGGTGGTGCAAGGGGCTTTTGTCGCCGCGTTGCTGCTGCTCATCGTCGTCAACCGTTGGGTGCGGCTGCGCCGGCGCGCCGCCATTCAACCGCGGCGTGAAGCTGCCGAGCAAGAGTTCCGCCGCTGGGCCGCCGGCGATTCGGACGTCGCGGCGGTGGCCAACGCGTTGGTCCCGTTGCCCGCCAGTATCGCGATCGAGCGCCTCGCCGCCTGGAGCACGCGGGTGCCCGTCGACCGCTGGCCCGCGCTGGCAGAGGCACTGAGCCGCGCTCGGTGGGGCGAGAAGCTCCGGCGCAGTGCCAGGTCCAGGCGCTGGTGGAGACGGCTCCAGTCGGCCCGGTTTCTCGCCGCCGCCGGCATCGCCGAAGACGTACCCAAGCTCGCGCGGCTCATCCGGGATCCGCATCCCGCCGTGCATCTGGCCGCCGTGTCCGCCCTGAACCACGTCAACTCCGCCGAGCTCGCCGAAGCGGCCATCGACCAGTTGCCGGTGCTTCCCCTGCACGTCGGGATGTACTTCGCGATGGCGCTACGGCGGGGACGGCAGGTGGCCGTTCCGCTCTTCGATCAGCGCCTGACGCGCTTCGACGATCCCGCCCTCCCGCGCTTCGCGGAGTACGCGGCGCGCTTGCAGGAGCCCTCGCTCCGGCCCCGGTTCACAGCGCTGGCCAAGCATCCGAACAAGGAAGTGCGCGCTCAGGCGGCGCGGGCCCTTGGGGCGCTTCCGCACGCCGAGTCGCAAGCGGCCCTGCTGGCGCTACTGAAGGACGAAGCGTGGGTCGTGCGGGCCCAAGCGGCTCGCGGCCTTGGACTGCTCGGTGCCCACCAGGCGCTTCCCGGCCTGCGCAAAGCCCTGCGCGATCCCGAGTGGTGGGTCCGGCTGCGCGCGGCCCTCGCGCTCACCCGCTTCGGCGGCGCCGGACGCGATGCCCTCCTTCTGGAGGAGCGGGGACCGGACGCGGGAGCCCGGAACGTCACGGAGCTCGTGCTGGGGCTCTCCCCGCAGGCGCTGGCCGAGTACGCCACGTGACGCACCTGATCATCGCAGTCGAATTCATCATCCTGGTCTACTTCCTCGCCTTGAACTCGTTCTACGGGCTCCTGCTCCTCATGTCGATTCCCGAAGTCTGGGAGCAGACGCGGCTCGCGGAAGACGAAGATCTGCAGAAGTTGATGCTGTCCGATGCGCTGCCGCCGCTCACCATCATGGTGCCCGCGCACAACGAGGGTGAAACGATCGAGACAAGCGTCACCGCGATGCTGACGCTCGAATACCGGCAGTACGAAGTGGTGGTGGTCAATGACGGGTCGAAGGACGACACGATTCAGCACCTGCGGGATGCCTTCGATCTCTATGAGGTACCGCGGATCTACCCCGAGACCATCATCACCCAGCCCATTCGCGCGGTCTACCGCTCGCGGTCGCGCACCCGGCTCACGGTGATCGACAAGGAGAATGGCGGGAAGGCCGACGCGCTCAACGCCGCCATCAATGCTTCCCGGTACCCGCTCGTCATCGCCGTCGACGCCGACACCCTGATCGAGCCCGACGCCCTGCTCCGCCTCACGCGTCCCTTCCTCCTCGGTGGTAACGTCGCGGCCGTGGGCGGCACGATTCGCGTCGCCAACGATTGCACGGTGGAGCATGGCCGGGTGCTCGATCCGCGAGTCCCGCGCTCGTTTCTTCCGGGCATCCAGGTGGTCGAGTACCTGCGCGCCTTCCTCTTCGGCCGGCTGGGGTGGAACCGCCTCGGCGGCAACCTGATCATCTCCGGCGCGTTCGGATTGTTCCGGCGGGAGTATTTGCTCACCATCGGCGGCTATCTCACCAACAGCGTGGTGGAGGACATGGACGTGGTGGTGCGCCTGCACCGGCACCTGCGGGAAAAGAAGATCCCGTACGTCATGCCCTTCATTCCCGATCCGGTCGCGTGGACCGAAGTGCCGTCGACCGTGGCGGTGCTCAGCCGGCAACGGGAGCGCTGGCATCGCGGGCTGATCGCGTCCGTCTGGACCTACCGCGATATGCTGTTCAACCCGCGGTACGGACAGGTCGGAGTCGTCGCGGTCCCCTTCTTCGTGTTCGGCGAGATGCTGGCCCCCGTGGTGGAGGTGGTCGGATACGTGATCGCCGTCCTCGCCGTCGCCACCGGCCGGGTGGACCCGGTGTTCGCGATCCTCTTCTTCCTCTTCGCGTGGGGGTATGGGCTCTGCCTGTCGATCTGGGGCGTGGTCCTGGAGGAGACTTCATTCCGGAAGTACCGCCGGTCGGGGGACCTCGGGCGTCTGCTGCTCTATGCGATGCTCGAGAACTTCGGCTATCGGCAGTGCACGGTCTGGTGGCGGCTCAAAGCCTTCTGGGCCGCTTGGCGGCGCCGGAAGACCTGGGGCGAGATGACACGAACCGGGTTCGGCGGTCCGCCGCGTCAGTCCCGCCTGTATGCGCAGTCCCCGAGCGGGATGTGGCAGAAGGTGGAGTAGCCGTAGATTAGGGCATGCCTGAGCTGAACCCGCAGATCTCCCTCACCGTCAACGGCGAGCCGGCGCAGGTGGCCTTCGCGCCCCACAAGACGCTCCTGGAAGTACTCCGGGAGGATCTTGGTCTCACCGGCACCAAGCATGGATGCGAGCTCGGCGAGTGCGGGACCTGCGCGGTGCTGGTCGACGGCGTCCCGGTGCTCTCCTGCCTCGTGCTGGGCCTCACCTGTGCCGGGAGATCCGTGAAGACGGTCGAGGGCATGGCGCAGGGAGCCCGGCTCCATCCGCTGCAGGAAGCGTTTGCGGACCTGGGGGCCGCGCAGTGCGGCTACTGTACGCCGGCCATCCTGCTCGTCGCCGAGGCGCTGATCGCGTCGAATCCCACGCCCAGTCGGGACCAGATCAAGGACGTACTGGCCGGCAACCTTTGCCGGTGCACCGGATACATCAAGATCTACGAGGCCATCGAGCTGGCGGCGGCGCGGATGAGAGGCGAGAAGGCCGAGCCGTCGAGGGAAGCGATGTATGGCCGGCGATAGAGAGCTCCGCGTCGTCGGCAAGGCGCACCGCAAGGTCGACGCTGTCGGGAAAGTCACCGGTGCGCTGAAGTACGCGGATGACTTGACCTTGCCGCGAATGCTGTACGCCAAGTTGCTCCGCTCGCCCCACCCGCACGCGCGCATCGTCTCGATAGATACCGCAAAGGCCCTGGCCATGGACGGCGTGAAGGCCGTCCTCACCGGCAAGGACACGCCGATCCCGTTCGGCATTCTGCCTGTCAGTCAGGACGAGCACGCCCTCTGCCCCGATCATGTCCGCTTCGTCGGGGACCCCGTGGCGGCCGTCGCGGCGACCAGCGAAGAGACCGCCACGGCGGCCCTCGACCTGATCGATGTGCAGTACGAGCTCCTGGCGAGCATTTCCTCTCCCGAAGATGCGGTCGCGACACCGGAACCCCGCATTCACGAGTACGGCGACTCGGGCAATCTCCACAAGCTCATCAACCTCGAGTTCGGAGACGTCGAGGAGGGCTTCGAGGAAGCGGATCACGTCCGCGAGGACATGTTTTTCTTCGAGGGCAATACGCACCTCCCGATGGAGCAGCACGCCTGTCTCGCCGAATGGTCGGCGGATGGGAAGGTGACGCTCTGGAGCTCCACGCAGACGCCGCACTACGTGCATCGCGCGCTGGCGAAGGTCCTCGAACTCCCGCCCGCACGGGTCCGCGTGATCGCGTGTCCCAATGGCGGCGGTTTCGGCGGGAAGAGCGATCCCTTCAATCATGAGATCGTGGCCTGCAAGCTCGCGATGCTGACGGGCAGGCCCATCAAGATCACCTTGACGCGCGAAGAGGTCTTCTACTGTCATCGCGGGCGCCATCCGGTATTGATGTGGGTGAAGACCGGCGTGAAGAAGGACGGCGCGATCACGGGCATGCACTTCAAGTCCCTGCTCGATGGTGGCGGCTACGGCTCGTACGGCGTCGCGAGCACCTATTACACAGGGGCGCTGCAGACCGTCACCTATCAGGTCCAGCGGTACAAGTTCCAGGGCGCCCGCGCGTTCACGAACAAGCCTCCCTGCGGACCCAAGCGGGGCCACGGGACGCCGCAACCGCGCTTTGCCCTCGAAGTCCACCTCGACAAGATCGCGGACGATCTCAAGCTCGATCCCGCCGATCTCCGGCTGAAGCACCTCGTCCCCCCCCGCTCGCTCACCGCGAATTACCTGCGCGTCGGATCGATGGGGCTCGGGGCCTGCATCGAGAAGGTCGTCGCCGGGTCGGATTGGAAGGAGAAGTTCCGGAAGCTGCCCTTCGGCAAAGGTGTTGGGCTGGCCTGCTCGTCGTACATCTCGGGCGCCGGGCTGCCGATCTACTGGAACAACATGCCGCACTCGGGCGTGCAGCTGAAATGCGACCGCGGGGGCGGTGTGACCGTGTTCTGCGGCTCGACGGACATCGGTCAGGGATCGGATTCGATTCTCGCATACATCACGGCCGAAGTGCTGGGGATCGATCCGTTCGACATCCGGGTGGTCACGGCGGACACCGACCTCACACCCGTCGACCTCGGCTCGTATTCCTCGCGCGTTACCCTGATGAGCGGCAACGCGGCCCTGCAGGCCGCCGAGCGGGCGCGGGAGATCATTGCGCCACATGCGGCGGCCAAGATGAAGGTGCCGGTGAGCGAGGTCGTATTCGCCGGGGGACGGGTGTTCCACACCGAAGATCCCGAAAAGGGCATGACATTCGCGGAGGCGGTGCAGGCGGCGGAGGCTGCCGTGGGGACTGTGGGGACGGTGGGCTCGTATACGCCGCCGAAGAGCGCGGGCCGCTATCGCGGTGCCGGCGTCGGGCCCTCACCCGCCTATTCGTACAGCGCCGCCATCGCTGAAGTCGATGTGGATCCCGAAACGGGGATCGTCCACGTACCGAAGATCTGGGTGGCGCACGACGTGGGCCGGTGCATCAATGCCGCGACCGTCATCGGCCAGGTCGAAGGCGGCGTCTACATGGGCCTGGGCGAAGCGTTGATGGAAGAGATGGTCTACCGGGGCAACCGGAACGTCGTCCACAAGATCCCGAGCCTGCTCGAGTACAAGAGCCCGACCACGCTCGAGATGTGCGATGTCGTGACGTACATCATCGAAGACCCCGATCCGAACGGCCCCTTCGGTGCCAAGGAAGTGGGCCAGGGTCCGCTGCTCCCCGTGATGCCCGCCGTCGCCAACGCCGTCTACGACGCCGTGGGCGTGCGAGTGGATCAGATCCCCGTCGCACCGGAGCTGGTGCTCAAGGCTCTGAAGAAGAAGGCGAGGGGTGAGCCGGCTCGCGTCGGTCCGGACAAGTTCCCCGAGATTCCCTGGCCTGAAGCCACTCGCGTCGCGCCCCCCTGGGAGGGCGGTGACGGCAAGGGTGAGCAAGTCACGGCTCAGGCTCCGGAGCGGCAGCACTGATGCTTCGACTCCCAACGTTCACATATCTCGCGCCGGCCACGCTGGCTGACGCCTTGAAATGGAAAGTGGAGGCCGGTCCCGCCGGGATGTACGTCGCCGGCGGGACCGACCTTTATCCGAACATGAAGAGGCGCCAACAGGTCCCGACCACGGTGATCTCGTTGGCCGCCATCAGCGACCTGCACACGGTGTCCCGGACGACGATCGGCGCCGGCAACACGCTCGCGGCAATCGGGGAATCTCTATCGGGTCCCCTTTCCGCGATTGCGGCCGCGGCCAAGTCGGTGTCGACGCCCCTGCTCCGCAACATGGGGACGTTGGGCGGCAATCTTTGCCTCGACACCCGCTGCAACTACTATGACCAGACGTACGAGTGGCGGAAGGCCATCCACTTCTGCATGAAAAAAGACGGTGACACCTGCTGGGTGGCCCCTTCGTCACCGCGTTGTTGGGCGGTGAGCTCGTCCGATGTCGCGCCGGTGATGGTGGCGATCGGCGCCGAGTATCAGCTCGTGGGCCCAAAGGGGGAGCGGGTGGTGCCGGCGGCCCGCTTCTACCACAACGACGGCATCAACTACCTGACCAAGCAGCCCGATGAGATTCTCGCCGCCGTGCGTCTGCCGCCCGACGGCGACTGGGACGCCGTGTATCAGAAGCTGCGACGCCGCGGCTCGTTCGATTTCCCCGTGCTCGGCGTGGCCGCGTGGGTCCGGTGGAATGGGAAGTCCGTAGCGGAGGCGCGGGTCGTGCTCGGTGGCGTCGCGAGTTATCCGCAGGAGATTCCCGATGCCGGAGCTGCGCTCGCGGGCTCCGCACTCGAGACTGACGCTATCGAGCAGGCAGCCGAGGCCGCGTTCCGCCCGTCGAAGCCGATGGACAACACTGATTTCGATCTGTCGTGGCGCAAGCAGATGACCCGCGTCTACGTGAAGCGGGCCCTCGAGGAGCTGCGGGGTCGTCATCAGTAGCCCGGGCGCCAGTCCGGGCAAATTGCTCCGGGTGTTAGGCCTCGCCTTCGGTCTCGCCATCGGGATCGGGGGCACCATCGGCGCCGGGATTCTCCGCACCCCCGGCGATCTCGCCAGCTACCTCCCCTCAGCCGTTTGGATCATGGGCCTCTGGGTGGGTGGCGGCATCTACTGCGTCATCTGCTCCGACATTTTCGCCGAGCTGGGCACCACCATCCCGCGGTCGGGTGGGCTGTACACGTTCGCGCAACGGGGGCTCGGCAACTTTCCGGGTTTCCT
>Ga0126371_10000884_pt1 | contig 25113 bp, 27 predicted proteins | sample PanSoiMetaPlot_4_FD_110145 | JGI IMG/M metagenome (GOLD analysis project Ga0126371, IMG submission 110145) | Tropical forest soil microbial communities from Panama - MetaG Plot_4 | ecosystem: Environmental > Terrestrial > Soil > Tropical forest > Bulk soil | place: Panama | collected 2016-02-17 | reverse complement strand
TGCCATCTGTTGATTGGCAATTATCATTTTGCCCACGATTACGGGTGTGTGCACCCCGGCATGCCTCTTGGCCGCAAGCATCTCCGTCGAAGCCGTGACGCCCCCACTGGTGGGATTGGCCTTACAAAGATCCACTTCCAATCTAGGTAGACACAAAACGGAAGTCAACTGTCTAAAGGTTTGATGCTCCACAGGACTACCGCGACTCGCCGAATCCAGTCGCTTTACAACTGCCATGCTTTTGCAATTGACAATCGATATGCAACTTGGAGTAAAGTGCCCTCCGCAAGTGTCGCGGCCCCCTGCTGACCGCCGACGCGGTACGCCCAACCAAATCCAGACCGGTCCTAAACGCCACGAGAAGTTGCTTCTCGATTCAAGGAGTGTCCATGCCAAAACATGCTCGTCGTTTGATCGCTGTCCTCGCGCTCTGCCTTGTCAGCACATTTGCGCTTGCTCAACAGAATGCTCCTGCTTCCCACCGTTTGCACTTCAGGAATCCTCCCACCTCGGTTCAGCGTCCCATGTCCTCCGATTCCGTCCAAGCGGTCGTCGCCAACGGCGCGGCCGCCGGCAAAACCAGCGGAGCGAACCTGCTGCCGGTCTTCAACTACCAGGTCGTCTCTTCCCGCGATGGGCACCTGTATCAGGGCGTCATTGTCGGCGCGAATCCTCTAACCCGCGGCTCGGCGGCGAAAGTGAGCGTCAAAGCACAACTGATTCCGGTAGTCCTCCATTTTCACACCCTGGGTGTCGCAGTTGACTTGAAGACCGGCATCGTAAGCACCGCCGCCGGTGATCGGACTTCAGATCCCACCATGCCCGATACCGCCTGTTTCGCCGGACCAGTCAATGTTCCTGTTGACGCCGTGTCTCAATCGCCACTCTTCAAGAATGCTGACTTCAACTTCGGCGGCACCGACGTAGGCACCACGCAATATATCGACGCATTCCAACGCGGCAATTTCTGGAGTGAGATCGACCGCAACAACTACCACACCCTCCTCAACCTGCAAATGCTCTCTCCTTTGGTCATTGATGTTCCTGCTGATCTGGGACTGTCTTTGAACCCCGACATCTTTCAGCCCGCCTTCGGACTCTGCGGTCCGGAAGGACTGGTCGAAATCGATTTTCTGCGCGCCGCAGTGGTGGCTGAATTGGCCAACCGCAAAGACGTCAATCCGGGTACCTTCCCCATGTTCATGCTGTACAACGCCGGCATGCCAGTCGGTGACCCCACCAACCTCGGCAATTGCTGCGTCGGCGGATTTCACTCCATCAATCCCGCTGGTCCGATCACCTTCCAAACCTTCTCCCCCTTCGACTTCGACGTGAGTGGTCTCTTCCTGACCGCATTCAACAGCACCGCCGTGGCATCTCACGAGATTGCGGAGTGGGTTAACGATCCCTATATCATCAACCGCACCCCACTCTGGGGACACACCGGCCAAGTCGCGGGCTGCCAAGGGAACCTCGAGGTCGGAGATCCTCTCAGTGGAACCGAAGCTCCCCGCATCGTCGGCAAGAACGGCATCACCTATCGCCTGCAGGAACTGGCGTTCTTCTCCTGGTTCTTTGGCGACCCCTCGCTCGGGATTCACGGCTGGGATTCCAACAACGGCACCTTCCTCTCGGACGCAGGGCCGGTGTGCGTACCGACTTCGTAGCTTTCACCTAGAGGGAAATTGAAAACAAGGCCGCCGATCAGGCGGCCTTGTTTGGAAAATCTAGGCAGGAACGGAACAAGGAGAATCAGCTCGCTTAAGAAGACCACCCAAAGAATACCGCGATGATCGCGGTAGTATCGATGAATCCGTGTGCCAAAATGCACGCCCACAAATTCCGCCCCGAAAGCAGGTATGCCGCCCCCAGAATCAATCCGGCCATGCCTGAGTCCAGAATTCCAGCTGGTCCCTTGTAGAAATGTCCATAACCGAAGAGCACCGAGACTGCCAACACAGCAATCCAATAAGCGATTTTTGATCGCCCGCCGGCATCCGCGGCACGGTTGATCAGATACCCTCTGTATCCCATTTCCTCGCCAAAGGCGGCAAACGTCCACACAAGCAGGAACCACTGCAGAGCCATTTTCCAATTGCCGGCGATTTCATTCATTCCGTGCGGTGGAGTCGCCGCGGGCCAGAAGTGAGCAGTCACAGGATCCATCACGAGCGCTCCCAACAGAAGGCGCAGCGCGGCCGCCGCTACTGCGATCAATAAGGTTTTTCTCCACGATGCGGGCATTTGCAAGCCCATCGCAGTCCAGCTTTTCTCCCTCAGCCGGAACGAAATCAGGCAGAGCCCAGCAAGGATCGGCACCTCATTCGGAATTACGCGATACACGTTGTGGCCGATTACGATCACCGCGCCTAATAAGAACTCGGCAAGAGATAACCATCTCCATCCCGGAGTCATGGATTTCCTCTCCGGTTCGGCGGTCGCCCGTCCGGCCTGAAATGCGATCTCGTTCACTGGGAGAGTGCCGTTCATATCGGCTCCTTCTTGTTCTCTGCGTCATCCGCGCAAGCGAAGAGGGCGTGCGCGTCGGTACGTGCGGACGCACCAAAGTGCCAAGCGCGTCATCAGCACGATTAATCCACATCCCAGAAGAAGCCCAAGGGGAACAATCCACCAGCCCAACAGTTCCTGACCGTTGCTGGGCGCGTTGCCGAACCCCATTCGGACTGACAACTCCAGGTCAGCCGCAGTGCCGCGCAAAGCCCACAGTCCCGCGGTTGCAGGATGGAAGGGCTTCAGCAAGGCCACGAGCAGTAAGACAACTCCAAGGAAGTACCCGGTGATGGTGAGTATTAACACCAGGAAACCGGCCGCGCTCACGGTGGCCCATCCGAAGAGGCTGTCGAGCAGCCTCCAGGGCGAGCGACTGGTCTCCACACGCGCCAGCACTTCGTCTTTCATATACTCGCGCGCGAAATCGTCAGGAGTTCCGAGCGCCTCTAGTGCCGCACAGACGCCATCCACGGTCAAGTCACCCGCAGATGCGGCCCTCTCCACAATGTGGCTACGCAATTCGGCGATAATTTCAGCTACTTGTTCCTTTTCCAATCCACGCAGATGGGTTCGTACCTCTTTCAAGTATTCTTCGATTTTCTTTTGCGGTTCGCTCATTGCGTTACTCCTTTCAGAGGAGCCAGCACTCGACCCATGCTGGAAGAAAATCTCTCCCACATTGCCGCCATCTCCAGGGCTCGCTCACGCCCTGCCGCTGTCAGCGCGTAGTATTTGCGTGGATGACCCGATCCAGACTCCACCCATTCACTCTCGACAAATCCCAGAGCCTTTAATCGCGCCAGTAGCGGATAAATCGTCCCCTCAGAAATGATCAGCTCCGAGTCGCTCTCGATCAGGCGCAGGATCTCCAGCCCGTACAGCGGTCTTTCCCATAGAGCCCCCAAAATCGCGAGTTCCAGACATCCTTTCCGAAGCTGAACCACCCACTTGTCATCGCGGCTCTGATCGTCGTTTTCTTTCACGTGAATACATTGCATTACAAGGTATAATGTTGTCAATTGGTAATTTGCTAAAAAAACATAAAGCTAATTTAAAAATAATGCTTGCTAAATGAATATATTAAATTTATATATTAATTAAATTAATTACAGATGACCAAAAGATGAATTCTCCACGGGATTGGCAGGAGCTGACGCAGATCACGCAAGGGAAGAAGGTGCTTGTGGAGCGCGTTCGCATGGTCGATACCGACATCGCGATCGAAGGAAGCTTCGAGCTTCCTCAACTGGCCCGCCTTTCCGCGGATGACCAGATCTTTATTACTGCTTTTGTCCGGTCGCATGGTTCGATTAAAGAGATGGAGCGGATCTTCGGCGTGAGCTACCCGACGATCAAGTCCCGTTTGACGCGGATCGCGAACACTCTTGAATTTGTCGAAACAAATCCGACTCCTTCCCGGACCGAGGTCCTGGAGCGTCTGCAACGAGGCGAGATCAGCGCGGAAGATGCGATCCGCGAGATGGAGGCTTTGAAATGATTCCGTTTGTTGCCGTTGTCAGCCTGCGCAACCAGCAGAGCCGCACCTTCCGTCTCTGGATTCCGCTATTCCTGATCTGGCTGTTGCTGCTGCCGCTGGCGATTCTGCTTTCACCATTCATCTTCATCGCCTGTCTTTTCTGCCGCGTGAATCCGTTCCGCGGAGTTGCTGTGATATGGCAGATTCTGAACGCTCTCGCGCACACCGATGTCGAAGTAGAAAACGGGAGTGCAGGGTTGTCGTTTCACATTCTTTAGGAGACTCAGATGCTTGAATACAAGAAATTATGGGTGCCCACTTCCCGCCGACGTTGCGAGAAGTGGGAGTTCGATGGCGTGAAGCGGAAGGATATCGCGTGACTGATAACCGGGTTTCGTTTCTTGAGAGAGTGCGGCTTCAGCCGCACAGGCAGAGGTTGAAAAAAGGCTGCAGCTTGAGCCGCTGAGGGAATATCACTATGAACGAACATCGCCGTCAAATTCTGCAAATGCTTTCAGAAGGCAAAATCAGTGCCGACGAAGCCGAGCGCCTAATCTCTGCCCTGGAAGCGCCGCCTTCATTCTCAACCTTTTCTGACAGCGGATCCTCTGGGGCAGCGAAGCCTCGTCCCAAGTACCTTCGCGTCCTGGTCGATGCTGAGGAGGGAAAGGGAAGTAGTGGTGCATACGATGGACCCACAAAAGTCAACGTCCGTGTACCGATGCAGTTGTTGCGTGCGGGTGTGCGTCTGGCTGGGCTCATCCCCGTGCAGGCTCTGAACCGTGCTAATCAGGCTATGCAAGAGAAAGGTGTTCCCATCGATTTATCGCAGATTAAACCGGAGAACCTCGAAGAGTTGGTCGAACAACTGAACGAACTCACCGTCGATGTGGATCAGAAAGAAGCCGGGGCGAAGGTGAAAGTCCGCGTCTTTTGCGAGTAGAGCTGCTCATCCCGACCAAGACGATCACTGCGGAGTGCATCCATACGCACTCCCGAAGAGCACTGGTTACGCTAGAACCTTCATCACTCCTCATTGTGACGCGGAACCTTGCGGTCGCAATGAAACAGTGCTATATACCGCCCATTATGGTCGAGAGCACGGCACCCGCCTCGAAGCTTGATACGCAGATCTTTCGGGATGTTTTCAATGCGAGTCCAATCGGAATCGCGATCGAAACCCTGGAGGGTCAGCCACTGTTTGTAAATCCGGCTCTCTGTTCGATGCTTGGCTTCAGCGAGAAGGAGATGCGAAACAAACACTGCGTTGACTTCTCCCCGCCCGAAGATGCTGAAAAGGATTGGGCTCTCTTTCAGCAATTGCGCGCCGGCTCGATCAATCAGTATCAGCTGGAAAAGCGGTATTCTCGGTCCGACGGCTCGTTGTTCTGGGGACGCCTGAGTCTTTCTTTGCTGAACAGTCGCCCCTCTCCGCTGGTAATTGCCATGGTAGAGGACGTTACTGCTAAGAAAGCCGCGGAGGAAATCCAGTCTAGGCAAGCCGCCATCGTCGAATCGTCTGACGATGCAATCGTGTCCAAGACTCTTGAGGGAATTATTCTGAGTTGGAACCCGGGCGCGCAGCAGATTTACGGTTACACAGCATCGGAAGTCGTGGGAAAACCGATTTCCATTATCGTGCCCTCCGAATTGCTCGATGAGCAGAAGAACATTCATTTAAGGTTGAAGGCCGGTGAACGCATCGAGCACTACGAAACGGTGCGGGTGACCAAATCTGGCAAGAAGATCAACGTATCGATGCGGCTTTGGCCGGTAAAGGATGCAAGCGGCGTAATGGTCGGCTCCTGCGCAATCGTTCGTGATATCACCGAACACAAAGTTGCTGAACGTACTCTGGAGGAGTTAACGCGAAAGTTGATCCAGGCCCAGGAACAGGAAAGGGCCCGCATCGGCAGAGAACTCCACGACGATATCAACCAGAGACTCTCCATGCTTGCACTGGAACTCGAGGAAATACAAAGCCATCCATTCGAAATTCAAACCAGGACTCAGCAAATCAGACGGCAGATCGCCGAGATTTCCACTGACCTGCAAGCTCTGTCGCACGAGTTGCATGCCTCGAAGCTTGAGTATTTGGGCGTTGTTGCGGGAATGAAAGGCTGGTGTAGGGAACTGGGCGAGCGGCAGAAGGTCGAGATTGGTTTTTCACAAAAGGTCTCAACGCCTTTGCCCCTGGAAATGGGACTTCCTCTGTTTCGCGTTCTGCAGGAAGCCGTGCACAACGCCGTCAAACACAGTGGAACGCGGCAGATTGAAGTGCAACTGCACGAAGACTCCGACGAAATTCACTTGATCGTCAGTGATTCAGGGAAGGGCTTTGATGTGGATGCCGCGGCCCGGGGCCAAGGCCTGGGTCTCACCAGCATGCGCGAGCGAGTCTCATTAGTGAATGGATCCATCAGGATTGATTCCACCCTGACACGGGGAACTCGCATCCACGTTCGGGTGCCGTTCCCGACCGAGCACCCTCCATCGCGAACTGACGTGTAGGCCGGTGGCGAAACCGTCCTGAAATATCTTGAACCTTGGGAAGAATGGATCCGAGGCAGGATCAACGACGGTCAATGAGTTGGAGGCTTGTCAGTAGCGGGCTAACAAACCGCTTACCCTCCAGAACGGACTTTACTGCGGGCACTAGATCACCACCGGCTTCTGACTTAATGACGAACCCGTCTCCTACCTTTAAAGCTCCTTCCGCAATCTCCACAGAAGAGGTTTCGCTGACGAAGAGGATTTTGGACATGGGAGAAACGCTTCGGATCTGGCGGGCCACTTCAATTCCATTGAGTGTGGGCAGCCCAATGTCGAGCAGGATCAGATCCGGTTGCAACTCTTGCGTTTTCAGAACCGCTTCGGGGCCATCCTCTGCTTCTGCGATGATCTCTAGTTCCGGATATGCTCGGACGGTCGACACCACAAAACGCCGCCATTTTTCGTAATCGTCGACCACAATGGCCCGAGTCATTGATTGTCTAAGACAGCAGATTCTCCTACCCTTCAGAACCCGTTATCCGCCGAATGGTTGCCCCTTGGAATTCAGGCCCGGAAAGACATTCTCCGCGATTCGGCAGGAATCGCGACAAAACTACACCAACAGAATGTTGGCTCCGTAGACGCGAGTGAGTGTAACAATGAACTCGCCGAAAGCAATCGATTTGCCACACTTCGCCTGCACCATTTTGACGACGTCAAATCTCCGTCAAGGTGTGGTCTTTGACAAATACCCATGCAACCTGCCCTTCACCTCTGGCCACTCATCGTCCAGGATGCCGAAGTACACCGTATCCCTCACTCGCCCCGTCCACGTCACCAGATGGCGCCGTAAGGTTCCTTCTTCCTTTGCTCCGAGGCGCAAAATTGCGCTGCGCGACCTCTGATTGAGTGCATCCGTTTTGAGTTCCACGCGAATGCATCCCCAAACTTCGAACGCGTGGCGCAGCATCAGGTACTTGGCCTCAGTATTCACAGCGGTCCGCTGCCACGGCGGAGCGATCCATGTAGATCCAATCTCGACCCGCCGATTCGTGCGATCGATGTTCATGAATCGCGTGCTCCCGATGACTCGCCCGGAGCTGCGCTCCACGGTCGCGAACACTACAGATTCTCCCCGAGCCTGCTCAGCAAATGCCTTATCCAATAGATTGCGAAAGTCTTCGGGAGTGCGCATCGCATACGGAATCCAGCGGAAGATATCCTCAAGGTCGTTCTGCGCGATCTCCCAGAACGATTGCGCATGCTCGCGCCGAATCGGCTCAAGCCGCACGGCTACCCCTTCCAGAGTTGTGAATCCTTCAATCTGCAGCGGAGTATGAATCGCGCTCATGTTACCTTTCCCTTTGGCTTTGCAGTCCTTCGTGTTCTCGCCTCTGATTTGATATCTTGCATCCTGAGCCCGATTCAGGCATCTCTACCATCAAGTGCATGGTGTGTGCTCGTAATATCATCCGAATAGGCGCCAGCTGCTCTCAAAACATGACCTCAAGCGTCCAAACAGAGACTTCGAAACTATCTTGTCAGGAGCGTTGTCGGTGAAGGCTCACTGTCTCCCATTCTCGCAAATACCGCACACCACGCGCCTTTTCCTGGATCTCCTGGCATATACCCCTCAAGTTCAACCGTTCTATCCTCGATCCCCGTATTTTCACGAGTGGCTCAATCAGGAGGCAGGCCGGATTTCCTACGATGCCTCGCGGCGTGAGAAAGTGACGCAGATCCTCGAGCGCCAGAACAGGTCATGGGGGGCGTCTGAAAAGACACTCGCGAATTTAGATCGCCTGCGCAAAGGTGCCGCCGCCGTCCTCACCGGACAACAAGTCGGACTCTTCGGCGGCCCCGCCTACGCCATTTATAAGGCTCTTTCGGCCGTGAAACTGGCCCGGGAATCAAGCGAGGCGGGGGTCGACGCGGTTCCTATTTTCTGGCTAGCGACCTACGATCACGACCTCGCGGAAGTCAATCATATTTCGATTCCCTCAGGTGAGGGCTTACTTGAGACGCTTACCACTACGAGCAAAGATGTGCCCGGCGCTCCGGTCGGTTCCGTCCGCTTCGGCGATGAGATTAATTCCGTGGTGGACCAGGCTGCCAAACTCCTCGGCGACAATGAAGCTTCGCAGGCACTCCGTGCGTGCTACCGCCCCGGAGAGAACCTGGGCAGCGCATTCGCCCGGCTATATGCCCGCATCTTCGCCGATTGGGGTGTGATCATCATCGATCCCTCAGACGCCGAGTTCGCTCGCATAATCCAGCCAATCTATCGGGCTGCAATAGAAAAGTCTGGCGAACTTTCTGCCAGTCTTATCGAGCGTGGAAAGGATCTTGAGGCTGCTGGCTATCATCAGCAGGTCAAGGTCACTGAGTCATCGGTACTACTGTTCACCACGAGAGCTGGCGCGCGTATGCCGATCTCGCGACGGGCAATCGCGGGCTCCACAGAATTCGTGATCGACGGTATCGAAGCGGGTCAGAAAGTCTCCGAATCCGAGTTGCTCGTCGAAATCGACGCGCATCCTGAAAACTTCAGCCCCAACGTGCTTCTGCGCCCGATTGTCGAGGACTACCTCCTCCCGACGCTTGCCTATACAGGTGGTGCTGCCGAGGCGGCTTACTACGCGCAGGCTGGCGTGGTGTATGAAACCCTTAGCGGACGCGTGACTCCAGTTCTGCCGCGTTTCTCCGCCACAATTGTTGAGCCCAAAGCGCAACGTCTGCTCGAAAAGCACGAGTTGAACATCAACGATGTGTTCGATGGACCTGAAGCGTTGCGGCAGCAGATCGCGAGCAGGCAGCTTCCGCGCGACCTTCAGGCTGCATTCGAGAACGCCAAAAAATCGTTCGAAGAGAACTTCGCAGCCGTGAAGAGTAAATTAGAGAAACTCGATAAGACGCTGGTCGATGCCGCTGAAACCTGCCACTCAAAGATGCAGCATCAACTCGACAAACTCTATGCGCAAGCCGCGCGTGCGGAAGCCCAGAAAGGCGAACTCGTAAATCGCCACGCGGAAATTCTCAGCCAGTCTCTTTATCCCAACAAGGGCCTCCAGGAACGCACGATTGGCGGCATTTACTTCCTAGCGCGTTACGGGCAAGACCTCCTGCACCAACTCTACGAGACGATCAGTTCCAATTGTCCCGACCACCAGATCATAGAGCTGTGATTCGCCCCGCGCCTCTAGCGACTGAGAAACCTGTGAATGTCGTCATGCAATTGTGCGTATGCCGCTTCGGTGAACGGTCCATGCATCTGTCGGATAACTTGTCCTGATGGATCAAGGACTACAAGATAGGCGTCGTCCGGTTCCTTGTAGCCCACAAACTTCTTCAATTCCGATTCGCCCTTGAGGACAGGGACGAAGTGGTCCCGCAGATTCTCCGGCACGCCTTTCTTGATTCCTGATATCACCATCCCCCGAAACAAACGGGGTACGTCCTCCAGCACAGGCAACTGATACAACTCGAATTCCGTTTGCGTGCCAAAGTCCGACAGGATTTTCTTTCCCCACGCGCTTGTTGGTTCCTTTGACGCCTTGGTGAAACCGAAGATGAGAACGCCCAAGTGCCCCTTGAGGGCATCAGGAATAACAACGGCGCGGCCGGCAAAGCTCTCCCCTTCGACCCTAGGCATTGTCTGCGTTTGCGCAACCATGGCCGAGAGGAAAAAAATGAAGAGCGACGGAAGAAACAGGGAGGCCTTCACCGAAAGCCTTCGTGAGGCAGGGAGACGGCTGTATTTCTGAAATCTCACGACGCTTAATAACCCTACTTACTCTCGCTAGTTGCGAGGTAGGTCCCCAGCCCGATCATGATTGAGCCAGTGACGGTCCTCTGCCGGCGTCGGAACTTCGCCGATGCCCGAATACGCTCGCCCAGCGGGCCGGCCAGAGCAATCACAATCAGGTCCGCGGTCGTGTTTAAAACGACAGAAATCGTTCCGAGCGTAACGAATTGCAAAAAGACGTGCCCCTCTCCGCGGGCAACGAATTGCGGAATGAACGAAAGAAAAAATAGCGCAGTCTTGGGATTCAGAACTTCCGTTGCGACACCCTGCCAAAGTGGATTCCGTGCCGGCTTCAAAGCTGTTGCGTTCAAGTCCGCGCTCCCGTTATCGCGGCGCGCATCGAGAATCATCCGCACGCCAAGGAAGCATAGATACGCCGCACCAACATACTTGACCGCGGCAAACGCGAGCGCGGATCTCGCCAGGATGATCGACACTCCCATAGCCGCTGCGAAGACATGGACCATGCCGCCGAGAAAAGTTCCCAACGCCGACAAAACACCCTCGCGCTTACCACCCGCCAAGCTGCGCGCGAGCACATAAAGCATGCCGGGCCCTGGGGCGATGGCCAGCAGCACGGCTGCCGTGAGGAACAGAAAGAAGCGCGCTTCACTGAACATAGCGACACCCCGTCGGTGAGATTTACCGCTATTTCGCCAGCCAACTCTCCAACTCTGCCAGTGATTCCACTCGCGGCAACTCGCGCTCGCGGTACGCTCCTGAGACATCGAATAGGACCGCGTCCATGCCTGCATTACGCGCGCCTATGTAGTCGATGGAATAGACATCGCCGACGTACAGGCTATCCGCGGGCTGAGCTTTCATCTCGCGCAACGCTGCTGCAAAGATTGCCGGATGCGGTTTTTCATGGCCGACATTGCCTGAGTCTGTGACGCTGGCAAAGCAGTCGCAAATGCCACAGCGGCCAAGTACCGCGTTGATGTTGCCATCGGAGTTGGAGATCACTGCGATCGCATATTGCTGGCGAATTCGCTCGAGCGCGTCGCGCGTGCCGGGCAGGATCTGATCCCAATTGGCGGAGTTCTGCGTGTTCTGCACGAGCGTATCGCGTACCACTTCATTGAATGTGCCAAGTTCATTCAGCAGGTGACTATGAAAAGTCCACCAGAAACCGTGATCGATTTTGCCGCTGACCAATCCTTCGTCGAATTCCCGCTTGGTGCGCCGCTCCAGGGCCTGCCACGCTTCCAGCGAAGGATGCTTCTCCGCTGCAATCGGCGCGAGCAACTTGGCGCGGTTCGGGAAGAGCAGCGTGTTGCCCACATCGAAGAAAATGAACCGGCGTTTGCCCATACATCCATATTACCGGAGGCATGTCTGTGCGCGTGGGCTCTTGATGTAATATCAAAAGGCTCGGGCGCTCTTCGTCCCAGGCGGCTTTCGGTCCGATGGCAATCGATTCCTCCGTACTTATCTCAGGCGTTACTCGATCTACGCGTGCGCTCCTGTCGGTAGTGACCGCGACGCGTGCCTCCGCCGCCATGGTGTTCAGCTTCGCGATGGCATTCGCCTCGCGCGAGCCACGGCAGGACATCTACAACATTCTCTGGGCCGTTGTGTTTGGCTTCGCGACTCTCAACATCCTCAGCCTGGCAACGCGTCGCATGGAACCGAGACGGCGCCGCATGAGTTTCGGTGAACTGATGGCCGTGGCCGTGGTCGTAGTGTCAGTGTTCCTGCTTGGCTGGGAGATGCTCAGCCTGCTCCACATTTTCCCAATCAAACTCAAGCGATAGAGGCCCTGGGCTCTCGAAAGCGAAAGTGTCCAGCCTTCCGAAGGCTTCGCATCCATGTACCCGCATGTATGTACAAAGCACAGAAGACCCTGTGCACCCCTGTGTCCTCTGTGGTGAGCACAATCTTGAACTACAGAGAACACAGGGACACACAGAAAAGCGTCCTTAGCCTGTATCGGCGAATTTGCGGTATGATTCGCGTAAATGCCCAAGAGACCGTCCAATTTCGAAGTGACTTGTCCGTGCTGCAGCGCAGTGCTGAAGGTTGATGTGGCAACCGCTGCCGTCATCGCCCATACGCCGGCGGTGAAGCCGAAGACGTTTGCTGACATGGAAGCTGCGGCCAAGGCCATGCGCGAGCAAGACAGCCGCCGCGAATCGATTTTTCAGCAATCGGTGGAGGCGCAGAAGCACGCGTCGGATCTGCTGGAGAAGAAATTTCAGGAAGCGCTCAAGAAGGCCAAAGAGACTCCTGACACCGGCAAGCCGATTCGCGATTTCGACCTCGACTGATCCATGGCGGAAGGGAATCGTCCGCTGCTGCTGGGCCACCGGGGGGCACGCGCCGTCCGGTCCATACCTGAGAACACAATCGAGTCCTTCGACCGCGCGTTGGCCGACGGGTGCGATGGATTCGAATTCGATGTCCGCGTGACGGCGGACCACGTTGCGGTGGTCTGCCACGATCCGCGCTTCCAGAGAGTCAAGATTGCCACGGTGACCGCAGAGCAGGTGCCTCAACTGCCGCATTTGGAGGACGTTCTTTTCCGGTACCAGGAGCGCGCGTTTCTCGACATCGAGCTGAAAGTCGGCAGCCTGGAGAAGATCACGCTGGAATTACTGCGAAAGTATCCGCCCAAGCGCGGATTCGTAGTCTCCTCGTTTCTGCCAGAGGTCCTGGTTGCTCTTCGCGAAAATGATGAACACGTGCCGCTGGGAGTGATCTGCGAAACGCGGGAGGAACTTCGCCGATGGAAAGACCTTCCGGTTGAGTACGTGATTCCGCATCACAAGTTGGCAACAGAATCTCTAATCCGCGAACTGAAGCAGGAAGAGAAAGAAGTTCTGGTCTGGACCGTGAACCGGCCCATACAAATAGAACGTTTCCGCAAACTAGGGGTGGACGGAATTATTTCGGACGACACCAAGCTTCTGAGGCGAAGCATGCAAGCGTAGTTCGGTTTGTGTAGCAGCGGACGCATTCGTCCGCCCCGCGAGCCTGAGCGAAGCGAAGACGAGCGGCGAGGCGCCACGGGTTACTTGAAGCCTTGATGAGATTCCAGTAGTCATAATTTAGCTCCACTCATCTCGCGGACGAATGCGTCCGCCGCTACACAATCCGCTACACTCCCGCGGCGACGGCGCTTCCACCGCCGAGTGCCGCCTTGGCTTCCTTGATCCCTGACTGGATAATCTGCTCCCAGTCGAGATGCGGAACAGGGGAAGCGGCAGCGGCCTGGTAGATCTTCAAAGCGTCTTGTGGGCGATTCAGCTTCTTCAGGCACAATCTGGCGGCGCTTAATTGTGCCGTCAGCGACTGTCGTTCCGTGGGATAAGCCTTGGCCAGATCCTGGTACTCCTGGAACGCGCGGTCGAAGTCCTGCAACTCCTCGGCACCTTTGCAAAGTTCCAGCCAGGTTGAGGCGGGCATCTTGCCGCCGCCATTATCGAGGAACTCAGCATAGTCCTGAAACGCCGCCTCGACCTGATGCGCGTTCAGGTGCAGTGCGGAAGTTTTGGCGGTAGCCTCGAGGTATGACTTGGTATCACTCTGGCGGGTATAGATCTGACGCAGCAGAGACCATGCGTCCAGTGAATTTGGATTTCTGGCAACATAGCTTGCGAGCATCGCTTTCGCGTCGTCCAGTTGCCCGTGTTCCATCATCTCGTTAGTTTTCTCAATCTCGGGATCGGTCGTCCATGCAACTTTCTGTTCAATGGCCTTGTTCGCTTTGTGCTCGAGACCGGAATGCTGAATAGCAAGTGCCGCCACTGCGCCGAACAGAAAGCCGCCCACATGCGCCCAGTGCGCCACGCTGCTGTGCGATCCGAGCAAACTTCCATAGAAGAGTTCACCCACTAGCCATAGCGGAAGCAGGCAGTAAGCCGGCGCCTCGAAACGTCGCAAGCGGAACATCAGTAGCCACGCCATCTCGATCTTCATCTTGGGGAAGCGGACGAGAAACGCTCCCATTAGAGCTGCCACGGCTCCGGAAGCGCCAAGCGTCGGCGTGATGCTGCCGGGATTGAGCCAGGCATGAAACTGCAGGGCCGCGGCCCCGGCAATCAGGTAAAACGCCGGATACAGCCAGCGTCCCCACACGTCTTCCAATACAAATCCCGCGAGCCACAGAAACCACATGTTGCCGATCAGGTGCATCCAACCGCCGTGCAGAAAGTTTGCGGTCAGGTAGCTCAGGGCATTGGGGTGAGCGGGGACGAACGCATATTGTTCGGTGATCGACGAAGCCGACAGCTTCGCATACTGCCCGGTGAGAGAATCCATCTCATCCTGCAGTTTTTGCGGGTCTTCCATCAGCTTGATCTTGGCGTCGAAGGGACTGATGACGTCGCGATAGGGATTCTGTACCTGCGCCCACTCGGTTGGGTGACTCTTCTTGAACCCATCCACGAGTTCTTGTGCTTGCGGCTGCATCTTCAACTCGGGATGCAAGGCGGCCAGAATCAGGATGTCACTTTTGATCTCGCCCAGTTGCGGCGCCTCGTCGGACATCGACATCGTCGTGAAGAGAAAGACGATCGTGTTAATAGCGATAAGTGCCAGCGTGACCACGGGCCAACGCCTGGCCTCCATGTTTTCGTGCCTGATCGGAATTAACATCGTCTTACCCCTTCAACTGCAGAAATCCAGCTGTGTTTGCGCCAGTCTAGAGAGAAGGGAAGACCCTTCCCAGATGACTCTGGGTCGTGGCCGAGTCTTTAGTAACCAAGAGAAAGAGGGGTTATCTCCGGTCGTTTGCCCGGAGGCAGGTACAGACGAAATCCTATTCGGATGGTCTGGCTATATTGGCCTCGACATTTCACCCAAGCGCACGGAGTTAAAAGGGATTCCGATGAGTCTTGCGGGCAGTGCTAAACTACTCCCGAGCGCACGGGGCGCCTCCAGTCCGCGGAAAGGGCCAAGCCCGCCCGAGTCGTTTGACAATTGAAGGCTACGCGCACTCCTAGCCTGGCGCGGCGGACTACAGGCGACAGTCCTGCGACACGCAGGGAGGAGATCGCTATGCCAATCCGTCCGCTTCCGACCGACCCGTCTCTCGAAAACCTGAAGAAACAGGCCAAGCACCTGCACAAGGCTACCCACGCTGGCGAGGCCGAAGCTCTCGCCCTCGTCCGCGAGTTTCACCCACGCGCGCAAGAAGCACCGGCAAAATTCCTCCTCGCCGATGCACAACTCGTGATCGCTCGCTCGTACCGCTTTCCCAGTTGGGCGAACCTCAAACAACATCTCGCAATCGTCAAGGAATTCATTTGGGACCCGCCCTCCAATCCGAATAGCCCCGATGGCTCAACCGTTGACCGATTCCTCCGGCTTGCGTGTCTGAATTATGGCAACTGGAATCTGTCGATGGCTGAGGAAGCGCGTCGCTTGCTGGCGGAGCACCCGGAAATTACGACGGCCGATGTCTATACCGCATGCACCGTGGGCGAGATTGGCATTGTCCGTGACATGCTCGCGCGATCTCCCTCACTTGCGAACAAGAAAGGCGGGGCATTACGCTGGGAGCCGCTGCTGTACTGCTGTTACTCCCGATTGAACAGCACCGCTCCTGGTCACTCTACCCTCGAAGTCGCACGTGTGCTGCTGAAGCATGGCGCAGACCCGAACGCCGGATTTTTGTGGCGGGGGAATATTCCCGCGTTCACCGCGCTGACCGGTGCCTTCGGCGAAGGAGAAGCCGGGGCTCACAATCCGCCGCACCAATATCGCGATGCGCTCGTACGGCTGCTGCTCGATGCAGGTGCGGACCCTAACGATGGACAGGCTTTATATAACACCGGGGCACCTGTCGAAGTATTGGAGCTGCTCTTTTCGTACGGACTCGGCCGGGATAAGGGAGGCCCATGGCTCAAACGCATGGGTGATCGAATCAGCCGAGAAGACACATTAGCCTGGGAACTGTGGGCCGCGGCCCGCAACAATCGATTTGACAAAGTAAGGTTTTTGGTTGAGCACGATGTCGACGTAAATCGGCCGAGCACTGATCGTCAACGAACGCCTTACCAGGAGGCGCTCCTTGCAGGCAACAACCAGATCGCCGAATACCTGCTCAATCATGGTGCCGTACAGGTGGAACTCGACGAGAAAGAGCGTTTCGTCTCAGCATGTGTTGCAGGCCAGCGAGAAGAGGCGTTAGCGATGTTGCGAAAAAATACAAAGCTGATGGAGCAGCTCGGCGAAGAACGGCGAAGCGAGATCGTGCACAAAGCTGCCGAGTCGGGGCGAGAGGAAGCCGTCCGTTTGGTTGCCGAGCTTGGCTTCGACCTGAATGCCATGATTCTGCAACGGACGCCAATGCATGATGCTGCCTGGGGAAATCATGTCGAAATGATCAAGCTGCTGCTTCAACTTGGTGCTGATCCTACGATTCGTGACGGGGTGTACAACGGCACACCGCTCGACTGGGCGGAGTACAACCAGCAACGCGAAGCCGCGGACTACCTCCGCACGGTGACTGGGAAACCAGGCGGTGCACTCTAGAGTCGAGTCACGAGAAATACGGAAATTGCACGCACGAGGTATTTATGAGCAGGTCCTAGTCGGCGGCGGCTTCCAAAGCAGATCCGGTGCGTGCGGGGCGTTTCAGGAATCCTGTCCGTTCGGTTTCAAACTGCTCGAGTTGGGCTCCGAATTCCTGTTCTTTCCATCCCATTACCGCACCAATGCGCAGGGCAGCTTCGCGGCTGCAGGACTCCGACCAGCAGGCGCCCAGTGCGACCGGTACACGGCGCAGCAGCACGTCGGCAAGAGTTACCGCATATTCGTTTCTGTACGCCTCGACGACTTCCGCGACAATGTGAGAGGTATGTGGACAGATCGGCGCCCGGAGATCAGCGCCGACCAAGGCCATGCGCGCAATATCCATGGCGTGCTTACCGTGCCATTCCATCATGCCGCGAGCTGTTTCTTCGCTGACCTGGCCGGCGCGTGCGATATCGATGACTTCCTGATCGAGCAGGGGATCAAGCGCGGTGCCGGGACCCACGGCAAGCATCTTCGGCTCTTGCACGGCGATGCCGAGCTTGCGCGCACATTCCCGGGCAAGCGAAGCGGCAGTCGTGAGTTTCCCGCCAATCACGGAGATCATTCGGGCGGCACCTTCGTCGGAGTGATCGTGCAGGAAATGGCGCCGGGTTACGCCTGAGGGCTTGTCACCTGGCGTATTCGGCAGCGGACGAACTCCGGCGAACGCATAATTGATATCGTGGGCTGAAATCCTGGCCTTGGGAAACAGACCCGATACGAGTTGCAGCAAGTACTCGATTTCCTGCGGTGACGGCGCAGTCTTGCTGGGGTCTCCCGCATCCGCGACTTCAGTGGTGCCAACGAGAATCTGTTCGTTCCAGGGAAGCACGAACACCGGGCGGCCATCACTGGCTTCGGTGTACAACGCCGCAGTTGGGGCACCTGAGAATCGCGGCAGAACAATATGCGATCCGCGCACACCGCCGATCAGCGGCTTTTTCGTGCGGACCGTGGAACGCTGGCAAATCCGGTCGACCCATGGGCCCGTGCAGTTGATGATCCAACTGGCGTCAACGCGCTGATCCTTGCCGGTCAAACGGTCCCGTAACAGCACGCCGCGGGCGCGACCTTGACCGATATCAACCGCCAGCACCTCGCAATGATTGCGGACGACTGCGCCCGCCGCCGCAGCTTCCAGCATCCACTCGGCCGTCAGGCGTTCCGGAAATTCGCATTGTGCGTCTTCAAAGTTGAGCATCAGCCATTGATGGCCGGAGTCGAGAGCCCGCTGTATGCGCACCATTTCCATCTCGCTCAGGTCACTGGTTTTTCGCCGGGCGATCCGTTGATACAGCCACAAACCTGCGCGCACCTTAAGCGCGCTGCGCTGGCTGTTCTCATTGAGGAGGAAAAGAAAATGGATAGGTTGCACCAGGTGAGAGCGTTCGCGCAGCAATCGCTCGCGCTCGCGGATGGATTCCCGCACCAGGTCGAGTTCGCCATGTTCAAGGTAGCGCAGACCGCCGTGGATGATGCGAGTGGATCGGCTGGTTACACCCGAGCCGAAGTCGTTCTGCTCAATCAGCAAGGTGCGCTTGCCGGCGCGGGCACACTCGCGCGCGATCGCGACTCCATTGATCCCTCCACCAATGACTACTACATGAAAGTGCTGGCCTTCGAGTGAGGGTCGGGGTTTTACGGCTAAAGTCATGTATTTACTTTGGTTAAGCGTTTAACGAGCCAAGTTCGGGTTTCGTGTCATCGGGCCACACGCGCACCTTTGTTGATTTTGCGCCCTAGCGGAGCTGGGATGAAGGTGACGATGGTCCATCCGACCCCGGCGCAAAACCAACTCGAAAATGATACCGAAAGTAACGTCCCCAGGTTTGTGTGGCGGCGGACGCATTCGTCCGCCCGGGGTTCGGTTTAACTCCGCCGAGCCGAGGGCGGACGAATGCGTCCGCCGCCACACGTTCACTAAGCCGTTTTCCGTAGCGGCTTTGTCTGCACCTGTTCGCTCAAGAGTTCAATCAGCTCGCGGTTAAATGCAGGAATGTCATCAGGTTTGCGGCTGGTCACGAGATTCCCGTCGCGAACCACTTCCCGGTCGACCCACTTGGCGCCGGCATTCCTGAGATCCGTTTGCAGCGAGGGCCATGAGGTCATTGTGCGGCCGCGCACAGCGTCGGCTTCGATGAGCGTCCAGGGGCCGTGGCAGATTGCCGCGATGGGCTTGCCACCAACAGCGAAATGCTTCACAAATGCAACCGCTTCCGGAATCATGCGAAGCCGGTCGGGATTCATAACTCCCCCAGGCAGCAGCAGGGCATGAAAGTCTTCGGCTTTAGCCTCTTTCAGCGGAATATCAACCGGAACTTCATGCCCCCATTCCTTCCTATTCCACCCCTTGATCTTGTCGTCTTTTGGGGCGACGACCATTGTGGTGACGCCCGCCTCATGCAGCGTCTTTCGTGGCTCAAGCAACTCGGCCTGTTCAAACCCATCAGTGGCCAGGATTGCAACTCTGACACCGCGGAGATTATCGCTTACCATCTCAAGTTCTCCTTTATAGATAGATATGGATCAATGGAAACTTCTCGATCGTGCGAGTGAATGATTCGGTGGATTTAGGATGCCGACCTCATCCCGCGAGGTTGGCACTAGCGACGCAGCACCCGCCGATCCATGTTGGTTTGCGCGTTGCTTGCCGCATCCCCGGTCATTTACATTGGTTGCCGAATGCCCACTACAGGACAGCGTTTCGAACGAGCAGTTGCGATCATGGAACGTCTGCGGGCCCCCGGCGGCTGCCCTTGGGATCGGGAGCAAACCTTCGACACGATCAAACCCTACACGCTGGAAGAGACGTACGAAGTGCTGGAGGCCATCGATAACCGCGACTGGCCCGAACTCGCCGGTGAGCTTGGCGATTTGTTGCTGCAGGTACTTTTCTACGCAGAAATGGCGAACGAACAAGGGTCCTTTTCGATTGATGACGTTCTCGATCGCCTCTCGACCAAGCTTGTTGACCGGCATCCGCATGTATTCGGTGATGTAAAGGCCGATACCTCCGATCAGGTCAAACGAAATTGGGAAGCCCTGAAGGACGAAGAGCGAAAGAAGAAAGAAGGAAAGACGATCGCCAAGGACGAAAAGCGATCGATCCTTGCAGGCGTTTCGTCGAAAATGCCTTCATTGCTGGAGGCGCAGAAAATCAGCTCGCGCGTGGCGCAAATTGGATTTGATTGGCCCGACGTTGAGGGACTCTTCGACAAGCTGCGTGAAGAGACTGACGAGCTGCGCGAGCATCTGAAAGAATTTCCGGCGCCCGGGCCGCGTCCGCAGGGAAGGGGTGTTGCGGGATCGGGGCGCACAGTTGTTCCGGAGCAGTTGCAGGAAAAAGTGGAAGAGGAAGTCGGGGATCTGTTTTTTGTGCTGGTGAACATTGCGCGATATCTGTCGGTCGATCCTGAATCAGCCCTGCGCAAAACCAACCGCAAGTTCCGGCGGCGCTTTCAATGGATGGAAGAGCGTCTGCATGCCTCCGGACGTTCCGCCGAGGACGCGCCAGTGGAGGAACTCGAATCCCTCTGGCAGAAGGCCAAGAATCATGAGCGTGAGAGCGGGGAGAAGACCGCTTGAGCTCCGGCAAGCTCGAACTGCGCCGTTGCCATGGAATTGAGGAGTTTCGGGCATGCGTCGCCTTACAGAAAGAAGTCTGGAACTTTTCCGACGCAGAACTCGTGCCCCTTCGCATGTTTGTGGTGGCGGATAAAGTTGGCGGGCAAGTCATCGGCGCATTCGAGGGCAGCCACATGATTGGCTTCGCTCTCGCAGTTCCCGGCACACGAACCGGGCACATTTATCTGCATTCCCACATGCTCGCGGTGCGCAGGGAGTATCGTAACGCCGGTCTCGGACGGCAAATGAAGCTGATGCAGCGCGAGGATGCGCTGGCGCGAGGGATCGAGCTGGTCGAATGGACTTTTGATCCGCTCGAGATCAAGAACGCCTATCTGAATGTTGAGAAGCTGGGTGCGATTGCCCGCCGCTATAACATCAATCAGTACGGGATCACGTCGTCCCCGCTGCAGGGAGGGCTGCCGAGCGATCGGCTGATCGCGGAGTGGTGGCTGAAATCGAAGCGGGTCGCGAGCCTTCTGGAAACTGGTAAGAACCCTGCATTTCAGACAGAATCCTCCATCACGGTTCCGGCGCAGATCTACGATTGGAAGGCGGCTCCCGAAACGCGCAGCCAGGCCCAACAGGTGCAAGAGCAAAATCGCGAGCAGTTTCTGCGCAGTTTCAGCCACGGATTGGCGGTTCTCGGATACGAGCGGGACGCCACAGGCAATGGCAAATTCTTATTGGGCCACTGGGACGAGAAGTGGTCGTATGCTGCGGAAAGCTAAGTTTCATAGTTTCAAAATTTCATAATGCAAACCTTCATCCTGAACTCCGCAACAGAGTCTTTGTAACTTTGAACATTTGAAACCTTTGAAACTTCACCATGAAAATTGAAGCCATCACGCTGCGTGAGATCCATCTGCCGCTCGTCCACTTTTTCGAGACGAGCTTTCACCGCCTCTATCACCGCCGAATTCTTCTTGTCACCGCGCACGCCGAGGGCGTTGAAGGCTGGGGCGAGAGTGTTGTGGGAGAAGATCCGTATTACAGCAGCGAATGGATCGACAGCGCATGGCCGACCATGACGCAGTATCTGATTCCGGCTCTGCTCGGACAGAAGCTCGAGTCCGGGCGTGAATGTCCCGCCCTCTTTGCGAGAGTGCGCTCGCATCGCATGGCGAAAGCGGCGCTCGAAAACGCCGTCTGGGACGCCGATGCCAACCAGAAGAAGATCCCTTTATGGAAATTGCTGGGCGGAACGCGCACTGAAATTCCCAGCGGAGTCTCGATCGGTATCCAGGATTCTGTGGAGCAACTGCTCGAGAAAATCCAGACGGAACTGGCTGCCGGCTATCGCCGCATCAAGATCAAGGTAAAGCCCGGCTGGGATCTGAACGTGCTCGAGCGCATCCGATCGCGCTGGGCCGACATTACCCTGAGCTGCGATGCCAACTCGGCTTACACACTCGATGAGACCGAGCATCTGCGCAAATTCGATCAGTTCAATCTGCTCATGATCGAGCAGCCGCTGTGGAACGATGACATTTACTATCACGCCCGGTTGCAGAAGGAACTGCGGACGGCAATTTGCCTCGACGAGTCCATCGTCAATGTACGCGCGGCGGCGTTTGCCGTCGAAACCGGCGCTTGCCGCATCGTCAATATGAAGGTAGGACGTGTCGGCGGATTCTCCGAGGCCCTAAAAATTCACGACCTGTGCCATGCTCACAATATTCCCGTGTGGTGTGGAGGCATGCTGGAAACCGGCATCGGGCGTGCCCACAACATCGCGCTTTCGACTCTGCAGAACTTCAGCCTGCCAGGCGACGTTTCCGCGTCGAAGCGCTACTGGAAGGAAGACATCATCGACCCGGAAGTCGAAGTGTCGCCACAGGGAACGATAGCTGTGAGCAACCAACCGGGAACCGGCTATCGCGTCAAAAAAGATTTAATTGAAAAGCTGACCGTTCGAAAAGAAACGCTGCGCGCTAGTAATGTGTAGCCCCGGACGCCTTCGTCCGGGATTGCGCGGAGCGCAATGAACGCGGCCGGTGGTACGGAAGCATGCTTGGGACGACCTACGCACGCTCACCTTGACTTAACCATGGGTTCGCGAGGGCGGACGAATGCGTCCGCCGCTACACGACCCTATTGCGGTTCTTTCTTCTCCGCCGCAGCCTCGGGATCGTGGTTGTGAGCCAACTTTTCCTGTTCGTTCGTCAGCATGGTGACGGCCTTCACAAACGTCAGATCGCCAGGCACCGGCCGAAAATCGCTGAAGGTCTCATCCGAGATCATCGTGATCCCCTTGAACATCAGAATCTTTCCCGTCATCCGTAGACTCATGGCCGTGATGTCCCAGGTGCCATCGCCGACATCGGCTTGCTGCACGCAGAAGTGCCCACCTTTATTGAGATGCCCGATAATTCCCCAGCCGAACGAGACCTCGCGAAACAAGCTGCCATCGATTTTGGCGAGCCGGTGTGCAGTGGGATCGATCAGTACATAACCCTGCATGCCTTCGAGCACCTGCTCTACTTTCGACGGAGGGGAGTACGCCGGATTTGGAGTGAAATTCAACTTGATAAGTTCATCTCCGGCCTTACCCAGGCCTGCGGCTCCCATTTCTTTTCCCGCGTATTCGTACCGGAATGCGTCGGGAAGGGCTCTAACGATGCGCATGGTACGCTCAGCATCTTCTTTCTCGCGCGCACGCTTCTTCCGAAGCGCCTCCGGATTACCCGAAAGCCAATACAGATGGTTCCGTTCCGCTTGCAACTGCTGCTCGGAAAGCGGCTGTTCATTGACGACAATCAGCATTCCCGCCATTGAATCGTTGGTTTCGATGTAGAGGTGCGTTTGCGATCCCTTGGGCGTCTGCCTGCGCGAGCGGAACATATGCTTGGTCTGGGACTGGTTCGCTGCGCTCACTTCATGGGCGATAGCCTCACGTACGAGGTCGCCAGGAGCGATCTGCAGCGGCTTCGATTCTTGAGAGTGCAGGGCGGTGCCGACAATCAGGTAGAGCGCAGCGCCGACCGCGAGTTTGCCCTTTGACCAAGGCATGCACAGTTAGTGTAGCAATCGTCTCCAAAGGGTTGTAGATGCACTATCTAGTCAGATGCTGCCTGCGACCTGCTTGCCGCCCGCTCTTCGACTTGGGTATAGTCGATGACAGCGGCGGCCGTCCCGGTACCTGCCTTCCAGTTTTCCGGTATCCGCTTCCTAAAAGGAGAATACCCATGAGTGCTCCGTTGTCGGCAGACTTGGCGCAGATTGGCAAATCCGTGGTCATCAAAGGAGAGTTGTCGGGCAGCGAAGACCTTTATGTTGATGGTCAAGTTGAAGGCAGCATCTCATTGAAGAGCTACAGTTTGACGGTGGGCCCGAATGGGCAGGTAAAGGCTTCGGTCGAAGCCAAAGGCATCATCGTCCAAGGCAAGCTCGAAGGCAACGTGCAGGCCAGCGACCGCGTCGAATTGCGCAAGTCGGCCGTCGTTACCGGAGACATCACCACGCAGCGCATCTCCATCGAGGAGGGCGCCTATCTGAAGGGCAAAGTCGACATTTCGGGGAAGGCCGAGAAGGCCGCAGGAAAGTAACTTCTGCGGAATTGGGTTAGGAGTTAAAGTTTTAGTTGCAGAGATCATTTTCAAGTCCCAGAGCACTAGCTGCCTCGGACGCTAAGGAACAGGTCTGATGGCATCAGTGACGCATAACTTCATGAAGTTGTTTCGGGGTTCATCAAGCGGTTCGCCAGCGGATACGCCGCAGATCCAACAGAAGCTCGCGCGCCGCTCCAGCGGCCTGGGCGAACTTGCGCGCCTCTGGGATTCTGAGACACCGCTTTGCGTGCTCGACTTGGGCTCAACCTCGGCGACGAACATTACGTTCTTCACCGAACGCGCCCACAAAATCTACAGTGAAGACCTGCTGGTCGCCTCAACCGAGCCCAGCCTGGTCGCCAAGGACGAGCAGGGCAACGTAGCGCTCGACAGCCGGAAGTTTTTGGCTGAGAACCTGCAGTATCCCGCAGCGCACTTCGATGTCGTGCTCTGCTGGAACTTGGCCGACTATCTGGATGAAACCCTGGTCCGTCCCGTGATGGGACGGTTGTGGTCGGTGCTTAAGCCGGGAGGCATGCTCCTGGCCTTCTTCCACACGAAAGATGCCGGGCCCGATTCTCCCTGTTACCGGTTTCACATTGTCGGCAAGGACACGCTGGAAATGCAGCGCATCATCATGCGCCGGGAAGCCCGCCGTGGGCCGACTGGAGCGATCCATACAGCGATCGTCGATGGTTTCCGGCTGCAGCGCGTTTTTAACAACCGACACATCGAAACCCTCTTCCGCGACTTCGCCTCAATCAAATTCTTCCTGGCACGCGACAACGTGAGGGAAGTGCTGGTCGTCCGGTAAGCATTCTTACTGTTTACTCTTTTCTGCTTTCATCAGTAGGCGTCATCCCGAAGACCCGCGTTTTCTCCAGCGGGTCGAGGGAACTCACGTAGAACGGGCCGCACATTCGTCCCATGCCAGCGTCGCTGTTGACGCCCCCACTCTGAAGCGGTCAAATAGATGCCACTTCCGGCTGCCGTAGATACGGCCACCTGATTTTGGGAGCGAATCGAATCATGTTCGTGCCAGGGGCCGCTCGAGTTGCAACATTCACGCAGCGGCATAAGTTCGGATTCCTCCATGCCATTCGTATATCCCTGATCATGCTCTGCGGGTT
>Ga0126371_10000883_pt1 | contig 25128 bp, 15 predicted proteins | sample PanSoiMetaPlot_4_FD_110145 | JGI IMG/M metagenome (GOLD analysis project Ga0126371, IMG submission 110145) | Tropical forest soil microbial communities from Panama - MetaG Plot_4 | ecosystem: Environmental > Terrestrial > Soil > Tropical forest > Bulk soil | place: Panama | collected 2016-02-17 | reverse complement strand
GATTCCCGCCACCCGCTCCAAAGAGGGGCGCTCGTCAATTATTCACTGGTACAACTCGCAGGTTGCGACGGGATTGGAGTCGTTGCCGGCTCCTCCCGTGATCAGGACCTTGCCATTGGGCAGCAGCGTCGAGGTATGCCAAACGCGCGGATAGATCATGCTACCCGTGTTCGCAAAGGTGCCGCCGGTCGGATCATAGACCTCAGCCGCGGATTTAGCCCGCGTGGGCGCATCGTCCGATCCTCCGGTTAGGAGAACTGTCCCGTCACTGAGCGTGGTCGCATCGTGATAGTACCGGGGGGTAGTCATGATTCCGGTCGCAGTGAAACTTTGACTGCTCGAATCGAAAAGCTCCGCTGTCACCGAGGTTCCACCGGAATTGCTCTCGCCACCAGCGATGAGGACTTTCCCGGTGCTGAGCAGATTTGCTGTCTGAAGATCGCGTGCCTGGGTCAACATACCGGTGGTGGCAGTAAAGTGCCCGGTGGACGGGTCGTACAACTCCGCGGTCGCGTAAAGAGTTACCGCTGGCGGGTCATTGCCAAGCGTGCCGCTACTTCCTCCGGCTATTAGCACTTTTCCGCTACTCAGCAGATTGGCCGTGTGCGACTCCCGCCGTACCGTCAGGTTACCCGTTGTTGCGGTGAACTTCCCCGTGTTTGCGTTGTAGATTTCCGCCGAAGACAGGGACTTTATGTTCGAGTTCGGAATACCGTTAAAGAAGATAACGTCTCCGCCCGCGACGAGCACGGTGCCGTCACTGAGCAAGGTCGCCGTGTGGACAACACGGGCGGCAGTCATGCTACCGGTCGTGGCAGTGAAGGTGTCGGTGGCGGGGTCATACAGCTCCGCGGTGGATAAGGCAGCTTCGGTGTCCCCGCCGGATGTACCACCGGCGATCAAAACTTTGCCGTTGCTCAACAATGTCGCTGTGTGTCCTGCCCGCGCTATGGTCATGCTTCCCGCCGTAGGTGTGAAAGTGCCGGAGGAAGGATCGTAGAGCTCCGCGGACGCGAAAGCATTGGAGGCTGCATCCTCACCTCCTGCAATCAGCACTTTTCCCGTGTTAAGAAGTGTCGCCGTATGGAAGCGGCGAGCGGTGCCCATGCTTCCGGTTGCAGTGAAGCCGTGTACGGTTACCACGAGGGTGAAATTATTCGTAGCGGTGGAGGGTTGCTTGAACTGATCGGTGGCGGTGACGGTGAAGGTGAAGGAACCGGTCTGTGTTGGTGTTCCGGAAAGTGTTGCGGTGTTATTGTCAAACGCCAACCCTGTGGCCAGTGCGCCCGATTCGCTCCAGGTAAACGGCCCATAGCCACTTGCCGTGAAAGTGTAGGAATAGGTTTGGTTCTCGACACCAGGGGGCGGCGGTGGCGTGGTGTTAACGACCGGCGGTGGAGGATTGGCAATGGTAATCGTGTAGTTCGCGCTCGATTGGACGGTTGGCAGGCCGCCGTCTGTCACCGTGACAACAACGTTGTAAGTTCCTGGCTGAGTCGGCGTGCCATAGATGCAAGGTCGATGGATAACGACAATGAAGTTGAAAAGACAGGCAGGGGTGCCTAGAGGGTTCCCGACATTTAAGCCGGGGGGCAAAGAGGAGCCGGACGCTGGAGCCCAGCTCCAGGTATAGGGGCCAATCCCGCCCTGAGCTGTTAATTGAAAGCCGTTCGTCCTTATGAAAGTTTGGCAAAAGGGATTTGCAGGTGGGCAATGCTTGAAAACACGGGGGTAATAGACCTGTCCAGTAGTCCCGCTCGGCGGCGCAGCGTTGGTGATTCCCAGGTCGGGCGCCGCGGTCACGGTGATAGACGCCGAGCCATTGATGGAGCTCGACGCCTTGTCCGTCCCAGTGATGGTCTGATTGCCGACAGTCTCCAGCGTTGCAGAAACAGTGGCAGTTCCGGCTGCAAACGCAGTATTAGCCGGGAGTTTCGCCTGCGAGTCGGTGCTAGTGAAGTGCACCGTGCCGGCGTAGGCCATCGCCTGATTGTTGGCAGCGTCCAACGCATTAACGGTCAAAGACATGGTTTGCCTGGTGAGACTCGACCCTGGAGCATTCGTGAAGGAAATGTGGGTGGCCGCATTCGTAACGACCTTGATGGAAGGCGATGTGCCCTTCAGCGAAGCCGTAACCGTATCAGTCGCTGTGATGGTTTGCGGACCGAGCGTCTTGAGCGTCACCGCGAAAACCCCTGTGCCACCCGGCAGAGCGGAGTTTGCGGGAATCGTCGCTTGCGCATCACTGCTGGTGATTTTCACCGTTCCTGAGTAACTCGTGGCCACGTTATTAAACGCGTCTACAACGTTTACCGTGACATCGAACGCGATCCCGGTCGTCGCGGCTGGTCCCGGGGGCGTAACCGTTAATTGCGATGCTGGTCCGGGATTGACGGTGATTCCGTTCAATGTTCCCGTGATTGAGGTTGTCGCAGTGTCCGTCGCGGTGACAGATACATTGCCAGCGGTTTTCAGCGTTACCGAAAAGGTTCCCGTCCCATTGGCCAGCGCGGCATCCGCAGGCAAAGTTGCTTGAGGGTCGGAGCTAGTGAAATGCACCACACCCGTGTAACTGGCCACCGGATTGTTTCCAGCATCCAGAGCTGTCAGAGTGAGGTTGAATGCGGTGCCCGCCGTCGCGCTGGGCGCGGCGGTGGTGACTGAGAACTGAGCAGCAACACCCGTGCTGACGGTAACTCCAGTGGTTCCGGCAGTCAGGGACCCTGACGAAACCGTCACGGTCTGATTCCCGGCAGTCTTAAGGGTCGCCGAAAACGTCTTCGTTCCGTTTGTCAGTGAAGAGTCAGGGGGAAGTGCCGCTTGGGGATCAGAGCTAGCGAAATGAGCTACCCCAGTATAACTAGAGGCCACGTTACCCGAGGCGTCAAGAGCAGTCACCGTGACATTGAATGGCATTCCGACAGTGACCGCCGCACCAACCGTGACAGAAATATGTGTCGCTGGTGGCGGACCTGAAGGACCGCCCCCTCCGCAGCCGCTGAGGAGAGCGGCGACAAATCCCAGAAGAAAGCAAGGCAAGTGAATTTTTGCGGTAGACAACCCAAGCACGTACACAAGAGATCCTCGCGTTCTGGGCATGGACGTTCTCCTAAAGATGAAAATCGAATGTGCGAGTTACGAGTCGAGGCTAGGGCTGCAATGTTATGCGGTTCGGCCCGTGAGATTCCTAAGCTCGAATCGTGGCCAAGGGATATTGCGTGGGATTCTACTCTCTACTTGGTCCAATGCAAGGAATTATTTCCACATGATCAGGCAGGAACCGATTTCCCGCATGGCACGGTTGCGAAAACGCTGGAGGTCTGCCCGACCGGCTTGAAAAAGCAATTGACAACGCCCACGACGTGATACACGGGACTTGGGCAAGTTTTGCGGCTCAACCAGCTCCCAGCATTGTCTCTCCATGTCCGTCCGTTGACTTGCCGTCGACATGCAACCTAACATGTGCGCCAAACGGCGAACTTGGGCGCGCTTATCGGTAAACCCAACCGCACTAGGGCACTCTTAGAAATATTGGCGAAGGCGGAATGGGTGAGGTGTACAAAGCCCGCGACCTTCATCTCGACCGATTGGTTGCCCTCGAGCTCTTGCCTGTAGAGAGGCTGACCGATACAATTCGCCGCCTGCGATTTGTTCAGGAGGCCAAGGCAGTGCCCGCACTAAATCACCCCGACATCCCTCACATCTATGACGTAACCGGAGAACAAGGCACTACGTTCCTCGCAATGGAATACAGTTCTGGACGAATGCTAAGCCGGGTGATCGCACGAAAAGGAGAGGAACGATGAACAGACGCCATCATAATCGTAGGGAATTTTTGGGGCTGACCGGGGCCAGCGTGATAGGTCTTGCCACCGGCAGTCTTCTCGAAGCGGTTGCATTCGCGGAAAAGCGAAGTGCCGACTTTGATCCCCGCTATGCCGATCTGGTGATTTTCAACGCCAAGGTCTACCCGGTCGATCCGAACGTCCTGAAGGCGGAGGCTTTTGCCGTCAAAGGTTCACGCTTCATCTTCGTGGGCAGCACCGCAGAAGCCAAAGCATTTGTCGGCAAAGGGACGCGGACCTTCGACGCGAAGCAGATGGCGATCGTGCCCGGATTCATCGATTGCCACAACCATGCTGACGGCAATATCCTGCTCTACGAAGTTATTGTTGGCAACCCTTACGAGGTTGAGTTTGTCACGATCGCCAGCATTATCGATAAACTCCGTGCCAAAGCGCAGAAAACGCCCCCCGGCTTTTGGATCGATGGCTACTTTTTCGACGATACCAAGGTAAAGGACAACCGGCAGCTCAACGTGCACGACCTGGACCAGGTCTCGACCGAGCATCCGGTATGCGTTCATCATCGTGGTGGCCATACGTCCTACTACAACAGTAAAGCGCTGGAACTGGCTGGAGTGAACAAGCACACCCCAAACCGCATGGGCGGAACTTACGACCGCGACGAAAATGGCGAACTCACTGGACGCGTTACCGACCGCGTGCGCGACGTCTTTAACAACGTTGGGAAGCGCGAGGCGTTCACGCCGGAACAGAACGAACAACGCGATCGCGAGGGGCTGGCATATATGTCGAAGCAGGTTGTTCGCTACGGCCTGACCAGCGTTCACCATGAAGGCGGAGATTTTTCTGCGCTTCAGCAAGTACGGGCACGCGGAGAACTACTCCATCGTGTGAGCTTCGAGACCAGCGGGGATATCTTGGACGCAATGATCAACAATGGGATCAGCACCGGCTTCGGCGACGAGTGGATTCGTTTTGGCGCCACTTCGGAGCACACCGCCGACGGGTCCTTCTCCGAGCGCACCATGGCTCTCAGCCAGCCCTACGCCGGCTCCAATCCTCCTTACAGCGGCAACCTTACCGAGACCCAGAATGATCTCAACGCTTGGGTGGAGCGCGTGCAGCGGGCCGGCATTCAACCCAACTGTCACGCTAACGGCGACGTTGCCATCGACATGGTGCTTACCGCATATGAGCGAGCGCAGCAAGTCGCGCCACGACCAGACGTGCGACCCAAGATTACCCACTGCACTCTCATCAACGATGATCTTCTGCGGCGGATCAAAGCGCTCGGCGCTGTTCCTGCATCTTTCACTACCTATGCATACTACAACTCCGACAAGTTTCATTTTTATGGGGAAGAGCGCATGAAGCATTGCATGGCATACCGTTCCTTCCTCGATAACAGAATTCGAGCGGCGGCGGGTTCGGATTTTAGTCCCGGGCCGTTCGCTCCGCTGATGGGCATTCAAGGCATGGTGACGCGCACCGGTTGGAATGGAGAAACGTGGGGAGCCAACCAACGAATCAGCGTAGAGGAAGCCATACAGGTCAACACCATCAATGGCGCATACAACTCACACGAAGAATCGATCAAAGGATCCATCACGCCCGGCAAGCTGGCGGATTTTGTCGTGCTTGCAGATGATCCTCACACCGTGAACAAGGAGAAAATCAAGGACATTGAGATCGTCCAGACGGTCACAGGCGGATCGACTGTCTACCAAAAGTAGAGCAACGGAACGGTAAACTAAAGTCGAGGGGTCGCAGGCCGACACGCAACTCGCGGGTCGCCCCTATTTGCGCTCCATTTGAAACGGAAGGTGACGACAAGGCCACTCCTCATTACCGACGTGCTTCGTCTACGACTCTTGGATTCTTGCCGGAGGTCTGGCGGCACACAGTCATAGGCGGCCCTTCTCTGCGTCCTTGCTGTGATAAACCTCACTGCATCTCCGTTTACAAAGGTGTAGAAAGACATTTGGCATTAATCCCGCCCTAGGACACTTTGCAAATTCTAAGTGAGTTATCGATATGGAGTTGGAGTATCCACAGTGGCAGGAACCACTGGCGGCAGCAATTCTGGAATTCAATCCAAGGATATTGTCAGGTAAGCTGCAAGCAGCAGAGAAAGTCATCTCCACTAGAATCAAGGAATTAGGATGCGGCGTGGACGATGCTCACGAACTCCGCTTGCTTTATGACGGTTTTGTTATCCTACAAGACCTGAAACGGACCCGTCTTGGCAACTAAAGGTTGATAAGGTCAGAAAAGATCCTGCTCGTCCACGTGAGCCGCGAAGAAAGGGCATCTTCCTGTTGTGCGGGTATCGCCAGGTGAGATGACCGGCTTTACAGAACAAATCAGGCCCTGACATTCAAAAGCACTTCAAATACCATGCATTCCATCCTACCGATCGTCGACCCCTGACGAAAAGGAGGGCGGATGAAGCGAATTTTGCATTTCTGCTTATTGGGCTGCGGTATTGCGTCGATGGCGGCAGCGCCCCAGCCTGCGCAGAAAACGTCGATGGAAGGTGCCCGCGCAAACAGGTCAAGAGCCGCGATTGAGGGCCTGGTTCGAGATATGGCATGCCCCATTCAGAACCTCGATGGAAACGCGACTCACTTGAGCATGAAATGCGCGCTGGCATGCGTGAAGGCCGGTTCGCCGATTGCCATCCTGACCAACGATGGCGACCTGTATTTGCCTATCTCCGACAAGATGCCGGACTACAGCCAGAGGCAAAAGTTGATGCCCTTCGTGGGCAAATATGTGCGGGTGGACGGAATCGTGTTTGAGCGCAACGGGACGCACGCGATTGTCATCACGGGAATCACGGAAATGAAGGAAGTGCATGTGACTGTGGAGGAAGAGTAACTCGTTCCATGCCGATTCCGAAAAAAAATATTGGTCCATTGAATAGTCCAAGCGGGACCAACGCGCTTAAGCGAGAAATGGTAAAGGCCAGTTTTCAGTGCATGGCGGTGAGCCTAATAGTCACGTCGGAACTCTTTCACACGTAGGCGTTCGTAAGAAGCTTCTCAAGCTTGCCCGAGCCGTTCGTCTTGAATGACATCGGCTTCTCTTTAAAGCAGATAACCAGGTCAACAAGACTAGTTGATATGGGTTGGGGCCTGCTTCCATCCTGGGCCCCGGAGCGGGCGACCGGCGGTGACGCCCATAAGTTTGCCGTCTGCAAATTCGAGTTGCCCGTTGACGAAGACATACTTCACGCCCGTGGAGAGTTGCGCGGGCTGCGAATAGGTTGCCTTGTCCGTGATGGTTGCCGGATCGAAGATGGTGATATCGGCAAAGTACCCGACTTTCAATAGACCGCGGCCGACTAGTTTTTCACGCTGTGCGGGAAGGGAAGTCATCTTGCGGATGCCCTGCTCGAGCGGGAGGAGACGCTGGTCACGCACGTAGTGTCCGAGAAAACGCGGCATGGCGCCAAACGAGCGAGGGTGCGTATGCGGTTCGTAAAGCGGGCCGTCGAGAGACATTTCGCTGGCGTCAAGGCAGAGGCTCGTCCAGGGCTGCTTTAAGCCATAGACCAAGTCATTTTCGTTGGCCATGAAGTAGAGGGCCCCGGTCTGTCCCTTATCGGCGATGATAAAATCGAAGAGCGCATCGAGTTCCGATTTTTTCTCCGCCGCGGCGATTTCCGCGATCGTTTTACCATCGAATTTCTTCAATTCAGGATTTTCCACCCCCGCAACCATCACACCCTTGCCACCGCCGCAATCGAAGAAGAGATTCTCCCAACCCGGATGGTCGCTGGCCATTTCTTCCTTGATCCTGGCGCGCGTGGCTGGATCGTGGAGGCGTTCGAGAAGTTTTGGCAGGCCACCGTCGGCCACCCAGGGAGGCAGGCTGGACGCGAGGGCCGTGCCGCCGGCGATGTAGGGGTACATGTTTGCGGTTACGTCTTGCCCTGAATCGCGCGCGGCCTGGATCTGCGCGACAACCTTCGTCATGTTACCCCAACGGGTTTTGCCGGAAACCTTCAGGTGGAAGATTTCCACGGGGAGATTTGCTTCGCGGCCGATGCGCAGAGCTTCGTCAACGGCCTGCGTCTCGGTTTGGCCTTCGCTGCGCATGTGTGTGCCATAGATTCCGCCATAACGTGAAGCAACTCTGGCGAGTTCGACAAGCTCTTCGGTTTTTGCGTAGTGGCCTGGTGGATAGATCAGCGCCGTGGAAATGCCAAAGGCGCCTTGCTCCATCGCTTGCGCGACAAGTGCTTTCATCTGTTCTAATTCCTCCGGCTTGGGTGCGCGGTCCACCTCGCCGATCACTGCTTCACGGATCTGGCCGGCACCAACGTAGGTGCCGATGTTGAGGGGCGTGCCGGTTTTTTCGAGCCGTTCGAAATATTGGTCGAGTGTGTTCCAGTCCACTTTCAAATGATATTGATCCAGGGCTGGCTGCAACGCCGCGAGCGTGTGGTCGTTTTGCGGTGCAATAGAGCCACCTTCGCCGGTGATCTCCGTGGTGATCCCCTGAGACAATTTGCTGATCGAGCGATTATCAATCAGCAGCGAGAGTTCCGACTGGCCAAGCATATCAATGAACCCTGGAGAAACAACGAGGCCCTTGGCATTGACCACACGCGCAGCGTGAGCGCCCTGCAGATTTCCAATAGCGGCGATTCGGTCTCCGCGTATGGCCAGATCGCCGGAAACCCAGGGATTCCCTGAGCCGTCGATGATGGAGCCGTCCTTGATGATGACATCGTATTCGTTGTTGGTAGCAGCCGCTTGCGCCATTACCGGTGCATCGTAGGCAGCGGAAGCGATTTCGCCCAACGCTTCGCCGACGATTTTCTGTATAGCTTCAGGATCGTCCATCGGAACGGCAACCATATTGGCGTAAATCGCCAAAATCAAATGGCGGCCGTCGGCGGTGTCCATGTAACCAGCGAGGCCTTTGCCGGTGACCATCATATTTTTGTTCAATGCGTCGTACGTGCCGTAAGTTCCGGTTTTGGCGTGTACGTGGCCAGCAGCGGGTGAGCTGGTTTGAATTTTTACCAGAGTGCCGTCTTTTCCGAGAATCGGCAGCGCCCGATAAAAATCGTCGTAGTTGTTTTGCTTGGACATGTACATGAGGTAGTGGACCATGAAGTCCGGGGAAAAAAGCGCGTTTCCACCGGCACCGTCGCTCTGTGCTGCTCCGCTGAGATCCAGACCGGCTTTGGTCAGAAAGCCATGTTCCAGGTCAAAACCCGCCTGATCAACCTCCATAGTTTTGTGCGCCAGAATTGCACCGAGAAGAAACGGCATGCTGCTGGCGTGAAGATTCTGGCTGACCTTGAGCGTGACCTTCGCTTCTTCCTTAAAGGGAGGAGAGGTGTGCTCGGCGACGAGATTTTCGGGAGTGTAGCTCGGGGAAAGCTTTTTGAAATCGACCGTTTCGCTCGTTGGGGCCAAGCTAGACGAGACGCCTTGCTCTTTTAACGCTTCCATCAGCGTTGTTGCGGCGAAACGACTTGGTTCGGGGACTGGGTAAGAGACCATCGTCGGTTTGGCATCGAGAGCAATGCCGCCAGAAAGAGTGACGCTGCGCGAGCCGTCAGGATTGAGCTTTTCGTTGTCGTATTTCAGCGAGGTTTTGGAGCCGGGCTTTCCCGTGGTGGCCTTATTAACGATGGTGATGTAACTGGTTTGCGGGGCAATCTTGAGTTGCACCGGATCACTCTCTGTCGCGCCCGGCGCGGCGATTACGTCAACCACGTTGTCGTTCACGACGATCGGCGAGATAACGACGCCAGTGCCTAATTCACGGTCCCCTTCCGGAAACAGAGAGGCGTCCACAAGAACTCTGCCGTTGACCCGTTTGATGCCTTTCGACGCCACTTGTTTAGCGAAATCGCGGATTACCGCCAGCGGATCGCCGTGGAGGCCTTTGCTATCCGGGCCGCCATAGGAGTGGTCTTCGTCTTCAAAGGCCAGCGTGCCGTCGGGTTGAATGCGATTGGACAAGTTCAGGTCGCCACTGGCCACCAATACGAGATCACCATACAGCGTACCGTCTTTTTGAATCGGACCGGTGCGATAGATGTTGGTCTGGAAACGATAGCCGCTACCGAGGAGTTCTAATGCGGTGCCGGTAGTCAGGAGCTTCGTGGTGGAACCGGGCACGAAAAGCTTCTGCGGATTCAGTTCATAGACGACGTCGCCGGTATCGGCAGCAATGAATTTGATGCCGAAGTGGGAATGGGCGAACTCTGGACGAGCCATGATTGCTTGAATACGTCGATCGAGAGTCGTGCCGTCCTGAGCGAGTGCCGCTGCATTCGAGAAGAACAGAGTCAAAAAAAAGCAGTAGATAACGCTGACAGAGAGATTCATTCTCATCGGATGGCTCCACGCCTTTGGTCGCTTTCGCAAAAGGATTTGTATCAATCAAGGTCCCCAGCAAGACTCGAGTCGGATTCTCAGTTTGTTTTCTCTTCCAGTTGCTCAAACGTGCGATTTAAAATCGGATATTTCGTCCAATCGATATAGTCGAAATGCCACCACTCGAAGGGATAGACGAGAAAACCTTCGTCTTCCATCGCACCACGCAACAAATCGCGATGCCAACGTTCCAGGGAAGTACCTCCGGGATAGCCGGAATAGGACCGTTCGGACATTTCATCGTAGACGCCGACAAACTCGACCGGCCTTCCGGTGGTGAGATCGTAGAGACTGAGATCCACGGCGCAGCCTCTATTGTGTCGAGAGCCTTGGGCGGGATCGGCGACAAAGATTCGCTTGTCCGGCGGCGTGGCCTCCCAAAATATTTTTGTGACGTACCATGGACGGTACGCGTCGTGGATTAGGAGTCCATAGCCCGCCGCGCGGAGTTTTTTCTGGACGCGCCCCAAAGCTTCGGCAGCCGGGCGCTGCAGAAATGCGGCAGCCTGGGAATAGACGGGCGTACTCAAGAAATTGTTGGTCGTTGCATAACGTACATCGAGTTTGATTGTCGGGTCCATCGAGGTCAGAGCCACAAGATCGGGCTTTCGGAAATCGCCAGTCTCGGTTGGCACATGCGCGGCCAGAGCGGCGTTCCGTAGTTCGTCGAGATTCTTGACGGCCGGGAGGCGGAAAATCCCGCCGGAGACTCCCCCAATCTGGCGACGCTTGAAAACGACTCCACTGACCTGAACTTGTGTGGCGTTGCCCGACTCGTCCCGGGTGAAAATCGCCTTTTCGCCGTCGTAGAGACCGTGTTTCGGGAAATTGAAGACATTCTCGGATTCTTGGTCGAGCGGGTCGAACTCGAACCACTCGATCAGGACGTTCAGGCGACCGTCCTTTTCAAAAACATAGAGAACGTCGTGGTCCCAACCGTATTCGCCGATTAGTCCTTGGAACCTTGCGGGAACTTGCGCCGGCATGGGCACTGGTACCTTAGGCAAAATGTTTTCGCCGACCCCAATGCCATCTGCCGTGATAGTGAGCTTCAGGCCATACCCCATTGCGCCGTCGGTGATTAGATCGTTGCCAAGTTTTCGGAGCTCCAATTGCTCACCGCCGGAGATTTTGAGCAGGTTCAGGCGCCCATTGAGGTAAGTCAAGTCGAAGGCGCGGTCGCCGCTTCCGTACCGCCCGACCAGGCTGCGGGCGAGTGCAGGGGGGACAGGTTCAGTGCCGGTTGGAAGCTTCACCGGTTTGCCTTCGCGCTGGGCCAGTACAGCGCGGAGCACTTCTTCACTGATGCGTTCGGTAACCGCGTTGACGGAGTCTTTGGTCGCGATGACCACGACCCCGAGTTTGTCTTCGGGCAAAAGATTTAACGAGGTGGCGAAACCATAGATAGCGCCGCCGTGACCGACCAGACGGCGGCCCTCAAACGAGCGAACCATGAAGCCGAGGCCGAAAACCCCGTCGGCAGAGTTGGCAAATTGCGGGGACCACATCTGCTCCAGCGTTGCGGGCTGAATCAGATAACCGTTGTTAACGCGGCCTTGCGCCAGAAGCACGCTCAGGAATTTCCCGAGATCTTCGACGGTGGAATACATGCTGCCTGCCGGAGCCATACCGAGCTGGAAAGTAGGGGCTTCGAATTTCGTGCCGTCGTAACTCCACATTTCGGCTTTGGCGAGATCTTGGATAATGTGCGGCTCGGGTGTAAAGGAGCTGTGCTGCAGTCCCATCGGTTCAAGTACGGAGGTTTTGAGATATGCAGCGAAGGGCTGACCGGTTTGCGCTTCTAGCGCGGAGCCAACAACGGCAATGGCGGCGTTGGAATATTTTGTGTGCGTGCCCGGAGCGTAGACGAGTCCGGTTTCATTGAGGCTGCGTACGGTCGCGGCCAACGTGGGTTCCGAAGTCTCGAAATAGTTGCCAACGGGCGGCTCTCGGAGCAGGCCGGAACGGTGAGACATCAACTGGCGCAGAGTGATCGGTGTTCCGAAGGGGTTTCGCGGGCGGAAGTTGGGCAAAAAATTTTCGACCGGGGCGTCCAAATCGATCTTACCGCGCTCAACTTGTTGCATGATGCCGATGTCGGTGAAGAGTTTGGAGACCGAGCCGATACGATATACGGTTTCCGCGGTTGCGGGTTTTCCAGCCTTGGCGTCTGCCCTGCCGAATCCCTGCGCCCATACGATCTGCTGATCGTCCACAATGGCAATAGACAGTCCAGGGATTCCGGTTTCTGTCATTTCCCGCTCAATGAACGGTTCGAGGGCAGCGACGACTTGCTGATAGTCACGCCGAGCGGGCAGGTTGCGTTTTTCTTGCGCGTTGGCGAGAGTTGAAGAGAAGAGCAGAATTACAAGGAAAAAAGCTCCCCGCCTCAAGCCGGGAACGGCGTCGGACCCGCCACCAAATGTAGTTCGTGCCATTATGTTCCTCGAGAGAATTTCACGGTTACTTTGTCGCGTGCCGTACTCCCCATTCGCGCTGACGCACCGTAAGGCGTTCGACTAGATCACGTTTGACAGCGAATCCGAGGCCCGGAGTTTTGGGAATGCGAATCGTGCCTTGCGATGTGACTTCGACGCCCGGCTCGATAATGTCTTCGTCCCAATAGCGGCGGCTGGCGGAGACGTCGCCGGGCAGCGTGAAACCGGCAAGCGTGGACATGGCGATGTTATGGGCACGCCCGATGCCGCTTTCGAGCATGCCTCCGCACCAGACCGGTGTGTTGCGTTTGCGGCAGGCCTCCTGAAGCAAACGTGCTTCGGTGTGACCGCTGACGCGGCCGAGTTTGATGTTGATGATGCGGCACGCTCTCAAATCGAGGGCAGCCATGGCGTGGCGGGTGTTGTGGATGCACTCATCGAGACAGATGGGTGTTTTGATCTGGGCTTGTAGTTTGGAGTGCGCGTAGATATCATCCCAGTTCAAGGGCTGTTCCATCATCAGCAGATTGAATTCGTCGAAACGTTTGAGGTGTTCTGTATCCTCGAGCGTATAAGCGGAATTGGCGTCCACGGAGAGAAGGATGTTTGGATACTGCTTGCGCACCGCCGCGACGTAGTCGTAGTCCTTGCCGGGTTTGATCTTGAGTTTGATGCGCTGATAGCCGCAGCGGAGCTCTTCTTCTACTTTCTTGAGCAGTGACTCGGGATCCTCGCGAATACCAAGCGACACACCGCAGGCGATTTCCTCAACTGAGCCGCCGAGCAGCTTGGAGAGAGAGAGATTCTTGATTTGGGCTTCGGCATCCCAGAGCGCATTTTCGATGCCACTCTTTGCCATTTCGTGGCCGCGTATTTGCGTTACCCAAGCCGGGAACTCCGAGGCTTCTGTGAACATCCTACCGATCAAGGAATAGGCCATGAAATCGGAAATAACGTGCCAGGCAGTGTCGGTCGTTTCCGCATTGTAAGCGGGAGTTTCGCCCGCGGTAACTTCACCCCAACCGGAGACACCATCCACGATTACTTCTACGAGCAAGATCCGGCGATTTTGCACCGAGCCGAAGCTCGTTTCAAATGGCGCCTTTAGTCTCAGTTGAATCTCACGTAGTTTGATGGATTCGATCTTCATAAAGCTCCAAGAGGTAACTTCCTTGCTCGCTGGTTAATTCGAAGCCAACAGCCGCGCAACCCGCCGCAAGGTGTTTCGTGAATTGAATACGCAAGTCCGTTTGCATCTGTTCTGCGCGCGTGGGGTCCTCGACGCAAATGTGACGGATCGTGGAAGGAATCGAGACGCGCAATGCAGTGGCGCGGACGACGTTTTGCTTTCCTGCGAGGACCCTTTGGACGTGAGGCGATTTCAACCGCCATTCCGCGACCAGCCGGTCTGTAGGTAAGCCCGAGTGGAGGGGGCTTGAGGTGCGGCCATAAACATTCGGGACATAGCGGCGCACGATAGCTCCCAATTTAGTGAGATTGAAGTGTGCATTTTTGAGCTGCAAAGGATCGAAGGTCCATTCAATCTGCTCGATACCACGGGAAATTGCTTCTTCGCGCTGCGCGAGCTTCAGCAGGCGCCCCACACCGCGGTCCTGGTATTCGCGAACGACGCCGACCATGTGCGAATGGAGATGCACTTTGCCGGAATGGGTGCCGGCGAAGGCGAGCGCAAAGCCCACGGGCTGGTTTTTATGAAAAGCCGCCAGGACCTGGCCGCCACTTTCGCGAGCCACGACAAACATCTGATCGGGGATGATTTCCGTTTCGCTGTACCCCCAGATTCTTCGTTGCAACTCGACACCGATTTTCATTTCGTCGATATCCCGGAGTGAGCGCACCACGATGTGCGGTACTGTGACGGAGACAGCTTGCCTCGCCACGTCAGGCCTCTCCTTCCAGAGGAGGCGCATTGCGGCGCCAAAACAGATAGGCGGGCGCGCCGAGGAAAACGATAGCGAGGCCGATACCGGCACGCACGGGTTGCGAGACGACGGTGTTCACCACTAACGCGCCGGCCGCCACAATAAAAGCGATTGGTGTAAGCGGGTAAGCCGGCACGCGATACGTGCGAGGTGCTTTAGGGAACTTCGCACGGTAGATGAAAACGCAGCCGGCGGCGAGAGCGTAAAAAAGCCATCCGATGAAGACTACGTAGGTGAGGAGTTGCTCGAAGGTTCCGCTGGCGGCGAGAATAGCCGACCACACTGCCGCAACGAGAATTGCCACAGCGGGAGTACCAAACTTCGGGTGAATTCGGCAGAGCGCGTAGAAGAAAAAACCGTCTTTGGCCATGGCGTAATATACGCGAGGCGAATTAAGCATAATGGAATTTGCCGCGCTGAATATGGAGATGAGGATCGCCAGGGCCACAACTTTTCCTGCCCCGCTGCTGAGAATCGTTCCGAGTGCGGAGGTGGCAACGCGGGGAGAATCGGCTACGCCCTGCGCTCCGAGAGCAGCGATGTAGCCCAGATTGGCGACTAGGTAGATAGCAATGAGGAAGCCCGTACCGGCGAAAAATGCGATCGGAAAGGTGCGTTGTGGATCGATGGTTTCGCCCGCGGTGTAAGTCGCGTATTGCCAGCCTTCGTAAGCCCAAAGAACGCTGATCATGGCGAAACCGACGCCGGACATTCCAGGCGTTGCGCGTCCGGCTGAATTGGCGGCGACGAAGATGGGACTTGTGCCGCGCAAGAGAAGCAGAGCACTGGCCGCAAGAATGGCGGTGACTTTGACGGCCGTGGTGATGTTGAGAAGGTCCGCACTCTGGCGCGTACCGCACACATTGACGGCGGCAATGATAGCGATAAGCAGCACGGCGATCAGTTTTGCGGCTAGAGTGGACAGGGAGAAAAATTCGCCAACGTAGTTACTGAACGCAACCGCGAGCGTTGCGATAGAACCCGAGCTGATCACGAAGAAAAGCGTCCAGCCGAAAAGAAACGCGGGAAACTTGCCATAGCAATCTCGAATGTAAATATAGATGCCCCCGGCGCGGGGCCTCATGGCGCTCAATTCGCCGTAAGTCAACGCCCCGAGCAGCGACAGCATGCCGCCGCCCAGCCAGACCAGGAGAGCGAGTGGTACGGAATTGCCCACGCTGCGCAAAACCGGGCCGGGAACCAAAAAGATGCCGGAGCCGATCACGGTTCCAACGATCATCAAAACCAGGTCGCGGATGCCAAGGATCCGGTGGAGTTGCCGAGGCGCCTCTGCCGCGACGGTGACTGGCTCGAGCGTGTGCGACTCGCACATTCTCAAATCACCAAACGAAAAGTGTTCAACGCAGCCATTTCTTGCAGAATGGGGATACAACAAGTGTTGCATCGTGTCAAGTTGATTCGCTGAATCGTTGAGTGCTGGCTTTCCCTTTTATTCAGGCCACAGAATAGAATTGAGAGAGGGCAGATGCCGGCTGGCACCTTTTTGAAACATCCTAAGTGCGATTTGCGTTGCAATATGTGTTGCACAACCTCCGTTAGAAGACTTAAGATTCGGTTCGCGTGCAACAGTTATTGAAATAGCTTGACAAACTGCAACACTCGTTGTATCTGGCTAAGACAATCCTAATCAGTGGCCGGGGGGCCGGGGACGAACGGTTGTTGAGCGAGGCCATATTCTCCTCGAGGACTAAGCGAATGGTTGCTTCTTCTAGGCAGGCGATCCAGGCGACGAAGCGCCCGAATGGCCAGACGGAGCTGGAAGTGCGGTTTGCGGGCTCACAGGAGAAGCTGAGTCCGAGCCGGAGGAAGCTTCTCCGGATGATCCTTGAGAACCCCGAGGACACCTATTTCCTTTCTTCCCGGGAATTGGCAAAGCGCTATGAGGTGGACGCGGCCACGATTGTGCGGACGATCCAGGCGCTCGGCTACGAGAAGTTCGCCGATTTCCTTTCCGACTTGCGGGCCCACTTCATCACGCGCATTACTCCGTACAACGTTCTGAAAGCGGCTTCACGGGAGAAGAAGACTCTTGAGGATCGCTTGCGGCACAGTTTGGATCTGGATATGCGGAACCTGCAAGCGCTGCAGTCGCGGATCGATCCAGAGCAGATTCAGCGGTTTTCAAAGCGAGTCAAGGACGCGCGGCGCATATTGATTGTGGGAATTGACCTTGCCGCCGCACTGAGCTGGTATCTGGCGTATGGCCTCATGACGCTTGGATTTGCTGCCGAGGCGCCGGTGGGAAGCACGGGAAACGTGCAGCGGCGCGTGCGCACGTTGACTGGCAAGGATTTCTTGGCTGCGATTAGTTTTGGCCCATGTTTGCGCGACACCGTGGAAGCCGCGCAGCGTGCCAAAAGGCAGGGTGTGCCGACTTTTGGAATTACCGACAGCGAAACGTCACCGATCGCGCGCGTTTGCGACGAATCGTGTATCACATCCATCGCAAGTTCATCATTCGGAGGTTCGTACGTGGCGCCGATGGCTTTGCTCGGCGCCATTTTTGTGGCTTGCGCACAGACCGAAACGGCGCGGTCTCTGCAATTGCTGCGGCGCAGCGAAGAAGAAGACCGGGCAGATCATAGATGGTTCGAGGCGCTGCCCGACAAGAAAGAGAATTGGAAGTCGGAATAGCGGTCCAACACTGAAAGAAATGGGAGCAACTCATGATGCAACATGGCTCATACCGGACAGCCTTAACGAGTTACGGTCTCTTGTTGCTGGCTTTTGTGCTTTGGGGCACCGTCCCTAGAGGCGCGGCGCAAACCACTTCGACGATTCGCGGCAAAGTTACGGACAAACAAGGCGGGGTCGTGACCGGTGCGGAGATCCACGTGGCCGGGAAAGACGTGGCGGCTGACCAGACGGTACAGACCGATGCTTTGGGAGAATACCGTCTGCCCGCCCTGGTAGCCGGGACGTATACCCTGACGGTAAGCAAGGAAGGATTCCGCAAGCAGGTTCTCACGGGCCTGGAAGTCCTGCTGAACCGCACGCTCAACATTGACGTCCAGTTAGAAGTGGGCAGCTCGCACGAGCAGGTCGAAGTGACCGGCGAAGTACCGCTGCTCGAAACGCAGAGCTCTGCAGCGAGTACTTCGATCACGCCCCAGGAAATTTCCGACATTCCGTTGAACGGCAGAAACTATCTGGACTTGATGCAGCTCGTGCCAGGCGTCTTGATCAGTAGCCAGAATAACCCGGGAACCGGTACCAACTCGGACACCGCGCAATCGGTCCTGGGCGAACGTGGAAATAACACGGGCTACCTCATCGACGGGTTGCCAAACAACAACCAAATCACGGGCGGCCCAGCGGCGCAATTCAACCAGGACACCATCGCGGAATTTCAGGTCATCACCACGGGATATGCGGCCGAGTTTGGCCATGCCTCGGGTGGCGTCGTGAACGTCATTACCAAGTCCGGAACGAACGACCTTCACGGCCTAGCCTCCGTCTTTTATCGCAGCAGCGCGTTTGACAGTTCGAACACCTCAGCGGATGTTCCGACTCTCCTCCGGTGGGACTATACGGCTGCACTTGGTGGCGCAATTGTTAAGGACAAAATCTTCGGTTATGCCTCGGGAGAGGGGATTCACGAAAACCGGGAACTGAACTTCCTGCCTCCCGAAGGGACGCCGCAGTTCATTCTGGACCAGGAAAGTCAGTACAATACACCCTCCACTGACCGGGAGGCGCGTGCATTCGCGCGATTCGACGAAATCCTGGGCCGTCACCACCTTTCCGAAGTGTACAACTACACCAACGCGCACATCGGGAATTTCTTGCCGCTTTCGCAATACACGGCTTTGCCTTCAAACCGGCAGAACTACGGAGCGCGGAGCTCGCTTTATGGTGCGAATGACACTGCAACGCTCGGAGGCTCCGCAAGCCCCTGGATTTTGAACTTACGCGGCGGCTATCGAGAAGACAATTCAGGTCAAGAGTCCGCGCATCCGCAAGCGGGACCTTACACGACCTACAACGTATTCCAGACCGTCGATACGGGAGCCTTGTTTGGCTCTCCGCAGGTCACCTTTGGTTCGATCACAACGCCGTCGGATCTGCAACAGAAGTACGGTTTCCTGGGCGCCAGTTTGGCGAAAACGATTGGCCCACACACCATCAAATTCGGGTGGGATTACCAATACACTCACGTTGATGGCGTGGAAGCCAATCTGCAACAGAACCAGCTGTTCGCCACCGTATCCGATTACGAAGAGTTTGGTCCGATCAATTCCGGATTCTTTCTCCTCGCCAGCGTCGGAGGGGCGACACCGCAGGACAACCAGATTCGTCTGCGAAACAACTACAACGGCATTTATGGCATGGACGATTGGAAGATCCTGAAGAACCTCACCATAAACTACGGGTTGCGTTGGGACTACGACAGCAGGTTCGACGATAAGACGGAATTCTCGCCGCGTGTCGGCTTTGCCTGGTCCATCAATTCCAAAACTGTTTTGCGGGGAAGCTGGGGCTTGTTCTACGACCAGTTCCGGTTGGGCATTGCGCGCGATGTGCCGGGCTTTGGCGGTGCTAATCTTACGTCGAGCCAGCCGCTTTCCTACCCGCGTTTGTTCTACGGGGTTCCCACGATTGCGCCCATCTTGTTCCCTCCCAACCCGTGCTTCTCGCCGACTTTAACGGACGAGCAACTAATGACCCAGACGGGTTATTGCGTACCACCCGGCGACGCCCTCTTTGGACCTGGGTTCCCTGGTATACCGGCCCAATATGGCGTCGATCACCTGAATAATATCGTGGCCCCGGGCCATACACCGATTCCCGCCAATTCCGTCGTGAATCAGGGTAACATCCAGCAACTCTCCGGGCTCACTCCAGACGCCTATCTTACCGCCGCAGACGCCGCCATTGGCGCCCAGCCGGGTCTCCTGTTCTGGGGACCGTTCGGGGCACTCTCCTACCTGGTCAATCCCGCGGGATCATATCCCGTCACGATCGATCCTCGTTTCAAGACGCCCTTCACCAACGGCATGAACGTGGGATTGCAACGCCAGGTAACCAACGACTTCGTCGTGTCTGTGGACTACTACCACAAGAGCATCAACAACATCCTTGGCGTCCGGCAGACCAACCTTCCCTTTGCAAATCGAATTGGCAACGACTTCCAAGGAGCTTTCGTCAACGGATACGGCCCGTGGTTTTCGGGTCTGTATGACGCTGGAATCCTCTCCTTCGAAAAGCGTATGAGTCATCGCTTTGCCATGGGAGGCAGTTACACCCTTTCCAACGAGCGTGACGATGCGGTGTGTTCGGGGCTGGATTCTGCGCTTACGGGCATTTGCTATCCGACGGACAGCTTTGTGGGCGTGCCAACGGTAGTTACCGATCCTGGAAGCGCCGCGACGGGCTGCAAAGGTGGCACCAACGCGACAGCCGGCTTTTTTGCCTGTAATGGCAACTGGGTGCCGCAGGCCGGAAAGTCCTACAGCGGTCCCAGCCTTGACAACGGGCCGTCGGACTTCTCCGTTCGCCACAACTTCCAGATGCATGCGATCGTCGAGCTGCCTTGGAAAATCGAGTTCAGCACCATTTTCCGGGCGCAGAGCGGATTTCATTACACCGAGACGTCGCAACATCCCGTTGACCAGGATGGCAACGGAAACTACGGTGGCCGCGATTTGCTGACGGGACGCAATCAATTCGTGTCCCCGAACTTCGTGAACATGGATCTGCGCTTGTCGAAGACGTTCCCGATCGGTGAGCGCGTAAAAGTGGAAGGGATGTTCGAATTCTTTAACCTTTTCAACAACGCAAATCCTGCGGCCATGAACCTGTTACAGAACCAGGGCCCGCCGCCCCTTCCGCAGACCTTCGGCACCGTGGCCCAGTACTTGCCCGGCCGCGAAGGACAGTTCGGACTGCGCATCCTTTTCTAGTCGGCAGGCGCGGCATTTGATTCCTACAGCGTCATATCACTCGTTCCAGGAAAGCCGGGCAACCGGCTTTCCAAGCTTTACAAACGGAGCACGTCTCAGGGGGAATTCATGAAAAAGTTCTTCGCAACGAAGGGCCTGTTTGCATTGATTCTGGCAGCATCGGTGGCGTGCTCGCTGCTGCTGGCGCAATCGGCGGAAAAAGGAAAGGCCGCGCCTGCAGCAAAAGACGAAAAAGCCGCTCCTGCTCCTGCAACCACCGTCCCGCAGTTGACAGGAGAGGACCTGGAAGCATTCCTCGACGGCATGATGCCCTCGCAACTCAATCGCGAGGACGTCGCCGGGGCGGTGATTGCGGTCGTGAAGGACGGCAAGGTTATCTTCGCCAAGGGTTACGGCTATTCCGACATGGAAAAGCGCACGCCGGTGACGCCGGACGCCACACTCTTCCGCCCGGGTTCCATCTCGAAGCTCTTCACCTGGACTTCGGTGATGCAACTAAACGAGCAAGGAAAGCTGGACCTGGACAAGGACGTCAACGAGTACATCGATTTCAAAATTCCACCAGCGTTTGGGAAGCCCATCACGCTGCGCGATATCCTGACGCATACGGCGGGATTCGAAGAGACCGCGCGCGATCTGTTCGTTGCTGACGCGAAACACATGACCCCGCTCGATGAATACTTGAAGGGGCACCTGCCTGAGCGCATCTTTCCGCCGTTTGTAGTGCCTGCGTATTCCAACTATGCGACAGCCGTTGCCGGATATATCGTTCAGCGCGTTTCCGGGAAGCCTTTCGCGCAGTACGTTGCCGACAACATCTTTTCTCCGTTGGAAATGTCTCACACTACCTTCGTGCAGCCCTTACCGGAAAATCTGCAGCCGCTGATGTCCAACGGTTATGAAAGAGCTTCGGGAAAAGCGAAAACGTTTGAGTTTGTCGAAGCCTTTCCAGCGGGCAGTGTCTCCACGAGCGGAAGGGACATGTGTAATTTCATGATTGCGCACCTCCAAAACGGCAAGTTTGGAGACAAGCAGATTTTGCGCGAGGAAACCGCCAAGAAGATGCATTCGCGGCTATTTGATGCAGACGACCGACTGAACGGGATGGCTCACGGATTTTACGAGGAGTCCCGAAATGGGCACCGCATCATCGGTCATGGCGGAGACACCGAATATTTTCACAGCGATCTACACCTGATTCTTGATTCAAATGTGGGGTTCTTTGTCTCGTATAACAGCGCGGGAAAAGGAGAGGTCAGTTCACGGAGTATCCTTTTTGAAAGTTTCCTTGATCGCTATTTCCCGTACACACCGCCTCCGGCCGGGAAAGTCGCGGATGCGAAAGGCGATGCGGCGGCGATTGCCGGCATGTACACATCAAGCCGACGCTTCGAGAATTCCTTCCTGAAACTTCTGAGCGTGGCGGGAGAGATGAAGGTCAGCGCAAATGCCGACGGGACCATCAGCGTCGATGCGTTGAAGGCCCCCAACGGTGAACCCAAGAAATTCGAGGAAATCGAGCCGTTTCTTTACCGGGAGGTGCACGGCCAGGACAAGGTAGGATTCAAGAAAGATGCCAATGGCCAATGGCAATTTCAAATGGACTATCCATTCTTCATTTTCCAAAAGGTGGGCCTGCTCGGCAACAAGTACTTCAGCTATGTAGTTCTGGCGTATGCGTTGACAGTCGTGTTGCTTACCGTGTTGTTGTGGCCGGTGGGCGCTATGATCCGCAAGCACTATGATCACGCGATTCCCCTGTCGCCTGCGGAAAATCGTCAACGCATCGTGACGCGGCTGGTATGTCTCCTGTTTGTCATCTTGTTTGTCGGATGGGTCGTCGTACTGGCGCGAGCCAACGATATTTCCGGCATCAATGGGCTCCCACCATGGGTCATCGTTTTCAGCCTATTGGGGCTCGTCTGCTCGCTGGGCACGGTTTTTGTTGTTGTCAACGCGCTGCGTAGCGCCGGAACCTCTGGCCGCTGGGTTTGGGTGAAAGTTCACGATGCTGCCACAGCGCTGGCATGTGTTTGTTTAGTGTGGTTCCTGTTCACCATGAACCTCATGAACTTCAATACGCATTTCTAGGAAACTGGCTTATCAAACGGAGGGAACGATGGTTCGGAGGAGTGTGATCGCTCTCGTGCTGACCGTTTCGGTCTGGCTGACAGACGCGATGGCTCAAACCGCAGCTCCGGCGGTAAAAAATAATGAGGATTACGACGAGATCGTCGCCAACGCGCTCGTGGAATTCAAGATTCCCGGCGTATCGGTTGCCGTCGTAAAGGAAGGCAAAGTAATTTACGCCAAAGGGTTCGGGTATCGTGATGTCGAAAAGAAGCTTCCCGTTACCACCGACACTCTGTTTGCCATCGGATCCGTATCCAAATCGTTTACTTCTCTGGTGTTTGCCACGCAGAATGACGAGGGCAAGGTGGATTGGGACAAACCGGTCCGCACCTATCTACCCTCTTTCAAAATGGACGACCCTATCGCCACCGACCATGCCACGCCCCGCGACCTGTTTTCTCACCGCAGCGGAATGCCCGGGCACGACATCGTCTGGTATTCCTCTGATTTCAGCAGGGAAGACCTCTTCCATCGCATCCAATACCTGAGGTCGAACAAGGAATTCCGCGCCGGTTATGAATATTGCAACCTCATGATCATGGCCATGGGCTATCTTGAAGGCAAAATGGCCGAAACCACATGGGAAGACCTGGTGCGGACACGCATCTTCGCGCCGCTGGACATGAAGAATTCCAACTTTTCCGTGAACGACAGCCAGAAATCGGCCGATTTCGCGCAGCCTTATAGCCTCAAGCACGATGTTGTGACCAAGATTCCCTTCAAGAACATTGACGCCATCGGCCCTGCGGGCTCAATCAATTCCAGCATCAACGAGATGTCGCACTATGTGGTGCTTCATCTCGGCGACGGCACATACAACGGCAAGCGCATCGTCTCAGAAGCCAATTTGAAGATGGTTCACACGGGGCAAACGGCGATCACGCAATTGCCGGAATTTTTCACCCAGAGCGGTCTTGGCCCGATGACCTACGCTATGGGCTGGGTGGACACCACGTTCCGCGGCCACCACATGGTCTGGCACAACGGCGGCATTGACGGCTTTCATTCTCTGTTGACGATATTGCCGGAGGACAGAATCGGTGTCGTGATTCTCTCAAACCTCGACAACAACATGGGGCTGGAGCCGATTGCGTATTCGATCTTCGATCGGCTGCTTGGGTTGTCGAGCGAGCCTTGGGTGGACCGCTACAAGGGACTAAGAGACAAGGCGAGAAAGGCGGAAGACGAAAGCAAGAAGAATTCTGTTTCGACAGCGAAGCCCGGCACCTCGTCATCGCATGCGATGGCGGATTTCGCCGGCGAATATGTGAACCCGGGCTACGGCACGATAAAGATCGCCCTGAGTGGAGATGGTCTTACATTCGGCATCAATTTACTGGGGCCTTATCCACTCGAACGCCTGCACTACGATATCTTTCAGGTTCCAGAGGCATCGGATTCGCCTGCCGCAGGCCTCAAGGCGCAATTCTATATGAACCGGGACGGAGATATCGACCGGATCGCTATTCCGTTCGAGGCGACTTTGCCGGAGGACATCGTCTTTACTCGCACGGCGGAAAAGCTGTCGAGGGAAACGCTTGAGCAGCTTGTGGGACAGTACACACTGGAGAATACAACCGTGGACGTTTCTCTAGCAGGCGATTCCCTCCGGTTGAATGTTCCCGGTCAGCCGGTTTATCAGCTTGTTCCCGTCCGTGCCTTGAAGTTTGTCCTAAAAGGACTGAACGGGTACGGCGTGGAATTTAAGAAGGGCGCCGCAGGGAAGATCGAGGAAATGATCTTCACTCAGCCGGGCGGTTCGGCCGCGGCAAAGAAAAAGTAGTGCTTTACTCGTTCAGCGATAGGTTGCACCGACCCTGCCATTCTTTTGCCCTAAGGGCTGCATCCGAGTTACATCGGAAAAACTGAGGGCTGCTATCGAAAAAAGTAATGCAATTGCCTATTGCGCTGTATCGGGCCGGCCCGTATAGTTCTGGACCATGTCGCGCTTTCTCACGCCGAACTGCAATTCCCTGGTCTTGTGTTGTTGTGTGTGTTGTCAACCAGCGCGTTCTGGCGTGTGGAGGCTCGTGATCTAAGACTTTAGCTAATCGAGCCGCATTCAGGCCCACCGTCAGATTCACTGGACGGTGGGTTTTTTGTTTCTGTTCGGCTCTTCAAAAAAGGAAGCGGTTTATGGGGCAATTGGTAACCGAAGCGATTTGGGGCGGAGCAGCGCGGCACGAAGAAGCAAAGGTCCTTCCGTTTGAGAACGGGTGGAACCATCTGCGAGCGCTGGAAGCGGAAAGCATTTACATCCTGCGTGAAGCTGCCGCCGAGTTTGCCCGTCCTGTGATGCTGTATTCGATTGGCAAGGACTCTTCGGTGATGGTGAGGCTGGCGCAAAAGGCATTCTATCCGGGGAAGATTCCGTTTCCCCTGCTGCATATCGACACCAGTTACAAGTTCCCTGAAATGATCGAGTTTCGCGACACCTTCACAAAGGAACTAGGTACCCAACTGATTGTCCACCAGAACTG